>Ga0315287_10005927_pt1 | contig 12086 bp, 12 predicted proteins | sample YL17G11_0_MG_FD_205037 | JGI IMG/M metagenome (GOLD analysis project Ga0315287, IMG submission 205037) | Sediment microbial communities from Yellowstone Lake, YNP, Wyoming, USA - YL17G11_0 | ecosystem: Environmental > Aquatic > Freshwater > Lake > Sediment | place: USA: Wyoming | collected...
CCGGGGGCCGCGCTCAGCGACGAGCAGGTGGCGGAGATCCTCCATGCCGAGGAGCGCTACCGGCGATCCATCGGCGGGTTCGGCCCCGAGGTCTCCGGCTGATCATCGGGGGGTCGTGATCGCCGGGATCGCCGTCCGGGCGGGCCCGCCAATAGATTGGGCCCATGGATCGTCCGGGCAAGTTCGAGCACAGCCAGTACGTGGGCGACAAGCGCACCCAGGTGGTCTACGACGTCGATGCGCTGAGGGAGCAGGACGCGCACGTCATCGAGGAGCTGATGGGCGCCGAGACCTTCATCTCGTTCGGACCGGACACCCTGGCCGAGGCGAGGAACCGGGGATACCGGCTGTACCGTCCCCAACGCCGGGCGCGTGACGCCGCCGCCTCACTCGACGCCTGAGCTCGCCGATGGCACACCCGACCGAGCGGCCATCCGAGGTGGTGTCACCGCGGATGGATTCCACCGTGATGTCGTCGGGCTTGAAGCTCTCGGCGCACCTCGCCGTCCCCGAGGGCGGGGCGGCGGGTGCCCCGGGGCTGGTGCTGTGCCACGGGTTCCCGGTGCGCGGCCGGGAGGCCCCGGCGTCGGGCAAGTCGTTCCCCGAGCTCGCCGATCGCATCGCCAACGAGATGGGCTGGGTGGTGCTCACGATCAACTTCCGGGGCTGTGGCACCGCCCAGGGAGATTTCTCCATGCGGGGCTGGCTCGACGACATCTCAGCGGCTGCCGAGCACCTGGCCGGCCTGCGGGTCCGCGGCGTCTGGCTCGGCGGGTTCGGCAGCGGTGGAGCGTTGTGCATCTGCGAGGCGGCGCGCAATCCCGCCATCGTGGGCGTTGCCGCCATGGGGACCCCGGCGGACTTCGCCGACTGGGCCCGCAACCCCCGGCGACTGCTCACCCACGCCCGCGCCGTCGGGGTCGTCCGGCACGCGGAGTTCCCGACCGACTTCGAGGCGTGGGCGGCGGAGCTGCGCGACATCAGCTCGCTGCACTCCGTCGGAGCGGTCGCTCCCCGGTCGCTGCTGCTGATGCACGGTGAGACCGACGAGCTGGTGCCGAGCATCGACGCTCGGCTCCTGGCCGATGCCCACGGCGATGCCGAGCTGAGGATCATCGCCGGCGCCGGACACGAGCTGCGTCACGACCCGCGGGCGGTCTCGGTGTTCCTCGGGTGGCTGGGCCGCCAGCAACACGGTGAGTCCGCCGAGCCGGACGGCCGGCTCGAACCCGACCCGGAGCTCGACGACGACGTCGGCTACCACTCGGTCGTCTCGGAATCGGTCCTCGAGGAGGTCGGGGTGGTCGACGGGTTGGTGGACGACTCCGTGCAGGACGCGCTCGACGACCTCGCGCTCGATGCCGTCGCCGCCGCTGACCCGGAGGATCAGGCGGGCTGATCCGTCTTGGCCTTCTGCTGCGCCTTCATCATCTTCTTCCACTCCCTGACGCGGCCCAGGGTCTCGGCGTCGGCGACGTCGGCCACCGAGCGGGGGTGCTCATCGCTGAACGGGGCCGCCGCGAGCTCCCAACCGGCCGGTCGCCTGCCGAGGCGCTTGGCCAGGATCGCCATGAGGATCTTGGACTTCTCGTCCCCGTAACCCGGCAGCTCCCGGATCCGCCGGTGGAGCGCGTCACCGGTGCGGACACCCTTCCAGATCCGCCCGGCGTCACCGTCGTAGTGCTCGACGACGAACCCGCACAGCTCCCAGACCCGTCGGCCCATCGAGGCCGGGAAGCGGTGGATCGCCGGCTTGGTGCAACAGATGGTGACGAAGGCCTCCCGATCCATCTGGGCGATGGCGGTCGCATCGAGGGACCCGCCCAGGCGGGACTTGAGGGTGTGGGGGCCCTTGAACGCCCACTCCATCGGTACCTGCTGGTCCAGCAGCATGCCGATGACCAGTGCCAACGGCTCGGTCTCGAGGAGGCGGTCCGCCTCGGGGTCTCCGGAGATCGGGATCGCAACGGCCATGGCCACGAATGTAGGTGACGTTCAGTTCGCCGGGCTCAGATCAACCAGGGCGGTGGGACGTCGGCGGCGATGCCGAACCCGGAGATGGCGTCGGCGACCCGGCTGGCCGGGATGCGCCCATCGATCGCGAGTTGCTGCAGCACGGCGACGACGATCTGTGGTGCATCGGTCTCGAAGTGACGACGCAGGCCGTCGCGGGTGTCCGACGCTCCGAACCCGTCGGTGCCGAGCGAGCAGAACGGCGCGGGCACCCACCGACTGATCTGGTCCGGAACGGCGCGCATGTAGTCGGTGACCGCCACCACCGGTCCGGCGCTGGTGGCGAGCCGTCGCGTGACCAGCGGCAACGCCGGCTCCCGCGTCGGATGGAGCCGGTTGGCCCGCTCGACCGCCAGCGCCTCCTCGCGGAGGTTCTTGTACGACGTCACGCTCCACAGCTCGACGCCGACGTCGAACATCTCCGCCAGCAGGTGCTGGGCGTCGCGCGCCGCGCGCTGGGCGGCGCCGCTGAACAGCACGGTGGCCTGATGGGTGGCCGGCGGGGTGGCCGACCATCGGTACATCCCCTCGATCACGCCCCGGCGGATCGTCCCGTGATGGTCGTCGACCAGGGCCGGCATCGGGTAGTTCTCGTTGTAGAGGGTGAGGTAGTAGAAGCAGTCCTCGCCCCGGCCGTACATGGCCTGCAGGCCCTCCTCGATCACGATCGCCATCTCGTAGGCGAAGGCGGGGTCATAGACGCGGCAGGCGGGGACCGTCGATGCCAGCACCGGGCTGTGGCCGTCCTGGTGCTGGAGGCCCTCACCCATGAGGGTGGTCCGTCCGGCGGTGGCACCGAGCAGGAACCCGCGGGCCCGGGCGTCAGCGGCAGCCCAGATGAGGTCGCCGACGCGTTGGAACCCGAACATCGAATAGAAGATGAAGAACGGCACCATCGGCGTGCCCCGGGTGGCGTAGCTGGTCGCCGCCGCGGTCCACGACGCCATGCCGCCGGCCTCGGTGATGCCCTCCTCGAGGATCTGTCCGTCGCTGGACTCGGCGTAGGAGAGGAGCAGGTGGTGGTCGACGGGCTCGTACTTCTGTCCCATCGCCGCATAGATCTTGAGCTCGCGGAACAGCGAGTCCATGCCGAAGGTCCGGGCCTCGTCGGGGACGATCGGCACGATCCGGTTGCCGATCGACGGGTCCCGACAGAGGTTTCGCAGCAGGCGGGTGAACGCGGTGGTGGTCGACGCCGACTGCTCACCCGAGCCCGCCATCATCTCGGTGAACGACGCAACGTCGGCCGCGCCGAGCGGACGGCGGGCGACGATCGAGCGCCGGGGGATCGATCCGCCGAGCGCCCGGCGTCGCGCCATCAGGTACTCGAGCTCCGGCGAGCCCTCCTGGGGGCGGACGTAGGGCGGGTTGTCCTCGTCGAGCGCGTGGTCGGGGATCGCCTCGTCGAGGTGCAGCCGGCTCCGCAGGGCGAAGAGCTGTTCGCGGGTCATCTTCTTGATCTGGTGTGTGGCGTTGCGTCCCTCGAGCTCCGGACCCAGCGCCCAGCCCTTGATCGTCTTGGCGAGGATGACGGTCGGGCGGCCCTCGGTCTCGGTCGCCGCCTTGTAGGCCGTGTAGAGCTTGCGGTAGTCGTGGCCGCCACGGGGCAGGTTGCGGAGCTCGTCGTCGGAGAGGTCCTCGACCATCTTGCGGAGGCGGGGATCGGGGCCGAAGAAGTGCTCGCGGATGTACTCGCCGGACTCGACGGCGTAGCGCTGGAACTCGCCGTCGACGGTCGTGTTCATCGTCTCGAGCAGCACCCCGGCGTTGTCCCGGGCCAGGAGCTGGTCCCACCGGCTGCCCCAGATGACCTTGATGACGTTCCAGCCGGCACCCCGGAAGTTCGCCTCGAGCTCCTGGATGATCTTGCCGTTGCCGCGCACCGGTCCGTCGAGCCGCTGCAGGTTGCAGTTGATGATCCAGGTGAGGTTGTCGAGACCCTCCCGGCCCGCCAGCGAGATGGCGCCCAGCGTCTCGGGCTCGTCGCACTCGCCGTCGCCGACGAAGCACCACACCCGTGAGGCCTCGGTGTCGTCGATCCGCCGGTTGTGGAGGTAGCGGTTGAACCGTGCCTGGTAGATGGAGTTGATCGGACCGAGGCCCATCGACACCGTCGGGAACTCCCAGAACTCCGGCATGAGCCGGGGGTGCGGGTACGACGAGAGCCCGCCGCCGTCGATCTCGCGGCGGAACCGGTCCAGGTTGGTGGCATCCAGACGGCCCTCGAGGAAGGCGCGGCTGTAGATGCCGGGAGCGGCATGTCCCTGGATGTAGACGTGGTCACCGGCGTTGCCGTCGTCCTTGCCCCGGAAGAAGTGGTTGAAGCCGACGTCGTACAGCAGGGCGCTCGATGCGAAGGTGGACAGATGGCCGCCGATGCCGTCGGCCTGACGGTTGGCCCGGACGACCATCACCGCGGCGTTCCAGCGGATGTAGGCGCGGATGCGCTTCTCGATGCCCTCGTCGCCGGGGAACCACTGCTCGTCCTCCGGCGGGATCGAGTTGACGTAGGGCGTGGAGACCAGCGGGGGGGTGCCGAGCTCCATCTCGTCGGCGAGCTCGAGCAGCTTGCCCAGCAGCCAGCGGGCCCGGGGCCGACCGCTGACATCGCTCACGGCGCGGAGCGAATCCAGCCACTCGTGGGTCTCGACCGGATCGGTGTCGGGCAGCTGGTCCAGGAACCAGCCGCCGCTCGGCGTGCCGTTGGTCATCGGTCTCCTCGTTCGGCGGAGCTGGGCGTCGGTCCCACTCCGTGCCCGGGGGCGAGCCTACGTCGATGGGCCCGGCGCCAGCCGTTAGCTTCGGTTGCGTGCTGGTCATCTACACCGACGGAGCCTGCAGCGGGAACCCCGGACCGGGCGGCTGGGCGTGGGCGATCGACCACGAGCGGTACGCGTCGGGTTCGGAGGCGCAGTCGACGAACCAGCGCATGGAGGTGCGCGCCGTCGCCGAGGCCATCGCAGACAACCCGGGCCCCCTCGAGATCCGCAGCGACTCGACCTACGTCGTGCACTGCTTCCGGGACCGCTGGTGGGCCGGATGGGAGCGTCGGGGGTGGAGGAACTCACAGCGCAGGGAGGTCGCCAACCAGGACCTCTGGCGCCCGCTGGTCGCCGCGTACCGGGAGCGGTCCGACGAGATCACGTTCTCATGGGTCAAGGGACACTCCGGTGATCCGATGAACGACCGGGTCGACGCCCTTGCGGTCGTGGCGGCTCGCTCGGTCGCGCCCGGAGCGGGTCGCGCCCCGAGCGAACCGGTCGTTCCGAGCGAACGCCTCTTCTGAGCCCGACCGACCAACCGGTTCTGGAGAGCTTTCCAGTCGATTTCGAACGCCAGAGCTCTCCAGAACGGACGGGCCTCGGGAGTCACGGCGTGGGAGATGCCTTCCGGCGATCGCGCAAAGTGTTGTAGGCCCAGTTGATGCGCCGGATCTGATCCTCGGCCCGTTCCCGGGTCGGCTGGTCGCAGTCGACGAATCGGTCGGGGTGGAACTGGCGGGCGAGGTGGCGGTGCTGGATCACGATGTCGGTCCACTCGGCCTCGCTGCTGATCGCGAGGATCACGTAAGGGTCGTTGGACTCCCGGGTCTCCTCGGGCTCGTCGAAGAGCGACTCGTAGGTGAAGTACTCCTGGAACCCGCCACGGGATTCGTTGGTGTCGGCATCGGGGTCGGCGCTGGCCCGCACGAACGCCGTTCCGACGAAGGCCACCTGCGGTCCGCGCTCAGGCGCCATCGTCGCGCTGAGGCTCGGCAGCTTGACCCGTCCGCCCGGGAACTGGCGGCCGGGCGCTGTCTCCGAGGGTTCGCGCGGGGTGCGGCTCATGGACCTTGCATCGGCGCATGGCGGGCCGACCTTCAACATCTCATTCCTGATCTCGTTCCTGGGGGTGTGGTTTTCCCTTGACCGAACGGTCAGGTTTATGCTCCCCGGCCATGGACATCTCTGGTTTCTCAGCAATCGTCACCGGCGGCGCCTCTGGTCTCGGCGAAGCCACCTCGCAGATCCTGGCCGAGCGCGGAGCCAAGGTCGTGGTGCTCGACCTCGACCGCCAGCAGGACAAGGGCGACCTCCTCGCCAAGGAGATCGGGGGCGTGTTCGTCGGCGCCGACGTGACCGATGCGGAACACGTGCAGGCCGCCGTCGACGCCGCGGTGGAGCTGGCGCCGCTCCGGGTGCTGATCAACTGCGCCGGCATCGGGTGGCCGGCCCGCACGATCGACAAGAACGGCAACCCGCACGATCTCGACATCTTCAGGAAGGTCATCGAGATCAACCTCGTCGGCACCTTCAACTGCATCCGCCTCGCCGCCTCGGCGATGAACAAGAACGTGCCCGACGAGGACGGCCAGCGCGGCGCAATCGTCAACACGGCGTCGGTCGCGGCGTACGAGGGCCAGATCGGTCAGGCCGCCTATTCCGCATCGAAGGGCGGCATCGTCGGCATGACCATCACGATCGCCCGCGATCTCGCCGCTGCCGGCATTCGAGTGAACACCATCGCCCCCGGCTTGATCGACACCCCGATCTACGGCGAGGGCGAGGGTGCCGAGGCGTTCAAGGCCGCGCTCGGCCAATCGGTGTTGTTCCCCCGGCGGCTCGGATTGTCCAAGGAGTTCGCTTCGATGGCACTCGAGCTGGTGACCAACAACTACATGAACGGCCAGGACATCCGGGTCGACGGCGGCATCCGCATGCCGCCCAAGTCCTGACCGGCGCGCAGCCGGAACGAGCTGGGCAGAGGGTTCAGGGGTTGCGGTCGGCGCGCTTGCCCATCCAGACCGCGTGGTCGGCGGCGGCGAGCAACGCCTCGTCGCCCGAGGAGTTCCCGTATGCCCAGATCTCGGCCCCGCCGTCGCCGATCCAGGATCGGAGGCGGCGTGGCTTCTCGTCGGCCCTGACGTTGGGTCCGGCGAGCGCCCCGGTCAGCCGCCCGTCCCTGGTCTCCATCTCGACTCCGATGACATCGTCGAAGCCCAGTCGTCGGGCGACCGGCCGCAGGTAGTACACCAGCGAGGCTGACACCACGACCAGCTCGTGGGCCTGGCTGCGGTGCCAGTCGATGCGCTCGAGCGCCTCGGGCCGGAATCGGTCGATGAGCGTGGTGGCGTACCGTTCGCCGGCTGCGATGAGCTCGTCGTGGGTCCGCCCGGCGAGCACGTCGCCCAGGATCCGCTCCTTGGTCACGTCGCGGAGCGCGTCGTTGCGCAGCGAGCCGGCCATCGCCGGGAGCCGTCGGCCCATGGCTGCGGTGACGCGCCGCCGGCCGGCGACGTGGACCAGGAACGGTCCGAGGGTGTCCCGACGGGTGATGGTGCCGTCGAAGTCGAACGCGGCGATGGCGCGAGGCGGCCGGGTCGGTTCGGTCGGAGGCGTTCGGGGCGATCCGGTGCTCACAGGTGGGTGATGGTGGCGTTCGGATCGCCGGGCGTCAACGTCCAACGGATCCGGGGTCGGAACGCCGCGCCCCGGTACGTCGCGTTGCCGCCGACAAAGGTGACCTCGAGTGAGCTCGGGGTGGCCTCGACGAGCCCGTAGCCGTTCTCGGTGTAGCTGATGTGGTCGAACGGGGGCTCGGTCGCCGGAGGGCCGCCCCCGCCGACCAGGAACTCGAACGGGTTGAACGGCTTCGAGGAGATGCCGGCGGCGCAGAAGTCGTGGGCGACGACGGGGCTGGCCGGGTCGTCGAAGTCCTGACGCAACGGGCCGGCGAAGAAGGCGTGGTAGTCGCCGGTCACGAACAGGGTGTTGTCGATGCCGTTGCCGCCGAGGTGGGCGAGGACCTCGTCGCGCTCGTGGGAGAACCCGTCCCAGGAATCCATGTTCGTGTAGAGCCCGGCGTGCCGGGGCAGGGTCGGATCGACAGCGCGGTTCTGAGGGGTGTCGAGATCGGTCACCCGGATGGGCGCGATCATCACCTGGTTCCCGATGATCTTCCATGTCCGCCCTTCGATCTGGGCGGCGTCGAGCCCACCCAGCAGCCATGCCTTCTGCTCCGGCCCGAGGATGGTGCGGTCCGGAGCCGCATACGAGGCGGCGAGCAACGTGGCTCCGAGCGGACCCACTGGCAGGTGCGGCCCTCGGTACTGGCGGGTGTCGAGCATGAACACCTCGCCCAGATCGCCCCACTGCAGGCTGCGGTAGATGCGGCTGCCCGAGATCGGCATGACGGGCATGTACTCGAACCAGGCCTGGTAGGCCGCCGCCTGCCGGGCGGGCTGCTGGGCGAGCTGGCCCGCATCGTGGTCGTTGAAGACCTCGTGGTCATCCCACACCGGAACCAGTGGGTGGGCTGCGTGGGCCGCCCGGATGTCGACGTCGCTGCGATAGAGGCGGTACTTGGCGCGGTACTGGTCGAGCGTGAGCGCCTCATCGGCGTAGTCCGGACGGACGTTGCCCAGCAGCTGGATGTCGGGTGCCTCGTAGATGTAGTCGCCGAGGAACAGCACGGCATCGAGGTCGCGGGTGGCGATGTCCCGCCAGGCGCCGTAGTAGCCGTTGGAGTAGGCCTGGCAGGACGCGAAGGCGAGCTTGAGCGACGGCGGCGATGACCAGGGCGCCGGCAGGGTCCGTGCCCGACCGACCGGGCTGAGCTGTGCGCCGGTGTCGAAGCGGTACCAGTAGGACGTGTCGGCGACCAACCCGCCGACGAGGACCTTGACGCAGTTGTCGGCCAGGGCCGACACGGGCGCCGTCGCCGTGGCGACCACGTCGGTGATGGCGGGGTCGGTGGCGACCGTGCAGGTCACCGAGTTCACCCCCGGAGCGTCGACCGGGTTGATTCGGGTCCACAGCACGACCTCGGTCGGGCTGTGGAGCCCCGACACGACGCCGAGGTGGAAGGCCCCTGCGGATTCGCTCGGACCGGCCGCTGGCGCGCACGCGGAGGTCGTGAGGCCTCCCAGCCCGACGGCTCCGATCCCGGTCGCGCCCGCCTTGATGAACTGCCGACGATCCATCCGCCCCCCGGGTCGTTCGGTGCGACATCGTAGACGGCAGCTGAACCTCAGATGGACCTCAGATGAACCCAGGATGGACCCAGGATGGACGAGGTGGCGAACCCTCCCGCCCGGGTGCCGACCTACAGCGAGTCGGCGCGGTTGGTGACGAAGGCGTCCAGTCGCTCCAGGGTCCGTTCCATGTTCGCGACATGCTTGGTGGGATAGCCCATGGTCTCGATGGCCTTGGGCGATCGGGAAGTGGACCAGTCGAAGGTCTCGGTCACGACCGTCCTGCCGTCATCGGCGGGCTCGAGGCGGTAGCGCCAGCGGTGGCCCATCACGTGACGCCAGGCGATGAGCCGACCCTCCTCGAACTCCACCACGGTGTTGGTGATCGGGTACGGCACCCCGATCCGCATGTTCATCCCGAACTTCGAGCCGAGGGCGAGCCGTTCAGGCGTGCCGCGTGCTCCCTTCACCGACCCCGATCCGTCGATCACCGAGTGCAGCGTCGGATCCGTCAGGACGCCGAAGATCTTCTCGGCAGTCGCGTCGATGGTCCGGCTGACCGAGACCTCTCGTGGGTTGGTCGATGTCGTCGTCATGGGGTCCGTTCCGATCGATCTGGCTCAGCCCAGCAGGTACTCGAGGGCCTCGGTGAGATCCGGGTGAGCGTAGGGGTAGCCGGCATCGGTGAGCGTCCTCGGGATGATCCGCTGGCTCCCGAGCAGCAGGGTGTCCACGAGCTCCCTGCCGAACAGCAAGCGTGGGGCGAACAGCGGGATGACGGTGGTCGGCCGGTGCAGCACCGCCCCCAACGTCTTGGTGAACTCGGCGTTGGTCACCGGGTTCGGCGACGTCAGGTTGACCGGCCCGGTGACCTCGGGATGTTCGAGGAGGAACCCGATCGCCCCGAGCTCGTCGTCGAGCGAGATCCAGCTCTGGTACTGACGACCCGATCCGACGCGACCGCCGAGGCCGAGCTTGAACGGCAGGAGCTGCTTGCCGAGCGCGCCGCCCGCGGCGGACAACACGATGCCGGTCCGCAGGAACGTCGTGGGGATCCCGGCGTCGATCGCCGGTTGGGCGGCGGCCTCCCAGTCCACGCAGATCCCGGACAGGAAATCGGACCCCGCCGGCCCGCTCTCGTCCGTCGCCCGATCGCCGGTGTCGCCGTAGTACCCGATGGCCGAACCGGACAGGAGGTGCGACGGCGGCCGGTCGAGGGCGGCCAGCGTCCGGGCCAGGAGTCCGGTGCCCGAGGTGCGGCTGGTCCGGAGCAGCCGCTTCTGGTCCTCGGTCCAGCGCTTGTCGGCGATGCCGGCGCCGGCGAGGTGGATGACGGCGTCGATCGCCTCGAGCGCGGCCGCGTCGATGGTGCCGGTGGCCGGATCCCACTCGCTCGTGTCGGAGCCGGCGTCGGGGGAGTGCGCGGCGCCGGGGCGCACGAGTCGCAGGACGCGGTGGCCTTCGGCGGTCAGCCTGGCGACGAGTGGCCTCCCGATGAGCCCGCTCGATCCGGTGATGGCGATGTCCATGGGCGCAAGCTACGACGCGCCCGGCTCGGCGAGCAGTCTCAGCGACCGGACAGCCTTCGCCAGAGAGGTCGCGGCAGGACCCCGAGCACCGCGAACACGGGTCGGAGGATCGGCGGCGACCAGATGACGAGCGATCCCCTGGCCAGGCCGTCGACGATGTCCTCGGCCACCTTGTCGGCGGTCGTGGAGAACGGCGCCGGCGCCAGGCCCTCGGTCATCTTGGTGGCGACGAAGCCCGGTCGGACCGTGACGACCCGCACGCCGGTACCGACCAGGCGGTCGGCCAGGCCGGCGGCGAAGGCGTCGAGCCCGGCCTTGGTGGCGCCGTAGACGAAGTTGTCGGCGCGGGCCCGCATCGCCGCCACCGAGCTGAACACCAGGATCGTTCCGTGGCCCTGGGCCCGCATGGCCTCGGCGGCGCACAAGAGCACCGACACGGCGCCGGTCAGGTTCACCTCGACGGCGGCGGCGGCGGCGGCGGCATCGGTGTCGAATGCATCCTGATCACCGAGCACGCCGAACGCGCTCACCACGAGGTCGATGTCGCCATCGGCGAAGGCCTTGGCCACGAGCTCTCCGTGCCCGGCGGTGTCGCGGGCATCGAAGTGGACCGCCGTCACGTCCGCCGCACCGAGGCGTCGGTACGCCTCGATGCGCTCGGCGACCGACGCCGGGTCCCGCACGGCGAGGACGATCCGGTCGCACCGATCTGCCACGAGCTTGCGGATCAGTCGGTCGGCGATGTCGGATCCACCGCCCAGGACGAGCGCGGACTGCACGGCACCCAAGCTGTTTCGCATGGCGGCGAGGGTAGTGCTGCACGCGTATCTTGGCGGCGGTGAAGACGCGCACCCTGATCATCCTCGCCCTCCTCGCCGGGGTGCTCATCGTGGTCGCGTTCGCCGTGCAGCTCGTGCTCGCGTCCAAGTGACGCCTGGGTAGGCTGAGAGCCGCCCCTCCGCAGGAGGTCGCCCGAGGAGGACGTGTGGACCAGACCGATCAGCACTACGACGTGGTCGTGATCGGTGGCGGTCCCGGCGGGTACGCCACAGCGCTGTACGGCGCCAGCGCCGGGCTCCGGATCGCCATGATCGAGCGCGACAAGGTCGGCGGGACCTGCCTGCACAAGGGCTGCATCCCGGCCAAGGAGCTGCTCGAGTCGGCGTCGGTCCACCGGACCGTCCGCCGTGCCGCGGAGTTCGGGGTCAACGCCGAGGTCACCAGCGTGGACTGGGCGGTGACGGTGGACCGCAAGCAGCGGGTGATCGACACGATGTTCGGTGGCCTCTCCTCGCTGCTCAAGGGCCGGAAGGTCGACGTCTTCGCCGGCTCGGGGTCCCTCGGCGCCGATCGCACCGTGACCGTGACCGGCAACGACGGCTCGACCACCGTCCTCACCGGCGATCGCGTGGTCATCGCCACCGGCTCGGTACCACGGGTCATCCCCGGCTTCGAGCCGAACGGCTCCGGCATCGTGACCAGCGACGAGTTCCTGGACATCCGAGAGCTCCCCGCCACCGCAGTGGTCATCGGGGGCGGCGCCATCGGCTGTGAGTTCGCGTCGACCCTTGCCGACATGGGCACCCGGGTGA
>Ga0315287_10005932_pt1 | contig 12082 bp, 12 predicted proteins | sample YL17G11_0_MG_FD_205037 | JGI IMG/M metagenome (GOLD analysis project Ga0315287, IMG submission 205037) | Sediment microbial communities from Yellowstone Lake, YNP, Wyoming, USA - YL17G11_0 | ecosystem: Environmental > Aquatic > Freshwater > Lake > Sediment | place: USA: Wyoming | collected...
GAACCGGTAAGCCAACACACACCTGTCGGCACACGGAGTGTGCCGACTACATTACGGCCTGTGTAAAAGTCTCCATGGAACAGTTCGCCGACGATCTGGCGGCGCTGTTGGACGGACTGGGCATTGCCGAGCCGGTCGTCCTCTGCGGGCTGTCGATGGGCGGCTACATCGCGCTGCAATTCTGGCGCAAGCACCGGGCACGGTTGCGCGGGCTGGTGCTGTGCGACACGCGGGCCGCCGCCGATGCGCCCGAGGCCGCCGCCGCACGCTTGACCCTCGCCGAGCGCGTGCTTTGCGAAGGGCCGGCGCCGCTGGTCGAAATCATGCTGCCGAAACTGTTCGGCGAGGCGACGCGCCGGCAGCGTCCCGATGTCGTCGAAGGGCTGCGGCGCGTGATGATGGCGACCGATCCGCGCGGCATTGCCGCCGCCGCCCGGGGCATGGCCGAGCGGCCCGACATGACCGGCCTGCTCGGCCAGATCGAGTGCCCCACGCTGGTGATCGTCGGCCGGCACGATGCGATTTCCCCGCCGGCCGAGATGCGCGGCATCGCCGAAGCCATTCCCGGTGCGAAGTTCGTGGAGATTCCGGCCGCCGGCCACATGAGCCCGCTGGAAAATCCGGCCGCGGTGAACGCGGTACTTACCGAGTTTTTGTCCGATCTGTAGGAGAACCCGGCCCGAAAGATCGACGGCCTCCAGAGGCCCCGCGGCTACATCGGCCTGCAATGCGAGGTGCCCGCCGGCGGGCAGTTCCTCTTCCGAAATATCCGCATCACTACGGCAACTCGAACAGCGATTGGCTCTTGACGATGGCGTAGTCGTCGGGGAAGGTGTGGAATGCCTGGATCAACAGGCTGCGGTCGCGGGCTTCGAGGTTGATGTAGCTCAACGCCCCCAGCGCCATCCGCCCGCTGAAATCAAAGCGGTGCAGGATTCCGTGCCGCCGGCCCTCATCGGCCAACTGCTGCTGGAAGGCCCAGAAGATCTCGGGCTCGGTCGGCTCGAGTTGGAAGCTCATCTGGTAGCAGACGCCGCCGCGACATTCCACGCGGTCGCTCCGTTGCCCCTTGATGCCGTACGAGAGCAGCCGCCGCATCTTGGGCAGCGGATGTTGGGCCGCGGCGGCCACTTCCGTCAGCGTCAGCCCGGCGTAACGCCACGTGACGACGTGGCCGGCGCCGGTAATGTCGATCTTGGCCGTGTATTGTCCGCGCTCGATGGTGCAGGTTTCGCAGACTTCGAATAGTTCCGGATGCAGAGGGCGCCCGTAGAGTTGGAAGATCAACTCCGCGACTTTTGGTCGAACGGTAAGCACGTTGGCGGCTCCTGTCGGTTATCGAGCTGCCCCGAGTGGGGCGACCTGTTTCGGACGACACATCGCATTATAGGCACAGAGTGCGGCCGGCGCAAAGGGCGCTTTTCCGCGGCGGGCCGGCAAAGAAAAATTCGCATGGCAATTCGTCTTGACAAACCCGCGCGGTTGCGTTCCGCGCGGTGCTAGCATCGGCCGATAGTCGTCAAAAGGTTCCGACGAGCAAATCGTATGCCGCATGGCTGCCGGCCGCGATGCCAAAACCGCGATAGACGAACACCATCGAGAAGAATACGCCTGCCAGGAAGCGAAAGATGAAGCTGCGCCATTGGAATGTTTCGCCGCTGCCGCCCACATAGTGGGCGGCGGCGAACAGCAGGCCGCTCAGCAGTGCCGCCGCGATCATGCCCGCAGAGGGCTTCATGCCGGCTCGCAGCAATCCCCAGGCCAGCAGCGACAGGAGAATCAGTCGAAACAACAGTTCTTCATAGATTCCCGCCCCCAGGAACCCCACGGCATCCTTGAATTTGTCGCCGATGCTCAGTTCCACCGGCGCGGCCATTGCGGCAAACATCGAATCCTGTAGCAGCAGAATCACCCGCAGGCAAATCGCCAGCAAGATGGATTCCGCGGCCATGCCGGAAATAATTCCGCCGGAGAGCCGCCACGGCTGGCGCGAGAGGTAATGCCACCCGAGAAGGATGCCGACCATCAGCAGCGGCAGCAAGAAATGGTGGCTGAAGCCGAGCACGTTCAGCAGGCGGCGCATGAAGGCGTCGGCCCCGTTCTGCACCCCAAGCCACACCACGCCCAGTTCATAGGCAATCAGCAGCGGCGCAATGAACACCAGGCTGGCCAGCGGCCGCCGCGACTCGACCCAATAGCCCTCCGCCAGTTGGGCCAGCGACTTGTGATCGGGAGAAGTTGCCATCTTCGTCATTTTCGACCGGTTCGCGCCCCCGCTTGAGCCGGAGCAACCGCAGCGGCATAATGTGAATTGGATGAACTCTCCACTCAACGAAGTCTATCGTCGTCTGTTCGACGCCTTCGGCCCTCAGCACTGGTGGCCGGGCGAATCGGCGTTCGAGGTCATGGTGGGCGCGGTGCTCACGCAGAACACCAACTGGCAAAACGTCGAGCGGGCGATCCGCAATCTCCGCGACGCCGATCTGCTCGAACCGCATGCGCTGCACGACGTAGCGGTGGAAGAACTGGAAGAACTGATCCGGCCGGCCGGCTACTTTCGCGTCAAGGCCCGGCGGCTAAAGAGCTTGCTCGATTTCCTCGTCGAGCGGTTCGATGGCTCGCTGGAGGTCATGTTCCAAACCGAGCTGACCGAGTTGCGGCAACAATTGCTCGAAGTACACGGCATCGGGCCGGAGACCGCCGACTCGATCCTGCTCTATGCCGGCGGGCTGCCCAGTTTTGTCGTCGACGCCTACACGCACCGTATCTTCGCGCGGCACGGGTGGATCGACTTCGACTCCGACTACCATCAGATCCAAGATTACGTGCAAAGCAGCCTGCCGCAGGACGTGCCACGGTACAACGAGTTTCACGCCCTGTTGGTGCGGCTGGGCAAAAACTATTGCCGCAAGACGGGCCCGAAGTGCGCCGACTGCCCGCTGCGCGAGATGCTCCCGGCCGGCGGGCCGCTGGAACCGGAGTAAACTCGTTGCCTGGCCGCCGTGCCGGCGGCCGCTAAACTAAACTATGAACGCATGTCGCCACGGGGAACGGAAACCGCCGAACGTTTAGCGGTCGCCGGCACGGCGACCTTTGGAAAGCACTATGTCCCTTTTTGAAGCCGGCGAAGCAGCGAATCGGCGGGAAGCTCAGCCGCTGGCGGCGCGGATGCGACCGCGAACGCTCGAGGAGTTTGTCGGCCAGCAACACTTCCTGGGCGAGGGGAAGCTGTTGCGGCGGCTGTTGGCGGCCGACCGGCTGGGGTCGGTGATCTTCTACGGCCCGCCCGGCACCGGCAAAACCACGCTCGCCCGGCTGTTGGCCGGCGCCACGCGGAGCCACTTTCAGCAGATCAGCGCCGTGGCCAGCGGGGTTAAGGAATTGCGGGAGATACTGGCCGCGGCCTGCGACCGGCTTTCGGCCGAGAGGCAGCGGACGCTGCTGTTTGTCGACGAGATTCACCGCTTCAACAAGGCCCAGCAAGACGTGCTGCTGCCGGACGTCGAGGAGGGCGTGGTGATCCTGGTCGGCGCCACCACCGAGAACCCGTTCTTCACGATCAATAGCGCGTTGGTCAGCCGCAGCCGCGTCTTCCAATTCGAACCGCTCTCGGCCGAAGACATCAAGACGCTGGTGCGCCGGGCGGTGGCCGACAAAGATCGCGGCCTCGGGCAGTACAAGATCAATCTGCACGACGATGCGCTGGAGTTCCTCGCCGAGGTGAGCGACGGCGACGCCCGCCGGGCCCTTTCGGCCCTGGAAGTCGGCGTGCTCTCCAGTGGCGAGTCGCCGGTCGAGTTCACCCGCCGGCTGGCCGAGGAATCGGTGCAACGGAAGGCGATTCAATACGATCGCGCGGGCGACGTCCATTACGACTCGATCAGCGCGCTGATTAAGAGCATTCGCGGCAGCGATCCCGACGCGGCGTTGTACTGGCTGGCCCGAATGTTGGAGGGCGGCGAAGACGTCCGCTTCCTGGCCCGGCGGCTGGTGATCCTTGCCAGCGAGGACGTCGGCAATGCCGATCCGGCCGCGTTGCCCCTGGCGGTTGCCGCGGCGCATGCCTGCGAACTGGTGGGCCTGCCCGAGTGCCAATTGACCTTGGCCCAGGCAGTCACTTATCTGGCGTGCGCGCCGAAGTCGAACGCGGCCACGATCGGCATCGGCGAGGCGCGGGCCGACGTGCGCGAAGGCCGCCTGCTGCCGGTGCCGGTCCACCTCCGCGATTCGCACTACGGCGGCGCCAAGCGGCTGGGGCACGGCGAGGGCTACCAGTACGCCCACGACCAGCCCAACGCCATCGCCGCGCAAGATTACCTCGGCGTCGAGCGCGAATACTACCGTCCGACGGATCGAGGCTTCGAGCGCGAACTGGCCGAGCGGCTCAAGGCGATTCGAGCGCGGCTGCGCGGGACGTAGCAGGGATCGACCTACTCTCCGATAATCTTGACCAACACCCGTTTGGCCCGGCCGCCGTCGAACTCGCCGTAGAAGATCTGCTCCCACGGGCCGAAGTCGAGCTTGCCGTTGGTGATGGCCACAACGACCTCGCGGCCCATGATCTGCCGTTTCAGGTGGGCGTCGGCGTTGTCTTCGCCGGTGCGGTTGTGGTGGTAGACGTTCGGGTCGGCGTTGAAAGGGGCCAGCTTCTCCAGCCATTGGCCGAAGTCGTGGTGCAGCCCGCGCTCGTTGTCGTTGATGAACACGCTGGCCGTGATGTGCATGGAGTTCACCAGGACCAGCCCCTCCTTGACGCCGCTATGCTTCACGGCGGCTTCCACCTGCGGCGTGATGTTCTGGAAGGCCATCCTGGAGGGGACGTTCAACGTCAGGTACTCGGTGTGCGATTTCATGAGGCTTGCGTCCAGAAGATCGAAACCATGGTTGCCAGCGAAGCGATCCACAGCAGCACGGAGACGAAGGTGGAACACGCAGCGCAGCGGGCGCGGCGGTGCTTGATCAGGGCCAGCCGCGAGACTTCCACCACCTGCGTGCCGAGCTGCTCGACCCAGTCGGCGTCGGCCATGCCGCGGATATCGCGGACGTAGCGGGCGTGATCCTTGCCGTAGTGCGCGGCGATGTGGCCGAAGAACACCCGGCTCTGCACGCCCCCGCCGCCGAAGCGGGAAATCACGCAAGACACCGCCAGGGCCAGAGAAACCACGGTGAAGATCGCGTAGAGCGACACCAGCACGATCGCCAGTGCGATCATCGCGGCGCACGTCTCCTTTCCGCTGCCGTAAAGCGTCCGCAGCTTGTCGAGGTGCGTGGCGACGACGCCGAACAGCAGCACGTTGAAGGCGGCGATAAAGCCCGCCTTGGAATCGGCGAACCGGATCTGCTCCTGGATATCTTCGAGGATTTGCAGACAGGCGTTCATCTGCATCGCCGGCGACGGCGTCGGGGATTTTGGGGATTGCTCGGTCATGGCGGTTTCTCGCGATTGGGTTCCGTGCCGTTGAGTTCATCGGCCGCGCCGAGCCAGCCGCGCCGGTAAAAATAGAGCAACATGCCGCCGGTCGCTGCCGCCATCAGCCCCAGCGCAAAGGGATAACCCCACCGCCAGCGAAGCTCGGGCATATTCCACGGCGAGGCTTGCGTATCGAAGTTAATTCCGTACAGCGAGGCGAGAAAGCTCAGCGGCATGAAGATCGTGGCAATCACCGTCAGCACTTTCATGATCTCGTTCATCCGATTGCTGATCAACGACAAGCACACGTCGCGCAGGTCGGCGCACATTTCCCGATACGTCTCCAGCAGGTCGATCAACTGCACGGAGTGATCGTAGCAATCGCGGAGGAAGATGCGGGTTTCGTCGGCAATCAACGGGTTTGTATCGCGGGCGAGCATGTTCAATGCCTCGCGGTGCGGCCAGATTGCCCGCCGCAGAAGCAGCAAATCGCTGCGCACCTCATGGATGCGCGTCATGGCCTCGCCGGCGTTCCGCGCCGAGACGCGATCGTCCAGCGCGTCGAGTCGCTCGCCAAACTGCTCCAGCACGGGAAAGTACGAATCGATCGCGGCATCCAGGATGGCGTAGGCGAGGTAGTCGGCGCGGGTTTCGCGAATCCGTCCCCGGGCGGTTTGCAGCCGCTCGACCACCGGCGCCATGCAACCGTTGCGATGCTCCTGGAACGAGACCACGAAGTTCTTGCCCACGAACAGGCTGACCTGTTCAGTTTGCAGATGCTCGGCAAGATGCACGATCCGGGCGACCACGTACAGATGATCGCCGTACTCCTCGACCTTGGCGCGCTGGTGCGTGTTGACGACGTCTTCCAGGGCAAGAACATGGAGGCCGAAGATTTCGCCCAGGCGGCCGATGGCGGCGGCGTCGCCCAATCCGGCCACGTTGACCCAAGTGACCGGATGCTTGCCGACCAGCGTGGGCAGACGGTCCAGGTTGTGGATTTCCTCTTCGACGAACTCGTCCGGGCCGTAAGCGATGACGCGTATCTCTGGTTGAGCAGCGCCGGGATCCGCGGCAAGCGTCCCCGGCAAAGCGCCGGGCGGCGTGCGGCGATGAAACCGCGGGCGGACTTTCTTGCGAACAACTCGTTTTTTGGACATGCTGCTTCGTCGATTGGTTCTCGGAAAAGCCATGTCGCCGTTTAGCAGCCGCCGACCACCGCTTCGCGGCGGTGCCCGCAGCGGCTTGCGGTGGATCGGGCACCAACCGCGTAGTTTACCCGGCATCGAGAAAGCCCGCAAGCACGCTATGCCGCCCGCTTGGAGGGCTCGGCCTGCCGGAATTGGAGCATCACGGTCCGCAGCCGGCCGTCCCGCTCCACCAGCAGTTGCACCGGCTCGGGCAGGGTTTTGGCCAGTTGGGCAAAGGCCCCCTCGTCGGCGAAGTCCCGGCCGCCGACTTGGTAGATGCGGTCGCCGGCCTTCAAACCGGCGTTGGCGGCGGGCGAGCCGGGAACCACGTGGACGAGAATGATCGTGCCCGGCTCGGCGTCGTCCACCCGCCAGGCGATTCCCCATCGCAGGGGACTGCCCGGGAGTTCCGCCGTCAAGTCAAGCGGTTTCTCTTCACCGGGGCGGTTTACGGCCATTGCGGCGGGGCTCTCGGCGCTGCTGACGGCGGCAAAGAAATCATTGTCGCTGCGGATGTCCCGGCCGGCGAAGCGCGTGATGCGATCGCCCAGGCGGAGGCCGGCTCGCTCGGCCGCCGAGCCGGCAGCCACCAACGCCACCCGCACGCCCCCGGCGGTCGCCGGATCATCCACCCAGCCGACGCCCAACCGATCCGCCGGTTTGCCGACCTGGGCGAGGATGGCTTTCTCGGTCTGGGGCGTCTCCTGCCGGGCGGCAGCCCGAAAGCTGGGCACGGCCGCGGGCCGTTCGGCCATGTCGTACACCACGCCAAACAGCAGCCGCGTCACGCGCGTCATGCCTGGGCCGTTGATCAGTTTTGCTCCGTCGCTGGGTCGATGGTAGTTCTCATGCACGCCGGTGTGCGCCATGATCACCGGAATGTTGTGATCGAACAGCGGATAGTGGTCGGCATTGGGTTTCAGGCTCCAGGAGAACTCCAGCGCAAGCCCCAGGCCGTCGTTCTGGCAGCTTAGCAGCCGCCGCCAGCCACAGCCGCTCCGCGAGCCGAAGATGATCAGATGGTCGTCCCGCAGCCGGCCGATCATGTCCATGTTCAGCCCGGCGACCACCTGGTTGAGCGGAACGGTTGGGTGGGCGGTCCACTGCTTCGATCCCAAGAGCCCCTTCTCTTCGGCATCCCACGCCGCAAAGAGCACCGACCGCTTGGGCGGGCTCGGCAGGAACGTGAAGGCCTCGGCCAGTTCCAGCACGGCCGACACGCCGCTGGCGTTGTCGTCGGCGCCGGGATGGATGTATCCATAAGGGCCGAGGCTCGAGCCGCGCCCACCATAGCCTACGTGATCGTAATGCGCGCCGACGACAATAACTTGGCTTCGCAGTTCCGGGTCGCTTCCCTGAATGATCCCCAGGACGTTGCGGAAGTTGGGGGCGAAGGGCTGAAAGAACCCGCCGTTGTCGCCCGCCCCGTGGAGATGGACCCGGGCGAACTGTTCGGCCAGATAATCGGCGGCGGCGCGGCCGCCGCGCGTGCCCGCCTCGCGGCCCTCCAAGGCATTGTCGGCCAGTCGGCCCACGTACCGGCTGAGGTCCTGGTCGGTGATCGAATCGAGGGCCGCCAGATACGAAGAGCTTTTCTCGGCCGCCTGCCCAGAGACTATCCACAGGCAGCAGAACACGACGGCCGCAACCGGCCGGCACACGGACCGAATGGCAAGACGCATGGGGGCAACGCTGTTGGTGGGGGAGGAATCGGGGAGGTCGTGGTCCCGCGGCGCCGTCTGCGGTCCCATGTAGTAGTATACCCCACGGCAAGGCGCATCGACAGGCGGTAAGCGACGTGAATTGGCCGGCCGATCTGTCCCGGAATAAGCCAGGGTGCGTGAAACGCACCATCCACTACAAGTTGTGGTGCGTTTCAAGCACCCTACAAGAAATCACAACCGCACAGTGTAAGGGCACCGAGCCACCCCCTTGCCTGCTTCCGGCGGCGTCTGCTATATTCACGGCTTATAGCCAACGCGATCCAATTGTCCTAGTGGAGTAGCCTGTGGGCACGAAGAAGACTGGAAAAGGCCGCCGCAAGATCGGCCGCAAGAAGCGCCGCAACCGGGCGAAGATCCGCCATCGGAAGTAGTGCTTCGTGGATAGTGGATAGTGGATAGTGGATAGAAAGGCTGCTCGCGGCGCCTTGCTTCTTTTCACCATTTACTAGCCGCTATCCACTATTCACTCCTCCCATTTCTCCCTCAAACGCCGCCACCGGCAGCGCGGTGCGGCCGTGTACCAGCCCGGCGATGGCATCGACCTCGGCCTTCGATAGGGCCGTTACCCAGTCCTCGGCCGGCTTTCGGGCGATCGTATGCACCTGGACCAGCTTGATCCGTCCGCCGGCGGCAAGGATATCCGTCAGGCGGTCGCAGTACGCCGCTAGTTCCTCCGGCCGCGGCGGCTCGCCCCGCATCCGCATGAACAGCGACTGAACGACGATCGGCCGCACTTTGGCCGCATCGCGGACGTTATCGAGAATCTGCCGCCAAGGAATGGCGGAGCGGGCCACCAGTTGATAATACTCCTCGGTGCCGGCGTCGAGTTTCGCCCAAATCTCCCCCCCGTTGGCATCGAGGACATTCAGGGCCCGACGCACGCGTTCGCGGTGGAACAGACTGGCATTGGTGATCAGAACCAGCTTGACCTCGGCGTTTCCGTAACGGCGGCGGGCCTCCGCACAAGCCGCCACCACCTGCTCGAAGTTGGCGTAGGCCGTGGGCTCGCCGTCGCCGCTGAGCGCGATGTCGTTCCATCGGCGCAGCGCCAGCGGGGTATCGCGGAATTGCGTTTTTTCGTAAATCTCTCCCGAGGCAACCAACGCCGCCATGCGATCCAATTCCTCGCTCAGCCGGGCAACATCAACCGCCTGTTTCTGTTGCTCGCGCGGATCGCTGCGATCCACCTGGCAGTAAACGCAATGAAAGTTGCAGAACTTGTCGGCGTTCAGGTTCACCCCGATCGAGATGCCGGCGGCGCGGCGGCTCAGCACGGGGTAAACATAGCGGTTCTCCGCGAAACTCCGGGGATGGGCTTCAAATAGCGGATTTCCGGAAGCAGCGGAATCTGACATGGGGGCGATAGAACCGTCGGTTGAGTCTCGGGAAAGCAACGTCCAATAGCCGGGGGCTAAAAGCCCCCGGAAAAGCCGCCCCGGAAGCGCCGCCGGCAAACCCCGGGGGAGTGTAAGGAATTTTATGGCACGGGCTTCCAGCCCGTGGAAAAACACGGCCAAGATGGCCGTGCCACTTTGAGGTGACACAAAAATCTTTACAGGGCCACCCCGGGGGCTGTTAGCCCCCGGCTATTCTCCGTGACATAAATATCCGAGACTCAACGCGCGATTCTACGCCCGGCGGATCGTCGTGAACTCGTCGATCGTCACCGAGGTCAACTCTCCATCGGGCAGTTCCAACAGGATCGCGTCGCTGAACACCTTGTCGTCGACGTTGCGCTGATAGTGCAAGCCATGCCGTTGCCGCTCGGTTCGGACCACCGTTCCGCAAGTCTTGGTGGTCCAACTCCTCTGGCCGACGGTTACGAGGTGCTCCACCTCCACGCGATCCCCAACGTTCAACTCGTCGAATTGAGTCTGGACTTCGGCATTGCTGGTCATCATGACATAGCCCCGGAGGGTCCTTCCGGCCGGGAACCACCCCCGGCCGTTCCACATTCACCTATTGTGGCGACTCTTCCGATTTTGGCAAGACCGAACCAGCGGGCTCACACCTCTTTGGCGTTGATCCAGGACATGAGCTTTCGCAGCCGGCGGCCGATCTCCTCGACCGGATGGGCCCGTTCCCGCCGTCGCAGGGCCTTGAAAGCCGGGGCGTTGGCCCGATTTTCGAGGATCCACTCCCGGGCGAAGTGGCCGTCCTGAATCTCGGCCAGAATCCGCTTCATTTCGGCCTTGGTTTCGTCGGTGACGATCCGCGGGCCGCGGGTGTAATCGCCGTATTCCGCCGTGTTCGAGATGCTATACCGCATATAGTTCAAGCCGCCCTGGTAAATTAAATCAACGATCAGTTTGACCTCGTGGACGCACTCGAAATAGGCCATTTCCGGCTGGTAGCCGGCCTCGACCAGCGTCTCGAAGCCGGCCTTGATCAACGCGCTCAGTCCGCCGCAGAGGACGACTTGCTCGCCGAACAGGTCGGTCTCGGTTTCCTCGGCGAAGGTGGTCTCGATTACTCCGGCGCGGGTGCCGCCGATGCCCTTGGCGTAGGCCAGGCCGATCTTCAGGGCGTCGGGTCCGGCGCCTTCGCCCAGGGCGATCAGGCAGGGGACTCCCGCCCCCCGGACGTATTCCGCCCGCACCAGATGCCCCGGTCCCTTGGGCGCCACGAGGATCGTCGAGACCCCCTTGGGCACGTCGAACTGGCCGAAGTGGACGTTGAACCCGTGCGAGCAGACCAGCACGTTGCCCGGCGAAAGGTTGTCGCGGATCTGCCCGCGGAAGACCTCGCCCTGGAGTTCGTCGGGCAGGAGGATGGTGATGATGTCGGCCTTCTTGGTGGCTTCGGCGGCGGAAATCGGCTGGAAGCCGTCCTTGACGGCCTGCTCGTAGTTCGCCGTGCCCGGCAACTCGGCCACGATCACGTTGCAGCCGCTGTCGCGCAGGTTCTGGGCGTGCCCATGGCCCTGGGAACCGTAGCCCAAAATGGCAATCGTCTTGTTCTTCAGCAGGGAGATATCGGCGTCTTTGTCGTAATAGATTTTGGCGGGCATGGGGCTTCCTTAGGGGTTAGGGATTATCTACTACCCTCCCCCGCACCATAGCGATCCGCCCCGTGCGGACCAGCTCGATGATGCCGAAGGGGCGGATCATCTCGATGAAGGCTTCGATCTTGCGTTCCTGGCCGGACATTTCGATCATCACCATTTCCGGGGCGACGTCGACGATCCGGCCGCGGAACACCTCGGTCAACTCGCGGATTTCGCTGCGCGTGCCGGCGGCGGTCGAGACCTTCAGCAACATCAGGTCGCGTTCCACGTGATCCTCGGCGCCGATGTCGTCAACCTGCACGACCGTGACGATCTTTTCCAATTGCTTGCGGACCTGCTCCAGCACGGCGTCGTCGCCGACGACCACGAAGGTCATGCGGGAGAGGTGCGGGTCTTCGGTTTCGCCCACCGCGAGGCTGTCGATGTTGTAGCCCCGCGAGGCCAACATGCCCGCGATGTGCGACAGCACGCCGGGTACGTTCTGGACCAAAGCCGACAGGACATGGCGCATGCAGCAGGCTCCCGAAAACGTCAAAACGGCTATCTTACCCCCCTTAGGCACAAGGGGCAAGGGGCGGGCCGGTCAGGTTCAGGGCGGCAACACCTGTTGGTCAACAACACCCACGTTTTTCCATCCCTGAAAGAGCTTCTGGAGTCAAGGGCCTCCTGGCGAATTCTTGTGCGCACGTTTTACGTCGAAGCCCAAGGGCTCCTTACGGGTGGTTTGGGTCGAAGAATCGGTTGTGGAACT
>Ga0315287_10005933_pt1 | contig 12081 bp, 13 predicted proteins | sample YL17G11_0_MG_FD_205037 | JGI IMG/M metagenome (GOLD analysis project Ga0315287, IMG submission 205037) | Sediment microbial communities from Yellowstone Lake, YNP, Wyoming, USA - YL17G11_0 | ecosystem: Environmental > Aquatic > Freshwater > Lake > Sediment | place: USA: Wyoming | collected...
CGGGCCGCCGACGCCGAACGCCGCCAGGGCGGGCTCTGCCGCGCGCAGGGCCTGGAGCAGGTTGGCGGCGTGGAGGTCGCCGCTCGCCTCGCCGGCGACGATCAGGGCTCTCACGACCTCCCCCGCAACAGCCACCACGAGAGGGCGCCCAACGTCGCGCCGAACCCGTCGGCGAGGAGGTCGCGGGCCTCGGCACGGCGCGTGGGGGTGAGGCTCTGAAGCGTCTCGAGCAGCGCTCCGTGGCCGAGCGCGTACGCCACGGCGACGACGACCGCCCGGGCGGGACCGAGTGCCGCCGCACCCTCGGCGGTGGTCACGGCCAGGAAGGCGTATGCCAGGGCATGCTGGACCACGTCGGGCACGTCGCCGAGGGCCTGCGGCGGGCGCGGCTGCAGGCCGATGACGAGGTAGGCGACGGAGAGAACCAGCGTCGCGGCGAGGGCGCCGCGCCGGGCGGTCGTCACGGCCGTGGGAACGGGAACATCAGCCAGCCGACCGCGACAGCGCCGAGGGCCAGGATCGCGAGCACCTTCCAGAAGTAGCGCACCCGCTCGCGCCGCTCGGGCTTCCACAGGAAGGAGAAGAACACCGCGATCAGCAGGGCGTGCAGCAGCATGAGGGTGAAGTGGTCGACCGGCACGTTCACTCCTTGCGGCCCCGCGCGATGTCGTGGACGTCGAGCACGAGCAGGAGGTTCATCATCCCGGCGGTGAGCAGGAACGTGTTGCCGTACTCGTATGAGACCGCCGTCGCCACGCCCTGGCCGACGTCGAGGGCCCTGGCGAGGAGGAACAGGGCTCCGTTGCCCACCGTCGCGACGGCCGCGAGGTAGGAGAGCGGGTCGCCGGGCTGTGGCAGGATCAGCTCACCGTCGAGCAGGATGCCGACCACGAAGGACACCAGGATGACGGCGAAGAAAACCACGGCCCGCAGCCGCCTGCGCAGGAGAAGGTGGCCCAGGCCGGGGACGAGCCACGCGCTCGCCAGCAACACCGAGAGCGGCAGCGAGGAACGCGATCCCGGGACCGCGCTTGAGTCAGCCAACTTGGGCCTCCAATGCGCGGCGGAGCCGCGCGCAGCTCTGAGTGAGGTCCTCGGGAAGAACGCGAACGTCGGCCCCGACGGTCATGAAGTTGGTGTCGCCACGCCACCGCGGTACGACGTGAAGATGGACGTGGTCGACGATGCCGGCACCCGCGGCCTCGCCGAGGTTCATCCCGAGGTTGAAGCCGTGGGGGTGGTACGCCGCATCGAGCGCCGAGACCACACGACGGGCCAGGAGCATCATCTCCGCCATCGTCTCCCCGTCCAGCTCCGCGAGCGTGGCGGCGTGGTGCACCGGCGCGACCATGGCGTGTCCCGACGTGTACGGGTAGCGATTGAGCAGCGCAAAGACCCGCGGGCCGGTGGCGAGCGTCAACGTCTCATCACCGCCCTGCGCGGCGGCGCAGAAGATGCACCCCTGGTCGGCTTCGTCGCGGGACACGTAGGCTAGGCGCCAGGGGGCATAGATGCGCTGCAGCCGCCCCTCACTTCCCACCCAGGATCTCCCGCAGCTGACGCCCGGGCTTGAAGTAGGGCACGACCTTCGCCGGCACCTGGACGCGGGCACCCGTTCGGGGGTTGCGACCCTGACGGGGGCGACGGCGCCGGCTGCGGAACGAGCCGAACCCGCGCAGCTCGACCTTCTCGCCCTTGCGGATGGCCTCCACGACCCCGTCCAGCACCACGGTGAGCGCCTGGGCCGCCTCGCGACGTGTCAGGCCGACACGGTCCGCGAGCACCTTCACGATGTCCGCCTTGGTCATGACGTTTCCTCCTCCGGATGCTCCGGCTCAGCCTTGGCCTTCTTGCGCGAGGCCCGCTTGGGCTTTGGCCCCTTGACGGCCTCCCCCACCACACCCTCTGCGTGGCCGGCAACCTGCTCCGGCAGAGGTTCTTCGGCCGCCGGCTCGAGCGCCGGTTCATGCGCTTCTTGCTCGGGCTCAGCCTTCTGCTCCGGCTCGGCCTTGGCCTTCTTGCGCGGGGCCCGCTTGGGCTTGGGTTCCTCGACCGCTTCCTCGGCCACGCCCACGGCCTGCTCGGGGACCTGTTCGGCCTGGAGCTCCTCGGCCTGCAACTCGACCTCGGGCTCGTGCGCCTCCGGCTCGCCCTCGGCTTCAGGCTCGGGCTGGGTGATGCCGCGGAGCGAGAGTCCGATGCGCTTCTCGTTCCAGTCGACACGGATCAGGCGGCAGCGCACCTTCTGGCCACGGGAGAACGAGGCGCTGAGGGGCTGACTGCCGAGCCGCTCCACCTCGGAGACGTGGCAGAGACCCTCGACGCCGGGTCCGAGCTCGATGAACAGGCCGAAATCGGTGATGTTGGTGATGAATCCGTCCAGCTCATCACCAACCTGGTGGGAGCCGGCGAAGGAGTCCCACTCGTTGGGCATGAGCTCCTTGATCGAGAGCGAGATGCGCTGGTTGGCGACATCCATCGCGATGATGACGGCCTCGATCTCCTGCCCCTTCTGCACCACTTCGGAGGGGTGGGAGATACGCCGCGTCCACGCCATGTCGGAGACGTGGACGAGCCCGTCCACCCCGGGTTCGAGCTCGACGAAGGCGCCGAAGTCGGTGAGGTTGCGCACGACACCCTTGATCCGACTGCCGACACGGAACTTCGCCGCGAAGTCCTCCCACGGGTTCGGCTCGGCCTGGCGCAGCGACAGCGACAGGCGGCGCTTCTCGACGTCGACCTCGGTGACCACCACCTCGACATCGGTGCTGACCGTGAGGAGGGACTTGGGGTTCTTGACCTTCTTGGTCCACGACATCTCGGAGACGTGAATGAGCCCCTCGACGCCCTCCTCGAGCTGGACGAAGGCGCCGTAGTCCACCACGTTGGTGACCTTGCCGGCGATCTTCTTGCCCACCGGGTAGCGGGCCTCGACGTGGCTCCAGGGGTCCTCGAAACGCTGGCGATAGCCCAGGGAGACACGCTCGCGCTCGCGGTCGACGCGCAGGACGACGACCTTCACCTCGTCTCCGACCTTGAAGTACTCGGAGGGATGCCCGACGCGACCCCAGGAGATGTCGGTGACGTGGAGCAGGCCATCGAGCCCGCCCAGGTCGATAAACACGCCGTAGTCGGTGATGTTCTTGACCACCCCGGAGATGACGGCGCCCTCTTCGAGGCGCGTCAGAGTGTCCGACTTCTGCGACGTCATGTGCTCCTCGAGCAACGCCTTGCGCGAGAGCACCACGTTGGCGCGGCGGCGGTCGAAATTGATGATGCGGGCCTCGATCTCCTCGCCGGCGTAGTCCTCGAGGCGTCGCGTCGGCCGAAGGTCAACCAGCGATCCGGGCAGGAACGCGCGCACGCCGATGTCCACGGCCAGGCCGCCCTTGACCCGCTCGACGACGCGCCCGCGCACCGGCGCACCCTGGCGGAAGGCGGTCTCGAGGACCTCCCACACCCGCATCTTCGCGGCCCGCTCGCGGGAGAGCTTGAGGTCGCCGACGTTGGGGTCGAATCGCTCCACGAGGACGTCGATCTCGTCGCCAACCTTGATAAGCAGGTGACCCTGCCGGTCGGTGAACTCCGACCGCGGGATGAGCCCCTCCGACTTGAAGCCGATATCGACGACCACGTCGTCGTCGGTGATCGCCACGACCGTGCCGGGCACCACGTCGCCTTCGCGGACTTGCTGGAACGACTCCTCGACGAGCGCACGAAGGCTGGACCGACTGAGTGGCTGCTCCGCTCCCTCCCGCTGAGCGTCCCGGTTCTGTTCGTTGTTGTCCTGGTTATCGACCACTGAGCCTCCTCGGAGGCACCCCGGGGATGGTGTGCCTAACTGCTTATTCTACAAGCGAGAAACTATAGGAGGATGGCGCCGGCGCTGTCAAGGCCGCCGACGCAGCACGATCGCCACCAGCGCCTCGACCACGTCGGCGAGGGAGAGCCCGGTGGTGTCGAGCACGAAGGCGTCCGTGGCCGGGCGCATCGGCGAGTCGGCGCGACCGGCGTCGCGGGCGTCCCGGTCGCGCTGGTCCCGCAGAACCTCCTCCCACTCGACCGCCGCGCCGCGCTCGCGCAGCTCGTCGAAGCGCCGCCGGGCACGGACCTCCGGCGAAGCGGTGAGGAAGACCTTGACCGGAGCGTCGGGGAAAACGACGGTGCCGATGTCTCGGCCCTCGACGACGCCACCGCCGCGGGCGGCGAGTGAGCGCTGGCGTCGCACCATCTCGCGGCGAACCACCGGGAGCACCGACACCTCCGAGGAAAGCTGCGAGACCTCCGGGGTGCGCAGATCGGCTGTAACGTCCTCGCCGTCGAGGAGCACACGGGGAGAGCGGGCGTCGCCGCGGAATTCGACTCGCAGCGCTGCGGCGATGCGTTCCACGTCCGCCCTCTGCGCCTCGACGAGCGGGAAGGCGACCCCCGCGCGCAGGCTGGCGAGAGCCACTGCCCGGTACATCGCCCCGGTGTCGAGGTACGGCAGGCGAAGACGCTGGGCGAGAGCCCGGGCCGCCGCCGACTTGCCGGCACCGGCGGGACCGTCGATGGCGACCAGGAGGGGTCGGCCTGTCACGGCGTGAAGTTTAGTCGAGCGGAGCCGTTCACGCCCGCTTCACGCGGCTCGGCTCTGCTTTGCACGGCCCCCTGGGCGGCCCCCGGCGCGGGTCGCTAAGATGGGGAGCGGAGCGTGATGGCGAAGAACGAGGACCGTGGAGGCGCGACGCGCCGGGAGCACCATGCGGAGCCGGTGGTGTTCCCGGTACGGGTGGCTGCGGTGGACATCGGCTCCAACGGCATCCGTTTCGCCGCGGCTGAGTTCTCGACGCTCTCGACGTACGCCATCCTCGAGGAGGAGCGCTTCCCGGTGCGGCTCGGCCACGGCGTCTTCCTCACCGGCCGCCTGGCTCCGGCGGCGATGGACGCCGCCATCGGCGTCCTGCGCGACGTCCACGCCCGGCTCGAGCGCCTCGGCGTCGCCCACGTCCGTGCGGTGGCGACCAGCGCCGTCCGCGAGGCCGCGAACGGGGACGAGTTCCTCGCCCGACTGCAGACCTCGAGCGGCCTCGCCATTGAGGTGATCACCGGCGCCGAGGAGGCCCGCCTCGTCCACCTGGCGGTGCGCAGCCGCGTGCCGCTCGCCAGCGACCCTTGGCTGCTCGTCGACCTCGGCGGTGGCAGCGTCGAGGTTTCGCTGGTCGACGGCAGCGGCATTCTCTGGAGCGAGTCGCACACCATGGGGTCGGTGAGGCTGCTCGAGGAGCTCACCGGGGCGGCCGACGCGCCCGGGGCCTTCCGTCGCCTGCTCGAGGAGTACATCGCGACCCTGCGCATCCCCTCGGCCGCCCGCTACCGCAAGCCCATCGGCGTGATCGCGACCGGGGGCAACATCGAGGCACTCGCCCGGCTCGCCGGCCACCCGCCGGACGCCACCGGAACGGCCACCATCGAGACCGGCGAGCTGCGCGCCCTGATCGAGACGCTCTCCCGCCTCTCGTTCCGCCAGCGCATCGACGAGCTCGGCCTGCGCGAGGATCGCGCCGACGTCATCCTGCCCGCCGCGATGGTGTACGAGCGCGTGGCCGAGCTCGCCGGCGCGAGCCGCATCGTTGCGCCCGGGGTCGGCGTCAGGGACGGCGTGTTGCTCGACCTCGTCGCCGACCTGACCGTCGCCGGCGGTGAGAGCGATCGCCACGCCAGAGAGGTCCTCGCCGGGGCGCTCGCCCTCGGAAGGCGCTACATGTTCGAGGAACCCCACGCGACGCACGTCGCCGCGCTGGCGGTGTCGTTGTTCGACCAACTCGGGGAGCTCCACGGCCTCGCGAGCGCAGACCGGCGCGCTCTGCTCGCCGCGTCGCTGCTCCACGACGTCGGCGCGTACGTCTCCTACAAGAGACACCACAAGCACAGCTTCTATCTGATCTCGGAGTCGGATCTGGCGGGGTTCTCTCCGCCCGAGATCCAGGTCGTGGCCAACGTCGCCCGCTACCACCGCAAGGGCGAGCCGGCTGGCGACCACGAGAGCTACGCGGCGCTGCCGAAGGCCGCACAACAGCGGGTTCGCAAGCTGGCCGCGCTGCTGCGGCTGGCGGACGCGCTCGACCGCGAGCACGGCCAACGGGTGCAGGCGGTCCGCGCCACGGTGGGCGATCGCGTCGTCACACTCACGCTCGCGGGCGAGGGTGACATGCTGCTCGAGCGCTGGGCGCTCCGGCGCAAGGCGGCGCTGTTCGAGGGCGTGTTCGAGAGGGAGCTCAAAGTGCGGAACGAGCGCGGTGGCGGATGACGGTATCTGAGACTCTTCCCGGCAGCCTGATCGCCGTCGAGGGGCTTCACGGCTCGGGGAAATCCGCGCAGATCTGCCTCGTCGACCAGTGGCCGCAGGGGCTGGGGTGCCCCGTGTTCTTCACCGAGTGGAACTCGTCGGTGCTGGTCCAGGACGCGACGCGCAAAGGCAAGAAGCGGCAGCTCCTCCCCATGCTGCGCGCCGAGTTCCGCAACTCCAGCAGCGCTACCTCTTCGAGGTCATCAACGCCAACCGCACCATCGCCACCATCCATCGCGACGTGCAGGCTAGAATCGACGGCGTGCTCGCGGGCCACACCGCAGGCTAGGAGAACGACATGACAACCGCAAGCAATGGACTCTCGCGGCGCCCGGCCACGCGCCGGCGGCCAGGGCGTCCCAAGACAGGTCACACACCGGCCACGAAGTCCCCGGCCCTCGAGCGCCCCGCGAGGGAAGCGAAACCGGCACGAGCCGGGAACCGGCGCAAGGCCGAGCTGGCGGAGGAGCTGGCGCGTGAGCTCCAGTCGCTGCGCACGACCGGCAAGGAGGTCGTCGAGAGCTGGAGCCTCCGGGTCAACTCCCTCCTCGCTGCGGCAGCATTGCGGCTGACTCCGCGGGCCGGCGACGCGGCGCCCTCGCTGCCGGCGAAGGGCGACCTCGAGAAGGCGCTGGCAGCAGTGCGCGCCGTCAAGCTGAAACCCAGGAAGGGGCGGCTGAAGGATCTCGTCCGCATCCAGCGGGCCGCGGAGACGCTCGCGGAGCGGTTCGGCGGCGAAGGCTGACGCCGCTCAGGCATGCGCGTCGCCTTTCTCTCCGACATTCACGCCAACTTTCCGGCCCTGATCCGGGCGCTGGACTCCGCAAAACGGCGCGGTGCGGACCAGGTCATCATCGCCGGAGATCTCGTCGGCGGGGGGCCGCACCCGCTCGAGGTGATCCGCTTGCTGCGCGATCGGGGGTGTTTCGCCATTCTCGGTAACGTCGAGCGCAAGCTCCTCGAGCGCGGCCGCGACCCCAAGGTGCTCGCGCGCATGGCCCGGAAGAAGGGCAAGGCCAACCTCGCCTGGACCGCCCTGCAGCTCGGCGCCGAGGAGTGGGCCTGGCTCGAGGGCCTCCCGACCCAGCGCACGATGACCCTGGCGGACCGCACCGTTCTCGTCGTCCACGGCTCCCCGAGGGCCGACACCGATTACCTCTTCCCCTCGCTCACCGCGGCGGCGCTGCGGCGTTGGCTCGGCGACGCCAACCCCGACATCCTCGTCTGCGGCCACTCCCACATCCCCTTCACCCGAGCGATCGACGGCGTCAGGGTCGTCAACTGCGGATCGGTGGGCCGGCCCGTCGACGGCGACCCCCGCGGTTCGTACGCCCTCGTCGACTGCGAGAGCCACCGCGCGCCCACTGCCCGCATCGTCCGCTTCAACTACCCGGTGGCGCACGCCCTCGCCGACCTGAGGGCCCGCCGGGTGCCCGGCGCGGTGCCCTCCGAGGTCGCAGCCGGCATCAAGCGCAAGGGGAGCTGAGGTGGCCGACGCGAGGGCGTCCGGGATTCCGGCGAGCACGAGCGTCACGCTCGCGTTGCCGCCGCGGGGATCGTTCGCGCGGGTGCGCCAACACCTCGAGGCGAGCGGCTACAGCGTCGCCGGCGGAGAGCGCCAACGTTGGGACGACTTCTACTTCGACTCCCACGCGGGCCAGCTCACTCGCCGCGGCAGGGCGGTGCGACGACGCGAACCCGGGGCGTGCCTGCAGCTCCTCGAGGGCGGTGCCGTGATCGCGGAGGGCGGCGAGGGATCTGGGCCACTCGCCGGCCAGCTCACCGCGCTCGACCTCGAGGGTCCGCTGCTCTTCCAGCTGCGGGTGCGGGTCGAGGAGACCAACTGGCTCATCGGGCGGGCGACGGCGACGGCGTTCGTGGCCAGCTGTGCGAGGTGGAGATTCCGCTCGCCGCGCGGCGGTCGCGAGGAACGCGGTCCGTCCACGCTGACGCTGCGCTGCGACGCCGCCGAGCCGCGAGAGCTGGCGGCCCTCCTCACCGTCCTTCGCGACCTCGGCGGCCTGGTTCCGGTCGACTTCGACCCGGTTCGCTCCGGTCTCGACCGTCTCGCCCTGCCCCAGCCAGGAGCGCCCATCCCGCCGCGGCTGCGTGTCGCCCCGGCCGACTCCGTCGCGGACGCCGTCGCCAAGATCCTCGGACAGCAGGCATACAAGCTGCGCGCCAACATCGACGGCGCCGCGGCCAACCTCGACCCCGAGTACGTGCACGACATGCGCGTCGCGACCCGGCGGGCGCGTTTCGCGCTGCGCAGGTTCGCGCCGGTCCTCGCGCCCGAGGCGGTGGCGGAGGTACGCGAGTCGCTCGCCACGCTCGCCGCGCAGCTGGGCGCCGTGCGCGACCTCGACGTCTTCCTCTCGCACCTGCCCGAGGCGCTGGACCGGATCGCCGCTCCGCCTGCCTTCAGGCGCTGGCTGCGCCGCACGCTCCGGCGGCGCCGCACCCGCTCCCGCGACGATCTGCTCGCAACGCTCACTCCGCCTGCGTTCACCGCCCTCGTCTCCCGCCTGGAGAGCATGCCGGCGCACGCCGGTGAGGCGTTGCGGCCGGCCCGCGAGGCCGCCCCGGCCCAGATCCGTCGCGCCGGGAAGAAGGTTCTCCGCCTCGCCGACAAACCACCGGCGAGCCTCACCGACGGCGAGCTCCACGCATTGCGCATCGCGTGCAAAGGCCTGCGCTACACGTGCGAGTTCTTCGCCGACCTCTACGATGACGACTTCGCCACCCGCATCCGCGCCCTCGTCGCGGTCCAGGACTGCCTCGGAGCCCACCAGGACGCCGTCATCGCCTCCGAGGCGCTCGCCCAGCTCGCCACCCGGCTCTCCTCACGCTCGACGTGGCGCGACACCGCTCTGCTCGCGATCGGCGCCCTGCGCCAGCTCGAACGCGAGCGCGCCCGGGCGGAGCGCGACCGCTATGCCGACCTTGGCGCCAGGCTTCCCGGTGTGGTGCGGAAGCTGCGCAGGGCGAGCCCGCTCCCTGACGGGCCGCCTGACACTGTTCCCGAGCGCGCAACGAACGGGCCGGACGGGTAGACTCCGCCCCGTGCAGGTCTACCTCGCCGCCGCCATGACCAACCCGGCCCGCGACCTCACGGTCGTGCGGGCGCTCCTCGCCTATCTCGAGAGCTCCGGCCACACGGTGCCCACGCGCCATGTCGCCGACGCCGGCGGCAAGGCCACCGATCGCGAGCTGACCGACCGCCATCTCGCCCGCCGCGACCTCGCGTGGTTGGCGGCGAGCGATGCCGTCGTCGCCGAGGTCTCCACCCCGTCGCACGGCGTCGGCGTCGAGGTCACCGCGGCGGTCGCCGCCGGCACGCCGGTCCTCCTTCTCGCCGGCGCCGGCGTTCCGGTCTCACGGCTCCTGCTCGGTCTCGAGGGTGTGGAGGCGCGAACCTACCGCTCGAAGGAGGAAGCGGTGGAGTGGACCGCGAGCTTCCTGGCGCATGTCAACGCCGGCCCGGCGTAGCGCCGGCGGGGCTGGCCATCCGGCTCGTGCCGACGAGGCCGGCGAGGCCTCTCTTCACACCACATTCACGCGACGTTGGTCTCCACCTCACGGCGACTACGTACCGTCCCGCCCGGCGGGGGTACGGCCTCCGCGGAGAGGAAGGAGAAGGAGCATGCGATTTTCAACGCGGAAGACTGGCAAGGGGATCTCGCTGGCCCTGGCCGCAGTGGCCCTGGTTGTCGCGGCCGGCAGCGCCATGGCCCAGGTGACGGGCCTCTACTACCAGGAGGTCGAGAAGGACGGCCGGATCTACGTCTTCAACACCCCGGAGCGGGTCAGGAGCTTCCAGGCCTCGGGTGACATGGGGACGAGTGTCACCCTCATCGGGCGTGGCGCCAACGGCGAGACGGTCGTGGCGGAGAACGAGACCGCCCTCGACCTCTACCTGTTCAAGCACGACCTGCCCGCCTACGACCGGCCGACGCCGAAGCCGACACCCGCTCCGCTGCCGACCGTGCTCAAGGTCGCCGACGGCGAGCTCAAGTTCGGCGCCCTCCTCCAGGCCTGGTACGTGGCCGATGACTCGGAGGCCTCGACTGGCAATAACTACCTGGGCAACACGACCGGCAACAACACCTTCCGGCTCCGTCGTGCCGAGCTCAAGATGTCGGGCAAGATCACCAAGACCTGGGGGTTCGAGGTCATGATCGACCCGGCCAAGTCGCAAACGTTCTCGGCTGGCGGCGACGACAAGATCCTTCAGGATGTCGCGGTCACGTACATTGGCCTCACGGGGCATGAGTTCGCCATGGGTCAGAAGAAGATCGCGATCTCCGAGGAAGGCCTGCGCTCGTCCTCCGAACTCGACTTTGCCGAGCGCTCGCGTATCACCCGCATCATCGGCGATGCGCGCCAGGGGGGCCTCTTCTACAAGGGGGAGTTCAGCGAGAAACTCGGCGCGTACGCGTCGGTCACCAACGGCACGCTGTCGAACGTCACCGACGACTCCAACGACACGCTGTTCTCGGCGGCCCGGCTCGACTTCAAACCCGTCAAGGGCATGGTCGTCGGCGTTTCGGGCGGCACGGGCGGCACTCAACTCGACCACCGCACCCGCGATCGCGTCGCCGCACACTTCCGCTGGGATGGCACCGAGACGCTGCCGCTGTGGCTGCGCTTCGAGTATGGCAAGGCCACCGACGGCCAGGGCGCCGGCAAGGCGGACATCGACCGCGAGGGCTGGTACGGCTCCGCCCTCTACACGTTCGCCAAGCAGTACCAGTTCGGCGTCCGCTACGAGGAGTACGACCAGAACAAGGACGTCGACGGCGACATGCTGAAGATCGTCACGGCCGGGTTCCACTACCTGATCAAGGGCAAGAACATCAACCTCAAGGCCGACTGGATGGGCATCGAGCAGGAGGGCCGCAAGCTCAACAACGTGCTCGACGAGAAGTACAACCAGTTCGTGCTCGCCGCCCAGGTCGCCTTCTAGGCCTCCGCGGTCCAGCTCCCACTGGCCCCCGGCGCTGCCCGGGGGCCCTGCTATTTTTTGCGCGCCAACCCTGACGGGACGCTCGCCTCCCCGGCCCGTTTCCATGTCCGATCGGAGGGTTCGCTGCGGCAGCCGACCGCCAGATGCAACTCCGTCCGGGCTCTGAGGCTGGACCCCGAAACGACGGTCAACCTCCCCTTGCGCTCTCGCCCCGGGGCCGCCTCATGCCCTGCCTGTGTCACCCGGCGCCCCTGCCGCCGAATGCATCAACATAGGAACCAACCAACGGAACGCTCTCCCTGCGATGGGTACGCAGGGTCTTGACACGTCATGGGCGCTTGTGGAGAATAGTCTAGTCGGTCTATAGACTGACTCAGAAGATGGCGTTTTACCTCGAGAGGCAGCGCGGCGAGTGGGAACGAGCGGCGAGAACCAGGCGGGCAATGAGGCGACGGTCCGCGCGCATCGATCGAGGTGCCGCCAAGACGTGGGCCGGAGCCGGCGACGACGGAGACACGCACTCCGAGAGCAGAAAGGGGAACAAGCATGCGAGCTGTAGCGAGGCGGACATGTACGGCGATCTATGTGACCGTGGCAGTAATCGCCTTGGTTGCCGCTAGCACCAACGCGGTTGCCCAGGTGACCGGCCTCTACTACCAGGAGGTCGAGAGGGACGGCCGGGTCTACGTGTTCAACACGCCGGAGCGGTTCAAGAGCTTCCAGGCCTCGGGCGAGATGGGCCAGGCGATAACCTCCATCGGTCGCGGCGCCCAGGGTGAGACGGTCG
>Ga0315287_10005935_pt1 | contig 12081 bp, 12 predicted proteins | sample YL17G11_0_MG_FD_205037 | JGI IMG/M metagenome (GOLD analysis project Ga0315287, IMG submission 205037) | Sediment microbial communities from Yellowstone Lake, YNP, Wyoming, USA - YL17G11_0 | ecosystem: Environmental > Aquatic > Freshwater > Lake > Sediment | place: USA: Wyoming | collected...
CTCGTCGACCCGGTGGGCCCGACCGATCGGGACGCACTCCAATGGCTGCGCAGCTGGCATGCGGTCCTGCGTCACCGGGAGAGCGCGGCGTGGGCCCGGTCCGCCTATTAAACTCGTTTTCCTCGAGATAATGGACACAAAAGAATGTACAGCAACGCAAAGTGTGCCCATTGCACGCTGCCCGTGCGCGATCCCCTCGCCAAGGTGTGCTCGCAGATCTGCGCCATGCGCATCAGCCCGCAGCAGAACATCGAGTTCCAGGTCCAGCTGCCGCTGAAGGGCGAGACCGAGGTCAACAACCCGACGGCCGCCAAAACGCCCGTGTATGCGACATATGCACGCGTGCAGGCCCAATACCCCGCACTCGCCGGCGTGCCGCTGTATCGCATCAAGGTAGCGGCCAAGGACGTCGACGACAACGACATGTTTGGTGTCGAGTGGAGCCCCGAGCGCAAGCGCGGCGTCGGCAAGCAGGCCAAGGCACTGCCGCCGGCCGTTGCGCTCTACATGCGCGGCCCGGACTCGGAATCGATCATCGCACAGCTGGACCGCGTGAAAGGGCCCGCACTCGTCGCGTCGATGGACAGCGAGTCCGACAAGCAGCTGCAATCCGCGATCGAGGCAATCACGGCGCTGCGCGAGTCTGGACAGGGGCGCTACGCCGAGAGCGTGCCCAAGCCAGTCAAGGTGCGCCCCAATAAGCGCGCCCAGGAGGAAGGCGCAAAGGAGTCCGAGTCCAGGCGCACTGTCACCGAGGAGGAGCGCAAATCCGCCATTCCAGAGGTGGATGTCACGCCACTAGTGCTGCAAGCGCCGCCGTCGACGCCGGCAGTTAAGCGCGTTCCGCGCGTTCCGCCGCCCAAGATCGTCGTCACGATGGAGCTCGCCCGGCGGCTGATGGCGCTCGAGGCAAAGAAGGAGCGGCTGATCGCCGAGTCCGAGCTGATCGCGGTCGGCGACATGGACATGTGGCCACCCAAGGGCGAGAAGCGCCAGAGCCCGGCGGCCGCGGCCGCCGAGCCCGAGCCCGCCACGGCGCCAATCGCCGTCAAGAAGAAAACACAGAAAACGCCCAAGGCGCCCACGACGACGGTGCCGCAGCTGCCACCGGCGTCATCGCCGCTCGTGTCGCTGCCCGTGCTGCCCCCGCCACCGCCCGCGCCCACTGTGGTGGACGAGCCGTCGGTGGCCATGAGTCTGCAGCGCGACGACGCGTTCGCGTACGAGTCGTTCGCCGGCTTCCCGCCCGACAGCAATGAGGCCGTGCGCATGGACAAGCCGCCCACCTCGGCATCGTACATGCCCGGTTTTACGACGCCCGTCGCCACCACGCCCGTGCCCATGGACGAGGACCAGCCGCTGAGCGACCTGTCGACCAGCCCCGCGTCCGGCAGCCGGGAGTCGCTGAGCGACCAGTCGGCGAGCACCGATAGCAGTCGCTCGGCCAGCCCGGCCATCCCCTGGACCGGTCGCGCCAACGACGAAGAGTCGACCGACGACGAGGGCCGGCAGTAGAAAATAAACTCGGCGCAAAATAAAAAAATTACCGTGCCCACCAGAATGGCAGCGCTCGACCGGCTGCTGGCCGCGTCACGCGGCGGCCGCTGGACGCTGAACGACGAGCAGCACGCGCTGGCGCGGCGCATCCTTGTTGATCACCAGAACGTGTACTACTGTGGCGAAGGAGGGTCGGGCAAGACGCGACTGGCCGAGTTTCTGATGTACGCGCTCGATCGGCTCGACGTGCCGCACATGGCGGTGGCGCCCAGCGGGCAGGCCGCCCAGCTGTTGTCGGGGTTCACGATCCACCAGGCGTTCGGCCTGCTGCCGCAGACGCGGGTCAAGGACGGCCGTGCGTCCAACGGGCACAACGAGATGCGGCCGCGCTGGCGCCTGAAGAGCGCGCTGCGCAAGGCGCGCGTGCTGTTTCTGGACGAGGCGTCAATGGTCAGCGCGCCCCTCTTTGAGGACATGGTGCGGCGGATCACGGCGATCCACGGGATGGGCGTGTTTGGCGGCGTCCAAGTCGTGGCGCTGGGCGACCCCCTCCAGCTGCCGCCCGTCGGCAAGGACGGCACGCCCGAGGCGCGCTACTGTTTCGAGAGCCCCGAGTGGGCGCGCGTCTTTCCGCCGTCCCAGTGCTTTCGCCTGCAGCGCCAGATGCGCCAGCTGCCGCCCAGTGGCGACGACGGCCAACTCGTGGCGCGACACGAGCAGTTCGCACAGGCGATGGCCGAGCTGCGCCGCGGCCGGTGTCCGCCCGAGGTCGTCGCACTGTTGCGCACCCGGATGTACACGCACGACTGTGCGCCCGACTTTCGCACCACGCCCTATCTGTTCTCCACCCGGGAGGAGACCGACTCGCACAACCGCGCGTGCATGGCCACCATCCCCACCCACCCGACCACGTGGCACGCAGAGGACTACTTTGCACCGGGGTTTGAGTTTCTGGCCGGCAATCTGCGCATGGAACCCGAGGTGGCGCTAAAGCCCGGCGTGCCCGTGCTTCTAACAAAGAACTACGACCTGGAGCAGGGCCTGGTGAACGGCTCGCGCGGCATTGTCGATCGCATCATCACCACCTGCGCGCTGGGCGTGCGCCGCTGCGCGAATCCGCGCTGCTCGTACTGCGCCGAGGGCGCCGAGCTCGACCGCGCCTCCCGCTCCCTGATGGAATTCCAGGACGAAACCGAGGGCATGGCCCGCGGCGCCGCACTCAGCCGCTACGTGCCGGTGGTTAGGTTTGGCGACCGCGAGATGGCGGTGCTGCCTGCGACCAGCGCGATAAAGTCGCGCACGCGCAAGCGCGCGGCGGCGAAAACGCGCAAGCGCGCGTCGGACGCGGCGGTGCCCGCGGGCAAGCGGCACCCGTCGCTGGCAAGTTTGGCGCCGCGCGACGCCGACGACCTGCCGCCTGACGAGATCGAAGAGGCGGACGGCGACCCGGACGACCCGGAGGTGCTGGCGTGCCGCGAGCAGGTGCCGCTGGCCGTGGCGTTTGGCTTTACGATTCACAAGGTGCAGGGGATGACGATGGACTCGGTGTGCATCTGCTGGGACCGGGTGTTTGCGCCGGGCCAGGTGTATGTGGCGCTGTCGCGCGTGCGCTCGCTGCAGGGCGTCGCGATCCGCTCCAGCATGGTGCCGATCAGCCGGATCACCATGTCGCAGAAGGCGATCGAATTCGAGTCGCGCTGTCTGCCCGTGCCGCTGCCGCGCTCGCTGTTTGCGGCGCCGGCGCCCCCGCGCGTCGCACCGCCGCCGCCCACTGCGCCAGGGGCGGGCCCCGACGAATCTGTGCCATCCGACGAAAGCGCGCGTGCGCCGGGATGCGGAGTGACCGAATAAACCAGCCCATATATAAAACCCCTTTTATTGGAATTCGCAAACCCCATGGCGCTGTTCGTGACGATAAAGCTGCAGAGCTGCTGTGCCGAGCTGGCGTTCCACGATCCACACGCCACTCACGACAATCGCGCGGCCCGCCGGTCCTATTTGGAAAAGCACACGCGGCGCATGAGCGCACTGGCGCTGCTCCTATCGCTGGTGTGCGCGCTGTCGGCCGTGACCGGCGTGTGGTTCGTCCACTTGGCACTAGAGGCGCTGCGGCACGACCGGCCGGTCGGCTCGGCGCAGGTGTGGCTGGCGTGCGTGCCGCTGATTGTGGGCTACGTGCTGGGCGCGTCGGTGCTGCTGGAGCTGGCGGTGGCGGCGGGCTATGCGCGCTGGGCATGGACGGCGCTGCGCGACGCGGTGCCCAGGTCTCGCGGCTTTCATGGACTGGACGACCCGCTGGACGGATTCGAGGACGGCGTGGCGAGCGTGCGCGAGCTTGTGCCACTGCCCGGCATCAAAGAGTCGGATTTCAATTTCGGCGAGGACGACGCCGACGCAATGCGGCCGCTGCCCGGCGCGACAATGGTGCCGATCACGCAGCAATAGAACAGTAAAACAATGTGTTTATTTATTCCGTGCCGCCCGTTTCGCCCGTCTGCGGCGGTCCATGTCCTGCGCACACCGAACACAGCGGCCGGCGTCGTCAATGTCGTCGGCAGTGTGCATGAGATCGCACGCACAGCACGCGACAAGCTCGCGCTTTTCCATGCAGTACTGGCAAAGGACACAAATCGCGTCGCCCGCATCGGATGATTCCTCGTCCCATAGCTCTACCGAGTCAATCTTGCAGAGATAGAATTCATTGTGCGGGTTCTTCTTTCGGTTGTCGCATTGCGAACAGACGCCGGCGCAGTCTGGGCACATCATCTTGCCGTCGCACATGACAGCGCGAGGCGAATAGACGCCGTGGCTCGGGTCGCACTCGCCGCACGGAATCGCGCCCACGGTGCGAGGCCGCTTGGAGCGGGTGTCGTCGGCGCGCTTGTTGGCGGGCGCGTCGTGCTCGAACGTGGTGGTGCTGGCCATGTGGTGTCGAAATGAAAAATTAAATTGCACCACGCCAAATTTAAAAATTCCAATGACGGGCAAATAAATAAAAAAACTGTTTTATTGTGACGGGATCGCGCAATATGCCATCTTTACCCGGCACGGCATGCAATACTGGATGGGCGGGGCGCCACGGTCGTGCGTTTCGCGTGCCTGTTCGAGATCGCGCGGCTCGATTGTTATTCTGCACATTCCACAGTAGTACTGTGCGCGCGACGCGGGATCGGGGTCCCGCGTCTGAAGAGGCTGCGGGATCGCGTGCGACGGATTGGCCCCCTCGTTGCAGCGCTGGCACAGCGTGCGGCCCACGTGCTGCCAATTTTCGCACGCCATTGTGTCGCCGCACGCGTCTCCAATCAGCTGGCGGCCCATGTACACGACAAAGAACGGCGGCTCCGTGGTTTCGCACACCGAGCAGCGCCAGTAGTAGGTGGTGACGGGACCGGGCACCGGTGTGGTGGACATGAGAATTTAAAAATTTAATATAGCTCGTAAACAGTGCCGCGCTCTGCGCCCTCGACGTGCAGCGAGAACAGCGATCCCGTCGCGGGATCGTAATGTCTGAACGGGTACGCGGACTGCGGAAGCGCGTCCACTGGATAAGAGATTCCGCGCACCTGCTCGCCCCGCGTGTCATACACCGCGTTGGGCGTGAGATATACCTGTGCGCCCCACACACCCACATTGCCGCGCCCATCGACAACTGGCCATCCGGGCGCACCGACGACCGATACGGCCCTAGCGCCGGGCGCCAGGGGCTGGATGACGAGACGCGCATAGTGTATCGTGACACACATGTGATTGGCGGTGACCGCGATCCCGTATATATCGGCGAAATCCGACTCGAGCGTGCGCACAAGCGCGCCGCTGCGGTCGTATGCGCGCACCAGCATCTGGCGGCCTTCGGCGGCCGGAAACATGGATCGGCGATGTGTCGTCGATCCGGGGTCCTTGTCAGTGGCAAGCCAGAACATGCTGCCGTCGGGCGACACGGCGAATCTGGTCGTCTCGCCGCACTTGATGCCCGTCCGAATGCGCGGCACACTGTGCTTTGTCGCCTGCAGGCCGCCAAACCGTGGCATATGGAAGCCAAAGTGCTCGCGGCGCTCGCGGTCGCGGATCGACATGTTGGCCAGCCCGTCGGCGCGTGGCGCAGGGCAGAGGAAGATCGTGCCGTCGTCCGTCAACACGGCCACGCCGCCGTCGGGCAGTGCCGCCAGGCCGCAATGCATATACGGATCGATCCAGTACCAACACACCACCGAGGGGTCGGCACGCGACACGGCCACCACGTTGCAGTCTGCGAGCGCGAAAAAGTAGTGCGAGGCACCGAGCGCCGCGTTTCTTGCAAACGTTCCGCTCGCCACTGCGCAGGACATTGACGGGATGCAGTGGCGCCGCACGCGCGTGTACTTGCCCGTCGCCAGCGTCGGCACCAGCATCGGCGCCAGCACGTACTGGCGCACATCGCGCCACAGCCCAGACATGCGCGACTCGGGGTCGGCGGCCAGCGCCGCCAGTGTCGTGAGCGGCCGGTCGTCATTGTCCTCCGACACCACGTGCTTGCGCGACTCGTCGCCAGCGTCGGCTGCGCGCTTGGTCATGTGAATTTTTAAAAATTTAATTTAGCGACCGATAGTGCTCGGGCGTCATGGCGCGCCACACCACCCACCCGACGGCCCAGCACCCCGCCAGCAGGCCCGCCAAGATCAGCACCAGATAGTAGCCCTGTAGAAATGCCAACATGTCCAGCGCCGCCACGCACGCCACCACCAGCCCGCAGCCCGGATACAATCCCCACAGCTTGAAATCGGCCTGGCCCATCTGCAGTGTGTACGCCACGCCCTCCAGTACCAGCAGCACCAGCCACATCAACAAGACGGTCAACAGCACGCCCACCGAGAACGGGGTCTGCAGCGAGTCGGTGCCGCCGCCGTGCACGCGCACATTGTATAGGAGCGTGGTGGAGGCGGTGGCCAGCACGCACAGCACGCCCCACAGCCATGCGTCGTCGCGATGCCGCGGCCACAGGCGCGGGCCCAGCCGCGTGGGCTTGGGCACGTGCTCCTCCCGATAGGTGTGCGCGACCAGCAGCGCGGCCGCCGACTCTTGCCGCTTGGGCTGCTTCATCTTGCGCTCCATTGGGGTCTCCGATGGCGTGTGCCGCCGCAGCACGTACTCCTGGGCGAGGCGGCAGCAGAACGCGAGCGCCGCGCCCACCAGTGCCTGCACCCAAAACTGCCACCAAGACGACTGGGCCCAGTAGTAGCACAGCAGGAAGAACACCACCTGTAGGAGGACGTTGCACACCAGCAGATCCTCGAAATACACGTTCAGAAACGTCAGAATCAGCGGGCGCAGCATCACTTTTAAGATCATCGTGCAGCGGGCAACAAGCGTTTAATAATTGTCTGCGGGTCCGCGCCTATAGTGGTGCATGCGCATCACATACGCTGGTTGGGGGCCCAGCACGCGCGTCTGGTAGCGGTGCTCGTCCTGCGCGTCCTTCCTGACGTCCAGTGAGTGGCGGATCTCGCCCACCACCCAGGTGCTGTCCGGCTGCGCCAGCCGCGCATCGGCGCGCGGCGCCGCCACCTGGCCCGTGGCCAGCAGAAACTCGGGCACCGCCACCACCACCTTGCGCCCGTGGTCCCAGGCGCGCGTCTCAGAGTGGTCGCACGCCGCACAGCCGGGCGCGTCGTCGATCCGGTTGCAGCAGGTCCAGCGGTCGCGCGGCTCCCATGTCCGCACGCGCCGGTCGGGCATTGCGCGCCCGGGGTGGTAGTAGCACTGCCACTGGCCCACGTTCTGCTGTTCAGTGTAGTGTGCGCCACAGTATGCACACAGACGGCTCGCGTGCAGCTCTTGCACCGTGTACGGGTGGTACTCTAGCAGGCGCTGGTTCAGCTCGTCCTGTCCGCGGGCCGCGGGGCGGCGCGCGTCGTCGCCCAGCACAATCTGGCGCCCAATGGACTGCTCGCGCAAATAGTGCGCCATCACCTCCTCGGCGTGCACGGGTCCGTGGGACGCGACACGTGTCGGTGCACGCACTGTTGGCGGTGGCTGTAATTGCGTCATTTTGAGCCGTGCGCGCCACACTCTATTAATATCGCCACGGGCACGCGCATCGCCAGCCCCCAACATGACCGACTCGGCGGAAAAGGCCCCCGGCACATCGGACCACGAGTCGGCACCGCCACCACCAGTGGAATCGGACTCGTCGTCCGAGGAGAGGGCGCGCAGCCGGCGCAAGCTGCGGCGCAAGCACAAGTCGGCGCGCAAGGTTGCGAAACGCGAGCAGCCGGCCGCCACCATCTCCAACAGTGTGTGGCGATTGACCCTTCTACCAATGTCGACGGACGAACGGCAGGCTCTAGTTCGGCGCCTGCTGAAATGATTTAATAAAAACCCAACATTTGCAAAAACACCCATGACACCCGACACCGAGCGCCGCGCCGCGGCACCGATCGACATGGACGAGCTGTCGGCGCGTATGGGCGGTATGCGCATCGCGACGCACGGCAGTGAGGCGCCCGTGGCAGACGAGCCGCTGTTTGCGCGCGTGCCGCTGCGCGCCGGCATGCCCGCGGCCGAGGTGATCGACGTGCTGGTGCAGCGCTTTGGCTCGAGCGAGTGCGAGCCGCTGGTGCGCGACCCCGGCTTTCTCCAATCACTGGCAGGCGCGCGGCCCAGCTCGGCGCGGCTCGCCACATACCTCTCGGAACACATGTGGCTCGAAAGGCTGCGCCCGCGCCGCGGCACGGTGTACCTGAACGCGGCCGAGGGCTTTCGGCGCGTGATCGGGCTGTCGCCACAGGGCTGGTGCGCCGTGCTGTGCTCCGAGGGTCGGGTTTGCTCGTTCCGCGCGCCCATGGGCGCCGAGGGGTGGCAGGCGCACCGGGCGTACCGCGCGCCACTGGATCGGGGCGAGCCGCGCGTGTGCAACATTGACGGACACACCGCCGTGCTGCACTATCCGTATTGGCCAGACAACGACGAGCCACAAGAGGTGCACGTGGTGCAGCTGGCCGAGCCGGACCGCCCGGCACTGGTGCTGACGCCCGAACACCCGGTGCACTATGTGGTGGCCAACCATTTGTACACGGTGGTGCTGGACCCCGAGGGCCGCGTGGCCGTGTACGCGTCGGACGACGGCCGCCTGGTGATGGACTACACCGTGGTGCGCGCGCCGCTGATGGCGCCCGCGCTGCCCGCGGCCTCGGGCACCAACCCCATGACGGGCCAGCCGCTGGAATCGGAACCGGCAGTGCGCATGCCGCTCGTGCCGCACCAGATCCAGATGGCGCTGTTCAACGAGCTGGACCCCGCGTCGCTGGTGCTGTGCTCTGCCCACGGCGTAGCGTTCACACTGCGGATGCCCGAGGAGCCGCCCCGCGAGCTGTGGGCGCTGGACGGGCGCGAGCTCACCATGTACGACTTTGTGGTGGACGCCGGCACGCCGTCCGAACGGCCGACGCGCGAGGCCGCCTACACGGCGTGCTACCGCGAGTGTGGCGCCGACATGCTGCTGGTGCGCGCCGGCGCCCACGCGCTGCTGGCCACCTCGCAGCAGACCGTGAAGGATCAACCACACGCGACCGAGCGCGCCGTGTCGCACCGCGTGTGCGACGCTGTGACGGCGTGGAACTGCGTGGCGGCACTGGGCACGGCGCTGGTGGCGCACGGGCGCGACGGCTCCCTCCACGTGTTCTCAATGCTGGAGCGGCGCGTGGGCAGGGCGCAGCCCGACCCGCTGACGCGCGAGACGGCGCTCACGAAATGCGAGCGCGGCTACCGCTCGCTGTACGTCACCGCCACGGTGGTCACCTGCCTCTTGTGGGACGGTCGATTGCTGCACGTGCTCTGAGCACCGAGGCCGTATTTAAAGCACGCGGCCAGTGGCCGATGACATTAAACACTCATCTCTTTGCAGTGCATATGGGCAAAACGCAGCTGTTTGCGACGCTCTGGGCGGGCGCCGGCATTGCGGGCGTCGGCACGCTGGCGCTGGCCGCGGTGATTGTGGCGTTTGTGATCCGCCGGCGCGCATCGCCCGCGCGCTACGCACTGCTGAGCTGCCTGACAATGCTCTACCTCTATCTGCAATTCGGCACCGACATGTCCACGGGCTTTTATCTGCGCTCGGACGGCGTGCAGCCGTCGCGCGGGCGCTGCATTGCCAACGTCGTTCTGTACACGCTGCACGCCATGACGCTGGTGAGCGCCGCGCATCTGAACTATGACGACGGCGAGAACGTGGTGCTGCTGGGCGCGGCCGGCAGCACAATGCTGGGCCTCGCAGACCTGGCACCCAACAATCTGGGCTGGCTGCCGTGGGCCGGCGGCGTGATGGCGCTGCTGTTCCAGCAGGCGCTGGTGGGCGCCAAATCGGGCGACGACAGCTGGCGCGCGATCACGGCGTACGTGTCGGGCGCACTCACCTTTACATTCGCCATGCCGTTCTGCCAAGCCCTCTCGTGGACAATGACCGGCGTGATCGACTCGAGCAAGCACAACCGCGAGAACGCCGAGATCTTCTACCTGTGCGTGTACACCGTCGGAGTGGTGCTGTGGGGCATGTACGCGTCGTTCACATACGAGCGGCTGCCTACCGAGGAGCGCCGCCGCCAGGACTGGCTCGAGCGCCAAAAGGGCGAATAAAAACAAACCGGTTATCGTTTAATCAATCATCACAAATGCAACACAAATCGCGACTCGCGCTTTCGCGGCGGCTCCGTTGGCTCGTCGGCCACGCGCTTGGGCGGGCGGTCGGCCGCGCGCACTCGCGTCAGCTGCGACTGTAATTGGCCGATGAGATCGCCCTGCTCGCTCACGAGGCGCAGCGCATCGGCGAGCGCGCGCTCGCCCGCTGCCGCGCGGGCGTCCGACGACTGGCGCGCCGCCTCGAGCGCCGCGGCCGCGGCGCGTGCGGCAAGCGACAGCGGGAATGCGAGCAGATTGCCCAGCGACTGGGACTGGGAAAAGTTCACCAGTCCGTCCAGGCACTGGTCGGCGCTGGCGGCGCGCGAGTCGAACGCCTCGGTGCGCGGCGCGTCGTCGTCGTTGCACGTGGCCGCCAGCCTGTCCATGCCGGCTTGGGGGTCGCGCGCCAGCTGCAGTCCAAAGCGCGCGGCCAGCTCGGCCACCGAGCACGGGTCGTTGCCCTGCGGCAGGATCGACGCCACCGACGAGTAAAAGTCCGCGACCACAACCACGGGCGTGTCGTCAGAGTCGTCCGCGAGCGAGGCGCGCACGGCCTGCTCGACGCCAGTGTCGCCGTCGTCCGCGAGCGAGGCGCGCACGGCCTGCTCGACGCCAGTGTCGTCGTCGCCGTCGTCCGCCGCGTCACTGAGCGACGCCTGCACTGCCAACTGGATTTGGGGATCGTCGTCTTCGGCGGCGGGGGCGGGGCGCACCGTCGGCTTGCGCCCGGGCTTGGCGCGCGGCGCGCTGACATAGTCGGCGATCAGCGTGGACAGCGGCATGCCGGGCAGCAGGTCGTGCGGCTCGTGGCGCACCACCCAGTGGTCGACGTGCTCGCGCAGGCGCACGTTGCGCAGCATCATGGCCGGCGGGTACGCAAAGTAGCGCGTGTCTGCGGCGGCCCGGTTCTGCGCGCGCATGCGGATGGGCGTGACCCATAGGTACGAGCCGTCGGCGTCGCACTGGAACACGGCAAAGTCGTGGTCAAAGCGGAACTGCGGGTGGCGGAAGATGTCGGGGTCGCTGGTGGCCTCGCGCGACACGCGTGCGCGGCGTGCGACGGCCTCCGAGCTGGTGTCCTCGAGGCGCACGGGCGTGTACTGGGCGGACAGGTCCTCCGAGGAGAAGCCCCGCTGGCGGAAGCGGGCGGCGATGTTGCGCAGCGATTTGTCTGCGGTGGTGGAGGTCATTGAAATTAAAAATTCTGCTCCCAGATTTAATTTCGAAAAATAAACAAAAATTTAAAATTTCAATGAGCCACGGCACCAAGCGCGCATCCGACGCCGACGTTGCGCAGCCCGAGCGACCCGCCGCGCCCATCCGCAATCCCGTGCTGCGCACAAACTACGCGAACCACGAGTCGCGCCTTTCTGGATTGGTGCGCGACGTCATCGTGTACCTGCTTGACCCGATGTGCCGAGAGGGCCCGGGCGAGCTGATGCCGTGGGACGGGACGAGCAATTTTTTGGCGACCGCAATCGGGTTCACGCCGCTCGCGAACGACGCGTCGGGCGAATGGGCGTCCGAGCGCATAATGCACACGTGCATGCTGACGGGCGGCGCGCTCGCCTATGCGCTGCGCCGACAGGTAAAGGGCCACTATCGATATCGGATCGCAGTGGGGCACGCCGACTTCAGCCCGGCGTGGTTCGCATACTCGTGGAAGTCCACATGCGAGATCGCGCCACACTGTCTCATCGGTCTGCCCGGCAATCGCGTGGGCCTGCTCGACCAGAACATGTGCTGCCTGCGCGCGTACCGGCCGGACGGCACCAAGGTCGGCGTTTTCTGGTTCCGAGAGGACCGCGGGCTCGCGGGCTTTCTCGTGGGCCCGCCCGTGTGTGGCGCGGCGTCGCCGCACGGCATGATCATGGTGTGCACCCGTTCGCCAGGCACCAACACGCTCACGATGTGGGCGCTGACGCCAGACCTCGC
>Ga0315287_10005936_pt1 | contig 12081 bp, 10 predicted proteins | sample YL17G11_0_MG_FD_205037 | JGI IMG/M metagenome (GOLD analysis project Ga0315287, IMG submission 205037) | Sediment microbial communities from Yellowstone Lake, YNP, Wyoming, USA - YL17G11_0 | ecosystem: Environmental > Aquatic > Freshwater > Lake > Sediment | place: USA: Wyoming | collected...
CACCGTCAGGATGTTGTTGAAATTGTGAGCAATACCCGCGGCGAGAAGACCTATAGATTCCAGCTTTGCCACCTTCTGCTGTTCCTCTTCCAGGCGTTTGCGCTCGGTGATATCCCTGGCGACGGACATTGTAGCCAGACTGTCATCCAGTTGAAATAGGACAGTGGAAACCTCCATAGGAATCCTGTGGCCGTCTTTGGAAATATGTTCGGTTTCAAACAACACCTGTTTATTATTAAGCAACTTTTCAATAATCGCAGGCATCTGCCCTGAACGGTCAGGTGCGTCAATATCCTGAGGCGACAACTTGAGCATTTCCTCCATTGTATAACCCAACTTTTCGCAGGCGATATCATTGACCTGTATAAAGTTTGTCGGCTGACCGTCTTTTCCCATCAGGTGAACAGCTATAGCATCTTTTCCGCTGTTGAAGAGCAGACGGAACCTCGCCTCGCTCTTGCTGAGCGTCTCTTCTGCCTGCTTGCGGGCCGTGATATCCTTGATGACACCATCGTACGATACCAGTTTCCCCCGGTCATCAAACTGCGGGACGGGTGTATCGCTTATCCAGCGGACCTGCCCGTCTTTTCGCGTTATCCGGTGTTCCGTGGGCTGCACGTTCTTTCCCGACAGGATATCCTGAATGTGCTCGATGACCTGGCCGCGGTCCTCCGGCGCCACCATGCTTATCCAGAGATAGGGATTGTCCGCAAACTCTTTTTCTGAGTAACCCGTCACCGCCTGGCAAGCCGGACCGTGGATCGTCTCCACGGCCTGCCCATCCTGTAACCTCACGGTATAAAAATAGTCGGTCAGGCCCTCGGTGATTCGCCGGTAGCGTTCCTGGCTTTCACGAAGCGCTTCATCAACTCGCCTGCCCTCGGTGATGTCCTGGCCCGAGCTCAACGTGCCGGTGATATTGCCGGCCGCATCCCTCACCAGTGTATTGTGCCAACTGATCAGCCGTTTTTCCCCGCTGCGGGTGGCCACGTAATTTTCTACATGCTCAACAGGCGCCAATTCACCCTTGGTCAACCGGGCAAACAGGGCTTTGACTTGCTCTCGCTCTATTTCAGGAATAATCAAGTCGAACCAGTTTTTTCCGATGAGTTCTTCCTGGACGTAACCCAGCAGTTCGCATCCTTTCCTGTTGATAAGGGTGATCGACTGGTCGGGCGCCAGGCAGACCATGATGACCCCGGCGATGTCAAGGTACTGTTGAGCGCGGTCGCGCTCCACCTGCAGCGCCTCCTCCGCCTGCGTGCGCCCGGTGATGCCCGAAGCTGACGCAACAACTTCTTTTTTAGCAGGCTGCTTCTTTTTGACCATTTAGGCTGCTCCGTTCGCCGCGCATAGAGCTTGCCCCGTCATGCTTTCACTGCTCAAAGCAGAGCCGGGCGGATTGATTTGCCGGCGGCAGACCGGTAACTGCGCATCAGCAATAAGCGGCAAACTGCCGCAGGCGACCACTCTTTACGCTCAATAATTTCCTTTAAGAAAAGCCAAAATTGCGCATATGCATACATATGGAGTCTACTGTCCACGGGTTCCATTGTCAATTAGTTTTGGTTTGCTAACGGGCTGCGGTCAGGAGTATCACCTGAAGCTATTTTACAGATGGTAATTTAGTGCGGGGGAGTAAAGTCCCGGTACTAAAGTAATAAGACCTTCAGCTTGAACGGGGAGGCGCCGCCCGGCGTGAACGAAAAATGCCGGAAGCCCCTGGGCTTGAAAGGTGATTATTCAAACCTTAAGGGCTTCCGGCGAACTTGCATCTCAGTTAAAGTTATTTCTTTTTCAGGTGGAGCATTTCCCGGGCTTCTTCCACAGTGGCTATCTCGAAATCCAGCTCGCGGGCTATCCTGACCGCTTTTTCAACCAGTTCGGCGTTGGATTTGGCCAGCTCGCCGTGCGAAATATAGATGTTGTCCTCGAGGCCTACCCGGACGCTGTCGGCGCCCAGCAGCATCGCCATGGTTATCATGGGGAACTCGTCCTTGCCGATGCCCAGCGCCTGCCACTTGGCATTGGGGAACATCTTCCGGCCTTCTTCGGAGATGTACATAAGCTGTTTGGCCGTGGCGGGCTGGCCGCCGGATACGCCCAGCGGGTAATCGATGTGAAAGACTTCGTTCTGATCCATGATGCCTTCTTCGCAGAGGGCTAACGTGTTGTACAGGTGGCTGATGTCCCAGATCTCCAGCTCCATGCCCCATCCCCTTTCCTTGATGCCCTGAATGATCTTCCTCTGGAAGGGAGGGGTGTTGCTGAAAGTGGAAAAACCGTATTTGCCGATCGACATATCAAAGGTGCCCATATTCAGCGTGAGCATGTCCGGTTCGGGTTTGATGTCCAGCAGCGCCAGCTTCTGCTCGTCAGAAGCTGCGATAATCTGCCAGGTAGCCGTATCAACCCAGGCGCCGATGCCGCCGCCGGCCTCAATTATGATGGGGCATTTCTCGCGTATACGCGCCACCACTTCGCCCCAGACCTTGATGTCAGGGGTGGCCAGCATGCTTATGGGATCTCTGGCGTGGATATGACACACCGTGGCGCCGGCGTTATAAGAACGGAATGCCTCCTCTGCCACCTCTTCAGGAGTTATCGGCAGGTAAGGTGTCCTTTTGCCCAGGTTAGGGAGATTGGGCGTCTTTTCATGCAGAGTGTTTGAGCCGAATGGCGCTACCTGGATGATCAATTTCTTTGCCATGGATAAGATATCCTCCTTAATTTGTTTTATATTTTCAGTTCAGATGCGCAATTAATTTATCGAATTCTTTAAGATTGTCCGTGCCGGGTTGCTTTTCACCTCCTTCGATCTGATGAATGATTTTGGTAACCAGCTCGTTGGCCGGTGTTTGTTTGCCTAATTCTTTACCTTTCCTGACCACATAGCCATTAACGAAGTCCACCTCGGTTTTGCGTCCCTTCTCAATATCTTGCCACATGGAGGGTTTGGTAGCGCCATGGTTGGCGAAGGCAAACTCCATTAATTTAGCAGACTTTTCGTACTCCTCTTTGTTGTGAGCCAGCACGACCGATGGTGAAACGCCCATCAGGTCGGCGAATTTCACCCCGGCCGCATCCCCGATGCCGTAGGTCTCAGTTATGATCAGCAGCGCGACTTTGCAGGCCTGTGCGCTGGCAATTGTCTCGCCGTAGGTCAGGCCGGCGCAGGTGCCCACGCCTGTCAATGATACGGTGATGAGCAGCTTGGTCCAGCGGTCGCCGATGATGTTGTCGGACACTTCGGTAGGGAAGGCCTTATTCAGCAGGACGGCTGTGTCGTCTACCAGCTTGTTTTTACCGGTAGGCCACTGCCCTATGATGAAGCCGCCATCAGTGGTCTGCATAAGTTGGCCGGGGCCTTTATTGGTGCTGCCCCAGGTTATGCTGCAGCTTATGGTGCGTGCCGCGCCGGCTATTTTGGAGATGGTTTCTTCATTGATGCCGTTTTGCAGGGACACCACCGGCGCAGCGTCCTTAATGGCGGGGAGGGCTGCAACCAGCGCTTTCTCGGTAAATAATCCCTTCACAGCCAGCAGGACGATGTCCGCCCAGCTCTTGTAGTTGCCGGCCAGCAGTTCTTCGGGGGTAACTGACTTAACCGGGATGGTCAGTTCACGGAAGCCTGTTATCTCCAGGCCTTTTTTCATACGTTTTACGTGCTCTTTATCAGCATCCACAACCAGCACGTTCTCGCCCTTCTGGGTGAGCAGGGCTGCGGTGATGCCTCCGATGGCGCCGCCCCCCACAATAAGGATATTTTTATATGGCATATGCGATATCATCCTCCTTGCGTTCTACTTTTACTATAAGGGCAAACCAACCCGGCGACCCGAAAGGATGCAAATGTATTATACATTTTATAGTTTAGCTGTCAATTAGCCCCGCGTTTGTAGCTATTTATATATGGAGAAGGCCTTTTCAAAAGCAGGCAGGCTTTTCTGTATGTCCTGCTCCGTCATCACGCCCGACATGTAAACGTGGCCGGGCAGCAGCACCACGCCCGGGTCGCCCAGCAGCAGTCCCAGCCGGATCATCAGGTCGAACTCGAACACTTCCATTGCCTGGCTCATGTCGAATTTGCCTACCAGGCCGAAGTGTACCACGCTGTACAGTGCGTGCGCCTGTATATCCATCTTTAGCCGTGATGCAATCTCGTTAATGCCCCTGGCTAATTGGGCTGCGCGTTCAATGGAGTTCTGGATGTAGTTGCCTTTTTCCAGCTCCTCGATAAAGGCGATGCCGGCCGCCATGGCCAGCGGGTGCGCGCAGAACGAGCCCATGGGGAAGAGCGGGCCGAAATGCTCGGCTCTGGGGTCAAGCGCGCCTACTACGGACATAACATCCTCGCGTCCCCCGACCGCGCCAACGGGAATGCCGCCGCCGGCGGGCTTGCCCAGGCAGGTCAGGTCAGGGGTTATGCCCAGTACCTGCTGGGCGCCGCCGATGGCCATCCTGAAACCGGTGGCAACCTCGTCGAAGACCAGCAGGACGTTGTATTTCGTGGTAAGTTCCCGCAGTTGTTTCTGGAAGCCTTCGGCCAGCGGTTTGCCCCCGGTCGAAGCGCCCAGCGGTTCTATCACCACGGCCGCCACCTGGTCCCTGTTATCTATCAGCGCCTTCTCCACTATGCCGATATCGTTGATCGGCAGGTTGATCAGGTTGTCCCAGTGATTAACGGGTACTCCCAGTGTGAAGAGCGTGCCGGAACCGGCCGCCAGGGAGTCATAGGACAGGACGCCGTTCCAGCCGTGATGGTGGCCTGCGAACTTGATTATCTTGGTTTTACCGGTGAAGGCGCGGGCTATCTGGCAGACCAGTTCAGTGGCCTCGCTGCCGGAGTTGACTATCTTGATCTTCTGGATGGAAGGGTAATGCTGCATGACCTTCTGCGCCCACCTTGTGGCCAGTTCCGCGCACATCTCAAGGTGGAAGCCGTATTTATCCAGAGCCTTATCGATGGCCTTGCGTATGGCAGGGGCCTTGTGGCCGACGTAGGAGATGCCCTGGTCGATGAACATGTCGATGTACTCGTTGCCGTCCACGTCGTAGAGCTTCGAGCCTTCAGCATTGTCGATGAAGAGCGGGTAGGGCCTGTGCCAGATCATGTAGGCGGGCGCGCCCATTGGCACAATGTATTTACGGGATTCCTCATTCATTTTCTTGGATTTGGGGGTCTTCTTTTCGTAGGTAGCCACAACTTCACTGTACTTGTCTTCGCTCAGCTTCGGTATGCTCATTTTCTGCCTCCTTATTGTCCGGACGGCCTCATTCATTAACCGCCTGATGAATGGACAGCGTATTTTAGAACACCGCTTTACAAAAAACAACCATTTTGTATAATTTGTTTCATTACAGCTACAAATCTACCGTTGTGCTGAGTTTGACACTGAGTTATACTTACCATAATTGCAGCGTTTTCGGTTATATATGGTGAGATTTTACTGATGCGAAAAGAAAAGAGGATAACTCCGGTTAAAACAGGTGGCCATGAGGCCGCTGAGCGCTGGCTAAGGGGGCTGTTGATGAAGGTGCAGGCCGGCGATATCTCTGTGCCGCAAGCCGTAGCGGAATTGAGCGTGCTGCCTTACGAGGACCTGATGCATACCAAGCTGGACCATCACCGCAGCCTGCGGACCGGATTCCCTGAGGTCATTTTCGGCCCGGGCAAGACCATCCAGCAGCTTGTAACCATAGCGGAGCGCATGGCCGCCCACTCGCAAAAGGTTATGATCACCAGGGTGGATGCGGCCTCCTATAAAGCGGTCAAAGCCGTGCTGCCCGATGCCCGCTATAACGAGACCGCACGCGCCATCATCGTCGACCGCACAGTTAAAAAGGCTGGCCGTCCCGGCATTGTGATCCTGACGGGCGGCACTGCGGATATCCCGGTTGCCGAGGAGGCCGCGGTCACGGCCGAATTGATGGGCAACAGCGTTGAGCGTATCTTCGACGTGGGGGTGGCCGGCATACACCGCCTTTTCAACCACCTTGAGCAGATACGGGGAGCGAAGGTGATAGTTGCCGTGGCAGGTATGGATGGTGTGCTGCCCACCGTGGTGGGTGGCCTGGTGAACTGTCCGGTTATTGCTGTGCCGACCAGCGTTGGCTACGGCGCCAACTTCAAAGGCGTCGCGCCTTTGCTGACCATGCTCAACAGTTGCGCGCCCGGCGTGGCCGTGGTGAATATCGATGGAGGGTTCAACGCCGGCTATTTGGCCGGGCTGATGAACAAATGAGCAGCCACAAGCTCAGCGTAAAGAGTAAAATGGCTGATAAAGCCGCACACCTGCAGGATGTGCTGGGTAAAATGGGCTCAGCTATGGTGGCCTATTCAGGCGGCGTGGACAGCACGTATTTAGCCGTGACAGCCAGGGACATATTAAAAGACAAGGTTTTAATCGTCCTGGCTAATTCACCGGTGATGGACCGGGAGGACTTCGAGAACGCCGGGAAACTGGCTGATTCGCTCAGCCTTGACCTGCAGGAGATAGAATTCAACCAGCTCGACGTGCCGGATTTTGCCGCCAACAGCAGGGACCGATGCTACCATTGCAAGCTGACCATGCTGGGGATATTAAAAGAGAAGGCCGGGAAGAGGCGCATAAAATATGTATGCGATGGCTCGAATTACGACGACCTCGGCGATTACCGTCCCGGCCTGGTCGCCATATCCGAACTGGGTGTGCGCAGCCCGCTGGCTGAATCTTTCCTGACCAAGAAGGAGATAAGGTTGCTGGCCAAAGCCCGGGGGTTGCCCAACTGGGATAAGCCGGCCATGCCCTGCCTGGCTACGCGCATACCGCACCAGACACCTATCACACATAATTTGCTGGGTAAAATCTCCACGGGGGAGTCCTTTATACGCAGCCTGGGCGTGAAGCAGGTCAGGCTGAGGCACCATGCTGACATCGCCAGGATCGAGGTAGATGAACGCGGTTTCAGGACACTGCTCAAGAAGGACAACCGCCGGGCAGCGCTTGAGACGGTCAGGAAGCTTGGCTATAAACACGTCACCATCGACCTGGCCGGCTACCGGACGGGCAGCATGAATCCGTAGCAGGTTATTTTATGGGAAAAGCAGTTTACTTCGACCTTTTCTCCGGCTGCAGCGGCGATATGATACTGGGCGCGTTGCTGGATGCCGGCCTGTCACTGCCTGGCCTCAACCGTGAACTGGGCAAGCTGCAACTGGAGGGCTACCGGGTAACAGCCGAGAAGGTAAAACGTGGTGCGGTCACGGCCACCCGGGCACGGGTGATACCCGACGCTAAGGGCAGGCAGCCCGACCGCTCCTACAGTGATATCGTGGAGCTGATAGCGGGCAGCCGGCTCGATGATAAAGTTAAGCAGCAGGCGCTGGATATCTTCAGCAGCCTGGGCGAGGTGGAGGCTAAAATACACGGCGTCAAGCTGGAGTTGGTGCATTTCCACGAGATAGGCGCAGTTGATTCCATCGTTGACATCGTCGGGGCGGTAATCGGCTTCAGGCTATTGGGTGTAACAGATTTTTACTCATCGCCGTTTCCCGTGGGAGGCGGCTCGGTGGAGTGCCGCCACGGCGGCCTGCCTTTGCCTGCTCCCGCAACACTCGGCCTGCTGGCGCAAAAACATGCTCCTGTTGTCAGTCCCTGTCATGCAGCCATGGAGGGGAAGGAATTGGTGACACCCACCGGCGCCGCCATTGTGACAACACTGGCCGAATTCAGCCGGCCTCCCCTTAATTTGGAGAAGATAGGCTACGGCGCGGGCGGCAGGGATCACGATGAGTATCCCAACGTGATGCGCCTGTGGATCGGTGAGGCGCCCGCTCATGGCGGCCATGAGGGCATGGCGCTGCTGGAGACCAACATCGATGACATGAACCCCCAGATATATGACTACGTGATGGAGCGGCTTTTCGCGCAGGGTGCGCTGGACGTCTGGTTCACGCCTATCCAGATGAAGAAGAACCGCCCGGCTGTGATGCTGAGTGTGCTGGCCCCGGGCGACGCCGAATCACGGCTGGCAGATACCATCATGCGCGAGACCTCTACTCTGGGCATACGTGTACGCCACGTCTTCCGCCACATCGCCGGCCGTGATATCGTAGAAATCGATTCCTCCTACGGCAAGGTCAGGGTCAAGGTCAAGCGCTTCCAGGGCGAGCTACTGAGCATTTCACCGGAATACGACGAATGCCGCCGCATAGCGGCTGAGAAAAATATACCGCTGAGGGAAGTTTACCGGACGGTTGAGGCTGAAGCGCGGAAGCTGATTAAATAACTTCGACAACGAATTCAATGAGTTGACCAAAGCGGATCCTGTAAAGTCAGTGCAACTTGTCCACCAAATTGGGCAACTGGCCTTCTAATTGAAGTTTAACCGCATCATCAATATTATTGATATCGGTAATTACCGGCTCGATGTTATAGCTTTTCAAGCTTTCGTAGGCGCCTCTTCCCATACCGCCGGTAATGAGGACCTGGCAATCGGCAATAGCCTCGGCCATGCTTGCGTGCTTTTGCTGAGACGCGGCATCAAATCCATGTGGGCCGCTGTGTTCATGAGGAGATCCCTCAGCAGCGGCAAAATGGCTGTGTCCCATCTTGGGACGTTTCTCTTTGCCGGTTATGTTGCCATCCTGTATTGTGAAAACCATGTACAATGATGCCCGCCCGAAATGTTGGCATATAGTAATCTCATCATCTGTAACTACCGCGATTTTCATAGTGTTTTTCCTCCGTATATTCAGATTATTTATTACCGGTTGTGGGGACTCCAACTCGTAAACGCCTCCCTCTATCCTTATGGCTTTTCCCTTAAGCAGGGCTTCTGCTATTTTTTTCCTGGCAGATCCCTGCACTCGTTGAAAGGTCGAGCGTGAGATATTCATCCGTTGGGCGCATTGCTCTTGGTCCAAATCCTCGAGATCTTTCAGGCGGACTGATTCCAGCTCTTCTATAGAAAGACAGACTTCATCTAGGAATCTCAAAGGGATCCCAGCCGGCTTGTAATATTTCACACCCGGTATAAAAGCAACCCTGCGACATTTTGGCGGTCTTGACATTATGAGGTTCCTCGCTATAGTGGGCATATGCCCGTAATTAGTATATGTCCCTTTTGGCATTTGAGTCAAATCATGTGTTGCTACTGGCAATGAACATATGGTGTGCAATTCACTGATGCCTAGCACTATTTTCGGATGAATGCCCTGCTTGAGCAGTTGGAACATATTGGGTTGGGTGAGAGTAGGTACTGAGTAAATAGATTGCATAGCCTCGCATAAATAGGATGAGCCGGTTATATAACCGGCTCATCCTATTTATTTTGTAGTTTGGCCTATTTCTTTTTGGCTTCTTCATATAGATAGGCATTGGTCAGGGCTGTACCCATCTGTCCCGCTATAGTGCTCAGCAGTTCCACTTCCTCGGGAAGAAACTTTCTATCGTGTCGGTTGCCAACGCAAATTGTGCCTATGACCTGGCCCTTTGATTTCATGGGCACGATCAACATGGGATGAATTTTGTCTTTCTGTAAACCGAGCCTGGTTAACCTGGAGTCAGATGATGCGTCTTCGACGATCAATGGTTCACCGGTGGCTGCCACCTGGCCGTTAAAACCTTCGCCGACCTTAATATGGTCGAGTTCTTCGGCCAGTGCGGATGATATGCCGTCATAAGCCACAAGCTTAAGGTCTTTGGCTTTATCATCGAGGCTGAATAAAAGTATCAGGTCAGTAGCCAGAACAGTTGCGATCTTGTCCTTGGCTGTGTCAATTACGATTTTGGGATCCAATGACTGGCTTAAGGCCGATGATACGATATTGAGGGTCTTGAGGCGCATCATATAGCTCTTGACCTCGCGGTTGCTGTCCTGCAATTTGTCCTGCACCACTTCCAATTTCTGTTGATATTTCTGTATCCGTTCGTTGTAGATGCATAGAACGATGCCGATGATTGTAACCACAGATACCTCCAGAATAGCATCGGCAGGGTGAAGTGATTGTACGAGTGCCCTTGGCAACATCGCTATTAGTGCAGCGGCTACAGTGAGGAGTCCCGGCCACAGGCCGAATACCAAACTGGCGTAAAATATAATAAGCAGGTAGAGGATACGTTCAAAAACGTGACGGCTAAGCCCCAGTGTCAGATCGGTGCCGCCGAATATGCCCAACGACTCCCTGTACTGAAACACAGTCACAAACGCGAATAATATCAAGATGAGCCAAAAATGCGGGTTGGCCAAAACTTTTACCTTGTCTTTCATGAAGTATTCTCCTTAATCCGGTTTCTTTTCGAAACAAACGGCGCACCAGTTGATTGAAACCCTGTCAATTTACCAATTGATTGTTGCTGGGCCAACGGCCCGGTCTATTTTTCAAGATGTACTCATAGGGCTTACCTCCTGCCTTCTATGGTTCCTGATTACAAGTTAATGCATCCGGAGGTATGCTGCATCGGTCATATTACGCAAAGCGCTTATGTAACTATTAGGTAAAATGCATAATTAATTATGCGCATAAAACGTAATCCGAATAACTTCTTCATGAACGATGATGCTGGTGCTAATGGCGTGTTTATTATGTGGGATAATTCACATCCAAATTGACTGATACCAGGATAAAACTTAGAATTTGTCAAAGGAGGGTGGCAATATGAAAAAGAATGAAGGAACGATAGACCGGGTTATCAGGGTAATACTCGGTATTATACTGATAGGGTTGGGCGTTTATTTCCAGGCTTCCTGGGGACTGGTGGCTATGATAGTGCTGATCGTTTTAGGTCTGATCGCACTTATAACAGGCATTATCGGATATTGCGGCCTGTATACCGTGTGTAAAATAAATACGTTAAACAAAAAATAAATAAGCCCGGCCAATTACGATTCCCCGTAGCCGTTAAGGCGCTATCGATTCTTTGATAATCGTGGCGATATCCTTTACCTGCAGCCTGTCTTCAAGGTTTTCAGCTTTTACTGCGTCCTGAAACATCACCAGGCAGCCCGGGCAGGCCAGCGCCAGTATATCGGCGCCGGTCTGTGCGGCCTCTCTTATACGTGTCCTGGCCGGGCTGTCCTGTCCCCCGGCCAGGTAGTCGGTGACAAAATTACCGCTGCCTCCACCGCAGCAAAACGCGTCAGATCTATTCCTGGGCATCTCGATAAGATCCATTTCTTTAAGGCTGTGCAGTACCCTGCGCGGGGCATCGTAGACTTTATTATGCCTGCCCAGGTAACAGGGGTCATGGTAGGTGACCTTTAATTTATTTACCTTCGGATTGAGCATTTTGTCCTTTATGAGGCTGTCCAGTACCTGCGTATAGTGGTGGACTTCGAAGGCATAGCCCATGCCCTGGTACTGGTTCTTCATGATATTGTAACCATGCGGGCACAGTGTGATAACCTTTTTTACATCCAATTCCCTGAATTTATCGATATTCTTTTTAGCCAGGGCGTTAAATAAATCGGTCTCTCCCAGGGAATACACTTCATTGCCGCAGCACTCCTCATCGTTGCCGAGGATGCCGAAGGACAAGCCCGCTGTTTTTAATAAGCTGACCAGGTTCCTGGCCATTTTCTGGCCATTTTCATCGTAAGAGCCAAGGCAGCCGATATACAGCAGGAAATCGTCACCCTTCTCATATATCCTGGTTCCATCTGCCCAGGCGGCACGTTCAGTCCGCAGGTTTTTGAACGGGTTGCCATAATTGTAAACAGATTCAAGGAAGCGCTTGACCCTGGCGGGGATTTTGCCCTGCTCTACCATATCGCTCCTGGCGCCGATGATCCATTCTACGATGTCGGGGGCAAACTTCATCGGGCACTGCTCGGTGCAGTTCTTGCAGTTGGTGCAGGCATAAAGTATCTCGGCCAGATGCTCCGACCACGGAAGCTCACCTTTCAGCCAACCGTATGTAAGCCACAACCTGCCGCCCGTAGAATAGGTATCGAACCTGAACCTGTTGTAGGAGGGACAGTTTAAGGCTGAGTAGTCGGTCGGGAATTTGCAGTAACCGCACCGGAAGCACCTGTGTATCTGCGCCTGGTATTTTTTCATTGCCTCACCTCCCAGTTCCCGGGGTTCATAATGCCGTT
>Ga0315287_10005937_pt1 | contig 12080 bp, 10 predicted proteins | sample YL17G11_0_MG_FD_205037 | JGI IMG/M metagenome (GOLD analysis project Ga0315287, IMG submission 205037) | Sediment microbial communities from Yellowstone Lake, YNP, Wyoming, USA - YL17G11_0 | ecosystem: Environmental > Aquatic > Freshwater > Lake > Sediment | place: USA: Wyoming | collected...
ATTACAATCTTCCATCCGATAAATTATCTGATAAGGATGTTGAGGCATTACATGCAGAGCTTACCGATCCCCGGTTTGCTACGGATTACTGGAAGAAGCAGATCAACCTGCAGATTAGTCTGGGACTTAAGTCAGAACAGCAGGCATTTGCGGCGCGAGGGCTTGATTTTGTGACGAAGACGTATTTACCGGCGCGGTTGAGTGAAATGGGAATTATCTGATATAACCTAACCAATTTGTCCGATTTGTATCGTATCGGGGAGCCCCCACAGCGGGATGAAACCGCTGTAGAGCGTATACCGAGTAATTGAGCATTTCAACAGAGCCTGAAATCTTCAATGAAATAAAGTGATTATTTTCTCACCTGTTCAGTAAATTTCAGATATCCGTATTTTATCATATGACCTATCCTATAAAACGGTTCGAGGAAAAAATGGTATTTTTGTGGAGTTGAAAGGATAAGATTCTGTTCTATTGTCCGGAGCGTGAACGGTTTCTTTTTCATCCCTTCCGATGTGAGTACACAATCGCTGTCCGCAAGTTCCCACAGGTATATCTGACGGTTTTTAACCAGCTTGACATTATTCCAGGATTCCGGGCCTTCCCATCGTGTCCCCTCTTTTTGTGGGACATGTGCATAGGAATGGTTCTGGTGGATCACGTGCACAACCGATGTTGCATCGATAACAGGTATTTGCCTGTTCCGAATGTGGAAAATAAGCCAGTTATCCCAACCCCTGCGTCCTACAACAAAAGGTAGCATATCCTGAAGCATACCCTTGGGGAAGATAAAATAGTCCATTCCCGGGAAATTCAGAACTGTATGATGATTACGGGCAAAATCAAGCAACTCCTGTGCCCAATTCTCACGATAAATTTTGAGGGGGGTTGTTATATCCACATCCCATCGTTCTCCTATCATAAGATATTCTCTGACTGAAATTTTTCTGATCGCTTCAATAATGTCATAAAAAAAAATTATGTCCGCGTTGCAATAGCAGATAATTTCGTTACGGGCGATCTTCTGAACATGGTTAAAAACATCATTAAGAAAAGGGGTTCCATATTCGTTTTTCCGGATCTCCGGTACATGCCTGATGCCAAACTCACGGGCTACCTCTCCAATTCCCGGCTCATCACCATAGAGTATTACCTCACACGCAGGAGTCAGACTGAGCCAGCTTATAATAGCGTTTCTCTGGATGACGCCAATATGGCCTGAAAAAGGTTTTGGGATTGTAAAGATCGTGAGCATGATGAGTTGTATTTCAAAGATATTGTGTGATTTAATGAATGAAGAGCATTGTGAATCTGTTCATAGGGTAATTTTTCGATAATACTAGGATTCTCAGGATGAATAATCTGAAGAGTTCCGAATAATAGAATGACATTGAACCTGATGGATCCATCATCCAGACAGATAAGGGGGAATAAACCAAAAACCTTCTCTGTTTATTGACAATCCGGTTTTCATGGAAAGTGCATCCATGACCGTAATGGCTAAAATCAACCTGGACTATCGGAAAAAAGTCTTGAAAAGATCAACAATTATTGGTGTAATAAATTATAATAAACTTTTTTCGTGGAATTAGCAGTTTTTTCCCAGGAGAAGAATTTCAGGTGTTCAGATCCTTTTTTGATTAAATTATTTCGGTAATCCTCATCAAAAAGAACTTTTTCAACCGCACAAATGATTGATTCCTTATCCCCAGGTTCAAAATAGATTGCCCCCTCCCCCCCAATTTCTGGTAGTGAACTCGAATTATTCAATATTGCAGGACAACCACAGGAAAATGCCTCCAGAACTGGCAGCCCAAAACCTTCGTAAAGGGAAGGAAAAACAAAAGCTCGCGCATTTTTGTACAAATTTCTCAAAATTGTATCGTCAATATTGACATGGTGAACTTTTTTGTGAATATGCAAATTAATTAATAACTTTTTTTCCTGATGAGTGAATGGCAATGAACCAGCACAAACTACGTGTAATCCCTCATTTTTACACAACAAATCTGCGACAGATTCTATAAAAAAGTTAAAATTTTTGTACGCAGATCTGCCCCCAACGAATAATAGATAGGATTTTCCAAATGCAGGAGGGTCTAAAGAAGTGTTGATCTGGCCATTAATGTGTTCAAACGGATTTCCAAGGTAAACTGTATGAACCCGGTCCGGATCTGCATCTGTTAATTTTATAACATCCTGTTTAGTATTTTCGGATATCGCAATAATTGCTGCAGCGTTTTCTATAAGTTGTTTTTTCCACACTTTTGTTTGATCATCGGCTTTGAAATACTGGGGAAAAATTTCATGAATCATATCGTAAACCGTTAAAACATAGGGTTTTTTTTGGAGATATTGAAAAAAATAGGGCTCGTAATATGTCGGATGGAATATATCAAAATCCTGTTTTTTTAATTGTTGCACCGATTCTCCCTGATTATTGATAATATAATTCAATCCATAATTTATTGCGTTAAAACGAATTTTTTTCTGGACAGATGAAATAAACTGATTACTGTAGAGATAATCAATTCTTTTCGACCAGTATTTATTCAGTTGGGGGAACTCGGTTAAATTATCATTCTGAACGTAGCGAAGCGAAAGCGTAAAACTTAGTGAAGGATCATGAGATAACTGGTTCATCAATTCACAAAAATAGCGGCTTCCTCCCCCGTAATTTTGACGGTAGAAGATCTGGTGGTCATAGAGAATTTTCAGAATATTCACCCCATTTTTTTTATCAAGTAGTGCATATCACCAAAGGTACGACTTTTTAGTCGCCATTTTATTATTAAGTAAAATAAAATTTCATGAAATATTACCACAAATTTGAAAAAAAATGGGGAAATTCTCTTTTTTGTCAGAAGATGAGAATCGTGAAAAGAATAAAGATACAATCCATTTTTTCGCGAGATAAATTGTAATGTTTCTTTTGAATAAAAAGCAATATGTTGTCCATGTTCCAGACCGTAATACCACCACTGATCAGGTTTGGGAACAGGGTTTGGTAATAGTGATGTTGTGAAAAAAATATTTTGACATAATGCCAGGATTTTTTCTAAATCTTCTGATGGATTCACCAGATGTTCAAAACATTCAATACATGTCAGCAATTCAATCTCCAAATCCCTGGAATATTCAAAACCCCTTGCGACCAGATTCTCTGTGTGGGGGTCATACCAGAAAAAATCAAATCCGATATCCCGCATTAATCGGGTAAATATTCCAAATCCTCCTGCGAAATCAAGAAATTTTCCTTTTTTGTTAAAAAAAAAGAAGATTATAGATGCTGCAATCTTCGAATTCTCAATATTTCTTGCCAGTATTCCTGTATCAGTTCTATTTATCGATTCATTGTAAGATTCTTTTAACCAGTAGGGATATTCTGTTTGCAATAAACCGCAATTATTACAGTTGTAATAGGTAATGGAATATTTGTTTAAAATCGTTGATGAAAAAAAGGGTTCTACCTGACTATTACACAGCCGACAATAAAATTCTGACATTGAACGGTTTCTCCCTATTCTGAGTTATCAATCGGAATGATCATTCAGACTTTACCGGTATCCATTGAATATGGTTATTTATCATTAATTTACCTTCCATCTTTAACTCACGGTTTTTAATATTCACACAATGTTGTTTATCGAGACTGAAAATTTTGCATTTTTTCTTGTATCAGATGAATTATATTCTTTTTTTGCATCAACAATAGCTGTGTGCGCGCGTCTGCTTCATTATCTGCAATAACAAATTCCGGATTTTTTAATGGGAAATGTATTGAATTAACTGAAAGGTTTGCCTGCTTATTTTTGCCTTTTGTGTGTGTGGCATTTCCATCAAAACCAATATTTTTTACCAGATTTACGTTTGGCAGAATTGCCAAGCCGTTTTGTATCCAACATGAAAAAACCCATTGGAAGTCCCATGTATTTATTGTCCCACGGTAAGTATTTTCAAAAATTTTTTCCCAAAATTTTTCTGCATTTTTATCCTTTACAATGTCTATTAGCCATCTTCCGTCCTTAATTTTCGGCCACGATTTCATATCAACATCATAATAATTCCATGCCCGCTTCCAGGTTGCCCACCCCCATATGTGAAAATATTTCGAAAAATAATAACTATAATTGGTTCGTCTTTTTCCAAACTGGAAATTATTCCCTGAAACCATCATAATACGTTCATCATCCCGGTATTTCTCAAGAAGCTCCTGGCAGAATCGGAAAAAACTCTGATCAGGAATACAATCATCTTCCAGAATAATGCCCTCTTCCACGTTTGAAAAGAACCAGGTGATTGCAGAACTTACGGCATGCCTGCATCCAAGGTTTTCATCCTGAAAACGGGTGAATACCCTGCAGTCCCAATCTACCTGACGAATGATTTCCCGGGTTTTTTTACAGAGTTCGTAATCGGCAACCTGATTTTTACGTGGCCCGTCTGCTGCAACAAATAATTGTGCAGGTTGTGCTTTACGGATCTCGTTGAAAACCTGCTGGGTAGTGTCTGGACGATTAAAAATGAGAAATAACAACGGGACATTTAATCGGGGCACGGTCATTCGATCCACTTTACCTATAATTGAGTTTGGAAATACTAATCTTTACGCTGATGATTTTGCCGATAAAATAATTTACAAAAAAATCAGCACTGGGAAAAATATTGATTCTCATCAAAGGAATCCTGAATTTTACCTGCATTGAGAGTATAAAGGACAGAAAACCGAGTCCGTTTTTTAGATATCCTTGTCTGAGACGAGTAATGCAAAAATTCAGAAAAAGCTACTTCATTTATAATGATTTACCAACATCATCATCAGTCAGAATAACAGGAAGGAACACCCTCTTTGAGAGCATAGAAAAACTCTTCTGATATAATAATTCAAAAATTTTATTTCGTTGCTACGAAATGCCGGATAGTCCGATCAATTTTTTTGAAAAAAGCTTCTCGCAGGTATGTAATCCTTGACCTTGAGATCTAGACTATTATTTTTCTGCTTCCGCATAGATTGATTCGTAATCTCTTTGTTTAATATCCAGATCAGGATTAAACTGCCTTACATGAACGTTCCTAAAACCTGCTGATTTTAAAATAAACAGAAGGTTTTCTTCATCAAACATGTAATTATGATGACCGTCCATATACGCCATATAATTCACATAATCAATTTTTGTTGTGTTATTGTAAGCAGGTCTGTATTTACAAAAATCATCCAGAGGAGAACCTTTCAAATAAGCTTCAATATACAATCTTGCATCAGGAACACAAATTGAAAATGTACCTGAGTGAACAAGCACTCTTAGGCATTCTTCAAGAAATCTTTGTCCTCCCCTAAAGGATAAGTGTTCAAGAAAGTGTGATGAATAAATCTTAGAAATGCTCTCGTCCGGAAACGGTAATCCTCGCCTCAAATCCCAAAAAATATCGCAATTTTTTGTAATATCTACGGTAATCCATCCATCTTTTCCTGTATCTCCATTGCCGACATCTAACCAGATTTCCTGCTTCGCTTTTATAAGATTTCTAATCCGTATTTTGGCTTCCTGATGTTTATAAAAACTATACACTCCTCGTATGCTATTCAACATTAATCGGGGCAATCTGATATCTTCCACGATAATACCTTTCATTCAGAAGATTATTAATTATACAATCAGCTTTTTAGAAGCCGTTTGCAGGTAAGCAAATCCGGCATACCACTTTATCGATACCATGGGGCCTCTTTACCTCCTGCAGATACAATACCCTCAACATATCCTTCTTCTCGATCATCAAATCTCGCAGGGTCGATCTTTTCATTAATTCAGAATTTCTTAAGAACCTGATAATCTATATTTTAACCGGAACAACCGATTTTCTCAAACTATTGAAAAATTCATAGTTGATTTTGACAAGGAATTATTTTTGATCCAAATCAATTTATTATCATCTTTGACTTTTTGAAAATATTGCTCTGTAGAAAACCTCAATCATCACAAATTGTAAGAATTGGTGGAGGTTACAAATTATCATTTTACATGAGAGCTCTTTCCCCTGGTTAGAGAATTTTCTCGTTTTGAGATCTCTCCCGAACCTTCGTTTTAGGACTGAGAATTTGGTTTCAACCAGAGTTCGTCTATGGTATCGAACTTCATCGAAATGTTCATCCATTTCTCTTCGAAAGATCCCACCGACTCGTTCATTCTTCCAGGAACGAACAGGAATAATGGAATTCGCGTTCAGTTCTTCTCGGATCAAGCGATGAATGCTTTCAGAATCATAACCTTTGTCCATGACATAGCAGGCAGATTTTTTCGATTTGTGACACCGCCTCAACAATAATCTGGCATGTCTGGTATCGTGTACACGGCTTTTCGAAGAGATGAATCCGACAATGACCTGTCTATCAGTATCAACTGCGATAGATGTTTTTATAAAATGTTTCCGGATTTTTCCGGTTCTTTCTGAGTGGTAATGACTTGCACACGAGCTTGTAAATCCAGAAGAATCAATCGCAGTAAGGGGGATTATATCCTTGTTAGAATAGAACAATTTCAGGGGCTTTGCAAAAATAAAACCCAAATATCGGGATTTTATCCTGGCTAAAAATTTTTGCAGGGTCGTGAAATGCGGAAGAGTACTGAGTCCCAATAAGCTCGGGATGTGATCGATTTCAACAATAAGATCAATGATTTCACGATAGTCTTTTTTGAGATAATCTTTGAAAAAAAGGAGAGGAAGCAGCTGGGGCTGGGTGTATACTTTTTTCGAGTACTTGCAGGAATACAAGGGGAGATGGGATGCTTTCACGGTTGAAAGTGCTGCTTCAACAAACCTGAAATACCTGCCCGTTGATCTTGTTATTGTCTCCTTGCGGGTTATTAGCATAACAAGGTAAGGAGACACCGTACCTTAGCTCTTTCGGTCAATCAGGTCAGACTCTTCTTCGATTAAATGATTTCTACAGAGCAGAAAATATATCATTTAATTCCGTTTTTTCTTAGGACCATAATACCATTCCAGAAAGTGGGGTGACGAACACAATATGTTTTACAGTCAAAAATTATGCTGTATTTATTTGGACTTTGATGGATAAAATCTAATGTTGCCTGGTGGGGCTCTTCCCAATTTGTATCATCAATAAGAATTAAAGCATTTTCTGCAAGAAATGGATCTGCTTTTTGAAGACCGGTCAATTGATTATTGTAGCTGTGTTCCCCGTCGTAAATATAAAATCCGATTTGTTTTGTATGTAGATCTGAAAAATATTTTTCATAATCCATATCGTAAAAAAAATGGTTCTGACTCTTTGCCGTATTGAATCTCTCAAGAAATTGTTGTCGGGGACCTCCAAATTGTGAAAAGTTATCTATCCCTATACAAATTTTTTCGGGATTATTCAGCATCCCGGCAAGAAATGTAAATCCGTTCCAGATGCCCACATTGACAAATGTCTGATCCTGTGGAATCTGTTTTACACCAAAATTAATTATTGCACCGATCGTTAAAGTTGACATCTTTGGAATTTTTATCAATTTTCGTAATTCATCTTTGATTTCGTGGTCTTTACATGGAAATTGTGTATTAAATAATTCTATTTGGATATTAAACACATTTTCAAAAAAATCAGAAAATTCCTGGTACTTCCATGGAATTGGGGAATCAGGTTTTATATACCGGAAAGATATTTTTGATAAAAAATCTTCATATTTCATTTCAACACCTAAACTGTTTGATTTGGAAGGCATTAATGCTATGGAGAATGTGTTTTTTTAAATGACAATATGGTTCCATCACGTCAATTTTAGGAACCGGAATCGTGTATCATTTAATAGATCAGGTTGGAAAAATATACTATTCGAAATATCAAGATACAAATTGCTAATAAAAGCAGTTTTCTCACTCCTGAATTCTATTTGATGGGGGTATCGGAAAATTTTTCTGTGTCAGAAAATCTTCCCTTTTAATACTAATTTTATGCTCTATGGTCAGACTATTAAAAAAATTATAGCCATCTCGGCCACGGAACTCCGAGACTGACAATGAGATCTTTGAGTTCATCACGAATCTGTCTGTCCAGTTTAAACAAAACAAAAATGTAGATTACCGCTCCAACAATAACCAGAGAAAATACCGCTGCTGCATGGGTAAGCGGCAGGAAAAAGGGGATACATAAAAGGAAAATACCCATCAAACCGGCCGCATAAAGAATATTTTTTATCTCCGGGAATTCGAATTTTACTGTTATAATCCTGGACAGGAGAAAAAGGGCACCAAGTGCATTGAAGGTCATTGCGATAAGTGTTGCAACGGCAGCTCCGGTAATTCCTATGACCGGGATAAGGGCGAGGTCAAGGAGGATGTTTGCTATGGCTGCTATGACGGTTATCCAGAAGGCATCTTTTGGTCGGTTGAGGGCTGTAAGACTCATCGTTCCAAGGAACATGAAGACATTAACAACCTGCACAAGCAGGAGGATAAAAAGGGCAGATGTTCCCGCAACAAAGGAAGCCCCATAAAGGTAATACATGAGACGCTCCCCCAAAATCCATCCACCGATACAGGTTGGAATAGCAAGAAGGAGGGAATAGGTAAAAGCTTTAGCCAGAGAATTTTCAATTTCTCTGGTTTGGTCACGTGTTCTCCACTTGCTGATCTTTGGATAGAGAACCGTATGGAAAGCCAGGGTCGTGAATGTTGCGAGGAGTGTTAGCTGGAATGCGGTCCGGTAAATTCCAACATCAGCATTACTCATAAAAAAACCAATGAGAATTGTATCAGCGTAGCTATATACCAGTGAACCACTCGCAGTCAGGAAAATCCAGAAAGAGAAACCGGACAGGTTTTTTATATGCGATAACCTGAACCGGACTAATTTTAAATCGATATACAAAAAATTTGCAATCCCTCCGGCAATCAAACCCCCAACAAAACCTCCTGCAAGTCCGGCAACACTGAATCCAAAAAAAACTGCAGCGATCTGAAAAAGAGTTCGTAAAAAAGCATCCAGGAAAATGCTGGTCTGATAGATACCTACCTTTCCGGAACCATAATTTCCTATGCCGGTACATCCTGAAAAAACCGAAATAATCAGTGCCAATACAAGCCAGAAAAAAATCCCTGAAGAGGTGACATCTTTCAGGAATGGTTCTGCATAAAGGAGTGCAGTGACAGATACTGCAAGAAGTGCAACCCTGATAAAAACAAATGCGGAAAAATACTCATTTTGTTCTTTTCCCTCAGATATCCTTTTAACTGCTGCTCCACCGAATCCTCCGTCACCTATTAGGTTGAAAATACCAAAATATGCAAGGAACAGGAAGTATGCACCGAGTGATGACGGTCCTAATGCATGGGCGAAATATATTGTTGAGAGAAAGCCAATAATGGTTAAAGCAATTGTCGAACCCAAAGAGATTAAGCTTTGTCGCTGGATTGAACCGATATTCATAAGTCGGGAGATGAAAAAGGAAGGGGATAGCACATAGTAAAATTGTTGAGAAAATTGTTAATGATTTCGTGTTGTTCCGGAACAGACTACGGTCGAGTCATCCTCCTTAGTATCGGATGTTTTGCGGATTATTGAATCCATTCGACAGTATTCGCTCCCCGCAGAGGAAACAGACCCTTTATTGCGGAAACCATGCGAAAAAAATTCAGGGAAAATAATTTAACTTTAGTCTTTTTGAGATCTTTCAATTGGCGATTTTTTTAATATTTCTTTTTGAAGATGTACGATTCTCGAAATCCTTTACCTTACGATCGAAGTCATGAATTGAATTGTCTTTCTCAATCCGGTTTCCAGGCCTATCTTCGGTGACCAACCCAGTAAATCATATGCTTTTGTTATAACGGGACAGCGGCGGTGGGGGTCACCCTGCGGGAGAGGGAAATACTGAAGTTCTGAAGTTGAACCGGTAATTTTTTTGATAAGAAATGCAAGGTCTGTAATTGATAATTCAACCGGATTACCGATATTGATAACCTCACCTGTTAAATCGTCTTTTGCAACAAACCGGAGTAATCCTTCGATCTGGTCTGTTACATAACAGAAACTCCTGGTCTGTGATCCATCGCCGAATATTGTTATAGGCTCATTACGAAGTGCCTGCATAATAAACCTCGGAACCACACGCCCGTAGTACCCGTCAGCTCTCATCCGGGGTCCATAGGTATTGAATATCCTTACAATCCTGACATCAACACCATGCTGACGCATATATGCCATGCACGTAGCTTCACCGGCTCGCTTGGCCTCATCGTAACATCCCCGTATCCCCAGGGTATTTACATTTCCATGGTATGTTTCAGGAGTTGGAATAATCTGCGATTCGCCGTAAATCTCGCTTGTAGAAGTGAAAAGTAAACGGGCTCTGTTTTTTTTAGCAATCCCTAAAGCGATCCATGTACCCAATGTGTTTGCCTTCATAATCTGAATGGGGAATTGTTCAAATTCGAGCGGGGATGCACGGGATGCCATGTGAAGGACAATATCAATCTTTTTGTCTAACATCACCGGCTGGCTTATATCGTGCCGGAGAAAAGAAAAATTTTCATTTTGCTTAAGATTCTCAATATTCTGTTCCTGCCCGCTTGCTAAATTATCAAGGCAGATAACCCGGGCCTTTTTTTCCAGCAGAACATTGCACATCCAAGAGCCAAGAAATCCTGAACCCCCGGTTACCAGAACCGTTTGATCCTCAAACGAGTAATCTTTCAGGTGCGAAAATACGATACGGAGATCTTCGTGTATCATAGAGAATCCCTTTTATAAATCCAAGATTTCATTTTGTCATCTCCCGCATATGCTTTGGATGAAACCGGTAATATCTTTTCCCAATTCATTATCCTGCATACTAAGTTCGATATTGGCCTTTAACCAATCCAGTTTGTTTCCAATATCATACCGCCTTCCACTGAAGAGATGAGCATACATTTTTTGCCGGCATTTCAATATATTCAGCGCATCAGTAAGTTGGATTTCATCGTTTCGGCCCGGGGATGTCTGCCGTATTGCATCAAAAATTTCCGGTGTAAGAATATAGGAACCAAGAATTGCAAGATCAGAGGGGGCGTCTTCCGGAGTGGGTTTTTCCACCAAATAATCAATAAGAAAATCATTTCCCTCTAACTCAGCACCAGAAATAATGCCATAATGATCGACCATTTCCCGTGAAACTCGTTCAACAGCAATTATTGGTGATTTGTACCTTTCATGGACAGCCATCAGTTCATTGATACAAGGAGGGATTGTTATGGTATCCCCCAACATTACGGCAAAAGGATCATCAGCCACAAATGATTCAGCATACCGGATTGCATCGCCAAGACCTCTAACTTCTTTCTGGCGAACGAAAAAAATATTTAATTCCTGTAAAATCAGATCGAGCTCATCGAGGAATTTATTATTTTCAATCTGGTTGTTTGTATCAAAGTAATCCTCAAGAGAACGTTTACCTTTACCAGTAATAATTAGAATATCGGTTATGCCGGAATGATATGCCTCTTCAATAACATATTGAATAACAGGCTTATGCACAACTGGTAACATCTCTTTTGGCATCGATTTGGTAATCGGTAAAAACCGGGTCCCTAACCCAGCTGCCGGAATTACTGCTTTTTGAATTTTTTGCATATCTCACCATTCATTAACTATTAAAATCACCTGCTGTTTAAAAGACAGATATTTTCTTTGTATTTCGCTCATTACCAGCAGATCCCTTCATATATTTGAGCTTCACGTTCAGCCTTCTTCAATTTTCTTCCATCAATTACAATTTTCCCCCTATAATCAAGATCAAAAAATTCGTTCCATTCTGTGATAATCATCAGGGCATCTGTTTCAAGAACTTCTTTACTACTTTGTGCATATGAAATCTGTGGAAAAAGCTTTTCGAATCCTGGCATAGCCATGGGATCATAGGCAAGAATTCTCGCCCCCTCCTGTAAGAGAGATAGAACCACCGGGATAGCCCGGCTCTCCCTGATATCATCGGTATCTGGTTTAAAAGATAATCCCAGGATACCAATGGTTTTCCCTCGTATATCGAGATGTTTTTTGAGCAGTGCAATTAATTTCTGGGGCTGGTCGTCATTTG
>Ga0315287_10005938_pt1 | contig 12080 bp, 12 predicted proteins | sample YL17G11_0_MG_FD_205037 | JGI IMG/M metagenome (GOLD analysis project Ga0315287, IMG submission 205037) | Sediment microbial communities from Yellowstone Lake, YNP, Wyoming, USA - YL17G11_0 | ecosystem: Environmental > Aquatic > Freshwater > Lake > Sediment | place: USA: Wyoming | collected...
GTGCGAGCCTGATGCAGAACGGTGGTCGCGCGCTTGCTCCGTTGGCTTGGGGAATGGTGCTGCCCGACTGGTCTGGACTAAGCCTTGGCGAAATTTCGGGCCGGATGCTCGGGGTGCGCGGGCTACTGCGCCCGATCCTTCCGCAATTGCGGTGTAATGCGGCTTGGTTGAGCATGGCGGCATGGGCACGAGTGGTGCGCCGTGAAAGGCGCTATACGGTGGTCCTGCTCGGTTCGGTCTTGATGGATTCGACAGCCTCACTCCTGATCGCACCGCTGCTGGCTTGGGGCTATGGTGCGGCAGCGGCGGGGGAGTACTTCATCGTTGCGAACGTTCTGGTGGCGCCCTCGGCACTGATCGGTACGGCCATAGCAGATGTCATCCATACACGTGGCGCGCGACTTAAGATCGAGAAGCCGGAGGGTCTGCCAACATTTCTACGAACCGCTGCGTTTTGGTTGCTCATTGCTGGCTGCGTTATCTACGTGCCTGTTTATCTGCTTGCAGCGGTCGTCTTTCCCGTTGTCTTTGGGGCCAAATGGACCTTGATTGTCCCCATCGCACAAGCCATGACGCCTTTCATGATCGTCGCATTCGTCGCTAGTCCCTGCGGCCGCATGCTGTTTGCGCTTGGGCAGACCGGCTGGAAGGCGCTATCGGACCTGGTACGGCTGGTCGGCACGCCGGCGGCAGTTGCCGCTGCTGTCGCTATGCAATTGCCGTTCGAACAGGCTATCTGGGTTCTGACGTGGTTCCTGGCTGCTGCTTACGGTTTTTATTTTTTCCTCACTCACCACGCCACTGTTAGAGCTTCACGCAAGCCGCCAACTGGCGATGGCGACCCAATTAGGCAACACTGAAGCCATGTTCAACCAAAAGACACTCCTCATTACCGGAGGTACTGGTTCTTTCGGCAACGCCGTCCTGCGCCGTTTCCTCGCATCACCGCTCCGGGAGATTCGCATCCTTAGTCGTGATGAGAAGAAGCAGGACGACATGCGCAAGCGCTACAAGAACAGCAAGATCAAATTCTATCTTGGAGACATAAGAGATCATCAGTCAGTCCTGAACGCCGTAAGGGGCGCCGACTATATTTTCCACGCCGCAGCGTTGAAGCAGGTGCCCTCCTGCGAATTCCACCCGTTGGAGGCGGTGAAGACGAACGTTCTCGGAACGGAGAATGTACTTGAGGCCGCGATCACGTCGGGAGTCGAACGCGTTGTGTGCCTCAGTACGGACAAGGCCGTTTATCCGATAAATGCCATGGGGATTTCCAAGGCAATGATGGAGAAGGTTGCTGTCGCGAAGTCGCGAAGTAGCGGGCCCACGATCATTTGTGGAACCCGATACGGCAACGTCATGGCGTCGAGAGGTTCGGTGATACCGCTCTTTGTCGAGCAAGTGCTGTCTGGGCAACCGATTACGGTCACCGATCCGGCCATGACGCGCTTCATGATGACACTGGACGATGCAGTCGACCTCGTGCTCTACGCTTTCGAGCGTGGCTCCAACGGCGACATCTTCGTGCAGAGGGCGCCGGCCGTCACGATCGAAGTATTGGCGAAGGCGATCTGCGAGCTGGCCGGGCGGACGGCCCATGAGATCAAGGTGATCGGGACGCGACACGGCGAGAAGCTCTATGAGGTGCTGCTGAGTCGTGAGGAGATGGCGAGCGCCGAGGACCATGGCGAGTACTTCCGAATTCCCCCGGACCTGCGCGACCTCAATTATTCGAAGTTCGTCGAACACGGCGAGGCGCGAATCTCGGTGGCTGAGGACTACAATTCGCACAATACGCGGCGGCTCGATGTTCCGGAGATGATGCAGATGCTACTCAGGCTCGAGTTCGTGCGAGCATTCGTCGAGGGAAGATCTGCGGATACGGACGAGTAGCGATGGAGCTTTCGAGACGATGAAAGGCTCGTTGTTTTGGCAAGTTGCGACCTATATCTGGTGTTATCCGCCGAACCGGGGGCAGAGACTGCGTCGACTCTGCTTGGCAGTCTTCTGGCAGCTACACAAGCGCCTGATCGGGCTTCCCCTCATATATCGTCTCGATAACGGCTTTCGATTCGTCGCTTACCCTCAATCCATTGGTGCGTCCTACGCGTTCTATGTGTCTGAGTATGACTATCCATTCATTCGGTTCCATCGTTCGTGGCTTTCGGGCCAGGGAACGATTCTCGATGTTGGGGCAAACATTGGGCTCTACGCGCTGTCGCTTGCGACACATTGCAAGTCCGCGATCTTGGTTGAGCCCGATCCAGTTGCGTTTGAAATGATGCGGGAGAATGTGGAATTGAATCGCCTGGCATCCGCGTTTCGGCTCTTTCAGTTTGCTGCTGGCGATGAATGCAAGGACGTATTCCTCTCGCAGCAGGATACTGGCTGGCCGAGTAACAAGGTGTCGGCCAATGACGGCCTGCCAGTTCGTCAGTTAACTGTCGACGAGATATTGCGGTCGCCAGTCGTGCAGGACAGTCCAAGAGTTGAGTTCGTGAAAATTGACGTCGAGGGTTACGAGCTGAATGTACTTCAGGGCATGACTTCTCTGATCGACGGGCCAAGCCCACCATGCCTGATTCAGTTTGAGCGCCTGGCTCAAACTCCGATCCAGCCCTTGCTGGAGTTCTTTCAAGTGCGGGGATGGACTGTGTTCGCAGTCGGTCCGGACTGCCGACCATCGACCGCTCTGAGTGCCATTCACGGAGCGCACGACCTTATGGCGACCCCCTTGCCACTCTTGGGATTCGACCGGGCAATTGTTTGACGGTCGTGATGGAGCGTCCATCGGTGTTGCACTGTTGCTCTTTGGCATGGTGGTGCGGCTGGTTGCACATGTACAGCTCGGCGGGCAAGCGATTCTCTGACCTGCTGGTCGATTTTCGTGCCAGCTGAGGCATTGGGAAGATGGCCCCGACGGGAACGCGGGAATCATGAAGAGGACTCGATTCTCCAGAGAACAGGCGGCGAATGTCCCCCGCGAGGCAGAAGAGGCGAAGATGGCGGAGTTGGCCAGGAGGCGAGCCGTTGGCGATGTCACCGTCGATGCATGATCTAAACGCCTTGGGCAAATAGAAGTCGCCGACGTGAGGCGCCTGCGCCCACTCGAGCACCGAAACGCCCGACTCAAGAGGGCATCGGCCGAACGGGTGATGGACATCGAGACCGTGATGGGGGTTGCGGAAAGTCAATGGTGAGCTCGCCCGTGCGACGCCGGCAGGTCGCCCACGTCTGCCAGCGGGGCCGGTTCCTGAAGATGGCCGATGCCGGGATGCCGGTTCGGGAGGTCTGCCGGAAGGCCGGGATCAGCGAGCCGACGTATTACGTGTGGAAGAGCAGGTACGGCGGCATGGAGGCCTCGGACCTGAAGCGGTTCAAGGAGATGGAGGCCGAGCTGTCGAAGCTCAAACGCATGTACGCGGACCTGGCCTTGGAGAATCATGCGATGAAGGACCTGATCGCAAAAAACTCTCGGGCCGGACGCCAAGCGATCAGCGGCCGGCCACCTGATCGAGCACCACCGGCTGTCGGTGGCCCGGGCCTGCAGCTGCGTGCGGTTGTCGCGCTCGGCCTACTACCGCGCGCCCGATGACTGGACGGTGCGCGATGCGCCGATCATCGCTTGCTTGGCCAAGCTGATCGAGGATCGCCCCAGTCGCGGGTTCTGGATGTGTCGCAAGCTGCTGCGCCGAGAGGGTCATGACAGCGTCTGGTCGGCCGACTTCATGAGCGATGCGCTGATCTGCGGACGGCGCTACCGGTTGTTCAACGTGGTCGATGACTTCAATCGCGAGGCGCTGCACATCGAGGTGGATACCTCGATCAACTCCGAGCGGCTGATCCGTGTCTTCGATCGCTTACGCAAACAGCGTGGCCTGCCGCAGATCCTGCGGACCGACAACGGCCCGGAGTTCCTGGGCGAGGCGTTCACGCAGTGGGCGAAGAGCGCCGGCATGGCGATCCAGTACATCCAGCCCGGCAAGCCGAACCAGAACGCCTATATCGAGCGGTTCAACAGAACGCTGCGCAATGAGCTGCTGGATCAGCATCTGTTCGTACGGTTGGAAGACGTTCGGGAAGCCGCCTACTGGTGGCTGCTCGAGTACAACGAGGAACGACCACATGACGCGCTCGGCGATCTGACGCCGATCGAGTATGCCGAAGTCGCCAGAAACTCTAGTTCTGAACTGTCGCCTTGACGGGGAAGCTTACGGTTCAGCGGCAAGCTCCGCGATGCATGCCTGAGCATGGAATAGTTCAGAAATTGGATAGATGCGAAGATCGCCATCGATCAGTTCCGTCGTCTGTACAATCAGATTCGACCGCAGTCGAGCCTGGGGCCGCTGACGTCAGGCTAGTTCAAGCAGAGGTTGACTGCAGCAACTAACCCGGAGACGGCCATCTGCCAGGCGACCAGCGGACCGAGGACAGCCCGCAAGTCACGTGCTCTTGGCTAATATCGGGGGTCGCGTTGCGATGCAATAGTGGTTGCTCTGAGCGCGCTGCTTGACGTGGTCACCCTGCTAATATGGCGTCTACCGAACGATTCTTGGCGCATCGCCTGATCGCGAGGTCGGCCATATAAGTGGCAATCTGAGGGATCCGATCGGCATGCGAGTCTTAATCACCGGTTCTGGCGGCTTCGTGGGCAAGAACCTAAGTTTGGCTCTTCGCGAGCGGCAGGGCCACGAGGTCATTCCATTCGGTCGAGAGCATGAATCAGCGTCGCTGGCCGCCCGGCTCGCTGCCTCCGACGCGGTGGTACACTTGGCGGGCGTGAATCGCCCGCAGGATCCCGTCGAGTTCGAGACAGTAAACGCCGGTTTTACACGGACGCTGTGTGATGCGATTGAGCGAGCCGGCCGTCCAATCGCGCTGCTCGTCGCGTCCTCGATACAGGCGGAACGCGACAATCCATATGGCCGTAGCAAGCGCGCTGCTGAGCAGGCCGCGGAAGCCCTTGCGACGCGCACGGGCTGCTCGGTGGTCATCTACCGGTTGCCCGGCGTCTTCGGCAAATGGTGCAGACCGAACTACAATTCGGTAGTCGCGACGTTTTGCCACAATATCGCTCGCGACCTGCCGATTAGAGTTGACGAGCCCGATGCTCAGCTCCGACTGGTGCACGTGGATGATGTTGTCGCTGAGTTCATCGCCACCCTTGCAGCGCCGGTTGCGGGTCTTCGCCGGGGCCTTGTTGCACCGGAGTATCGGACCACACTCGGTGAACTTTCGCGGCAAATCCAGGCTTTCCGCGACTGCCGGGAGACTCTCGTGATCGAGCGAGTGGGAGCCGGGCTCGTTCGAGCTCTCTATTCCACGTACGTGAGCTACTTGCCGGTCGACAGGTTCGCCTACGGGTTGGAGAGTCACCCCGATCCTCGCGGCACGTTTGTGGAAATGCTGAAGACGGTGGATTCCGGCCAGTTTTCGTACTTCACCGCACATCCAGGCGTGACCCGTGGCGGTCACTATCACCACTCCAAGACTGAGAAATTTCTCGTGATCAAGGGCACGGCGCGCTTCCGCTTCCGGCATGTCCTGACTGGAGAACGCCACGAGGTTAACGTCACTGGAGACCCGCCGATGATGGTCGAGACGATCCCAGGCTGGACCCACGACATCACCAATACCGGTACGGAAGAATTGGTCGTCATGCTGTGGGCAAACGAGGTCTTCGATCGCGAGCGGCCGGACACGATCGCTTCGCCCGTATGAGAATAGACCTATGAGAAAGCTGAAGGTTATGACGGTCGTTGGTACGCGCCCGGAGATCATCAGGCTGTCGCGCGTGCTGGCGAAGCTCGATGAGTATTGTGATCACGTCCTCGTGCATACCGGGCAGAATTACGACTATGAACTCAACGGAATCTTCTTTGAGGACATGGGACTACGGAAGCCGGATCACTATCTGGACGCCGCTGGAGCATCGGGATCCGAGACGATAGGGAGGGTCATCATTGCGGCGGATCGCGTGATGGGCGAGGTGCGGCCGGACGCCGTGTTAGTGCTGGGCGATACGAACAGCTGTCTAGCGGTGATCCCTGCGAAGCGACGCAAGATACCCATTTTCCACATGGAAGCTGGCAACCGTTGTTTTGATATGCGCGTTCCAGAGGAGATCAACCGCCGAATCGTCGATCACACGGCCGACGTCAATCTTACCTATAGCGGTATCGCACGAGAGTACCTGTTGCGCGAGGGGTTGAGGCCGGAGCTTGTGATCAAGATTGGCAGTCCGATGCTCGAGGTTCTGAACCACAATTTGGACAGGATTGAAGCTTCTGAAATTGTTCAGAGCCTCGGGCTTGCGACGGGGAATTATTTCGTCGTAAGTGCCCACCGCGAGGAGAACGTCGATTCTGACGCTAGGTTCCGTAAGCTCGTCGATGTACTCGACGAGGTTGCGAGCATATATGGATTGCCGGTAATCGTCTCGACTCATCCCCGGACTCGCAAGCGATTCGAGGCGACTGGTGTGGAGCTCGACGCGCATGTGCGACTGTTGCGGCCACTTGGATTCTCGGACTACGTTAAACTGCAGACGAACGCACGAGTCGTCCTGTCCGACAGCGGGACGATCACTGAAGAGTCGTCGATATTAAATTTCCCTGCGCTGAATATTCGCGAGGCCCACGAGCGACCGGAGGGCATGGAAGAAGGGTCCGTAATGATGGTGGGCCTCGACGTGGATCGGGTAATGCAGGGGATCGAGATTTTGAGGAATCAGTCGAGGGGCGCGGATAGGCTCTTGCGCATGGTTGATGACTACACGGCGCCGAACGTCGCCGACAAGGTTGTCCGCTTGATTCACAGCTACACGGACTACGTAAACAGAGTCGTGTGGCGAAAGAATGCGTGATCCGAATTCATGCGTGTCCTCGTCGTCAGCCAATACTTCTGGCCTGAGAATTTTCGCGTCAATGATCTTGTTGGAGAATTGGCGCGTCGTGGTCATGCGGTGACTGTGCTCACCGGATTACCGAATTATCCCGACGGAGAGATCTTTCCGGAGTATCGGAGTAGCCCTGGCCTATATAGGCAGTTCGCGGGCGTGCCCGTGATTCGGGTGCCGATGCTCTCTCGCGGTTCGGGAGGATTGCGGTTGTCCCTGAACTACTTGACGTTCGCGCTCAGCGCCAGCGTCGTTGGCTCCTGGAGGCTGCGCGCGCAAGAATTCGACTGTATCTTGGTTTTCGAGCCGTCGCCGGTAACGGTCGGACTGCCTGCTGTTTTGCTTCATGCACTTAAGCGGGTTCCGATTGCATTTTGGGTGCTCGATCAGTGGCCGGAGACGCTACAGGCAGTTGGCGTTATTCGATCGAAGCTCGCGCTGGATTGCGTAGGCCGGATGGTCTCCTTCATCTATAGCCGCTGTGATCTCTTATTGGCGCAGTCGCGTAGCTTCATCCCTCAGATTCGCCGGTACGCCGGACCTCGGCCGCGGATAGAGTATTTCCCAAGTTGGTCGGACTCATCACCAGTTGCGGATGAGATTGGTCGTGCGCCAGAGGTTCCGGCCGTGCCAGGTGTCTTCACGGTACTCTTCGCGGGCAACGTCGGTGATGCGCAGGACTTCCCGGCGGTACTTTCGGCTGCGGAACTGCTGAAAGAACGCGCGGACATACGCTGGGTCATCGTCGGCGACGGCCGGCGATTTGAGTGGCTCGGACGGGAGGTCAAGCAGCGCGGGCTCGGCAGCAAGTTTTCCCTGCTCGGGCGCTTCCCACTGGGGCGTATGCCATCGTTCTTCGAAGCGGCGGACGCACTGCTCGTGTCCCTGCGGGCCGAGCCGATCTTTGCGATGACCATTCCCGGTAAGGTTCAGTCGTACCTCGCCGCCGGTCGGCCGTTGGTCGCGATGCTGGACGGGGAGGGCGCGGAGCTCGTCGCACGTAACGGTGTCGGTCTGGTCTGCCGCGCTGGTGATTCCGCGGGGCTTGCGGCGAACGTTGCACGCATGGCGGCCATGAGCGCCGAGGTGCGAGCCGAGATGGCTGCGCGCGCTCGTCGACTGAGCGACGAGGAGTTCGATAGGGGGCGACAAATCGGTCGCCTCGAAGGATGGTTAGCAGATTTGTCTCGATGAAAGTACTGGTGACCGGTGGGACGGGATTCGTCGGAAGGCCGACGCTCGGGTTCCTTGCGACTGCAGGTCACGGCATGCGCGTGGCGTTGCGCTCGCCGCATTCCGGGCTGACCCACGAATCGGTCGTTGTCGGGGAACTTGGCGACTCTACGAATTGGAGGCCCGCCCTTGACGGCATCGATGCCGTCGTGCACTTGGCAGCTCGGGTGCACGTGATGCGCGACATTGCCGAGGATGCCGAGGCATTTCACCGCGCAAACACTGAAGGCACACTGCGTCTCGCCCACGCTGCTGTCGAGGCCGGAGCGCGACGGTTCGTCTTCATCAGCACGGTCAAGGTGAATGGGGAGGCGACGACTGATCGACGGTTCGATTCTGGCGACGCGCCGAACGCGGTTGATCTTTACAGCCGCTCGAAGCTTGAAGCAGAGGTTGGTTTGCGGCAGATTCCCGGTCTCGAGCCGGTGATTATTCGGCCGCCGCTCGTGTACGGCCCTGGCGCAAAAGGCAACCTCGCCCGCTTCTGTCGACTGGCTATGTCGGGACTGCCGGTGCCGTTCAAAGCCATACACAATCGTCGGGATCTTGTCGGAGTGGCCAATCTCGCGAGCCTCATCGAGCGCTGCTTGACGCACCCGGCCGCGCCGGGTCGAGTCTTTCTGGTGTCCGACGGCGAGCCGCTGTCAACGCCACAACTCTACGGAATGATCTGCGAGTCACTTGGCTGTCCGGCACGAACGTTCAGCATTCCCGTCGGTGTGATGCGAATGTTGGCCCGACCGATCGGAATGTTAGGAGAAGTCAATCGGCTGACGCAGTCGCTCGAGCTAGACATTACCAAGACGCGAGAACTGCTGGGTTGGAGGCCATCGGTCGCGCCTGCTGTTGGCATCGCGGAAATGGCGCGAGTCTTCCGGGCTGGCGTGCGGTGATTGGAGCAGCGTTCATGCTCCTGATCGGGGCGGTTGCTGTCGGATCGTGGGTCGGCGTTGCGCTCGTCCGTCGCTACGCGCTGCGGCGCCTGCTCGACGTGCCGAACGATCGCAGTTCCCATTCGCAGCCCACTCCGCGGGGCGGCGGGCTCGCGTTGACTGTTGCGCACCTGTGCGGAGTGACCGCCGCGAGCGCGCTGGGACTTTTGGACGAGCACCTTGCGTCGGCGCTCGTCGTTGGAGGCCTGGCCGTGGCCATCATCGGATTCCTCGATGACCACGGCCATGTAAATGCGTCGTTGCGCCTTTCTCTGCACGTCCTCGCATTTGTCTGGGCGGTTGCATTGCTCGGGGGGCTGCCGCTGATCGACTTTGGACGGGGTCCCGTCGACCTCGGCTGGGTCGGCACGTTGCTTCTGCTGCTGTACCTCGCCTGGTCTCTCAACCTGTTCAATTTTATGGACGGCATCGACGGCATCGCCGGTGCGCAGGCGCTGTGGATGTCCGCGGGCGGTGCGGCGTTGACGCATCTCGCCGGGGGAGGGACCGACGCCGTGCTGCCTATCGTGCTGCTCGCTGCAGCCACGGTGGGATTCCTGGTTTGGAACTGGCCACCGGCCCGGATCTTCATGGGCGATGCGGGTAGCGGCTACCTCGGTTACGCACTCGGCGTGCTGGCCCTCTGGACTGTGGTTGAAGGCTGGCTGACTCCTTGGGTGTGGTTGATTCTTGGCGGGGCGTTCCTCGCCGATGCAACGGTGACACTAGCCGTCCGAGCGAAGGCAAGAGTTTCTCTCGCAGAGGCGCATCGCAGCCACGCCTATCAGCGCCTGAGCAGACACTGGCGAGCGCACAGGCCAGTGACTCTAGCTTTCACCGCGGTCAATGTTCTCTGGCTCGGCCCTTGGGCGCTTGCCGCGACATGTTGGCCGAGCGGCGGCTGCGCGTTCGCATTGGTCGCCCTAGTTCCACTATTCGTCGTGGCCGCGAGGCTGGGGGCGGGGCGTCCGGGTGAGATTGGCGCGAGATCTTGAGTCGTGGAACTGCTTCCTTCGGCGCTTCCTGAGATTCTATTTGTAGTGTAGACGGTCTGACCTGCTAGCCTTTCGCAGGCCATTGAAAATTTGGAGAATGGCATTTCATGTGCCCTGTGGCATGATCCTGCGAACAATTCATCAGGCGGAAATCGCGTCTTGTCCAAGCCACCTTTGTCAGTTCATCTCGTCGCCGCCGCCCGCCCGAATTTCATGAAGGTTGCGCCCCTCTATCACGCGCTGGCACGTGAATCGTGGTGCGTTCCCCGGATCGTCCATACGGGGCAGCACTACGACGCAAACATGTCCGACGCGTTTTTCCGCGATCTTGATCTACCTGAACCGCACTTCCACCTCGAGGTGGGTAGCGGTACACACGCGGAGCAGACCGGCGGTGTGATGATCGCCTACGAACAAGTCGCTTTGCGCGAGAAGCCGGACTGGATCGTTGTCGTGGGCGATGTCAATTCGACCGCCGCCTGCGCCATGGTGGGCGCCAAGCTCTGGATTCCAGTCATACATCTTGAGGCTGGCTTGCGCAGTGGTGATCGGCACATGCCAGAGGAAATCAACCGGCTGGTGACTGATGCGATTTGCGACGTCCATTGGACGCCGTCACCCGATGCGGACGAGCACCTCATACGTGAAGGTGTGCCCCCTGCAAGAATCGATCGTGTCGGCAACATCATGTTGGACTCGTTCGAGATGATGCGTGGCCAGATCGAGGCAGACGGCACGCGCGCTTCGATGGGCCTGGAAGTGGGCAACTACGCGGTCGTAACACTGCATCGTCCGTCCAACGTCGACACGCGCGAGACGCTGGGGTCACTCGTTCAGCAGCTGGTTGCCGTCTCGAAAGACATCACTCTCGTGTTCGCCGTGCATCCGCGGACACGGAAGAAGCTGGAGGAGTTCGGTCTGCTGGAGATACTGCAGAACCCTCACCCGGCCTCCGGCCACCCTAACCCATCAGAGCTGGTAGAGGGCCGAGGTGATGGCTCTCGTATCACCCTCTCTGAGCCGCTCGGCTACATCCAGTTCATGAACCTGGTGCGCAGCGCGCGAGCCGTCATCACCGATTCAGGCGGCGTGCAGGAAGAGAGCACGTACCTCGGCATTCCGTGCCTGACGCTGCGCGAGAATACGGAACGGCCGATCACTGTCACGGAAGGCTCGAACCGCCTCGTAATGCCCGAAGAACTGCACCATCAGATCGGTGAGGCCTTGGCCGGCCGCTGGCCTGCGGGTCGCAAGCCGGCGCTCTGGGACGGTAGGTCGGCCGAGCGCTGTGTGGCGGCGCTCAAGCGGCGGGCCGGAATCTAAAGGGTCTGTGCCGGCATCCTGCGCTGACGAACCCGTCATCCACTTCTGGCGGTACGGCGCCGCGCTTCGCACCACCCCACGCTGGGACGTCGGTTCCTCGATACGTGGCGCTGTATTCACCCGAGGATCGCACCATGGTCCTGCTAGTGCGGCCTGGAATCACCGATCTGGCGCCGATCGAATTCAAGGACGAAAGTGAAATCCTGGGCCAGGCCCTCAATCCATAAGCGGTCTACAGCACCGAAACCCTGCCCAGGAAGCTGGCGTACTACCGGGCCTACGTCCGGGAGCAGACTTTCTGCGGCGATTTCGCCATCATTCTCGCTACGGTCAAGGCGCTGCTGAGTTGCGGCGGTTAGGCAGCAGGGTGGCCGGCGGCGACGCCCGGCTCGTGGTCTGCATGGACCAGATACGGTAGTATTCAACCAGGGGTGATCAGACCTGCTTCCGGATTTATGGCGTGACGCCATGTCGTTCCGGCAAGCTTACGGAGTTGCGTTTCCGCACAATGGCAGGATGCCGATGAGAGACGAGTCAAAGTTTCAGTTTGTGCGCCGTGCAATACGCTCGGTCATCTACTGGCCCCGCGGCGCCAAAAAGGCCTTGATGGTATCGGCGGACCTGGTCGCGTTACCGCTGATCCTGTGGCTTGCCATCACCCTGCGCCTGGGCAGCGCCGAGCACGGGGATTCCGGCGGC
>Ga0315287_10005939_pt1 | contig 12079 bp, 15 predicted proteins | sample YL17G11_0_MG_FD_205037 | JGI IMG/M metagenome (GOLD analysis project Ga0315287, IMG submission 205037) | Sediment microbial communities from Yellowstone Lake, YNP, Wyoming, USA - YL17G11_0 | ecosystem: Environmental > Aquatic > Freshwater > Lake > Sediment | place: USA: Wyoming | collected...
GTCGCATGGGGAGGAAAAGGAGAGCTATCGGAAGACCATCATCAGCGAAGAAGCCAGACTGCGAAAAGAACTGGCGGCAGAATACGGTGAAGGAGTCGTGGATTGGCGCATCCAGTTTGCTGAAGCGTTTGCCAATAAGCGCGGCGGGTTTGATATGGTTCTGGCGAATCCTCCCTATGTTCGCCAGGAGTTGATCAAAGACCTTAAATCCAGTCTGAAGGAAGCCTATCCTGATGTCTATTCTGGCACGGCAGACCTGTACTGCTATTTCTATGCACGCGGGCTTCAACTTCTGCGACGTGGAGGCATGCTGGTTTTCATCTCGTCCAATAAATGGTTCCGTGCCAACTATGGAAAGAACCTGCGGACTCACATCACCGACTTTGGCGACCTCCCCGTTTTTGAGAATGCCATGGCCTACGCGATGATCTTTGTGGCACAGAAATCACTCAACAAAGGGTCGCTGCTGTTCACTAGGGTCAAGACCTTAGGGCCACCGTACCCAGATGTCCGTGAAATCATTAGCCGAGAGGGACAAGTCCTGCCAGAATCGACTGTCACCGAATCCGATTGGAAACTAACTTCCGTTGGCACTGCAAATCGGATGCAAACGATGCGTGATAGAGGCATATCGCTGCAAGAATACGTTCAATGGAACATCTGCTATGGTGTGAAGACTGGCCTCAACGATGCGTTCGTCATTGATGAGGCGACCCGATCTCGGCTTGTCGCCGAGGACAAGAACAGCACGCAGCTTATCAAACCCCTGGTCATGGGGCGTGACATCCGACGATGGGCGATCGAATACGAAGAGCGCTGGCTGATATTTACACGACGCGGTGTGGATTTTCGCAGCTATCCCTCGATCCACAAGCACCTTTCCCAATGGCGCAAACAACTTGAGCCGAAGCCACCTGGATGGGATAACTCGAAGAAATGGCCCGGCCGCAAGCCGGGCTCTTACAAGTGGTACGAAATCCAAGACGAAGTTGCCTATTTTGCTCAATTTGAGCAACCCAAGATCGTCTTCCCAGACATCGCCAAAGAACCCCGATTTGCGTTTGATGAACGGCGAACGTATCTTGGGAACACTGCTTACATCATTCCAGTCAACGACTTGTACTTGCTGGCTGTTCTTAACTCACAGTGTGTAGAGGACTACTATACGGAACTCAGCGCTCAGGTCCGTGGCGGGTACTTGCGATTCATCCGCCAGTACGTTGAACAAATCCCAATTCCGCAGGCATCGGACACTGATCGCGGCGCTATAGGCGCACTCACAAAGAAGTGTCTCGACGCAAAGGGCGTCGATTGCGAAGCTTGGGAGCGAGAAATTGACGAGCGCGTGTCCGCACTCTTTGGACTATGATCACAAGGCAACCCACCAGGGGAGCTGCGCCGACAAGTCCGCGTTGAAGGCATGAAACCATGCAGGTGCAGTTCTTCGATTCCTATCCCTACCGCACGCTGGAACCAGACCTGCAAGCCCTGGTACTCGGCCCATGGCGGCTGCCCCGGAGCGTTTGCCGTGCAGCTCGTTGCCGAAACAGACGGCAAGCCACCACCGAAAGCCCCTTTTGCATAGCGGCCTCGCCTGCGGCCGAAGGCGAGACCGAAGAAGAGCAGGACGCCAAGGCGGATGTGAACTCGCTGGAGCGGGAGGTAGATGAGGTGGTCTATGGGCTCTACGGCCTGACGCCGGAGGAAATCAAACTCGTGGAAGGAACTGCCAAATGAGCACGCGCGCTCAGAACGAAAAGAAGTTCGGCCAGTGGGAAGAATTGCCCGACGGCGGACGGCGCTACCGGCTGGAGGTGACGGGCCGGCTCGGTTGGTCGGCGCGGTATTTCAAGGACGTGGACGCCAACGAAACGATCCTGCGTTTTTGGCAGGAGATCTACGACGACCAGGGCAAGCTGGTCGAAACGCATGAGAAATTCCCGGTGGACAAAGGCCACCAGAAAGGGTAGAATACAGTCATGACAATCACAAAGCAAACTGTCGCTGAAAACATCGCCGCGTATCTGCACCACGAGATCACGCTGGCACAGTTGGTGGACTGGGCCGAGATCGCCCTGATGGACGGCGAGCTTGCCGAGCGTGATGCCAAGACGCTATCGACCGTCATCGCCCGTCTCGGTGTTGCCGATGTGCGGGCCTTCGGTCTGGCGTGGGAAGACTGCGAAGAACTTCTCCGCAAACTTGGCTTTTCTCCCCGCGTGGAAGTGGTCGCGGTTTGAGATCGTCGTCACCCTCGCCGAAACCATCCGCCTGATGAAGGAAATTGACGAGGTGATCGAGCATCACGGCGGCTGGCCCGGGGCATTTACCACGGAGCCCGTTGCCGAAACGGACGGCAAGCCACCACCGAAAGCCCCTTTTGCCTAGCGGCCTCGCCTGCGGCCGAAGGCGAGACCGAAGAAGAGCAGGACGGCCAGCCGTGGCAAATGACGCGGGCAGAGTTTCATCAGGCCCGTGTCTCGCAAGGATTTACCAATCCAACCGAAAACTCCCGCCTCTACTGGCAGGAAATCAGCAAGGCCCTTGCCGCCGGCAAGCACTTGCACCCCCGCGTCCTCCGTGAGTATGAGCAGTTGTTCGGGCCACGCCAACGCCATTAGCCTGACGTGCCAGCGGGGGGCACCCGAACCAGATTTTCGACATTAAGTTTGCCATGCCAGGCCGGTACGGCAAAGAATATCCATGCCGAGTGGCCCAAAAACTTGTCTTGAAATTCGCGCCGTGCGCAGGTAACATGGTGATGCGTACAGGTAGCAATGTATCCGGCACACGCCGTGTGCCGTCGGTGGCGGTTTCGACGCGCATTGCCCAACGAACGACGGCACACGGCGTGTGCCGGATACATTGCGGACTATCAGCAGGCAGACCTCGCCAATGGAGGGAGTTTTGCACCAGACCACCCCAATGGCCTATGCGACGCTGACGAAAACGAGTCGTCGCAAGTCTATGTTGCCCAAGCAGTTCGGATTGTCCAAAACCCACCCGGCAAAACCGTCGATGGAAAGGGCGGTGCAAAACCTGGGCGCGAAAATCGAAAAGGAGAGTGCGCAGAGAAATGCCTCATAGTTGCTCGAATCCCGGCAGCGTGCCTTGCACCGCCGGATGGATCCGTTCCTGGTAGCGGCGGCGGTAGCCTTCGGCCTGGTTGACCACGATTTCCAGGGCCAGCAGGTCCGCGCGGTTCATCACGTGGCGGCTGCTGCGCGTGCCCAGCCCGTGAACCAGTTCCTCCAGCACGTGCAGGTGGAGCTGCATGGTTTGCCGGGCGGTCAGGCCGGCGGTGACCAGCGTCTCGGCCAAACGCTTCAATTCGTCGGCCAGATTGCCCGAGCCCATGATGACGTACGTCCGCAGCAGTTCGCGGTAGTGATCGACGAGTTCGGCGGGCAGGAATTGCATGGGCAGCAGATCGCCCGCCTCGCCGCGTCCGTGGGCGTCGGAGCCGGCGACCAGCGCCTGCTGCTGTTGCAGGAGGTAGCCGGCCTCATCGTGCTCGCGTTGCAGCCGGGTCTGCTCGGCCAGCGTCAGCCGCTGGTTCTCGCGCACCACCTGGTGCCGCTGCACGGCTCGGGCGACGACCCAAATCAAGTTCCGCGTGGTCGTGGTGTGAACGCAAATATATCCATCGGCGCCGACCTCGTAGCACAGGGCGGCGACCTCCTGTTCGCTCTGGGTGCCGAGCACGACGATCGGTTCGCCGGCGCCGCTGGCCCGATAGCCCTCGATCAGGTCCAGGGCGTCGAGTTCCTCGGGTTCGTGGCTCACCAGGATGGCGTCAAAGACTTCGTCGCGGAGCCGGGCCATGCTGGCGGCCGTGCCGACGGCCTCCTCCAACACGACCTGCGAGGCACTGTCGGCGGCAAAGGCTTCGGCCAGCCAACCGCCCGTCCGCTGACGCGTCGTGATGTATAGCACCCTCATCCGCGGAGGCAGCCGCGCCCAGGCAGCCGACGCCTTTTGCACGCCGGGCATCATCTCCTGGAGGTTCGCGCCCATGATGGAGTACCACCGGATCCCGAGAGCAACAACTGCGGGGCGGTACTCTAGCGAAACGCGGGCGACCAGTCAAGACGAACTGCTGCCGGCCGTGCGTTACAGGTAGTAGTTTCAGGTGGAGTGGTAGGACGCACTTCCTAGTCCGTCCGGGGTGGGGCCGCAGTCAGAACATCTCTGCCACCGGTAGGCAAAAACCGGGCAAAATGTCGTCGTCGGTCAGTTCGTCAGCCACCGTCAGCAGCGAGGCTTCGTGCGAGCCGCGATAGACGGAGACTGTCTGAGAAGTCGGATCGACGACCCAAACCGTCCGGCAGCCGGCGGCGAGCCAATCCTGCACTTTCGCCAGCACTTCGCCGGCTCGGTCCGTAGGCGAAACCACTTCCACGGCCAGGTCAGGCGGTCCCTGGAAATAGCCTTGCGTGCGCACGCGAGGAACACGATTTGCCCGAATGAACCCCACGTCCGGCGCCCGAACGGTATCGGGGTCGCGGCCGATCACGAAGCCGGTCTCTGCCGCGGTCACCACTCCAAGGCGGTTCTGTTTCACAAAATTGAACAGATGACCATACATCTCGCCGGCAATGACGCCGTGTTCATACCCCGCGGGTGACATCATCACCAATTCTCCTCGCACTAACTCGCAGCGCCCGAGGTCTGGTGCTTCGAACAGTTGTTCAGCCGTCGTGATTTCCTGTACGGTAGCCATAGTATAGTATCATACCCTTTTTACCGCGGATCGTCAATTATGGCATCCTTCGGCCCGAGAAGCTCCGGCGCTTGCAGCAGGCGCACGGAAGTTTCGATCTGCGAGAGTTCTTCGATTTCCGCGCCGCCAGCGGTGGCGCCAAAATCCTTAAACTTGCGGGCGCTGACCAACACCCGCGATTCCACCGTGCCGATGGCATTGTTGTACGCCACGACGGCCTTGTGCAGACCGTCTCCCAGCTTCTGTAGGTGCATGCCTAATGAAGCAACACGCTTGTATAGCTCCTGCCCCAGCTCGCTGATCGCCTTGGCGTTTTCGGCCAACTGCTCCTCGCGCCAACCGTAGTTGGCGGCCCACAACAACGCAATCAGCGACGTGGGGGCCGTGACAAGCACTCTCTGGCTGACGCCCATTTCTATCAAGCTCGGATCGTGTTCCAAGGCAGCCATGTAAAATACTTCGCCAGGCAGGAACAAGACAACGAAATCAAGGGAGTGCTCAAGCTCATTGCCGTACGACTTCTTGCCAAGAGCCGTTATATGGTTCCGAACCTGTCTGGCATGGTCCTTGAGTTTCGCGGTACGAGTCTGCTCGTCTGGCGCCTCAATTGCCTCCAAGTACGCCTCCAGCGGCACCTTCGAGTCAACTGCTATGGTTTTATTACCCGGCAAGTGAACGACAAGATCGGGCCGAAGCCGTCCGCTCTCCGTGTCGATGTTCTGTTGCTCGACGAAGTCGCAATGTTCCAACATCCCGGCCATCTCGACCACGCGGCGGAGTTGGATTTCGCCCCAGCGGCCGCGGGCCTGCGGGCGGCGAAGGGCCTTCACCAGGTTGGCCGTCTCGCCGCGCAGCTCCTTTTGCGTCTCCGAAAGCGACCGGACCTGCTCGGTCAGCCCGCTGTAGGCCTCGACGCGACCCTTCTCGATCTCCTGCAACTTCGCATCGACCTTATTGAGCGATTCCTTGACGGGCTTGACCAGTTCGTCGATGGCCGTCTGCCGCTTTTCGAGGTCGCCCTTGGCCGATTCCTGGAACTTCTCCAGTTGGGTGTTCGCCAACTCCAGAAACGACGTGTTGCTGCTCTTCAGCGCCTCGCCGGCCAGTGCCTTGAAGGCGTCGGACAGTTGCCGCTTGGCGTCATCCAGAAGAGCGAGCTTTTCTTGTGCCTGTTTCTGTTGTTCGACCAGGGCCTGGTGCAATTTGGCGGCTTCCGTGCTCAGCGCGGTGACTTGCCTCTGGAGGTCGGCCAGCGAGCCATCCTTCTCGCTGAGCCGGTTGCGGAGTTCGTCGATGGATTGTTCGCGGGCCACCAGCCGTTCGCAGAGGGCCGCCGTTTCCATGGCCGATTCGCCCCGGCCCCGATCATACGCGGCGGCGATCTTCGCCCGCAGCAACAGCCACCCCCCCCCGCCGCCCAAGGCGACGCCGATCAATAGCAGCAAAACAGGAAAGAAGTAGCTCATGGGCGTCATGGTACGCCAGAGAGGGCGTCGCGCCAAGGCGCTTTCGCGTCGAGTCGGCATTTCTTGGGGCTGGCATAGACATGGACGCGGCATGACTGGTAAAATATGGGCCATGATCGACGTTGACAAACAGATCGAATTCTGGCGGGCGGGATCGGAAGAGGACTTGGCGGTTGCCCGCGAATTGGTTGGCCGGGGGCGGATTCGTCACGGTTTGTTCTTCCTGCATTTGTCTTTGGAAAAGGCTCTCAAAGCCCATGTCTGCCGTGTCACTCAGGATTTGGCGCCGCGCATGCACAACTTAGTGCGATTGGCGGAGTTGGCGGACGTTCGCTTTTCTCAAGAGCAAGTTGATACGCTAGCGGAAATGAACGCGTTCAACATTGAGGGTCGATACCCGGAATTATTATCGCCTCCGCCGACGCCAGCCGAGACACAGGGCTATCTCATCCAGGCCGAAGGAATCCTAGAATGGTTGAACCGTCGGTAGTGAATGCCGTGCAAAACTATCTGCAATCCCTGCGGCAAGTCGGGGTGGCCGTTCGTTTTGGGGTGATCTTCGGCTCCCGTGCAGTCGGGAAGGCCGGGCCGTGGAGCGACATTGACTTGTTGGTGGTGTCGCCACAGTTCGACGGCCCGCGGAGCCGGCAAGACCTGAACCTGCTTTGGCGTCAGGCAGCGCGAATCGACAGCCGAATCGAACCGATCCCTTGCGGGGAGCGGCAATGGCAGCAGGACGACTCCGTCGCCATTATCGAGATCGCACGGCGCGAAGGAACGCAAGTAGCCGTGGATGCGTCGCGCTAGAGTAGTTCTGTGGGCGATGCTATCGCGGCGCCGCCAGATCGCGCAGCGGGCCGATCGTCACCGTGGTGGCGCGGCTCAGGGGGTACTTGGCCAGAACCACCGTCAATTCGTCCAGCGTGACGCCCGCCACCGCCGTCAACTCCGCCTCAACCGGCCGATACTGGTTCCGATAGATCCAATCGGTGCCCAAGGCAAACAGCCGGCCGCGGGGGCGCTCGCTGGAAAGCACAATCCGCGAGCGGATCTTGTGCTTGGCCTGGTCCAACTCGGCAAGCGCGATTCCCTCGGACTCGGCGCGACGGTAGACATCGACGATACGCTTCAGATTGCCGGCGGCGTGGGGCGGGTCGCAACTCATGTAGGTCATCATCATGCCGGCCCCCTGATATTCGCAGTGGCTCAGGCTGGCATGTTCGGCCAGTCCGGGATCAATCAACTCCCAGTAAAGCCGGCTGCCGGAATCGTCGCCAAGCACCGTGGCCAGCAGCTTGACCGCGTAGCGATCGGCATCTTCGGCAGTCGGGCCGGGCGAAAGCTGGAGCAAATACTGCTGTGTAGCCGTCTCTTTATGAAGCAACTGGAAACCGTCGCAGGCGGCGGCGGGCTGGATCGTCCGCTTCGTAGGCACCGGCTCCCACGCTCCGCATCGCCGCTCGGCAATGGCCGCCAACTGCCCGAAGTCGATCCGCCCGGCGCCGGCCAACACGATGTTTGCCGGACTGTAACGGCGGCGGAAGTACTCTCGCATCGCCTCTACCGGCAGCTTGCGGATGCTGTGGGCCGTGCCCAATACGCTTCGCCCCAGCGAATGGGACCCGAAGTAGAGCGCCCGGGCCTTCTCGTCTGCGCCAAAGGGCGGTTGATCCTCGTACATCTCGATCTCTTCGAGGATCACCTGTTTCTCGGTCGTGAAGTCGTCCTCGCGGAGCGCCGGCCGGAGAATGTCGCCCAACAGTTCCACCGCCCGGTCCAGGTACTCCGGCAGCACGGCGGCGTAGTAAACCGTGTTCTCTTCGTTGGTGAAGGCGTTGTGATGGGCGCCCATCTCGTCGAATTCGCGGTTCACGTCGTCGGCCGAGCGGGTGGACGTGCCCTTGAACGCCATGTGTTCGAGGAAATGGCTCACGCCCGCCACGGCGTCGGTCTCATCGCGTGCGCCCGTCTTCACGAAGAACCCCAAGGCCGTGGAATAGGCCTCGCCGTTGCACTCGGCAACGATTTCCAGGCCGTTCGGCAAGGCGTGCTTAAGGAACTCCATCGCGTACCTCCAGTTGGCGCGAGCCCAGGGTGACGACGGTGAAGTTCTCCGGCGGATGCCGGGCCAGGTAAGCGTTGATGCTGCGGCTGCTCAGGGCGTCGATCAGACGGCTGATTTCGTCCAGCGTTCGCGCGTAGCCGAGGTGATACCAATCGCGGGCCAGCGACGAACTGCGGGCCGAACTGGACTCCTGCTGCATGATCAGCGCGCTCTTGATGCGGGCCTTGAGCCGATCCAACTCGGCATCCTCGATGCCTTTCGCCAGGCGGACCAGTTCGCTGAGGGTCACGTTCAGGGTTTCCTGGGCGTGTTCGTCGCTCGATCCGGCGTAGCAGAAGATCGCGCCCCGGTCGCGCAGCGTGTGGTACGAGGCATAGACGCTGTAACACAGGCCGCGGCGCTCGCGGACTTCGGTGAACAGCCGCGAACTCATGCCGCTGCTCAGCACGCCCACGGCCCCCCACGCCTGAAAATAGTCGGGATGGCGATACGGCACGCTGTCGTAGGCGATGCCGATCTGCGTCTGATGCGATTCGTATGGCAAGTGTTCGTAGGGAGAAGGGGCCGGCCGCTCGACGACGCCATCGGCGGCCGCCGGCGACCAGTCGCCCAGCAATTCGCCCACCGCGTCGCGGAGCGAATCCCACTGGAATCGTCCGGCGACGCCCAGCAGCGTGCCGTTGGGGCGGTAGGATCGCTGGAAGTGCGGGCGGATGTCGTCCAGCGTGGTGGCCTCGACGGCCGGTTGATCGCCTTGAGCCGGCCGGCCCCAGGGATCGGGATAATGCCGGCGGCGGAGCTCGATCATCACCTTCTGCGAGGGCTCGTCCTCCACCGCGCGCAGCTCCTGTAGCATCGCCAGTCGCCCCGCTTCGAGCTGGTCGGCCGGCAGATGAGGGCGGCGAAGCACGTCGGCGAAAATGGCCAGCGCCCGCGGCAAGTTGTCGGCCAACATGGCCCCGCTGAAACTGGTGTGGGCGTGAGAAACCGACTCGCCCCGTTCGACGCCAAGGTTGTCCAGGTCGAGGATGAACTGCCGGCTGTCGCGCGGGCCGGCGCCGCGCAACGCCATCTCGCAGGTAAAGCTGCTCAGCCCGCCGCGATCGGCCGGATCGTACGCGCTGCCCGCCGGAACCATGAAGGTGAATGCCGCCGATTGCAGCGACATCATCGGCTCGGCCACCAGCACCAGGCCGTTGGGAAACGTGTGCGAATGGATGGGATGCGTCACGGATGTTACATGGGGTTTAGGGTTCAGGGTTCAGGGTTCAGCACTCCCCATTTGCATACCATCGAGTTCTGAACCCCGAACCCTGAACCCTTTGGTTGCCGCTTTGGCTTTCTGTTGCGGAAAGTGCTTGGAAAGGGTGCCATGGGTAAGCGAAGCTTACCCGTGCAGTGTTCTCCGCGATTTCTGGCACACCGGTAAGCTTCGCTTGCCCATGGCACCCGACCTTCCGCAACAGAAACTAATGAGTGCATACCGCCTCGATGGCCTTGTAGACGGTCTTGATGGTTACGAATCCAAGTCGGCGATAGAGGCGGATCGCCGCCTGATTTTGTGCGGTCACCTCCAGGTACACGCGGTTGAGGCCGGCGCGGCGGAAACCCTCCAGCGACCGCAGCATCAAGTGGGCGCCCAAACCGTTCTGACGGTGGTCGGGCACGACGCCCAGGTTCTGGATCGCCCCCAGTCCGTGACGATCGCGCACACCCTGCACCGTGCCGCAGTACTCGGGCCGATGCCACCCGCCGGGGCAATACACGACCATCCAGGTTGCCCCGGGCAAAAAGCCGGGCTTCCGCACGATCTCCGCCATCAGCCGCTTGCAGCCTTCGAACTCGGCTAGGCAGGGAAACACCTGCGAGTCGAGCTCGTCGCGAAAGCTGAGGTACTTGGCTTGCGAGAATGCGTCCAGCAGCGATCCCTCCCACGGCACGAGTCGATAGTCCGGCGGCGCCGGCCCAGGCGCGAAGTTGCGTCCCGCCAGGTTGATCTCCATTCGGTAACGCTTGAAGTACGTCAGGTCCATGCGCCGGCCGTTTATCCAGGTGTAATTTATCGGGGAGCCGCACGGGGGTCAACAACAGCATCGGCCAGGGAACCAACGGAGGGGTCCGCCTTTTTCAGGTCCGCGCCACAGACGGCAAAGGCGGCATATCGTTGCATTTCACCACCATCCGCAACTGGCGGGCGCGATGATTTGCATTTCCTTGTGGTTTTGGCGTACAATAGGTTGAAGAGATCGTGTAGAGCCCGGCGTTTGGGGGGTAAGGGTATGTCCGAGGTCTGGTGGGTAGTGATAGCCGCTGTCGGCGTCCTGGCGGTAGTCAGCTATGTTTTCTGGTCCGCCCGGCCGGTTTCGCGCCGGAGCCGCTTTGCGCAGGCGCAGCGAAGCTTTCACACCCAACGCGAGGGCCTAGAGGCAAAGTTCATCCGCCTGGCTGCCTCCCGCGCCAAACCCAATGCTCCGCGCTGGGCCGACTGCAACTTCGCCGACGACGTGGCGTACGTGCGAAGCCGTTCGACGGGCGAACTCGCAGCGCTCGTGGCCGTGACCATCGCCACGGAGGACCACGACCGCGCCTTCCGCAGCAGCGCCGACGCGATCGGCAATCTCCTGGCAGGCACCGCCGTATTCCGCTTCGACGGCCAGCATTGGGGTACCGATGGCCGGGCGATCCTGAACCTCAGCCCCAGCGAAGCCATCCGACACTACCACGACGACCTCGAAATGGTCGGCGAAGAACTCGCTCACCACCGCTCTTGACGGACGGTACCGATCGCCTCGACATGTTTCAGGCGATCCTGGAATACGGTGGTTTTTTGGCAAGTTGCGGAAAATGTATGAGTAGATAGGACAAACGCTCGGCGAACGTTTGCATCACCGGCGGCGACAACTGCCACTGCCATTTTATGATTTCCCAACTCACGCTGGTGCTGGCGATTCGCCTTGGTTTCCTGGCAGCGTGTCGCCGTCCGATTGCATGTGCTTGGCGGTCGTCTCTTCGTCCGTCTCTCCGACCCCGTCAGGCTCGAAGAGCGCTGTTACGGTCCAGAACACTCTCCTCAGATGATTGAACTCCATCGTGCGAAGCTCACATGGGAGTTCATTCTCGCGAGTACCTTCTTTCGACGCCTCGTGAGTTTTCGGATGCACTAGGGAGTTGCGAAGCGCGAATAGCTTGGCAGCATAGCTAGCTTCTGTTGCGGAAAGCCTGTTGGTTAGCGACAACGCAGCCAAAAATGTCGGAATCGAACAGCAGGGGTCGCTTGATGGGGGTTCGGAGTCGTTGTTTTCGGTTTGCGTCGCGCTGAGCGAGGTGATTCGTGCGAATGAAGACACAGCGTCCCTTGCCACCCTTCACGGAGACCGGGTGGCCCCGGGCGGTTTCCCGCCCGGGGCTCCCACAGACCCGAACGTGCGCAATTAACGCATTCGGTTCCTCAAGTAACACCTTCGCTTTGACTACGACGAACCGTCGCGTCGAACCCGTTGATCGCTATCCATTGGCCTTGCGTTGACACCCCGCGGCAGGTCAAAGCCTCCCGGGTGTTTCCGTCCAGTGGCGTTGTTACTCGACGCCCCGCTTCCCTCCCCCGGGTCCTCGGCGGTGCAAGTTCCCCGGCTTCCACGGTACTATCAGGGCGCTATGACTTCCTGTCGCCCATTTCGCCGCGCTTCGTTTCCTTCGCTTGTGCGAGCGAAATCGGCAAGGCGACTTCCACCAGGCCGACGAAACCCGTTGGCTGGTTTTTGCCGTTTTGGAGGGGAAAAAGGGCTATGGCTGGTGGTTGTGGGTCGTTCTCGGCGCGGACACGGT
>Ga0315287_10005942_pt1 | contig 12075 bp, 10 predicted proteins | sample YL17G11_0_MG_FD_205037 | JGI IMG/M metagenome (GOLD analysis project Ga0315287, IMG submission 205037) | Sediment microbial communities from Yellowstone Lake, YNP, Wyoming, USA - YL17G11_0 | ecosystem: Environmental > Aquatic > Freshwater > Lake > Sediment | place: USA: Wyoming | collected...
CCGGATAATGAAGGAAAACACCTTTTCCCAGCAGACGCGCTCTGCGTATTTTTCCTCAGTTCTTGAAGAATTCCCTACGGGGTGTCTCCTTTTCGTTGATCCTGATACTGGTATTAAAGAGCAAAATTACAATGCAAAACACCTCACGTTTGCTGAACTGAAGGGATTATGGGATAATCTCGATAACGAATCTATTCTGATGGTCTACCAGCATTTCCAGAAATTCCGCACTATCGGGAGAAGTGATCCAAATTCAAAAGCCGCAGATGTGACACGGCTGATTGGCTCTCAACCTCTTATCATTGCGGACAATACTGTGATGTTCATTTTTTTGACGAAAAACACCGGCCTTCGAACAGATCTCAAAGATATCTTAAAAAACTACCAAAAAAACATCCATAACTCGGTTAAAGATCCCAAAAAACGCAGGACTCTCACCTTAACCGGGTAGGGTCCCTCACCAGATTTCCTGCCGGCCCCCTTGCTGATAATCCAAAAAAGATTTCGCTGAAAAAAATATCCTGTAACTCCTGTTATACTATAGGTTCATCCTTTGCGATATACTCCAGATCAAACTTATAGAAGTGTGTAAATCCGCAGTTCCTGCACCTGATGGTAAAATTCCTGCATCCAATAAATATATCGTGGGGTCCTGTCACATGGCAGTTCCTGCACTCCGCGGTATGTGCGAGGTTCCATGCATCATAACAATCAATTTTAATATAAGCGCCCGGGTCAGTAACATCTTCAATACGGGGGATAAAAACACGGACTGCCCCACAATTATCGCATACAACCTGAGCCTGATAAGGGGCTGCATGAATGATCTGGTCCGCCACTTTTTTGCAATGGTAACAATCAGTGTTCAATTTCATGGAAATGAACGGGTTGCTCATGAAAAATACTGGAGGTGTATGGGTTCATTAATCTGCTGTAAGATTTTTCCGGAAAAATATATTCCGGTCCCAATACAATCCCTTAGCCAATTGCCATGAACAGGCATTCGGGGATAAGGCAACCCAAATCCATCTTTTTTTATGAGTTTATGAGTGCCGGGTTATTGTACCGAACAGGTTATGATAACGATAATATATCCTGAAAATCACAAAAGTGTTAAAAAATATCGAAAATTTCGGAAAATAAAAATTTAAAAAATAAGGTTATGGATTAGTAGTCGCCCATGCCGGGGGGCATACCGCCCATTCCACCCATACCGCCCATGCCGCCCGGAGGCATTCCACCTTCGGGTGCGTGGCTCTTGGACGACGCAATGACATCATCAATGCGCAGGATCATGATGGCTGCTTCAGCTGCTGATGAGATTGCCTGCGTCTTGACGCGGAGTGGCTCAACAACACCGGCTGCCTTCATGTCAACTGCTTTTCCCTCAAATACATTCAGGCCGTGTGATTTCTTGCCCTTTTCGTGCGCTGCACGAATCTCGACAAGCATATCGATGGGGTCAAGTCCTGCATTCTCTGCAAGGGTACGCGGGATAACTTCAAGTGCAGATGCGAATGCTTCAATAGCGAGCTGTGCCCTGCCACCAACCGTTGCACCGTATTCGCGGAGACGGAGCGAGAGCTCGGTCTCGACTGCACCGCCACCGGCAACAACCTTCTTGTCCTCGACGACTACGCCAACTACCCTGAGTGCGTCATGGATTGCACGTTCGAGTTCGTCGACGACATGTTCAGTGCCACCCTTGATGATAATGGATACTGCCTTGGGATTCTTGCACTGTTCGACAAAGGTCATCTCTTCTCCGGAAACCTTGCGCTCCTCGACAAGTCCTGCTTTTCCCAGTTCTTCCTTGCTGATTGCATCAATAGATGATACAAGGCTTGCACCGGTTGCACGGGCGAGTTTTTCCATGTCGCTCTTTTTGACACGGCGGGTTGCGAAAAGTCCTGCCTTTGCAAGATAGTGCTGTGCAATATCGTCAATACCCTTCTGGCAGAAAAGCACATTTGCACCGCTTTTGACAATCTTGTCAACAATACCTCTGACCATCCGCTCTTCCTCATCAAGGAAGGCCTGGAGCTGGTCAGGACTGGTGATATTAATCTCTGCATCAACTTCAGTCTTCTTGAACTCGACTGCAGCGTTCAGTAAAAGGATCTTTGCATTGATGACTTTCTTTGGCATCGAGGGGTGGACTCTCTCTTTGTCAATGATTACACCCTCAACAATCTCGGAGTCTTCAATGCTTCCGCCGGTCTTCTTCTCAACTTTAATATTCTCGATGTCGACAGTGCCATCATCATCGGTAACCATGGTGATTGCCTTGACAACCAGATCGCAGAGTTTATCCTTGGATGCTTCGGCTCCCTTGCCAGTCATCGCGGTGCCTGCGATATTTTTCAGCATCACCTTATCGGTTGCCTTCACATCGAATGCCATTTCCTTTAAGAGCGCCTGAGCCTTCTCGGCTGCCTGGCGGTATCCGGCGGCAATGATGGTCGGGTGAACATCCTGCTCAAGGAGGTCTTCTGCCTTCTTGAGAAGCTCACCGGCGATAACGACAGCTGTGGTTGTACCGTCACCGACTTCATCGTCCTGGGTCTTGGCTACCTCGACCATCATTTTTGCGGCCGGGTGCTCGATATCCATTTCCTTAAGGATGGTGACACCATCGTTTGTGATAACGACATCGCCGATTGTATCGACGAGCATCTTGTCCATGCCCTTGGGACCAAGCGTGGTCCTGACTGCACTTGCCACTGCCTTTGCGGCGGTGATGTTCATACCCTGAGCGTCGCGGCCCCGGGTACGGGTGCTGCCTTCTTTAAGAATAAGTATCTGCTGTCCTCCAAGTTGCTGTGACATTAAAAATCACCACTTTTAGCACTAAAATTGGTTTGTGGTTCTATATAAACATTATCTAAAAAAGATCATTCCCCGATCATATCGAGAAGCTCAAAACCATCGGTAATCCGGTGGAGGCGGTCCTCCCCAATCACGAGAGTTTTTCCAATCTTTTTCTGTTTGTAATGATCGGTAATTACACACATTGCATGCTTCTTTGCGATCTGAGAGAGATTTCCAATAAGAGCTGCGCGTTTAATGACTTTATCGGCTGGACCGTAACCTGTGAGAATTGTATGTTTTTCAAACGTGAGGAGAGCCTGGAACGGGGCACCGTGGAGCGTATGCAGCTGCATGCCGATTTGTTTGAAAAACTCCATTGGCGTCTGCTTACCCGTCCCTTCATCCCGATTCTCCGCTTCCATTACCTTGGGTGGTTCATGCAGTATCAGGTCAATGGATTTTACTACACCGGTGTTGAAAAATTCCTCGATTCTGATTGCAACATCAAGGGTTGTACCCATTCCACTCTCATATTTACTGATCGTCCGCCGCGATACCCCAAGCACCTGACCAAGATCCCCCAATGACATGCTGCGTTTCTCACGGAGATCACGAAGTGCCTCGCCATCGATATTTACGTACAATCCTCCCGGAGATGCATAGACCAGAGGGGGAACCTGCTCCACAAAATAATCATAGAGGGTTGCAGGGCTGATTGCATAGATACCATACCGGACATATACTGCCCCTCGTTCCAGCTCCGCGTCACGTGCCCGCTCTCCAACGATAAGGGGGACCCCGCCAAGATGGCGTGAAATCACTTCAAGGTCGAACGCTACTTCTTCACTTACACTATCGATATGAGACACTACCTTGATGACCAGCAGCGTCCCGTTGTTGCGTGCGATAATGTCAAAACTCCGCGGGCGTATGGAGAACCGCTCAGAGACATCGAAACCCGCCGTTATCATAACACTGGTGACCAGCTGGAGCTGGCGGTCCTGAGACATTGCCGTAAAGAATGGATATACCCTGAGGGTATATTAATATAGATATGTTGATCGGCATTGATGACACGGACTCACCTCAGGGTATGTGCACAACATACCTCGGTGCAGTCCTTGCACGCTGTCTGATTCGTGAACACATGATAGTTAATGAGGCACGGCTCGTACGACTTAACCCGAATGTAACATTCAAGACACGGGGCAATGCTGCGATCGCGCTCGATGTTACCGGTAATATCGACAGAGCATTTGATGTTGCATGCACGACTGTTGAGGGGCTTGCAGATTTTTCCTGCGAGAATACCAATCCGGGCGTAGTGGTTGTCGATGACCGCCCGGACTCTGCATTTTACCGGAAGGCAGTAACAGATTTCTGCCAGATTGAGGAAGCCGTTGAAATTCTCGAAGCGATGGGAGCACAATACCGTGGGTACAAAAACAGGCGCGGTCTGATTGGAGCAACTGCTGCTGTTGCAAGCGTGCTGGAGGACCGCACTTCAGAAATCCTTGTATACCGCCAACCGGAACGATGGGGTTTGCCCCGCGAGATTGATCGTTCAAGCCTTTTTGCAGCAGAAGAATCCACGTTCCCCCATACCTGGGATACCGTGGACAGGGTAAATGATGTTGTGGTGTGCGTACCGCACACGCCGGATCCCGTGCTGTTTGGCATCCGGGGCGAGAGCCCGTCATGGGTAATGATGGCCCGGTCGATGATCGAGTCCGAGAAAGCAGGGATTGAACAGATTTGGGTTACTAACCAGGGTACTGACGCTCACCTGCTTGCCGGGAGAATCGGGGAATTGCAGGACGGGCTCTCGTACTGGATCCATGGGACTGTTGCGGGTCAACCCAAAACCGGTATAGGAGGGCATGTTTCCTTTATCATACGTGATGGCAAAAATGCTGGCAGATGCATGGCATACGAACCTACTAAAAATTTCCGCCAGATGGTGCGTCAGCTTATACCGGGTGATGAAGTGATCGCTGTCGGGAGTTTCAAGAAGGGGAGTATCAACCTAGAAAAGCTGAAGGTCAATGCACTTTCAAAGGCAACCACGACTCGTCCGCCTATTTGTATTTCGTGCAGCAAACGAATGACCAGCGATGGAAAGGAGAAAGGGTACAAGTGCAGGAAGTGCGGGGCACATGCAAATGATCCGGAGATCAGGGAAATTTCACGCACGTTAAAAGCAGGATGGTATGAAGTGCCGCCAACTGCCCGTAGGCATTTGGCAAAGCCGTTATGCCGGGGCGAGCCGGAATATTGATTTATTCATTGGCGACCGAATGGTCGCCCCGGTTGCGAAGGCAGAGCCTTCGGACGACAAAGCGTATCATCTCACCATGCATTTCTTTTGAGAAGAATCGTTCCGGGTAACAGTCCGGAAAGTGAAAGTGGTGTCTTAATATTCGGGGTGCTCGGCCAGTTGTTACTATAAATTCAGCAAAAAAATTTGCTGAAAAGCAGGGGTACTGCTGGGTTCCCAATCCTGATTCAAATTTACCATACGATGCCCTGGCCTATCGTGACCATGACGCGATTGCGATCAGGGTGCGAACCTGCCGCAATTCTCCGGGCGAGTCCGATATGTGGGAGGACTTCTTCCGCAATGATTTTGAGATTCTCAAATCACTTCCAATGCCAGAAGGGATCGGCCGTGAGCTCTGGGTTCGGTATGTCTGGAGCCGGGCTTTCCAACGATACCGGGTTTACGAAGATAGGTTATCTGAGATTACCATGATAAACCGTGAAAAGCCGGTATTTAAAAGAAGTGTCAAATTGAGGAGCGACCCTCAAAACACTAAGCCAATCCGGAGACATAAGAGTGAATAAGCCCAATTTAAGCCCCGTTTGCCAATCGGACAAAGGTCATTTCCGGTTCCAGTGGAAGTGTGTCAACACCTATGGAAAATATCGATATACTTCCTTATTTTTCGAAAACAGCCGTTTAAATCAAAATAAAACCTGTTAAAATAGCGGGCTTACAGCAGCCCCTTTTTTGGGGGGTTACTTTAGGTCATTGCAGAAAAGATCCTGGTTCCAAGCCCCGATAGAGCCTTATTTTTCTTCGTCAGATGGGATTATTTTGAGATTGATTCTTCTACCAGTGCGATCTCATTGGCAGTCAACCCATATAACCCATACACGAGAGAATCAATCTGCCGGTCGATCGACACGATCTCCTGCGTGATGAGTCGCTTTTCCCTTTCGGATGTTGTTTGGCTCAGGTGTTTTTGCAGTTCCAGCATTCCGGTAACGAGAGTGACTAATCGATCATGACGACCCGCGTCCAAAGGATCATCCAAATCCGGAGTGTAAATCGGAATTGCTGCAATCCGATCCCCTTCCTGCATTTGATTTTTTTCTGAATTTTCTTGTGCAGTAACGCGGAAAACGAACCTTACTAGCCGGCTGTTGAGTATTGCGAGCAGGTAGAAATTTGAGGAATTGATGAATTGGGTGAGGCGATCTGGAATTGATGCCCCTGCATCAAATATGAACACCGGGAAGTTTCCAGATGAGGCAAAAATTATCCTGGACTGGGTCTGGTCAAATTCAGCCTGCTCAAAGGCGGACTCCCACCAGAAATCTCCCTGGTGCTTACGGGTCTTGGCCCGCTCTGCGTAGGGCTTCAGGTGCAGGGCAATGGCAGGGAATTTTTTCCTGAACCAACGCCAGCCAGCCTTATTCCCTGCAAGTGCGGCGGTCCAGCCTTGCGGAATGAAAATGATGGAACGTGTGTATGAGGGAATTCCGTACCGCACAATTTCTCCAGCAGGGATAAACGGTCGGATCAGGGATTTGCTTTTTGGGGATCCCTCAGTCAGCTCTTTTCTCTGGCGGGTATCGATAACAAATGCCTTGTCATACCCGGTAATGATCCCGTGATGTATCCGGCCCATTACAACCTCTTCAAGCAGCGTCCCGGCATTGCGAACTTTTTCCAGAATTTCCTGCACCCGGGTATCACGGAATTTCCAGCCGCCTCCACCCAGCGTCGTTTGATCGATCGGGAATTTACCAATTTTTACCTGTAGTTCCAGTGGTTCAGAATTCCTTGAATCCAGGTGGTTGGCAAAGAACTTGTGGGATGCAGTTCGCCGGGTGATCCGGATTATACACAGGGATGGGTGAAGTTTATTCTCCGCTTCCGTCCCAGAATCTATGATCTCTTCAATCTGGAATGAGAGGATATGCTTTCGAATTAAAGAACCGGATTTCGCCCGTAGCCAGCGGTTTCCTGCGATACAACCGAGCATTCCACCCGGGCAGAGGAGAGAGAGTCCCCTCTCAATGAAAAAGGCGGAGCGATCAGCCTTCGGATGATGTACTGAATAGTGACGCTGAAAATACCGTTGAACCCATTCATCCGGTTGAAGTGTTCCGTCCGGCAGGTTACCAAGTACCAGATCAAATCCTCCCGCTCGCTGGATTTCAGGGAAGGCATGCTCCCAGTCAAGCGGATTGATCCGATGCCGTTCATGTGCTCGAGAGAATGCAATCGAATCATCGTTATCAACATTTTTATCCACAAGAGAATTCCCGCACAGGATATTGTTTTCAAGTCCCCGGAAAACCAGACCCGCCAGTTCGAAGAAGTTTTCCGGAAGTACTCTTGCCTCTGAATCCTTGCACAATTCGAAAAGGAGGAGCATCTTAGCCACTGTAACGGCATGCGGATCGAGATCAACACCATGGACAGATGCACAGAGAAACTCCTTCTGCTCGGCAAGTGCGTATTTGCTACAACCCGATAGGGATCGGAGGTGCTGGTAGGCAGAAATAAGCACTCTCCCCGAGCCGCACGCCATGTCAAGAACCCTGACAGGAGATGCATCCTCCGTGTTCCGGTTCCCAAACACTCCCGCAACTGACTGGTGAACGAGGTATTCGATCATTTCAAGTGATGGGGTGGGGGTTCCCAGTGACTGGAGTGCGTCCCTGGTCTCAACAACAACTGCCTGGTTGGCGGCAGAGCGGCGGATGTCCCGGGTGAAATATTGATCAAACACTTCCGCGAGAATTTCGTTGGAGACGGTCCCGAACTGGTACTCCCGGTCAAGTTGACACAACCGCATGAGAATTTTTTGTATCAAGCGATCTTCGATTATTACCGGACTTTTCATTGATGTTTGACGCTGGCCTTTTTTGGGGATTTCTGACCAAGGATCCCCGACAGGGAACAATAATTCTGAAACCGCAGCGAGGGGGTCTGCTGCATCGAGGATCTGCTGGAGAGTTCCGGTGTTTATGAGCCCGCGATCTTCGGCAATACAAAGGAACAGGAAACGTCCAATGATCCGGTTTGCTGCTGATGCGATTGTGTCGCTCTGCAATCCATGATTATTCCGGGCAATGCTCCGGGCGAGCTGTTCGCGCCATAACGAGAGATCGTGCAGGAGAGCATCTCGGGCACGACCGCCAATAGAGAGGTCAGGATCTTCAAAAGGGTCGGGATCCATGCTCAGCATTGTTGTAGTACTGTGTTACCGGTAAAATAACAATGTTGATGGCGCTCAATCAACACGCTCAATGTCTTTTTTTCACATGATATCGGATGAAGAGGTCAGGGTGCTCCTCTTGATGCAGAAACAGGAGAGAGGGAAAAAAGCAGGAAAGGTAAGGTAAAATCCTGATTCATTGGACGCTGCCCCATCCATAAAACAGAGTTATTATCAAGGCGCACCAATACCATTCCCAATAATCATGGGGAGAAAGTATGGCAAAACAGTGCGATGAACCGGTCACCCAGATTCATCTGAAACCGAAGATGACGGTGAATCAACTGGTCACTGCGATGGGAAAGGCCGGGGCATACAATGGCGGGTCGTTGTCCCGCGCCGTTGATATCTATGAACAGATGCTGCAGGATCCAAATGCAACGAAGTTTTTCGGGCTTGCAGGGGCGATGGTACCAGCCGGCATGGGAGGGATCGTATCCGATCTCATGAAAAGCGGGCATATCGATATGCTCGTCTCGACTGGTGCGAATCTCACCCACGATATCATAGAAGCGATAGGGTGCAGGCATTATCGCGGAACAGCATTTTGCAACGATATCGAGCTCCGGCACGATGAGATCAACCGCATCTATGACGTCTATCTCCCCAATGAAGCGTTTGAACACTTCGAAGAATTCATGCAGGATGTGTTTGGCAAGCTTGAACCCGGCAGCACCGTCTCAATCTCTGAACTCCTCAGGCATATCGGAAAGAATCTGAAGTCAGGCATCCTCCATACGGCGTATCACAATAATATCCCCATCTATTGTCCCGCGGTACAGGACTCGATGGTAGGCCTCCAGTACTGGCTGTTTTCCCAGACAAATAAAGTCACAGTCGATGCTTTTGCTGATATGCCGGGACTGATGGACCGCTGTTTTACTACAAAAAAAGCCGGCGCTCTTCTTGTTGGCGGGGGTGTGCCGAAGAACTTCATTTTGCAGAGTATGCTTATGACGCCGAATGGTTTTGATTATGCAGTGCAACTTACCGGGGACCGCCCTGATCTCGGTGGACTTTCCGGAGCAACACTTGATGAAGCCCGCTCATGGGGCAAGATCACAGAAGAGGCGCAGGCAGTAACGGTATATGGGGATGCAACAATCACTCTCCCAATCCTTGTTGCGGCGGTTATGGAGCGATTTTCCCATGACTGACCTCATTCTTGCGCTCGATGTTACCGAAAAGAAGAGTGCTCTCTTAATTGCCCATGAATGCGCTCCTCATCTTGATGCAATAAAAGTCGGGTATCCGCTTATTCTCTCCGCCGGGCTCTCTATTGCACATGAGCTTGAAACCGAAGATCTCCCGCTTATCGCTGATTTCAAAGTCGCCGACATCCCAAACACGAATCGTCTCATCGCAGAGCAGGTTTTCGATGCCGGGTTCTCATCCATCATCTGTCATGGGTTCACCGGAAAAGATGCAGTCCAGGCATGTGTCGACGCCGCGGCTGATTATGGGGGCTCGTGTTTTGTTGTCGCTGAGATGAGCCACCCGGGCGCAACCGAGTTCTTCTTTGGGGGAACATCTGAGAAGATTGCACATCTTGCCATCGAATGCGGGGCGGATGGCATCATCGCCCCGGCTACCCGTCCGGAAAGGGTAAAAGTCCTGCGTGGCATCATCGGAAACCGGAAGATCCTCTCTCCCGGAGTCGGGGCACAGGGAGGGGAGGTTGGTAAAATTGCAAAACTCGTGGATGGAATTATCGTTGGTCGCGCGATCTATGAGTCAGATAACCCGGGCAACGCTGCCGAGGGGTTTGCGAGTATGCGATCGAAGTAAATCAATACTATTAAACCTGTATTTAAAGCCAGATCCGAATATGCGCGCTTCTTTATTAAGGAAATCGCAGGCCCTGCAACCTGCAGGTTCTAAATATTTATTAATGACCTGTGCAATGTTATAGTATGGATTGGTCGGCAGAACAACGGACTTTGGCTCAAAAATATAAGAGAATTGACGATATTCCGGAAAAGGACCGCAAATACAAGTGCCACACCTGCCACCTTATTGTTGATGAACTGCCATGCCCCAACTGCAAGGAGACGCACCTTGAAGTCATGTGCCCTCTCGATCACTGCCACTGTAACCATGAGATAATTTCCGGGATCGATTACTGTCCGCTCTGTGGCAAACCCGTCTGCCCTGAGTGCGGTTCTCACGATGTCACCCAGATCAGCAGGGTAACCGGTTACCTGCAGGATGTTTCCGGCTGGAACGCCGGCAAACAGCAGGAACTCAAAGACCGGAAACGCTATTCGATTGCATGAGATACTATTTCAAAACCAATACTCTTTTTATCCGCGGGGCGTTCCGCGCTGCAAGTACCGGGATCAATGGGGGAATCCGGCAGGTTTCATCTCTCTTAAACCATACCGTTTCATTGGGATGGAGCCATGAGGATCCCCAAAAAGAACTTGAACGTGTTGCAACCGGTGAAGGGATTAACCACGATTTTTTTGGACTCCTGACTGCAGTCCCCATTCAGCAATGCTGTATTCTCCAGTATGATTATGTAACAGTATTTATCACTGCGGGAGTGCGTCGTGAACCGCCCGGAAATGCAGGCACTATCAATATTATCGCCTGTAGCAGTGAGGGTATGGATGACGCAGCCCTTCTCGAAACCATCATGGTTACCAGTGAGGCAAAAGCCGAGGCATTGCAGGCAATGGACCTGCCAATGACAGGTACTCCCACAGATGCTGTCGTCGTCGGATGTGAAGGCAGCATAAACCACGAGTACGCCGGACGTATCACGGATATCGGCATGCGTGTGCGTGAAGCAGTACTTCACGGGTTACCGGAAGCACTCAAACGCCACGATGCAGCAGAGTCCTCCGGTACCCCCTCGTTTTTCATCTTCAGTCGTTTCAAAGGAGAGCACTGGGTGGAATGGACCCCCCATGATTGCCCATACTTCCCCTGCCATTTTCCTGGTCAGCGATGCGATTTCTGCTACTGCCCGTTTTACCCGTGCGATGATGAGGAACTTGGAGAGTGGACTGATAGTTCAAAGGGGGGAAAGGTATGGAACTGTGCCCAATGCACACTTCTGCACGAACCCCGGATTGCAGATTACTTAAAAAAATTCCCGATGGCGTCACGCATGGAATTGCGACGGTTACAGGAAGAAATAAACAGATAAAAAAAATTTACTCTTTAATTCCAAGAGCGGAAAGAAGCTCGGGGAGTGGAATGCCGTGTGCTTCTGCTGCTTCGCGAATCGTTTCTCCACGGGCAATTGCGCACCCGACACAGCCCATGCCGAACTTAAAGAGTACTTCAGATGACTCTGGTTTTGCTTTTAAAAGATCATAAATCGTACTGTCAGCGGTAATTTCAGCCATAGTATTACTTAGTCAATGTCGTGACCAATAAACTTCACCATAGTGGTAATTCACTTTCACCATGCATACTTCGTAATATATAGGCATGATCAGAACCGATGAGTAAATGGAGATGTATGAAATGGATTTTTCCGAAACCGCAGAAAGAATCTCCCGTAAGTTCCAAAAAAGCGGACATACCATTGATCCAAAAAAGATCGAGGGGAAACTCCGCAGGCTAATCGAGGAGTTTGGCGTCCAGCCGTCTGAAGCAGAGCGTAGTGTAACGAATGACCTTGCAAAGGAGTTCAATATCCCTCAAATGGGTACTACAGGCGGGACAGGGAAGAGTGGGAGTGCAACTGATCCAAAGAATATCGCGGATGTGTCACCCGAGGAGTGGGTAACCATTGAAG
>Ga0315287_10005943_pt1 | contig 12074 bp, 7 predicted proteins | sample YL17G11_0_MG_FD_205037 | JGI IMG/M metagenome (GOLD analysis project Ga0315287, IMG submission 205037) | Sediment microbial communities from Yellowstone Lake, YNP, Wyoming, USA - YL17G11_0 | ecosystem: Environmental > Aquatic > Freshwater > Lake > Sediment | place: USA: Wyoming | collected...
GCCAGTGGAACATCAGGATCAGCCACTCGTGGTTGTCGCGCGCGCGCCGCGCAGCCTCGCCAACCTGCTCGGGCGTCGTCACATCCGTCACGTTCACCGCGCGCAGCAGATGCGGATCGGCCGGCGGAAGCGTCTCGGGGCCCGAACCAGCGAGACGCGCGGTGGCAAAGAGCCTGTTCACCGTCGGCCGCACGCGACGCGTCTCCTGCTTGCCGAGCGGATAGGCGAGGTGTTGCGCGCCGAGCGCATGGCCATGTTCGACGAGGTAGCTCTGGATGCCGCGCAAGCGCGGCTCGAGCTCGTTCGGCGCGACCTGCGTGAAGGGAGGATCGTCGTGCGCCGCCACGTCCGTGCCGAGGCGCTGGATCTCGGCCAGGTCGGCGACCGTCAGATAGGCGGGACCGCCGATCGTTTGGGGAATCACGTAAGCGGTGCCGCGCCAACCGCGCTCGGCGAGCAATTTCGCCGCGCTGAGGTGCTCCTTGTAACCGTCGTCGAAGGTGAAGCTCACCACGCCTTGCGCCGGTTCGTCGACGACCGCAAAGCCACCATAGTCGAGCTGGACGCCGCCCTTGCCCTTGTCGGACACCATGATGCCGAGCGAGTCGATCGCGCCGCGATTGGGCTTTCCGATGGCGTTCGAAGCACCGAGGCTCATCGTGACGGCCGTCCACTCGCCATCCTGGAGGAGGTTGTAGTCGAGGTCGCCATAGAGCGGAACTGTGTATGCGTACCAGCTGCTCTCCAGCGAATCGGAGCCGACGCGCAGCTCGATGCCGGAAAGATTCTCGAAGCCCTGCACGCGCAACAGCACCTTCACGAATTGCTTGCGCGCGTCGACGGCGGGCGCCAGGCCGCGCAGCGCCGCGACCGTCGGGTTGGCCTTGCCGTTGGTGTCGATGCGCACGAACGAGCGCCCCATCTCGCGCACCGTCGCGACCGTCCCCTCCTTCCACAGCGACGTCATACGCTGCGCCGTCGGCTCGGCGTCGATCCAGCGTTCGTCCGCGCGAACCGGCATGGCGGCAATGACGAGAACTGCCATGCCGACTGCCAACCCTGCACCCGGCAACAGACATCGCGCAATGACTCGCATCCTGATTCTCCTCATCCGTCTTGCGACGGAGCGGGCTCGTAATCGAGACTGAACGCCGCGCTCGCGCGCGGATCGAGTTGCGGGAGGACAAGGTCCAACACTTCGGCGTTGGGGCGCAGTTGCACCCTGGCTGCCGCCTGAAGCAACTCGGTGGCATCGACTTCGGCACGCAGCACCGGCTCGTTGAGGAAAACCCGCAGCACCACGCGCGATGCGGGCGAGCGCCCCAAGTTGGTGACCTCCACGACGATGCGACGCGGGCCGGCACGGCGCACCGACGCTTTCACCGCCGAGCGTTGCCGCGTCCATGTCGAGATCTCGCTGCGCGTCGCCACCCACGCGCCGCGGCGCCCGAGTTCGCCCATCGCGTCGGCAAGGCGCGCCTCGGTGGCGTCGTGGCGCCGCGCGTCGGCAGAAACCAGCAGGCGCGCGATGCCCGCGTCCTGCTCGGCCGCGTCGATCTCTCGCGTCCACACCCGTTCGGGACGCCCATCCGCAGCGCCGCCGCCGCTGGCAGCCGGCTCGACGACACCCGCGAAGGACGCGCCACCCGGCCACGGGAGCACCTCGACCCAGGGCATTCGCGAACTCCACGCGACCGCGGCTTCGAGTACGCGGCGCAGCAGGCGTTGGTCTGCAGCGGTGCTTGTCACGCGCTCGGGACCGACGGCGATCCAGGCGAGGCGGCCCTTGCCGAATTCCCGTCGCAGCGCCGCTGCCGGCGCATCTGGGCGGGGCTGCGCTCCTGCCCAACGCAGCTCGGAGTCGGTGATGAGTGCAGCTGGAAAACCGTCGTCCTGGATCACACCGATTCGCTGGCGCGGCGCCAGCGCCGACGCGATCGGTCCGCGACGGTTTGCAACGATCGCCCGTGCGCGGTCTTCGTCGAGCGGGAGCACCTCCGCGCCGAGCAGATTGCCCATCGTCCCGTAGCCGAGCCACGCGCCGTCGGCGTCACGCACGCCGACGGAACCCACCAGCACCGCCCCGCCACCGCCCGCCAGGTAGTTGCGCAGGCCTGCGGCCTCGTCGTCGCTCAGCACGCGCAGTTCGGAGAGCACGACCGCGCCGACCTTGGCGGGATCGAGGTCGCGCAGTGAGGTGAGTTCGCGCACCGATCGCCCGGCCTCAACCAACTCGAGTCCGAATGGGCTGCGAACGGCGGCACCAGCCGGCTGATACGCGTCGCGGAACAGCGCGACGGCCCCGCGCGGATCGTGCTCGCCCAACTGGGCCAGGCGGAACGGGCCCACGACGGCGCTGATCATCTGGATCGAGAGCAACGCGCCGGCGCCGAGCAACGCCGTAGCGAGGCTCCACACCAACGGCCGATAGAGCACGCCCTCGGAAAGTCTCACGCGGGCGCCTCGGGATCGCCCTCCGCTTTGGCACCTTCGGCTCCGGAACGGTTGCGATAGCGGTGGAAGTAGACGGGCTCGCCACTGCCCTTCTTGGCCTTGGGTCGTCGCCTGTCGCGCAGTTTGAACGCGGCGTACGAGAGCACCGCCAGGAAGATCGTGGCGATCGTCGAGATCAGGATCACGGCCGAGAGGTAGGGGACGACGTCCATCTCAGATGCGTCCGATCCGTTCCAGCTTGCCCCAGTCCATGCGCAGCTTGAACAGCTCCTCGAAGGTTGCGAAGAGCTTGGCCACGTCGATCGTGAGGGCGAAGAAGGCGCGATAGAAGATCGCGTACGGAACCAGCAGCAGGCTCTCTTCCTCGACCACCACACAGTAGAGCGCGGCGGCGAGATCGAGCACGGTGAGCTGCGCCCACCAGAGCACCAGCGGCAGCGCAGTTCCGTAGCGCGCCGCGACGAACACGAAGAGCACATTGCCGAACACGTTCATCGAGGGCCACATGATGCCCTCGAAGATCATGTACCAGAGCGTGAATGTGACGCCGAATCCGCCGCGTGGATCGACCAGCCGGCGCTTGTGTTTCGCGATCGCCTGCAAGATCCCACGAGTCCAGCGATAGCGCTGCTTCAACAGGTCGAGCATCTTCTCGGGCGCTTCAGTGTAGGCGATCGCGCCGGGCTCGTAGTTCACCTGCCAACCCTCGAGAAGCAGCTTCAAGGTCAGGTCGCAATCCTCGGCGAAGGTGTCGTGGTCGTAGCAGCCGACCTTCTCGAGTGCGCCCTTGCGGAAGATGCCGATCGGCCCCGGGATGATGTTGACCAGCCGGAAGAAGCCCTGCGCCGCGCGCACCATGTTGAGGCCCTCGATGTACTCGAGCGCCTGCAACGACGAGAGCAGATTGGTGCGGTTCACCACCTTCACGCTGCCCGCCACCGCTCCGATTGCGGGATCCTGGAAGTGGCGGATCGCGCGACGCAGCGTCTGCGGGTGAAGCGCGGAATCACCGTCCATGCACAAGATGAACTCACTCGTCGCCTGGGCGATTCCGGTGTTGAGCGCGCGCGCCTTGCCACCATTGGGCTTGGTGATGACGCGCACCGTGGCTCGACCGTGCTCGCCCGCGTAGACCGAGGCCTTCACGGTGGTGTCGTCCTTCGAACCGTCGTCGATCACCAGGATCTCGTAGCGCGGGTAGTCGAGTTGGAGCAGCGAGCGGATCGATCCCTGGATCACCGCGCCTTCGTTGTAGGCCGGCACCAGGATCGTGATGGGGGGCAAGGCGGTGGGCTCGGCGTCATCGCGCTCGAGGTGGTTCAGGTACGAGAACCAGAGCAGAGCGATGTAACGGAAGATCAGCAGCACCAGGAAGGCGAAGAGCACCAAGGTCGCGACGTTCAGGAACGTCGAAGGCAGGTCGAACTGGGCGTCGCGTAACAGCTCGTAGAGCCCCACTGAAAGACCGGTGATCCCCAGCAGCAGAAGGCCTGCCAGCACGCCGTAGCGGAGCTTGGCCGGCACGACCTAGAAGCTCCAGCCGACGCGCAGCGCGGCTTCGTGCGTGGTGTAGGACGAGTCGCGCACCGACTGGCTGCGCGCAGCATCGAGCGCAACGCTGAAGCCGCCGCGATCCCAACGGAGTCCGAGCTTGGCGCGGTACGCGGGACCAAACGACGAAGCGCCCTGCTCCTGCGAAAAGCCGGCGCCGCCGCCTGCGTCGAAGACGAACGCGAGCGCGCCATGGATCGGCACGCGACCCATCATGGAAAGCGTCCCGCCGAGATCGATGTCCGGTGAGTAGTAGTAGGGCGAAAGATCCTGGTAGTGCATGGCGTCTAGGGACACGGCGATCTGCACGTCGACAGCGGGGAAGGGTCGCCACGCGACGCTGCCTCCCATCGCGATCTCGCCGTTCGAGTCGCTGAGCCACGCGCCGCCCACCTCGCCGTAGCCTTCCCACGCGCTGCTCAGCTGACGCCAATACGAGAGCTTGCCGCCCGTGCGAGCAATGCCCTGCTGCACGCTCTCCAGCGAGTAGCTGTGTTCCAGTTGGTCGCCGTGATCGACTTCGAGCGCGGCGACGGCGTTCTCGTTCGGCGCGTACTCGAGAACGCCACGCGCGAGCACGCGATCTTCGGCGTGCTCCCAGCCACGACCGCCAAGTTCCGCGATGCCCTTCCAGCGCGTTGCGAAACGGCGCTCGACACCCACCCGGCCCTCGATTGCGGAGTCGTGATCCAGTGAGTTCGGGAGCACGCCATCCGAACCGCGATCTTGGGAAATGAGAAGGGCTCCGGTGTACGCGTAGATTCGGGTGTCGAAATCCCAGTCGAGCGACGCGTCGGCGCCGGTCCGGAGATAGGAGAAGTTCTCCGAGTCGAAGAATGCGAACGCGCCCGCGCCGATCTGCTTGTTCAGTTCGCCGCGCAGCGCGCCGTATTCCTGGCGCGCCTCGGCGTCGTCCTGCAGAGCGAGTGCGCGGATGTACCAGACGTTCGCTTTGGTGCGCTGGCCACTCCACAGATAGGTGCGGGCGAGGCCGCGGGCAGCGCGGGGATCGTCCGGGCTCCTGGCGAGCACCTCCTCGAAGAGCACACGCGCCTCGCTGTTGCGGCCCGCCCAGGAGAGCACCTCGGCGCGCTCGACCGCGAGATCTGGGGGTGCCGACGGACTGGCAGCGACGCGTTCGTAGTGCTCGAGCGACTCCCCGTAGTCACCGCGCCACGCGAGCACACGCGCCAGACCGAGGCGCGGCTCCGTCCACTCCGGACTCTCGACGAGCAGTGCGCGATAGAGCGTGATCGCTTCGTCCCAGTCGGCGCGATCTTCGAGCAGCGCGCCGGCTCGTTCGAGACGTTCGCTCTGCTCTTGCGTCGGCTCCGCGGCGACTCTCCCCGCGACGAGCGCGACGAGCGCCAGCGCGAGCAGCGCGCCGCGGCGGATCACGTGTCGCCCCCGGCAGCGGAGGCAATCAGCTCGATCGCCTCCGGATCCCCGTGCTTCGACGTCGCCGTCATCGCTTCGACGGTGAAGCCGTGCGGCCCGCCGCTGTCCTTTTCGTTGCGGACGAAGAGGCGTTCGATCACTTTCGGCGCGTCGGGGGGCCCGGTGGCGACGAGCAGCACCAGCGCGCGCTGCTTCGATACGCGCAGGATCGCGTCCTCGAAGCGCAGTTCCTGGTCGGCCGCATCGAGGAAGCGATCGAGGCTGCGCGAGTCCGGCGCGTCGACGCGCACCAGCGACGAGACGAAACCATGGCGCTCACCGAAATTGCACGCGCGCACGAGGCGATCGCGGAAGTCGGGTGCTTCGAGCAGGCGCGACACCGAGACGCAGCCGAAGAGCGCCTCGGCTTCCGTGTTGTCGAAGCGGTAGTCGCTGTCGCGGCGCAGCCGCAGCAGCGTCTCGACCTTGTGTTCCAGCTCGAGTCGGCTCACCGGCTTCGGCAGGAAGTCGGTGGCTCCCAACACGAGCGGCCCCAACCGGTCGCCCGCGGTCTGGACCCGACTCGACGCCACCAGCACCGGCACGTCGACGTGCGCGCGGCGCAGCGCGCAGAGCAGTTCATAGCCGCTGACGCGCGGCATGATCAGATCGAGGATCACCAGGTCGGGTTTGTGCGTGACGATCTTCGCGAGCGCCTCGAAGCCATCGGCGGCCGTGATCACCTCGTAGCGCGGCGCAAGCCAGTCGCAGACCAGCTCGCGTTGCATGCGGCTGTCTTCGACCAGCAGGATCAGGCTGCGGGTGCGTGCTTCGGTCGGCGCGGCGGGCAACGGCGAAGGTTGCAGCGCGTTGGAGAGCGCCGCGGGTCGCGGCGCGTCGTGACGACGCGACGACGGCGGAGTGATCGGACCGGCGGTCGCGGCAAGATCGACGCCGGGGTCCTGCGAGCCGGGCAGATGTGCGCGCCGCTCAGACACGCGGCGAGCGCGCGTGAACAGGGGAATCTCGGCCTTCGGTGTCGCGTCCGCTACCAGATGCGTGCCGTGCGGGCCCACTGCGAACTCCACGCGTTCGGCCGCGCCGAGACCCGCGCGACTCTTTTCGACGGTGAGCGTGCGCCGTCCGGTCGCCTCGCGATCGAGCACCAGGTAGGCACCGCACATCTCCGAAAGCACGCGGTCGAGGCCGCGCTGTTGCGAGAGCCGCTCGGTTTCGACCGTCAGCACCAACGTCTCGGCACCGAGTGCGCGCACGAACGCGCGCGACACCTCCCGGAGCCGGGGCTCGTCCACGATCTCGGCAGTGATCGCGGTAAAGGGATCGACGATCACCAGCGAGACTCCGGGCGCCTCGGCGCGCAGCGCTTCGACCAGAGATTCGACGCCCTGCGCGCGCACCAGTGACGGCGTGCTCGCTTCGAGTTCGAGCAGCACCAGGCGCTCTTCCGAGAGCGCGGCGTCGAACTCGAAGCCGAGCGCGTCGGCCTGGTGCATCAGCGACTGGGCCGGCTCGCTCGAGACGATCTGCACCACCTCGCCGCGCAGCAGTGCGCTATTGGCGAGTTGCAGACCGAGGACGGTACGGCCACTGCCGCTCGGGCCAGCGATCACGAGCGGCAACCCGGGCGGATACCCGCCCAGAACGTGATCGATGATGCTGGCGCCCGTAGGCCGCACCTGTCTCCTTTCCTGCCCCGCAAATCGGGACGGATTTCCTCGTGTGCCATCGGAAGGCCGGGGGGAATCCTTGAAGCCGCGCGGGGATAGGGGCCCTGATGACGTGGGAAAAGCAACCCGGAGCGGGGGCTCGAGGTCCGGGGCGGCTGGTGGCTGGAAGCGCCCCGTCAGCCAGCGGCTTTCCACGTCCCGTCGGCTCACGCGGGCCGGAGCCGCGACGTTCGCCCGACCGCGAAGTGGCGCAAAAAAGAGAAGAGCGCGGAGGCCCGGTCTTTCGACCGAAACCTCCGCGCTCCTCGCGACGTCTCACCCCCCCTTGGAGACTCCAAGCGGTGAGTCAACTTCGCCGGCTCGTGCACTGGACTACCGCAGCGCGGTTCGGAGAGCTTGGGCACAGCGATCTGAGCACCAGAACCGGCTCCCTCGTGATTGTGCTTGACGCCGACGCGGGAGGCGTGCTCAGCTGGTGTCGATCCGTGGGAAGGTGGCTGGAATGTGTCCGCGGACTGGCGTCTGCGCGACGACAAGCACTCGCCACGCGTCGTCGCCGACGATCGCGGATGGCCTGCCGGACTCGGTTGATACCCAGCGTCGGCCGGTCCGACACAAGTCGGAGTCGCGAGAGACGGTGAAAATGACGCGGATGCGGACGTCACTACCCCGGTTCACCTTGGCCCGTGCGCCCGGACCCATCGGGGACAACTTGCGGTGGCTCGCAGTGAGCCTTGCGATCGGCTGCCTCGCAGCGACCGCTGCCCGGTCGGCCGGTCCGGTGATCCAATGGGGCGATAGCAGTGCACTCTCGCCGCCGGCGTCGGTAGACGGGACAGTGAGCACGGCGAGCGCGATCGCAGCAGGTCAGAATCACAGCTGCGCGATCCAGGCGGACACCGGCGCCGTAATCTGCTGGGGCGACAACGCCAGCGATCAGGCGGCGTCGACGGTGGCCAGCGCCGCCAGCGCGATCGCCGCCGGTGTGGCGCACAGCTGCGCGCTCCAGAACGGGGCGGTCGTCTGCTGGGGTTCCAACGGCTACGGCCAGAGCACACCGCCGGCGTCGGTAGATGGGCAGGCGGGATTCGCCAGCGCGATCGCTGCGGGTGCCTATCACAACTGCGCAATCAAGGCGGGAAAGGGTGGGGGGCAGGTCCTCTGTTGGGGGCAAGACAACTACGGGCAGGCGACGCCGCCGGCGTCGGTGGCGGGGTTCCACAGCGCAGGAGCCACTGCGATTAGCGCCGGCTACGGTCACAGCTGCGCGATCCGGGCTAGCGATGGGGGTGTCGTGTGCTGGGGCGACAACTCCTCGCAGCAGGCGACGCCACCGGCGTCGGTAGACGGGACGGCGGGCACGGCGAGCGCGATCGCCGCCGGTCTGGATCACAGCTGCGCGATCCAACGGGGCAGCGGCGCGGTCGTCTGCTGGGGCGGCAAGGGCGGAAGCCAGGCGACGCCACCGGCGTCGGTGAACGGGACGGCGGGCACGGCGAGCGCCATCGCCGCCGGCGGCGAGTACAGCTGCGCGATCCAGGCAGGCAGCGGCGCGGTCATCTGTTGGGGTTCCAACGGCGCCGGGCAGGCGACGCCACCAGCGTCGGTGAACGGGACGGCGGGCACGGCGAGCGCGATCGCCACCGGCGGCGTCCACAGCTGCGCGATCCAGTCGGGCAGCAATGCGGTCGTGTGCTGGGGCTCCAGTTCCCTTGGGCAGGCGACGCCGCCGCTGGCGGTGAACGGGAGGCCAGCCGCCGCCAGCGCGGTCAGCGCCGGCGCCTACTTCAGCTGCGCGATCCAGGCGGACACCGGCGCCGTAATCTGCTGGGGCGACAACGCTAGCGGGAAGACGATGCCACCAGCGTCGGTGAACGGGACACTGGGCAGGGCGAGCGCGGTCAGCGCCGGCAGTCAACACAGCTGCGCGATCCAGGCGGGCAGCGGCGCAGTCATCTGCTGGGGCTTCAACGGCTACGGGCAGACGACGCCACCGGCGTCGGTGAACGGGACGGCGGGCACGGCGAGCGCCATCGCCGCCGGTAACCTACACAGCTGCGCAATCCAGGCGGGCAGCGGCGCGGTCGTGTGCTGGGGCTACAGCGTACAAGGGCAGGCGACGCCACCGGCGTCGGTAGACGGCACCGGGGGCATTGCATACGCGATCGCCGCCGGGGGGAACCACAGCTGCGCGATCCAATCGGCCAGCGGTGCGGTCGTGTGCTGGGGCGAGAACACCGACGGGCAGGCAACGCCACCGGCGTCGGTAGACGGCACCGGGGGCAGGGCATACGCGATCGCTGCCGGCGACGTCCACAGCTGCGCGGGCCAGGTGGGCACCGGCGCGGTCATCTGTTGGGGTTCGAACGGCGCCGGACAGGCGACGCCACCGGCGTCGGTGAACGGGACGGCGGGCACGGCGAGCGCGATCGCCGCCGGCGGGCTCCACAGCTGCGCGATCCAATCGGCCAGCGTCGGGGTTGTCTGCTGGGGCTACAACACCAACGGGGAGGCGACGCCACCTGCGTCGGTAGACGGAACGGCGGGCACGGCACTCGCGGTCGCCGCCGGTTCAACTCACAGCTGCGCGATGCAGCTTGTTCCCGAGCCGGGCTCGTCGCTGCTTGCAATCACGGGCTTCGGGGCATTGCTCGCGCTGACTTCACGGCGGCGCACGGGGAGGGTGCGAGTCGACCGTGCCCAGCTTGATCGGAGCGGCCCGGGTCGGCCAAGGGAAGCCGCATAGCCACACGTCTGTTGTCCTGATATGACTGCGATCCCGACAATCTCCTTCGCCGCAAGCACAGGAAAAGGCCCATAGCCGAGCTCATCAGCAGCGCACGGCTGGGTTCGGGAAGCGCATGATGCCGGCTCCATCACTCAGCGTGCTGCTGTAACCCGTCGCAGCGAATCCGGGGGCGAACGAGATCACCGGGTCGACCAGCGCGTCGAAGCTGGCCGAGAACGCCTCCTGGTTGTTGGCTGCCGTGACCATCGAGACTCCATTGTCTGCGCCGGTCAGCGTATTCAGCGTCAGCAGGACCTGTTAGATCCTGCTCCCTGGTAGAGCAGCTGGAGATCGGTGGCTCGGCGGGTATGTCGCCCGCTCTGAGCGTGCGGGAGGGAAGCTGCTCAGCGACACGTCGCGGCGCCGCGTACCCGATGGCATCTCCCAGTGGGGAGGCTCTTGGCCTGCGGAGTTTAGACCCATCGCTGCGGGCTCGGCCTTGGCCTTGCTACACACTGCTACACAACGCGCTCGCTTCGACATGTGATGGAGTCCCGCGGTAGGCGCGCGCTCATTCCACCCGGCAACCACGCATATCATCGAGCGTTCGCGAGGTTGCGCCCTCTGCGAGGCCGAAAAGAGAAGAGCGCGGAGGCCCGGTCTTTCGACCGAAACCTCCGCGCTCCTCGCGACGTCTCACCCCCCCTTGGAGACGCCGCCAGGGCATGAAGGGGTAGTTGGGGGTTCCTCGAGCGAAGTCACGAGCAGCCGCTCGTTCCTCCGCAATTCGCGCACTTGTAGCAAGAACCGTTGCGGACCATGATCGATCCACACTCACTGCACGACGGTGCGTCGGATTGGTTCACGAACGTCTGCGACGCCTGAGTGGCGCTGCGAGGCGCAGCGGCGCCCGAACCACCCGCGACGGCCGCGCGCAGCATTGGACGCGGCATCGTGAGCCCCGCCGTCTCGGCGTCGGTCTCCTGTTCATCGGGCACCGGCGGCTCTTCCCGCAGGAAACGACCACCCAGGTAGCGAAACACGTAGTCGGCGATCGACTTCGCGAACGGGATCTCACGGTTGTTGGTGAAGCCCGAGGGCTCGAAACGCGTGTGGCTGAACTTGTCGACGAGCGCCTTCAGCGGCACGCCGTATTGCAGCGAGATCGAAGTCATGGTGGCGATCGTGTCCATCAGCCCCGAAACCGTGCTGCCCTCCTTCGCCATCTTGAGGAAGATCTCGCCGGGCGAACCGTCGTCGTAGACGCCGACGGTGAGATAGCCCTCGTGACCCGCGATCGAGAACTTGTGCGTCCAGGCGCGGCGCTCGTCCGGCAGCTTCACGCGACGCGGGCGCACTTCTTCGAGCGAGATGACCTTCGCGCCGCTCGTCTTGCCGGTGTTGAGCGGCTGCGACAGCTTGCAGCCATCGCGGTAGACGGCGAGCGCCTTCAGACCGAGCCTCCAACCCTCGATGTATGCGGTCATCACGTGGTCGACCGTCGCGTCGGCGGGCAGGTTCACGGTCTTCGAGATCGCGCCCGAGAGGAACGGCTGCACGGCGCCCATCATGCGCACGTGACCCATCCAGTGGATCGAGCGCTTTCCCCTCACAGCGCGGAAGGCGCAGTCGAAGATCGACAGGTGCTCGTCGCGCAGCTCGGGTGCGCCCTCGATCGTTTCCTGCTCGTCGAGGTACCGGATGATCGCGTCGATCTGCGCGGGGGCGTAGCCGAGCCGACGCAGCGCCATCGGCACCGTCTGGTTCACGATCTTCAGCATTCCGCCGCCGACGAGCTTCTTGTACTTGACCAGCGCGATGTCGGGCTCCACGCCCAAGGTGTCGCAATCCATCATGAACCCGATCGTGCCGGTCGGCGCGAGCACCGTGGCCTGCGCATTCTTGAAGCCGTAGCGACGGCCGTGACGCAGCGCCTCTGCCCAGCTCGCGCGTGCGGCAGCGAGCAGGTCGTCCTGCACGCCCGGGGACGCGATCGCATCGGCGGCCGCCTTGTGCATGCTGATCACTTCGAGGAACGCGTCGCGATTCTTGTTGTAGTGCGTGAACGGGCCCATCACCTGGGCGATCTGGGCGCTGGTGAGGTAGGCCTGGCCGCACATCAGCGCGGTGATCGCGGCGGCAACGTTGCGGCCCTCGTCGCTGTCGTAGGCTACGCCGTCCGCCATCAGCAGTGCGCCGAGGTTGGCGTAGCCGAGGCCGATCGGGCGGTAGAGGTGGCTGTTCCAGGCGATCCGCGCCGTCGGGTAGTCGGCGTG
>Ga0315287_10005944_pt1 | contig 12072 bp, 8 predicted proteins | sample YL17G11_0_MG_FD_205037 | JGI IMG/M metagenome (GOLD analysis project Ga0315287, IMG submission 205037) | Sediment microbial communities from Yellowstone Lake, YNP, Wyoming, USA - YL17G11_0 | ecosystem: Environmental > Aquatic > Freshwater > Lake > Sediment | place: USA: Wyoming | collected...
CCCCCGGGAGCCTCGCGCTCCGAGCGGGTGCCTCCCGTGGGGTTCTCTGCCGTCGACGGGTCGGTGCCGTCGGATCGGATGGTGTCATGCTCGGGCGCGGTGAGGCCTGCCACGGTTCGGTCCACGACCTCGTATCGGCTGACCTGGCCGCCGACCTGATCAAATCCCTGTGGTCCCCGGAGTCAGGTGACGTCCTGGGTGATCCACCACCTGGATGATGTGAACCTGGGTGATGAGGCCGTCAGGTGTGGCGGCCGGTGAACGCGAGCAGCTGGGTCTGGGGGTCGGCGTCGTCGGCGACGGTGACCCTGGGCCCGTAGTGGCCGCTGCCGCGCAGCATCTCGTCCATGGGCTGCAGGCCGGCGAGCATGTCGACGACGAGGCCCGTGGGGTCCAGCTGTCGCACGGCGCCGGGTTGTCCCAGGCCTCCGCCGGGACCTCCGCCACAACGGTTGCCGAAGCGACCGGCGACGCGGCGGAACCTCTCCGCCGGCGATTCGGCGATGGCGAGCAGGTCGTAGAGGCGGTTGAAGGCGGTTGGCGTCACCTTGGAGGCATCGCGCGTCACTCGACGCGCTGGTTGCCTCCAACCGGCGCCTGGAGGCAACGTGCATCGGCGGGTGTCCCGGCCCGCGGTCACCGAACCCGGCGCCTCGCCGGTCGGCTCCTACGTGGACATCACCGGCGCAATCGCGGCAACGCCCTGTCCTGGGGGGCTGACGACAGCGGTGCTGGGCGCGGTCTCGGTGAGTGACAACGTGTAGTCGGAACAACTCGATCACGACTGCGGCCTGAGTCGGTCCTCATGGTCCTCGGCCGCGAGGTGGCGCGGCACGCCGCGCTCCCCGACCTCGGCCGGCTGGCCGGGCTGATGACCACGTCGAAGGCACCGACTCGTGTTCCGCGAGGCCGACCCGTTCGAGCAGCGCGTCGTGAAGGGGGCCAGCTGACGGTCGTAGCGGTCGGCGTGGTCGACGTAGTGCACCGACTCGCCGCCGTTCCAGGCCTCGACCTGCTGCTGGTTCACACCCGGTGGGTTCACCCGGGGATCCCGGCCGGGACCACCCGGGCCCCGGCGAAGTCACCGGCCTCGCGCCAGTGCTCGAGGTGGACGGCGTAGTCCATGAGGCTGCCGGTGTACACGAGGTTGCGCGCCTTCTTGGGGTCGTCGCCCTGTTCGCCGTTGTAGTAGCCGGGGGTGCAGCTCGCGGAGTAGTCGGCGATGCCGCCGGCCACGCCCAGGAGGACCTCGAGCCACTCCTCCTCGGCTTCCGGCGTGGCCTCGATCGTGGCGACGCCCTGCTCCTCGCAGGTCGAGACCAGCCACGCCACGTGCTCGGCGGACTCCGACAGGAAGTGCAGGAAGTTCGTGCCGAAGCCGGCCTGCACGAGGCTGATCATCATCATGTTGGGGAACCCGGCCGACAGGACGCCGTGCAGGGTGTGGGCCCCGTCGTGCCAGCGCTCGCTCATCGCCACGCCGTCGCGCCCCTTGGGGTCGAAGCCGAGGCGGTGGTCGAGGTCGGTGGTCACCTCGAACCCCGAGGCGAAGACCAACAGGTCGACCGGGTACTCGACACCCGCGGCCACCACGCCGGTGGCCGTGATCGCCTCGACGCCCCGGCCGTCGGTGTCGACGAGGTGCACGTTGGGCCGGTTGAATGCCGGCAGGTAGTCATCGTGGAAGCACACCCGCTTGCAGTGCTTGCCGTACCAGGGCTTGAGCCTCGCCGCCGTGTCGGGGTCGTCGACGATCTCGTCGACCCGCCGGCGCAGCGCCTCCATCGTCTCGAAGTCGGACTCCTCGAGAGCGGCCGCCTCCTGCGGTGAGTCGGCCGCCGTCTGGGTGTCCTCCCACATCACCTGCGTCCAGCCGTCGTGCACCAGGTCGCGCTCGGGCTTGCGGCCGGTGACGGCCTGGGTGAAGTTGCGCACCCGCTCGTCGTGCCAGCCCGGCGGCAGCGACCGGAACCATGCTTCGTCGGTGGGGCCGTTGTTGCGTACCCCGACGGCCGACGGGGTGCGCTGGAAGACGTAGAGCTCGTCCGCCGTCTCGGCCAGGCGGGGCACGGCCTGCACCGCGGTGGCGCCGGTGCCGATGATGCCGACGCGCTTGCCGCGCAACTTGTCCATCGGCTCGCGGGGCTCGCCACCGGTGAAGGAGTAGTCCCAGCGGCTGGTGTGGAAAGCCCGGCCCCCGAAGTCTTCGATGCCCGGGATGCCCGGCAACTTGGCCTTGTGGAGGATGCCGCCCGCGGTCACCAGGTACTTGGCCGAGAGGGTGTCGCCCCGGGTGGTGGTGACCTGCCAGCGTCCGACCGTGTCGTCCCACCCGGCGGTGTCGATCTCGGTCTGGAACAGGGCGTGGGGGTAGAGGTCGTAGTGCCGGCCGAGCAGCTGGCAGTAGGCGAAGATCTCCGCGGCGCTCGCGTACCGCTCGGTGGGCATGTAGCCGGTCTCCTCCAGCAGCGGGAGGTAGGTGTACGACTCGACGTCGCACATGCAGCCGGGGTAGCGGTTCCAGTACCAGGTGCCCCCGAAGTCGCCGGCCTTCTCCACGATCCGGATGCCCTGCACGCCCTTGGCCTTCAGGTTGATGGCGGTGAGCATGCCGGCGAACCCGCCACCGACGATCACGACCTGGGTCTGCTCGACGAGGGGTTCGCGGGTGAAGCCCGGCTCGACATAGGGGTCACGGTCGAACTCGGCGTACGGGCCGCTCAGCTCCCGGTACTGGGCCAGGCCGTCGGGGCGGAGCCGCTTCTCGCGTTCCAGCCGGTAGCGCTCACGCGCCGCCTCCATCGCCGGGGTCGGATCGGGGTTGTGCTGCGTCATCGTTGGGTTCCCTCGAGTCGGCGCGACGGCGCGGTGGGCAGTCACAAGATAGGGCCGCGGGGCACCCCACCCACGACCCTCGGCCGCTTGACCGCCTCCGGCCCGCGCCGGGCCCCGCCCGAACTACGCTGCGCGCACAGTTCGAGGGGAGCCGGGAACATGGCAGGCACTCACCAGGCAAGGTCGGCCCGTCGGGCGGTTACGCCCGGGGGAATGGGAGTGACGCCGCCCTGGGTCGCGGCCGCCATCGCGGCCGTGGCGCTGCTGGCCACCGCCTGCTCGTCGGGCGACCAGAAGGCGGCCGCGAAGTCGACGACGACGGTGACCGTGCACGCCGAGGCCCAGGCCGCCGGGGCCACGCCACGCGATGAGGCCATCGAGGCCGAGATGCAGGCCAGGGGCGTCACCGTCGATGGGGCCCGGGCCCTGTACGCCGCCGTCATCGGGAAGCTGCCCGGCGTGCCCGACCCACCCGGGCCCCCGTCCACGTCGCAGTCGGGCACGCGGGCCCTGGGCGCCATCCTGTCGGTGTTCGACCAGTTGACCCCCGGCCAACAGAAGGTGGTGCTCGACCACATGGGTGTGGGCGCGGCCGACGAGACCCGCAGCGACGTCCTCCCACGCGACGATCCCCCCGACCCGTCGGGACCGAACGCCACGACCACGACCGCCCACGGCCGATCTGCGATGGCTCGCCTCCGGCCGGCTGTCCGTTCCGGCCAGACCCCGCCGGCCGCGTTCTTCGACCCCTACGTCGCCTGGGCCAACCACGCCATCGCCGGCCACACCGGCGCCCCGCAGATACCCAAGATCCGTATCCACGTCGACGACACGACCACCCCCAGCGCGGTGGCCGACACCATCTACTTCGACAAGACCGACATTCCCCTGACCCAGGGCAAGAAGTACTTCGACAACGGGGCAATGCTCGACGCCTGCCAGATCACTGTCTACGCCGAGAAGTTCAAGGGCTTCGACCCCGCGGCGATCACCTCGGTGCTCAGCCACGAGGTCTTCCACTGCTACCAGCAGCGCAAGGCCGGGTCACTGGCCAAGAGCGTGACCGTCGCGGGGTGGCTGGTCGACGGCGAGGCCACCTGGGTGATGATGGAGCTGGTTCCCAGCGCGGTGTACCCGCAACTGCAGGCCCACTGGGCCAAGTACGTCACGACGCCCCAGCACCGGCCGCTGTTCACCCGGGCCTACGACGCCGTCGGGTTCTTCGGCCACATCGAGGACATGGAGGGGCCCGAGCAGATCTGGCCCCGGCTCCTGCAGGCATACTCCGACGGCATCGGCGGCGCGAACGAGGCGGGCTTCGCCACCATGCTCCAAGGGGTGGAGGACGTGGTCATGGACTTCTGGGGGGCCAGCTACTGGCGCAAGTTCCCCGACAAGGTCATCTGGGACATGTTGGGCCCGGGCAAGGCCAACCTGCCCGGGTACGGCGCCGCGCCGGAGCCGGTGACCGTGGGCAAGTCCCAGACCGTCGCGCTGGCGAAGGTCGACCCCTACGAGAACCTGCCGGTGCGCGTGGTCGCGACAACCGAGATCGTGGAGGTCGTCAACGGCCGGGGCCACCTGGCCGTGGCGTCGGGCGACCTCAACGACATCATCCCCGCGGGGTCGAGTGTCTTCTACTGCGTGCAGGACACGCCGTGCGTGTGCCCGAAGGGCACCACCGGCACCCCACCGCCGGCGGTGCAGGCCGGCGGCGGTGGCCTCGCCCTCGGGCTCACCGGGGCCCGGACCGGGTCGTCGGGCCAGGTGCGCGGCTACTCCCTCGACGACTACTGCAAGAAGGACCCGAAGTCGCCGGGCAAGCCACCACCGGGTGGCGCCGGTGGGGGCAGCCCTCCCGGTGGTGACGCCCCCGGGGGCCGGGTGTACGCCGACCCGCACATGCGCACCTACGACGGGCGTAGGTACGACCTGCAGGCGGTGGGCGAGTTCACCCTCACGCAGTCGACCACCGACGACTTCGACGTGCAGGCGCGGATGGCCCCGCTCTTCCCCGGGGCTCCGGCGACCAACACCGTGGCGGTTGCCACCATGGTCGGCACCGACCGGATCACGCTGGCCATGAGCGACGTCGACCCCACGAAGGAGCGCCATCTCGTGGTGAAGGTCAACGGGAACGAGGTGCCGTCGGGGGCGCTGCCGAAGCTGGCCGCCGGCTCGCTGCGGAGGGTGCGCGGCGTCAACGGCGAGAGCGTCGACGTCGCCTACCCCGACGGCTCCACGATGCGGGTGCGCCTCGGCGCCGCGCTCGACGTGGCGATGGTGCCCGCGGACGCCCGCAAGGGCAAGCTCACGGGTCTGTTGGGCGACTTCAACGGGGTGGGGCCCGACGACCCGACCATCGGCAAGGGCGGCGCCGCGCTGTCGGCCGCGCCCTCCTTCGATGAGGTGTACACGCAGCTGGCGCCGGCGTGGCGACTGACCCAGGAGCAGTCACTGTTCGACTACGCGGCGGGGGAGAGCACCGCCACCTTCACCGACACCAACTTCCCCGACCGCACCCTGCGGGCGTCGGACCGGGCGATCGCCGATGCCAAGGCCTACTGCACGGCCCTCGGCGTCACCGACAAGGGCCTCTATGACGACTGCGTGTTCGACGAGTCCAACACCCACGACCGCCACACCGCGTACGCCTACCAGGAACAGCAGCGCTTCCTCGCGTGGTCGGCCTCCGCTGCGTCGGGCCCGGCCGCGCCGGTGGGCGAGGCGACCACGCACGAAGGGAAGGTCACTTCGACGAAGGACCGCCTGAGCTACGAAGTGAAGCTCGCCAAGGGCGACATCATCGACATCGGCGGCGACGAGACCGCCTGCCACAGTGACCCGCACCTCGCCGCCCAGCTCACCGACCCGTCGGGAGGCCTCGTCGACACCGCAGGAGACGTGTGCACGTTCGGGCGTGTCGAGGCGAAGGCGACCGGGACGTACAAGCTGACCATGAACTCCCTGGGCGAAGCCGACACCGGAGGGTGGCGATTCGCCGTGACCCCCGTTCGGGCCGACCGGCTCGGCGACGTGGGGACCGGGAAGCCGATCTCGGGCACGATCGCCGAGCGGGCCGAACACGACGTGTGGAGGTTCCAGGGGTCGGCCGGCCGGAAGCTGACGCTGACCGGAGCGGACTGCGCCGCCCCGATCGGAGTGCACCTGGTGGCACCCGACGGCACCCTCGAAGCACCCTTCTCGTCGCTCTGTGACGTGACGGGCGTGGTCCTGCGCTCGAGCGGCCCCTACGAGCTGGTGGTCAACGCCGACAACAACCGGACCGGCGACTACACGGCGACCCTGTCGCTGGAGTGAGCGCGTCGCTGGAGTGAGCGCGTCGCGGGCGTGAGCGCGTCGCGGGCGTGAGCGCTGCGCGGGCGTGAGCGCTGCGGGAGTGGGCGCGCCGCGGGAGGTCAGCCCGGCGGTGCGAAGAACTCGAGCGCGATGCCGTCGGGGTCGCGGAAGCTCACGCCCGAGCCGTAGCTCGCGTCCTTGATCCCGCCGTTCTCGATGCCGAGCTCGTCGAGGCGTGCGGCCCACTGCTCCAGCTCGGCCCGGTCGGCGCATCCGAAGCCGACGTGGTCGAGGCCGACGCGGTACTCGCTGAACGCCTCGGCCGGCGCGGCCGTCCCGTGCTGGTGCAGGCCCAGCAGCGTCTGGTTGGCCATCAGGTACACCGTGTGGTGCATGTCGGGGTCGGTGTCCTCGTCGAGCACGGGGTCGGCCGCGAGCAGGGCCTCGTACCAGGGCACGCTGACCGACAGGTCACGGACGGTCAACGCGACGTGGGCAAGGGCGGGAGTGGTTGGCATGTGACGGGTCCTTTGCTCGGCACCCCAGCGGTGACCTGCGGAGCCTGCCACAGGTGACGCCGGTGACGACGGGGATCGCGGCGCGAAGGCGGTACGGCAGGCCGTCGCCCGGGTGGGTTCGAGGACCCCGGGTTCCGCCCGTATGCTTCCCCGATGCGGATCCACCTGTGCGGCGTACGAGGGTCGATGCCCTCGACCGGGCCCGACTTCGTCGAGGTCGGCGGCAACACGTCGTGCGTGGCCATCGCCCCCGACGGCGAGGCACCCCGCCTGGTCATCGACGCCGGCACGGGCCTGCGCCGGCTCACGGAGGTTCTCGGGGGTGAGCCCTTCCGGGGGACCATCCTGTTGTCGCACCTGCACTGGGACCACGTGATGGGCCTGCCGTTCTTCCGCTCCGGCGACAACCCCGACGCCGTGGTGACGATGCTGCTGCCCGAGCAGGGCACCGAGCCGCGCGAGCTGCTGGCGCGGGCCATGGCCCCGCCGTTCTTCCCCATCACCCCCGACGGGCTGCGCGGCGACTGGACCTTGGGCACGTACGACGAGGGCGAGCTCATCGCCGAGGGCTTCACCGTGACCGTGCGGGAGATCCCCCACAAGGGAAGCCGCACACTCGGCCTGCGGATCAGCGACGGCCGGCACAGTGTCGCCTACCTGTCGGACCACGCCCCCCAGGAGCTCGGCGACGGCGACGACGGCTTCGGCGCGCTGCATCCGGCTGCCATGGAGCTCGCCGCCGGTGTGGACGTGCTGATCCATGGGGCGCAGTTCACCGCGGAGGAGTTCCCGGCCCGGCGCACCTTCGGCCATGCGGTGGCCAACTACGGGGTGAGCCTCGGCGAGGCGAGCGGAGCCGGCCGCGTCGTGATGTTCCACCACGACCCGTGGAGGGTCGACGACGCCGTGCACGCGCTGCGGGACGAGCTGGCCGCGGGGACGTCGATGCCGGTGCAGGCCGCGGTGGAGGGCACCTTCATCGACCTGGTCGACTGAGCTCCTCCTGCAGCACCTCGGCGCGGGCGAGGCCCGGTCGGTGGCCCTTGGCGGCGTAGGCGGCGACTGACGCGGCGACGTCGTCGGTGGCGCCGGCCCGGTCGCCGAGGGCGAGGCGGGCTGCGGCCCGGTCGAGGTACGCCTCGCCGTGGGCTCCCATGTCGTCGGTGACCAGCAGAAGCTCGAGGGCCTCCTCGGCGAGGCCGAGCGCGGCCTGCGGGTCGGCCGACGCGAGCAGCACTCGCGAGCGCACGCCCCGCCAGCCGGCCTGTGAGCCGATGTCGTCGTCGGCCGCGGCCGCCTCGGCCTCCTCGGTGAGGGCGAGCGCCTCGTCGTGGCGGCCCTGGCGGCGCACGGCCTCGGCCAGCAGGTAGGTGGTGGTGGAGATGTAGTTGTGCTCACCCATGGCATCGAGCAGGTCGTGGTCGGCCCGCAGTGCGTCCTCGGCGGCGTCGGGGCGCCCCGCCATCATCTCGATGGGCCCGAGGTCGATCGACACCAGCGCGGCGTCGAAGGTCCAGCCCAGCTCGGCCAGCCGCACGCGGGTGTCGGCGCACACCTCACGAGCGGTGTCGAGGTCACCGTCGAGGGCCATCAGGTGGGCCATCGTCCGCTCGGTGAGGGCGCGGGCGCGTCGGTCGTCGCCCACGGCGGCGAGCACCTCACGGCTGCGGGCCAGGGCCTCGGGCACCGGCGTCGGCCCGTAGAGGGAGAAGCCGGCGAGCGCGGGGAGGATCCGGAGCTCCAGCACGCGGTCCCCGGCGCGGCGTGCCGCCTCGATGGTGGCGATCGCCGCCTGCTCGGCCGCCCCCCAGCGACACCCCGTCAACTCCACGTTGGCCCGCAGGCGCCAGCACCTCGCCACGCCGGCGTCATGGGCGTGGGAGGTGAAGACGGCCTCGGCCGCGTCGGCCATGGCGAGCGCCTCGTCGCCCTCGACGCCGTCGCCGGTGAGGTAGGCCATCGTGGTGCGGGCCAGGCGGGCGGAGGCCGCCGTGACCTCGTCGCCGGCGGCGGCAGCGATCTCTCCGGCGGAGGCCCACCGTTGCGTGGCGACGTCGAACGCGCCCTCCTCGAATGCGGCGTCGCCGGCCGGCACGAGCAGGCGGGCAACGCCCGGATCGCCCGCCGGCAGCGTCGCCGCCGCCCGTCCGAGCAGGCTCGAGGCGGCGGGCATGTCGCCGCGGGCCAAGGCGCGATGGCCCGCCGCGGCGAGGTGGCCGGAGGCCCGCCGGCCGACCTCCTCGACCTCGGCGCCCATGGCCCCAACCTCCCGGTCGAGCTGCCATGAGCGCTCGAGGTGGTGGCCGATGAGCTCCTCGAACTCCACGAGCCGCCCGGCGGCCGGGCCGCCGAGCAGCCAGTCGGCCAGCAGGAGGTGCAGCTGGGCGCGGGTGCGCTTGAGCAGGCCCTCATAGGTCACGTCGCGCAGGAGTTGGCTGCGGAAGCGGTGGTCGACGAGCGCGCCGGGGCGAGGGGCGTCGGTGACCAATTGGCGCCGCCTCAGTGTGCTGACAGCTTCGTCGACCTGATGGTCGTCGAGACCCGCATCGTCGAGGCCGGCCTCTTCGTGGGCCTCGACGAGGTGGCCGACAGCGGCCTGGCCGAACTCCCGGCCCACCACCGAGGCCGACTCGAGGGTGGCGCGCTCGTCGTCGCCCAGTGCGTCGATTCGGGCGGCGAGGATGGCCTCCACCGTGGGCGGGACGCTCAGGTCGCCGATCGCCGCCGTCGCCCTCCACCCGCTGCTGGTGCCGACGTCGGGCTCGACGATGCCGTCGTCGATGAGCATGGTGAGCAGCTGCTCGACGAACAGTGGCACGCCCGCCGCCGCGGTGGCGATCTTCGCCCGGACCACCGGGGGCAGGGTGTCGGGACCGAGGGCGTGGGCCACGAGCTCGTTGCAGGTCGTGGTGTCCAGCGGCTCGAGGAAGAGTGTCAGGGCGTCATCGGCGAGCGCGCCGCCTCCTTCGGCGGCTCCGTCAGCGGCCCCGGCACCGACCTCGTCCCTGCCCCGGCTCATGGTGAGCAGGAGGGCCGGCACCCTGGTGTCGTGGGCGGTGACCTCCTCGAGCAGTTCCAGGAGCGTGGGCTCGGCCAGGTGCAGCGCGTCGATCACGACCACCAACGGCCGACTGGCCGCCACGTGCTCGAGCAGCAGGCGCACCGACCACATGAGCTCGGCCACGGGGACGATCCGGTCGCTGAGCCCGAGCAGGGCCCAGAGGCGCTCGGCCACTTCGGCGTCGGGGGCGGCCGCGACGATGGCGCGGCGGGCTGACTCGGGGTCGTCCGCAGCGGAGATGTCCGCGGTCTGGCGCACCACCTCGGCAATGGACCAGAACGTGATGCCCCGGCCGTAGGCAGGACAGGTGCCGCGCAGCACCCGGGTGTCGGGGTCGATGCCGTCGAGCAGCTCGTACACGAGGCGGCTCTTGCCGATCCCCGCCTCACCCACGAGGTCGACCCGCTGCCACCGTCGTTGCTCCCGTGCCGTCGTCCACGCCCGGCCGAGGGCGGTGAGCTCCGGGTCGCGGCCCAGCAGGGGCAGCTCGAAGCGGCCGCGGGTGCCGCCCGCTCCGGCCGCGCCGGGGTCCCCGGGCCCGTCGAGGGACCACAGTCGGAACGCGGGGACCGGCTCGGCCTTGCCCTTGAGCGTGAGCGGCTCCAGCTGCAGCACCGTCGCCGCGGGCCCGACCAGCCTGCGCGTGAGTGCCCCGATCACCACCGCGCCCGGGTGCGCCGTCTGCTCGAGACGGGCGGCCACGTTCACCGCGTCGCCGGTGACCAGCCGCTCGCCGGCCGTGGGGTCACCCGCCACCACCGGGCCGGTGTTCACCCCGATCCTGGCCACGAGGTGCACCCCGAGGAGCTCCTCGAGCTCACGGGCGATCCCGGCGAGGCCCTCCTGCATGTCGAGTGCGGCCCGCGCCGCCCGCAGGGCATCGTCTTCGTGGCGGCGGTCCAGGCCGTAGACGGCCATGACGGCGTCGCCGATGAACTTCTCGACGATCCCGCCGTGCCGCTCGAGGGCGTCCCGGGCGACGTCGAAGGCGCGGACCAGCGCGGCCCGCCCTGCCGCGTCCCCGACCGGCCCGTGGCCGTCGGCGGACTCGACGTGCAGGTCGGCGAACACGATCGTGACGGTGCTGCGACGGTCTCTGCGAGCGGCCCCGGTGGGGCCCGACCCGTCAGTGAGGTCGACCGCGGGCGTCCAGTCGTCGTCGGCCTCGGCGACGGACTCGAGGCGGTGGGCGGCCACGGGTTCGCCCGCCTTGGTCCGGAGTTCCTCGGCCGGGCCGAACGACACCAGCCCGGCCTCGCGGGCCTCGGCCAGCGCGGCCACGGTGCGCTGCGACACCAGCACCTCGAGCGCCGGGGCGATCGGCTCCAACGCTGACGCGTTCTCGAAGGCCGGGCCGGCCAGCACCCGGTGGGCGCCGCCGGCGTCGGCCATCACCACCGTGCCGGAGTCGATCCCGGTGCGGTTGACGAGCTGCACGCCCCAGGTGGCCCGCAGTCGGTGGTTGAGGCTCTCGAGGGTCTGCTGCGCCTCGGCCGCGGCCCGCAGCGCCCGCAGCGCGTCGCCGGGGTGCGCCTCCGGCAGGCCGAAGACGGTCACCATCATGTCGCCGATGCGCTTCTCGATCCGGCCGCCGTAGGACTCGAGCACGGCGCCCAGCTCGTCGAAGTAGCGGTCGAGGACCAGGCGCAGGGATTCCGGGTCGAGCCCCTCGGCGAGCGCGGTGGAGCCCTGCAGGTCGGAGACCACCACGGTGACGTGGTGCTCGTGCTCGACCGGCCCGCCTGCGGCTGATGTCTCCCCGGTGGCGTCGGTCACACAACGCCTCCGGTCACGGGGTCAGACCCGCAGCCTGGGATCGTTCACGCTGGTGGACAGCGTGATGTTGATCTTCCCGCTGGCGATCGTGCGGCTCTGGATGCAGGGCACCCCGTAGCCCGCGGAGCAGGGCAGCAGGAGTCCCTTGCGGTCGGTCCCGTCGAGCTGGGTGTTGCCGGTGAAGTCGCCCGTGTTGAAGTCCTGCGCGAGCTGCGAGGGCAGCTGGGCGGGGAAGTCGTAGGGCGCCTTGAAGCATGCCTGATACTGCCACGCCGGTCGGCTGTCGACCACGGGTGAGGAGAAGGTCACGGTCTTGGTGAGGCCGTTGGTGCTCGCCCCGTTGGTGACCGTTATGCCGAACGCCAACTGGTCGGAGGTGCTCGTGTACTCGTCGCACTGGTAGGCGTCGGCCGTCAGCGCCGCGGTGAGGGTGCCCGAGATGGTGTCGCTGTCCTGCACGGTCACCGACGCGGTGCTGCCGGAGCCGGAGTAGATGGTGCCGGTGGAGCAGGTGAGCTGGTCTCCGGCGGTGCAGGTGGTGCTCGAGGAGGAGCAGGGGGCCTTGACCGAGGGCTCCGGGCC
>Ga0315287_10005945_pt1 | contig 12072 bp, 13 predicted proteins | sample YL17G11_0_MG_FD_205037 | JGI IMG/M metagenome (GOLD analysis project Ga0315287, IMG submission 205037) | Sediment microbial communities from Yellowstone Lake, YNP, Wyoming, USA - YL17G11_0 | ecosystem: Environmental > Aquatic > Freshwater > Lake > Sediment | place: USA: Wyoming | collected...
CGGTGTTCGATATCTTGTCGCGTCGAAGCGCCTGAATCTTGCGCACGACCTCCTTGTGCTGGACCGTCGGCTCCAAGCGCTCGATGCCCATGAAGTACTGGTTGTAGAGCGCCTGCAGCCTGTCGAGCGCCGTCTCGAGCTCCTTGACCAGATTCTCTTGTTCGTCGGGTGTCATCGCCGCGATCCTAGAGCTCGCTCACCACGAGGTCGTCGAAGAAGACCTCGCTCTCCCAGTTGTTGAACGCGAAGTGATCGTGTTTGGGCCCGCGCAGCGGTTCGGGATCGTCGAAGTCCAGGAACTTCTCGCCGTCGACGTACCAAACGAGCGCGTTGCCCCGCCGGACGGCGCTGAACGCGTACGTGCGCCCTACCTCGCCCGCCGGCTCCTTGCGCACCCTGCGATCGTCCCCGTGCTCGTCCATCCGCGCGATGATCGATCGCGAGTTGTTCCATCCTCCCAGAACGAGCACGTAGCTCGTCGCGGTGTACGACGCGGCCTTCGCGTACGACTCTCCGTCGCCGTAGAGCTCGACCTTGATGTCCACGGCCGGGCTCATGGAGCGCGCCGTGAAGTCGATTCGCGCGTTCTCGGGGAGCTTCTGCTCGAGCCAGAGCGGGCGGTTGCGCGCGCCCTGCGCCCTGAGCTTCCCGTCCACGATCGTGTAGGCGCCGTCGCTCGTGTCCTTGAACCGCGCGCCGAGCGGCCCGTCGAACCTCTCGGTGAGGACTACCTTGCCCTCGGGCACTGAATCCTCCTTCTCCGCTGGCTCGGACGACTTGAAGGTGCACCCCGCGCACAAAAGCGCGGCCGCGACCACACCGACGAGCGTTGTGACGAACACCCGCGACATCGCGCACCCACCCTTCGAAAACCGGTCTCGGAAGTTATCAGACCGAAAGAAAGGCGGCAACAGGCGCGAAATCCGAGCGCCCCCGCCCGCCGCTCACAGGAACTCCTCGAAGAACGCGATCAGCCGCTCGACCTCCTCCGGCGAGTTGTAGTGCACGAGACTCACGCGCACGACGCCGTCGTCGGGATCGAGGCCGAGCGCCGCGGCGAGCCGATGCGCGTAGAAGTGGCCGTAGCGGATGCCGAGCCCCGCCGCGTTCGCGGCGAGCGCGATCTCCCTGGAGGAGCGCTTCGCGTGGACGAAGCTCACGGTCGGGACGCGGCGTTCGTCCGCGCCGGCCGGACCGATGATCCGGACGTCGGCCCTGCCGCGCAGGTACCCGAGCAGCCGTTCGGTGAGCGGCCGTTCGAGCGCGTCGATCGCCGTGAACGCGGCGACGACGGTCTCGCGGCGCAGCGGGTGCTCGGGCGCTCGCCCCGCGACGGCCGGCAGGTAATCGCCGAGGCCGAGGATCCCGGCACACCCCTCGTGGAGCACGCCGCCGAGCTCGAGCTTGTACGGCACGTCACGCGGATCAACGAAGAAGTGGTTCGGTCCCTCGATCTCGGCGAGCGCCTCGCGCGATCCGTAGAGCGCGGACATGTGCGGGCCGAACACCTTGTAAATCGAAAAGACGTACCAATCCACGCCCCACGCGGCCACGTCCATCACCCGGTGCGGCGCGTACGCCACGCCGTCGACGACGACTCGGGCGCCGGCCCGGTGCGCGATCTCCACCGCCTCGGCGAGCCGCTCGACCCGGCCGAGCAGGTTCGAGACGTGCGGCAGCGCGACGAGGAGCGTCCTCTCCGACACGAGCCGCTCGAGCTCGTCGAGCGGACACCCCTGCCGCGCGCGGTCGAGCCGCCACAGCTTCGGCTCGAAACCCTCGCGCGCGAGCCTGAGCCACGGCCCGGCGTTGGCCTCGTGCCCGGCCTCGCTCACGACGATCTCGTTGCGCGGCGATCGCGGGGCGCGGCGGATGCAGTCCGCCAGCATCGCGCACAGCGCCGACGTGGACGGCCCGAGCGCGACCTGGCCGGCGCCGGCTCCCATCAGGGTCTCTATCGTCGTCCGCGCGCGCGCCACGGTTTGCGTCGCGGTCTTCGCGGTGTCGTAGTCCGCGCCCACCTGGACGAACGACCGCAGCATGTAGTCGCGGACGCGATCCGCGACCGCGAGCGGAACCTGCGTACCCCCGGCATTGTCGAGGAGCACGTCGCCGCCGGCGAGCGCCGGGAAGCGGCCGCGCACCTCGGCGCGAAGGGCTTCGAGGGCGGGCAGCACGGCTACGCCCTCCCCTTTCCGATGCGGTACGCGCGCCCCAGGGCCCGGCCGATCCCGCGGTACTCGCCGGCCGACGTGGCGTAGACGAGCGGGTCGAGGGCGTCGATGTCCACGATCCCCTCGGCCGTGACCACGCGCTCGTCCGCCTGAACCTCGACCACCTCGCCGACGAACCAGGTGTGCGTCCCGAGGGGAAGCGCGTGCACGAGCCGGCACTCGATGCTGATCGGGCACCTCTCGATGAGGGGCGCGTCCACGACGGCGGCGCGCTCGGTCGCGAGACCGGCGCGCGCGAGCTTGTCCTTCACCTGGTGGCCGCTCACGATGCCGACGTAATCGACGTCGACGGCCATCTCGGCGGACGCGATGTTGATCGTGAAGGCGCGCCGCGCGCGGATGTTGGTGAACGTCCGGCGGCTGTCGCGCACCGCGACGCCCACGCACGGCGGCGTGTGGCAGCAGGCCGACGCCCACGCGGCCGTCATGGCGTTCGGCGTCCCGTCGTCGTCGTAGGTCGCGACGAGCACGGCGGGCATCGGGATGATCATCGGGCTCGCGCCCAGGCGCTTCCTCATTTTGCCTCAGCCTTTCACGAGGGCGGCGAGCGCGGCGACTTCCGTCGCGTAGGTCTCGCCCTTGGCGATCGGGGTCTCCACGATCCCGGGGACTTTCGCGAACCGCTCCGCGTTGACGAGCCAGCGGAACGGCGGGATCCCGAGGTTGCCCCGGCCGATGAGCTCGTGCCGATCCACGCGCGAACCGCGCGCCGACTTGGCGTCGTTCACGTGCAGCGCGCGGACCCGGCCGCGGCCGAGGATCCCGTCGATCTCGTCGAAGAGCGCGGCGGCCTCGCCGGCGCTCGACAGGGCGTACCCGGCTGCGAACGCGTGGCACGTGTCGACGCAAACGCCGAGCCGCTCGCCGCCGCCTGCGCGCTCGAGGATGGACGCGAGGTGCTCGAACCGCCAGCCGATCCCCTTGCCCTGCCCTGCGGTGTTCTCAACGAGGATCTCGACCGAGCGCGACGCCTCGAGCGCCGCGCGAACCGACTCGGCCGTGAGGAGGATCCCGGTCTCGTCGCCCAGGTCTCCAGGTGATCCCGGGTGGAACACGAGGTAGTCGGCGCCGAGGAGGTCGCAGCGCTGCGCCTCGGCCGCGAGCGCCTTCGCCGCCTTGGCCCGGGTGGAGGGGCTCGCCGAGCACGTGTTGATGAGGTACGAGGCGTGCACGACCAGCGGCCCGACGCCGGTGGCTTTCCGGGCCGCGCGAAACGCCTCGGCGGCCTCCTCGGTGATCTCGGGCTCTCTCCAGATCTGCGGCGCCTTCGTGAAGATCTGCATCGACGCGCAGCCGTCGGCGACCGCGCGCTCGAAGGCTCGATGGAATCCTCCCTGGATCGACTCGTGTGCTCCAATCCGCATCGGAACCCCTCTTTGCCGCGACCGGACGTTCATCGAACCGGCCCTGCAAGGCGGCAAACCAACACATTTTGCCGTTTGACAAAAGAGAATATTCGATAAATGTATACGTCAACTTTGAGCATCGGAATCGGGTTCCGGAACAGATCCGGTTTGGATTCGTTTCATGCCCAACAACGAGAGAAGAAGATGGAGGACAGGATGAAAGCGAGCAGATTGTGGACTTGTGTCGGGGTGATCATCCTCGGTGCGGGTCTTGTCGGCTGCAGCGTGAGCGTGAGCGCGAGCGCCCAGGCAGGCGGCAAGTACATCCTCGAGGGCAAGGACAAGATCGTGGTGTCGGCCGTGCAGCCCGCGGCGCCTGAGCCGCCCCCGAAGCTGCCGCCGCCGCCGGTGATGAAGGCGAAGCGCGTGGGCAAGAAGATCGAGATCACCGAGAAGGTGATGTTCGAGACCGGCAAGGCGGACATCAAGGTCGACTCGAACCAGCTGCTCAAGGACGTCGGGACGGTTCTCCGCGAGAACCCGAGCGTGTCCAAGCTGCGGATCGAGGGCCACACGGACAGCGTCGGCAAGGACAAGGCGAACAAGAAGCTGTCCCAGGATCGCGCGGACTCCGTGAAGGCGTTCCTCGTCGGCGTGGGCATCGACGAGACCCGGCTCGAGGCCGTGGGCTACGGTGAGGAGAAGCCGGTCGCGGACAACGAGACCGACGAAGGCAAGGAGAAGAACCGCCGAGTCGAGTTCAACATCGTCGGCGAGTCCAAAACGCCCGCCGAAGGCGCCGAGTGATTGAGGAGGATGAGACAATGAAAACGAGAACTATATTGGCAATCGGTCTCGTCATGGGCCTCGGCGCTCTTTCGACCGCCTGCGGCGCCAAGCTCAACCCGAACTTCGACAAGGCCGTCTCGTCCGCGCTCGACGCGACCAGGGGCGAGTTCAAGGCCTGCTACGAGGACGCCCTCACCCGCGATCGCGAGATCAAGGGCGACATGGACCTCGCGATCTCCTTCAAGGCTGAGGACACCAAGCCGGATGCCGTCGACGTCAAGAAGAGCGAGATCAAGGACGACGGCATGAAGAAGTGCGTCAAGAAGGCCGCCAAGGGCATCACCGTCACGGAGAAGCCCGGCACGCCGGTCGAGAAGCGGCAGAAGCTCGAGTTCAAGTTCGAAAAGTAGAAGAAGAAACCCCTTTACAACCCTCCGCGGGCGCAGCGATGATCTCGCGCCATGCAGGCCAGATTCGACGACGAGACGCAGGCCGTCCTGGATGCCTACGGGTTCGATCAGGTGCCGTTCGCGGCGCTCTCGAGGCGGCTCGAGGAGCGCGGCTTCGATCCGGAAGACGCGCGCCTGAAGGGCGTGGTGCGGCTGCCGGATCCCGGAATCCTCGACGTCTATCCGGAGCCGGGAAGCGCCGAACACGACAGGTACGCCGCGCTGGGGCGCCGCGCGATCGGCGATGGAGAGGTTGGCGCAACGGTGCTCAACGGCGGGATGGCGACGCGATTCGGCGGCGTCGTCAAGGGCGTGGTCCCGGCCTGCCGCGGGCGCTCGTTCCTCGACCTCAAGATCTCGCAGATCCGCATCGAGAGCCGCGGACGCGCGCCGATCCTCCTCATGAACTCGTTCTCCACGGCCCGCGACACGGCCGCGCACCTCGACGCGCTGGGCCTCGCGGGTATCGCGCGCTGCTTCTCGCAGTTCGTCTCCGTACGGCTCACGCCGAAGGGCGAGATCTTCATCGAGGGCGGCGGCGCGCCGTCCCTGCACGCGCCCGGGCACGGCGACTTCTCCTACGCCCTCGCGAGGAGCGGCGAGCTCGACAGGTTCGTCGCCGGCGGCGGCAGGTGGCTGACCCTGTCGAACGTCGACAACCTCGGCGCGGGCCTCGATCCGGTGATCGTCGGGATGCACATCGCGCGCGGCAACCCGATGTCCGTGGAGCTCGTCGAGACGTACCCCGGCGACGTCGGCGGGTTCCCGGCGGTCGTGGGCGGGCGGGTCGCGATCGTCGAGGCGTTCCGAATGCCGCGCTCGTTCGACGCGTCGGCGATCCCGGTGTTCAACACGAACACCTTCGTGTTCGATGCTCGGCTCCTCGCCGCGCACCCGGAGCTCGACTGGTTCGCCGTGAGGAAGCAGGTCGACGGCCGCGACGCGATCCAGTTCGAGCGGCTCGTCGGCCAGCTCTCCGAGCACGCGGAAGTGACGTGGCTCAAGGTTCCCCGCGAGGGGCGAGCGAGCCGGTTCCTGCCGATCAAGGTGCCCGCCGATCTCGCGACCTCGGCCGCGCAGCTCGAGTCGACGCTCGCCGCGCAGGGAGTGCTCGGCGCGTGAGCCACCTTCCCGCGACGCGCCGGATCCTCTTCCTCGTCGCGCTCGCGGCGGCGACCGGCTGCGGCACCAAGCGCGCGCAGCAGGAGTGCAGGCTCGAGGGCGAGAGCGTCGTCGCCGACACCGGCAACGGCCCGTCCGCCGTGGCCGCGGCGCGCGTCGGGAAGGAGCGCTTTGCGGCGGCGTGGTCCGCCGACGGCCAGACCTGGTTCGCCGCGCTCGACGCCCGGGGCCGGCGCGTCGGCGAGCCCGTGCGGTTGGATCGGGGATCGAGCCGGGACGCGGGGGACGGCGTCGACGGCGGGCCGATCGTCTTCTGGCCGGACGGCGCCGAGTCGTCGTTCGCGGCGGAGCACCTCGCGGTCGTGGCGCTGGACGGGGGCGGCGCCGCGGTCTCCGTCCTGGAGCGGCGCTCGGAGTCTCGGCCCGGCGGCGCGTTCGCGATCCTGCTCGGGCCCGATCTCGAGGCCGCGGAGCGCGTCGTCGGCCTCGGGCCGGCCGGTCCCTTCTCCTCGCGCATCGCGGCGGTGGGCTGGCGCGGCGAGCTCCTCGTCGCCTGGCACGACGCCGCGGTCGACGCCTCGACGGTGCGCACGGCGATCGTCTCGCGGGACGGCGCCCTTCGCGGTGTGTCCGCACTTCCCGCCGTGAGGCCCGCGTTCAGCCCGTCGCTCGCCGTCGCCGGTGACGTCGCGCTCCTCCTCTGGATCGAGTCGCGCTCGGGCGGCTCCGAAACGCGCTTCGAGCTGCGCGCCGCGCGCGTGACGACGGGGCCGTCGCTCGGACCCGTCTCCACGATCGCGACGGCGCGGTACCTCGACCCCGCGCCGACGATCGTGCGCACGGGCGACGGCTTCGGCGTCGCGTTCCGCGACGACCGCGACACCGACGGCCTGCCGGAGTACTACTACGCCGAGCTCGACGCCGCGGGGGAGCCGCGCCGCGAGCCCGCCCGCATCTCGCGTGCCGACGGCCCGGAGGGCCCGAGGCTCGCCAGCGTCGGCGCGTTCATGTTCGGCGTCCAGGTGCGCTCGTTCGGCGGGAGCCTCCTCGTCGGCATGAACCGGTTCGACGCCGAGGGCCGCAAGCGCGGGGGCGAGTTCCAGATCTACGCGGACAAGTCCGACTTCACCCACGCCGACGTCGCGCCGGGCGACGGCAAGGTCCTGCTCGTCTACGGGGAGGATCGCAAGGGCGCGGGCCGCGTCCTCGCCGGCGCGGTCTCCTGCCGCGAGGACTGAATGAGAGAAGAACAGAGCGGAAAAAGGCGCTACTGGTGGCTGGCGGGGCTGCTCGCCCTCGTGTGGCCCGGCGCTGGGCACATCTACGCCGGGCGGCCCAAGCTCGGAGTTGCCCTCGTCTCGGGATTCTACTTAGTCAGCACCCTCTGCATTCTCGCCATTTCGCTTTGGTGCGAGGAGCTGTTCCTTCCCCTCGCCTTCTGGGCGGGCGCGGCCGTACTGTTCTATATGGCTCAGCTTATATGGGCGATCCGCACGGCGCGCCGCGCGGACAGACGTCTCCAGGGCGCCCCGTCGGGTACAAAGATCGCGGTCGTCATCTATATAACGATGTCGGTAGGGTTCGGCGTGCTCTTGCCGGCAAAGCTCTGCGTCGAATCGTTTAAAATGCCGAGCGCTTCGATGATCCCGACAATCCTTCCGGGAGACTGCTTCTTAGTCGACAAGTTGTACGACGCACGGCGCGGAGACGTCGTCGTGTACAAGCGCCGTATCGAAGGTTCTTATGTCACCCCCGCTAGGGAGACAGTGTTCATTGGCCGCATCGTCGGCCTCGAGGGTGACTCGATAGAGTTGCGGGACGGCGACGTGTACCTTAATTCCCGGCGCCTCGAAACCACCAAACTCGGGGCGAGCAAGTTCGAACCCGCGCCAGGCCCGATTCCAGAAGGCCCGCACACGCTCCGCTTCTTCAAGGAGAGCTACCCCGGACGGGAGCACCTAATCGCGCACGATGACGCATACATGGAGGATCGATCGGCTCCTCTCACGGTGATCCCCGAGGGGCACTTCTTCATCCTCGGCGACAACCGCGAGAACGCCAACGACAGCCGCTTCAACGGGGCGTTTCCCGTGGAGAAGATCGTCGGCAGGGTCTCCGACATCTACTGGCCGTCGTCGCTTGAAGGCGGGGTGGACTGGTCGCGGATCGGTGAGCCGGTGAACTAAGCCCTGCTTCACCCGTTCGATGAACCGGCCTTCGCGAGTATCGGTACGGATGCGGCGGCCAGAGGATCACGAAAGCCCTCACCTTCCGCTGGATACGAGGGTCTCACCGAGGCGATCCCACTCGAAGTCGCACTCTCCCTCGATGGCCCGCGCTAGGGCCTTGTCGCGCACCTGTTGCGCATCCGAGATCGCGACGATGTTCGCGGGCGAATCGGCGGAGACGGCGAGGCCCGGAAACTCGTCGCCGGGCGCTCGCGGCCGGCCGCGCCGATCGAGGAAGCCGCACCCCACGAGATCGGACAACAGGCGGGAGACCGTCGATGGCGAGGTGGCGAGGAGCCGAGCGAGTTCAGGACCGCCGAAAACGTGCCTGCGGATCGATGTCAGTGAGACGAGGTCGGCACGGTAACCCGTCCCGAACAGGAGTCGCCCGCGGACGAACGTGGAGAGCGCGGCGGTCTCTCCGGGGGATCTAATGCGCCCCTTCCGCGCCTCGATCTCGGCGCGCTTCGAACCCGTCGTCGAGGGTATTCCCAGCGCCGCCGCGAGGCGGCTCGAACCACCCGGAAGACCCATTCGGCGCGCGGTCTCGCGCGCAGCCAAGCTGGAAGCCTCGGGGATACGACCGATGATCGCGCTCATCCGTTGGTAGTGGATCAGGCGACCGAAGACACGGCACCATGCCCCGATGCTCTCGCTCATGCGCGCGTCGATCGCTCCGGGCAACAACAGCGTCGAGACGATGAGCGCCTCGGGATCCACGATTCCGAAGGCGCTTTCCTCGACCGGCTTCTCCGGCAGCGGGAGTCCGAGCGTCGCCCAGCATCCGCGCAGAAGGCGTTCCGTTTTCGCGGAGGCTTTCATCGCGCGCGCTCGGTGAACTTATGCGGGTCGAATCCCAACACCGCGATGACTGCCTCGAGATCACGCAGCCTAGACTCGCTTCCGTCTATTTCCTGAACGAAGCGGACGGCTTCGCGGATCTCGTTGTCATTCGGAGCCAAGGCGCGCAGGTCATCAAGGTGTTTCCCAGTCGACGGGCCGGCCGCGTAGAGCTTCAGCGACAGTAGCGCCTGTCGGCCAGCGACCTCCACGGTGAGGCTCGACCCGACCTCAATGACGCGAGAGGTCTCGAAGAAGTAGTTTGGAAACCGAACCGGGCGCACGGCCCGTCGGAAGATCTCCGCGGGACCGGTTTCCAGCCACGCCGAAGCGAGGTTCCGCGACCGCGCCACCACGCGCGCTCCCTCGCGTACGTTGGGGGGGAGGGTCGCCGGTCGGAGCACGTCGACGTCGTAGGTCGCTCTCGAAAATCCGCTCAGGGCCAGGGCCGCTCCACCGACCACGTACAGATCGTGCCTCTCACCCGGGGCGCGGACGCGCAACCATTCGGCCAAGGCGCCGAGGTGATCGAGGATCGCTTCCGCCGCCATGCGCTCGTTCATACGCACCTCGCGTCAACAACGTCACCAACTAGAGCGTAATTGATGGTTGCAATAATCGCAACAAATATTGCAATTATTGTAATGCGTGGCTGCGGCTGCCAACGCCATCCCTGGCACGTGGGCTTGCTACTTCACCCTTTCGATGAACCGGCCGTCGCGGGTGTCGACGCGGATCCGCTCGCCGCTCTCGAGGTACGGCGGCACGAGGATCTCGATCCCGGTCTCGAGCTTGGCGGGCTTCATCTGAGCCTGGGCCGTAGCGCCCTTGATCGTGGGCGTCGTGTCCACGACGAGCATCTCGACCGTGTTGGGCAGCTCGACCGCGATCACCGTGCCGTTGTAGAGCCTCGTCCGCACCTTCATCCCTTCGAGGAGGAAGCCGACGGGGTCGCCGATCACCTCGGCCGCGAGCCCGACCTGCTCGAAGCTCTCGTCGTCCATGAAGATGTAGTCGTCGCCCTCCTTGTAGAGGTACTGCGCGTTCCGCCGCTCGCAGTCCGCCTCCTTGAGCATCTCGCCGCCGCGGTACGACTTCTGGAGAACGGCATTGGTCTTGAGGTTGCGGATCTTGATCTTGGTGATCGTGCTCGCGCCGCGCGCCGACGGCGTCTGGAACGAGCACTCGACGATCACCCAAGGCGCGTTGTCGATCTCGAGCAGCAAGCCCCGCTTCAGGTCGCTGGAGTTCACCATGGTCGTCCTCGGCTCCTTGGCTGACTAGTGCTTGGCGAGGAATTCGTCAACGATCTTGGAGAGGCTGTTCGCGCCGTCGTCGTAGTCCTTGTGGGCGTACGACACCACGGCGGTCGGCTTCTTGATCTTCACGAGGCGCTTGATGTCGAACGGCGTGCCGAGCACGACCGCGTCGCAGTCCACGGCGTTGATCGTGGCCTCGAGATCCTTGACCTGTTGGTCCCAGTACCCCATGGCGGGCAGGAGCACGCCGACCTTCGGGTACTTTTCGAAGGTCTCCTTGAGGCCGCCGACCGCCCACGGTCTCGGATCCACGAGCGCGGCCGCGCCGTTCTCCCTGGCCGCCTGGGTCGCGGCGCCGAACGCCATCTCGCCGTGCGTCAGGGTGGGGCCGTCCTCGACCGCGAGCACGCGCTTGCCCTTGATGACCTCCGGTTTGTCGACCGTGAGCGCGGAGATGGCGCGGATGACGCGCGCCCGCGGGTTCAGCTTCCGGCAGCTCTCCTCCACGGCGCGGACGTCCGCCTCGGGCGCGACGTTCGACTTGCCGACCACGATGATGTCGCTGCCCCGGATGTTCGCCTCGCCCGGGTAGTACGACGCCTCGTGCCCGGGGCGCAGCGGGTCGGCGACCGTGATCCAGAGGTCCGGCTTGTAGAACGGCAGATCGTTGTTGCCGCCGTCCCACAGCACGATGTCCGCCTCGGCCTCGGCCTTGCGGAGGATCGCCTCGTAGTCGACGCCGGCGTAGATGACGCCGCCCTCGGCCACGTGCATCTCGTACTCCTCGCGCTCCTCGATCGTGCACTTGTAGTCGTCGATGTCCTTGATCGACGCCATGCGCTGCACGGCCTGCTCCGCGAGATCGCCGTACGGCATCGGATGGCGCACCGCGACGACCTTCTTGCCCGCCGCGCGCAGGCGCTTCGCGACGAACCGCGAGACCTGGCTCTTGCCGCAGCCGGTGCGCACCGCGGTGACCGCGATGACCGGCTTCGAGGACTTCGCGAACGTCCGCTTCGTGCCCATCATCTCGAAGTCGGCGCCGGCCGCGTTGACCCGCGCGCCCATGTGCATGACGTAGGGGTACGGAAGATCGCTGTACGCCAACACGGCCAGGTCGATGTCGCGCTCCGCGAAGATCCGCTCGAGATCGGCCTCGGGCAGGATCGGGATGCCCTCCGGGTAGCTCGGGCCGGCGAGCACGGCCGGGTAGTTGCGGTTGTCGATCTTCGGGATCTGGGTCGCCGTGAACGCGACGACCTCGTAGTTCGGGTTGTTCCTGTACACCATGTTGAAGTTGTGGAAGTCCCTGCCAGCAGCTCCGAGGATGACGACGCGTCTCTTCTTCATTGGCTCCTCCTTTGACGCTCTGCGCCCGAAATTCCGCGTCCCCAGCAGCCTGGACACGGTTGTTCCTTCATGCTACCTAGGCCGTGCCTTTCCGCGCCGGAGTGGTGGAACTGGTAGACGCGCCGGATTCAAAATCCGGTGGGCTTTACGCCTGTGGGGGTTCGAGTCCCCCCTCCGGCACCGGGTCTCCGCCCAGGGCACCAAATCCTTTACCATGACACCCTGGTACTGTCTCGCCGAACCCATAGGTGCACGGGAAAAGGATTGCTATTCGATCGGTTGAATAATCCGGCCGGGCCGCGCCGCGTCAGCGCACCGGGCAAATGCGCAGCTCGAACCCGTCGTCGACCGGGGTCTCGATCGCCACGACCTCCCGCGACGGCGAGAGCGCCATGGTCCGCGCGCCGCGCACGGTGGGCGAAGGCAGCTTCTTCAGCTCCTCGGGGTCGTCATTG
>Ga0315287_10005946_pt1 | contig 12069 bp, 13 predicted proteins | sample YL17G11_0_MG_FD_205037 | JGI IMG/M metagenome (GOLD analysis project Ga0315287, IMG submission 205037) | Sediment microbial communities from Yellowstone Lake, YNP, Wyoming, USA - YL17G11_0 | ecosystem: Environmental > Aquatic > Freshwater > Lake > Sediment | place: USA: Wyoming | collected...
GACAACGGAAGAATCATATCCTATTACACCGACCGCATCACCTTTTTTCTTAACAAGCCAAGGGCCGAGTGCGTGTCTTCCCATGCACAGCTTATCGGCAAAACGAGATCAAAACTTTAAAGCTAACCGAATAGCAAATATCGAAACCCCTATCGTCGCCACTTAAATAAAAAGCCCAGCTTAAATTGCCTGGGCGTATTTTCGCTCTGACGCCAACCTTAAAAAGTCGCTTGGGAGGGAGGGTGCAGTTTATAGTGCCTTCACCATATCCCTTGCGTCCGGCTTGCCCCTTTTCAACGGGGAGATACTTTATTCTATCGGATGGAGTCCCTTTGATTTTCTCGAATCGGCCTGCCCCCTTGATGATTTCGCTTGTCATTCCGCTCGATGCCCCTCCGAGCGCACCTTGACTCTTGAACGTAATGGTACCGAAAGAGCCAGAATGAATCATTCGAAACTCCGTTGAGGTAAAGGATCCAGCCTATTCTGCCGATATAGCATTTAAGATTATCCGTCATCCAATAAGGCAGCGCATATGAAAAAGCTAACGTGGCCAATTGTCATTATTTTTCTGATCTTTGCGCTACCGGTTACAGCCCAGTTCTATCGCTACATCGACAAGAATGGCAACCTGCACTTTACCGATGATCTCAACAAAGTTCCAGCAGAACAAAGATCAAATATTCGCAAATACAACGAGCCCGAAACTGGCTCAGCTCCTTCCTCCAAAGAAGCCGTGACAGAGAAAGAGACGCCACCAGCAACAAGCGCTGAATCGAGTGTAAGCCAAATGCATGGTGCAGTGGCAACTGCTGCTGATAGAACTGTTTCCCTGGAAGAACTCCGGACTCGGGTTGAAAAAATGAAGGAGCAGCTTGAAGCAGAGTATCTGACACTTGCTAAGGGAAAAGATGCTCTTGCCAAGGGCAGGACTTCAAAAAGGACTCGCGAAGAACTGGTTGCCTACAACAAGTCCGTCGATGCGTTTAATCAACGAGCGGAAAATTATGACAAAATGAGCAGCCAACTTAGCAAGCTGGTAGATGAATATAACGCCTATGTGCTTGAGAAAAACGCAAAATATCAAAAGCCATGAAAAAACTCTTATCCGCAAATCTGAACAGCTCCTGAGGTTACAAAACACTCTGATCGGTCGTGCGCTATTTTCTCTTAGTACCTGAGCTAATCTCATAAACAAAATCGTCATACTTCGCAACGTCTGGCTTCAGCTTTAACGCCTCCTTTGCGTCTTCCAAAGCACGCTGAAGATCCCGCTTATTTAGCCAAGCAGTTCCCCGTCCATAATAGGCTTCAGCAAGTTTTGAATCGATTGATATTGCTTTAGTGAAGTCTTTTATAGCAGGCTCCAAATCGCCGTTGTTGAGGAAGGCCCAGCCTCTATTCAGGTAAACATATTTGGCGTTTTCATGTTCCCACTGCAGGGTAAGGGCCACGGAATAATCCTGAATGGCGTTCACCCAGGTGTTTTTCCCGGAATAAGCATCCCCCCTCATTTCTAAAATCAGAAACCGCAAGTTTTTATCGCCTTCCCCGGTCAATTCCAAGGCCTTTGAAAAATCGTATATGGCCTTGTCGTACTGTCTGTCTTTCAAATAGGATCTACCGCGCATATAGTAAATCCGGTTGTTCTCCTCTCCGGCGGGTGCCAGTTCCAACACCTTCGAGAAACTGTCAATCGATCTGCCGTACTCCATGTTCTCATAAAAAATCTTACCTTGCGCATAATATTCTTCGGCATGTTTATTATAGCCCTTGGAGCATGAAACAGTGGTAACGATCGTTAACAGGACCGCGGTTAAAACCCAGCTGTTTTCTTTAGTCATGCGGATCATCTTCTGGAGGATATGGGGGAGGATATGGGGACGCTCTCACCATTTGGGGAGGATATGGGGACGCTCTCACCATTTAACCTTGGGAGGATATGGGGACGCTCTCACCATTTAATCTTGAAAGTGGTCGGTGTTTGCTTTTGATATCTGGAAGGTATGCCACGCAAATCACGAATCGACGCACCCGGCGCCCTCCAGCATGTGATCGCACGGGGGATCAACCGCCAGAGGATATTCCGGAACGATCCGGACAAAAAGAACTTCCTCGACCGCTTGAGCGCCCTTTTGAAAGTATCCGGAATCAAGTGCTATGCTTGGGCGGTATTCGACAACCACTTCCACCTCTTGCTCAGAACCGGAACGGTTCCGATTTAGACTCTGACGAGAAGGATCGTATGTGCCCGAAGGCTTTTTTGCTATTGGGCCGCAGGGCAACTGCGGATCAGCCTGACCACGCTTTCCGCCCAGCTCGATCTTTCAGTGAATGCTGTCAGCAAATCGGTGGCAAGGGGAAAGACGTTGGCAAAGAAGCGTGACTATTCTTTTACCTGATGATAAAGGTTAAAAGGTGAGAGCGTCCCCTATGTCTTACCCTATGTCTTACCCTATGTCTTATGCTCGGGTCGGAAGTCGACTTTACTTGGAAGGGAAATTGCGGTAGAAAGACGCTCAGCCTTTCAAAGGAGAGTCAGCCATGGCCGAGCGCAACGAGCCGGTTGAAGTGGTGTGCCCCGCGTGCCGGCGGACGCAAATCGTCTACATCCCCAAAGAGGAGATTCCGAAGTGCCCGGAATGCGAGCGGCGGATGGTGCTCCGTGAGCTGTTGCGGGAAGGGAAGTCCTATTGAGGTGCAAAGGGAGCCATTCCCGCCGAATGCGGTTAACTTATCACCCAAGGGAGGTATCTAAATGAGGAAACAAATCGGTATGGCCCTGATGGCGGTCACGGTATTTGCGATGCTGGCGGCAGGCGTTGCGTTCGGCGACGACATCGAGCTTGCCAAAAAGTCGACCATCGAGGAGATCCTCAAAAACGGTGAACTGCGGGTCGGTTTCGAGTCCGGCTACATGCCGTTCGAGATGACCGACAAAACCGGAGCGTTTATCGGCTTCGACATCGACATGGCCAAGGAAATGGCCAAAGCGATGAACGTCAAATTCGTTCCGGTAAATACCGCCTGGGACGGCATCATTCCGGCGCTGCTCACCAAGAAGTTCGACATCATCATGAGCGGCATGACCGTCACCCAGGAAAGAAACATGAAGATCAACTTCGCCGACCCTTACATCATCGTCGGCCAAACCGTCATCATCAACAAGAAGCACCAGGGTAAAATCAAGTCCTACAAAGATCTCAACGACCCCAAGTACATCGTCACCTCGAAGCTCGGAACCACCGGTGAGCAATCGGTCAAACGGCTGATCCCCAAGGCCCAATACAAGTCCTTCGAGGAGGAAGTAACGGCCGCCATGGAGGTCGCAGGCGGCAAAGCGGATGCCTTTGTCTACGATCTGCCCTTTTGCGTCGTCTTCATGGCCCAGCAGGGCGGCTCCGGCCAGTTGGTGTTTATAGACAAGCCCTTCACGTTTGAGCCCCTGGCCTGGGCCGTCCGCAAGGGGGACCCCGATTTCATGAACTGGCTCAATAATTTCCTGACCCAGGTCAAGAACGACGGCCGCTACGACCGCATCTACGAAAAGTGGATCAAGTCAACGGAGTGGATCAAGGACCTCGAGAAGTAGTCCCCGGCCAAATGCTGCGATCGAAAAGGGTGCGATCGAAACGATGAGCACGCAACGGTCCCCTCTGAGGCAAAAACGCGGCCGCTCCTACTACGTGGGCGCGGCCGCGTTTGGTGCGCTGCTGTTCGGCCTGTCCGCAGCGCTTTACATCGCCACTGTCAAAGTAGACTACGTTTGGCGCTGGAACCGCATCCCCCAGTACTTCTTCTACCAGGCGCAGCTTGACATCCGCGCCGACATGGAAGGCGAGATCGCAGGTGTCAGCGGCGAGGGAGACACCCGGAGGGTCCTGCTGAAGGGCGCCGACGGCGAACGCGTCTATGAGGTGCCAGCGGCAGGCCTGAGAATGGCGAATGGGGACCTCATTTCCGCCGGCGACATCCTGGGGGTGAAATATCAATGGAAGGCCGGCCTGCTGATACAGGGCCTAAGTCTCACCATCAAGGTCAGCATCATCGCCACGGTGTTCGGAGTGCTCATCGGGCTTTTCGCCGGCATCGCCCGGGTCTCCGTCAACCCCTTCTTCCGGTGGACCGCCGTCACCTACGTGGAGATCATCCGGGGCTCGCCGCTGCTGGTGCAGATCTTCATCTGGTACTTCGTCCTGGGCACGCTCATCAACTCCATCCTAGCCCGTTTTGACATCGACCAGATCCCTCCCCTCTGGTACGGTGTGGCCTCCATGGCCACTTTTGCCGGCGCCTACGTGGCGGAAATCGTACGTGCCGGCATCCAGTCCATCCACCGCGGCCAGAACGAAGCCGCACGTTCCCTGGGCATGAGCTACGCTCAGGCGATGGTCCATGTCATCCTGCCCCAGGCGATCCGCCGCATCCTGCCTCCCCTGGCCGGAGAGTTCATCAGCCTGGTCAAGGACTCCTCGCTGCTCGGCATCATCGCTATCCGGGAGCTCACCAAGGCCACCCGCGAGGTGGTCACGACGAGCCTGCAGGCCTTTGAACTGTGGTTCGTATGCGCCCTGCTCTATCTGATTCTGACCTTCACGCTGTCCATGTGCGTAAAATACCTGGAGAGGAGAATGGTCGCGTGATCGAGGTCCGCAATCTCTGCAAGACCTTCTGGCTGCCGCACGAGTTGAAGGCGCTGGTCGACGTGTCGGTGTCGATTTCCGCCGGCGAGGTCGTGGTGGTGATCGGTCCCTCGGGCTCCGGCAAGAGCACCCTGCTGCGCTGCATCAATCGTCTGGAGACGGCCGAGTCCGGTCATATCCTCATCGAAGGCGTCGACGTGCTCGACCCCAAGACCGACATCAACCGGGTGCGGGCCGAAGTCGGCATGGTGTTTCAGTCCTTCAACCTCTTCCCGCACAAAAACGTTTTTCAAAACATCACGCTGGCCCAGCGCGTGGTGCGCAAACGATCCGCGGCAGAGGCGCGCGAAAAAGCCGATTTTCTGCTGCAGAAGGTGGGGATCCAGGAAAAGACCAATGCCTACCCCGATCAGCTTTCCGGCGGCCAGCAGCAGCGGGTCGCCATCGCGCGCGCCCTTGCCATGGACCCCAAGGTCATGCTCTTCGATGAGCCCACCTCCGCCCTGGACCCGGAGATGATCGGCGAGGTCTTGGACGTCATGAAGACCTTGGCCAAAGAGGGCATGACCATGGTGGTGGTCACCCACGAAATGGGCTTTGCCCGGGAGGTGGCCGATCGGGTGGTTTTTATGGATGCCGGAGCGGTCGTCGAAACCGGAACGCCGGAACATTTTTTCTCCAACCCCACGCACGATCGGACAAAGCTGTTCCTGAGTCAAATATTAAAATAGGGGCCAAGGGCTGGGTAAATAGAAAAAAACCGGGGTCAGGTCTTGATTATTGACACAAACAACAGAAAGGGATAGGGCTCGATGTCATCGTGTCCGAATTGCTGAAAGGAGAACGTTGTGGCTCGGCCCTTGCGAATAGCCTATCCGGGTTTTTTTTAATATGTGACTTCCCGTGGCAACGAGCGCAAGACGGTGTTCAAGAGCACTCGCGACCAGAAAAAAATCGAGGCACTGGAAAAGAGAATCAGCAAGTGAAGAATAAAGAGCTGACCCTTTTATTTTGTGTGCGAGTATTTACAAAATCCGCGCAATGCCGGATCACTGCTTGAGGCGCGGTCTTTCAAAAACCTTGTTAAGCACCGCCCGGGAATCGCGGAAAAGAGGGTGCATTTTCACCCTGGCGCTGCATCCGCGGGGTGTTGTCGGGTGCGGCCTTGGGGCGGCGCACATCGGTCGCCGGCTCACGCTGGTCGGAGCGTTGCGTCGGCCTTTCCCCGCGTTCCAGGCGCTGAGGTGACCCCGTCTCGGCCCGGTTTGGTGAAAGGCGGCTCGCTGGCTCGCTGGGTAATTGCCGCGCCGGGGCCCAGGACCCTTCGGTGCGGTTCGGGGCGGGCGCGGAGGCGGGCGTTGGCCTGCTGACAGGCTGCTCCGGCCGGCCTTGGCGTTCCGCACGTTCTGAACGGTCCGGCCGTTGCGGCTGCTGGGGTTGTTGCGGCAGCCGCTGAACCACAGGCGGTTGGCTCTCGGGGTACCGGTCGGGCCGGCGCAGGCCCTCTTTCTTAGGCGGTGCAGGCTGTTGTTCGCGGCCTGCTTCGGGGCGCCGCTCGACCGTGCTATGCCCGAACGGCGGGCGAGGCAGTGCCTCGGCATTCTCGCGAAGCTGCGGCCGCTCGACGATGTGGGGGGCGGGGCCGGAAGCCTCAGCCGCATCCGGCTTACGTTCCCGATGCTCGGCCGGCTGCGCCGAGGCGTGGGACGGACGGGTGCTCACCACAGGAAGCTTCAGATCCTTCTCAGGAGGGCGAGGGCCCTGTTTGGGCGTGGACCCAAAGCTTGCGGGCGTCTCCCTCACCTGAGGTGCAGTGTGAATCGGCCGCAAATCCTTCGCGTCCACTCGGGTCAATTTTTCCTTTGCGAAGCCGCCGCGGTGAAAATGATCCTCGTGTACGGCCACCACGGCATTCCGCACGTGGGCGTTACGGTAGACATGAATCTCCTCTACTTTCACCACGGTCGTGCGATGCACGACCACGTTGTTCACGACGCGGGGGCCACCCCAGCCGCCCCACCAAGGCCGGTGAATGAAACCCGGCCGACCCCACCACGGCACGCACGGCTCGCCCCAGCCCAGCGCCACCCAGCCCACGACCGGACCGCTCGTGCCAAAGGCCACTTGGCCATGCGGGCCGCCGAAAAAAGCCACGAGGGCGGGGGAGTAGACCGGCCTTGACACCATCGGTCCCGGCGCCCAACACCAGAAGCCGTCCACATGGACCCAGCGGCCGTAGTGATAAGGCGCCCAACCCCACGGGGCGGTGTCCACCCAGGTCCAGCCGTAATGCGGGTCGTGGATCCAGGCCCCCGTGCTGTAGGGGGCCCATCCGGCCGGCACCCCGGCCGGCACCCACACGGGGCCGTAGTCGGGAACGACGCGCCAGCGCCCGTAACGGTCGAGATCGCTCGCCCCGTAGACGCCGGGCGGGACATAGCGCGCGCTCTCCGCATCGAGAAGCCGTTCAGTGCGGGCGTAGTTCCAGTTGTCCCAGGGGTCCGGGGGCGGTGCCGAGTAGGAGGAAACCGTCGGGCGCTCGGTGCCTTCGATGACCACCTCTTCGCTCGGAGCGATGCCGAAGGATGTATCGTCGGCGGGGCTGACGACAGCCCGTCCGCCGCGACGGGTGATGAAGGCGGTGCGCTCGCCCATGACGTCCACGCGATAATACCCAGCGCGGTCTATCGTGAAGGCGGCGTTCGGCGTAGACACCTCCAGCGTGAGCCCGGGCTCGAGACTGCGCAGGTCGAACGAGGCATGACCCGCGACCACCTTGAATTGAAGATAATCAGGCTCCTGGTTTTCGAATCCGATCTGGGTGTTGGCCCAGCCGCGCACGAAGACGCGGGCGCGGATCTGGATTTCCAGGTTTCCCGGCGAGCCCGTGTAGAGCTGGTCGCCCGGGGACAAGGGTATGTTGACCTGGGCCGGCGTCCAGTCCTGGGCGCCGGGACGGAGAAAGGACACTTGGCCGTCTATGAAGCTCAATCGGGGAGGTGTGCGTCCGATCCCATCCTGCGGCAATTCCTCCGAGACGTTTTCCTGTGCGGCGAGCGACGCTGCCGAGAGCAAGCCAAACGCCAAAGCGATGATCAAGGTCGTTCGGGCACGCATGTGCGGTTCTCCTTTCGGATTGTTCCTGGAGTGATTTGACGACGAACAAACCCAAAAGGGTTACCCGTTAAGCGCCTGAAAATTTATTTGCTTGTAGTATCGAACAATTATCGTCTGGTCCGTGCTGAAATGAGGGAAGGGTTTGTTTGCCAAAGTGGCACTTTAAGCCTATTAAGAGAGAGGTATGTAGTCACGAGGCTGCATAAAAAGGCTTTGGGGTCAGGTCTTGATTCTTGACATAAACGACAGCAAGGGACAGGGCTGCATGTCATCGTGTCCGAATTGCTGAAAGGAGGACGTTATGGCTCGGCCCTTGCGAATAAGCTATCCGAGTGCCTTTTAGCATGTGATTTCCAATGGCAACGAGCGCAAGGCGGTATTCAAGAGCACTCTCGACCGGAAAAAATCGAGGCGCTGGAAAAGAGAATCAGCAAGTGAAGAATGGAGACCTGACCCTTTTTCTTTCCTCACCGGTCAACATTAACCTAAATGCCCAACAACCGGCTGGACTTGACCGCTAAAACATGCGGCAAGTCAGCTTTTACGTTGGGCGGCCGGGGAAGTGGAGCGCATCGGCGGCCAGCGCATGAGCTGCGCAACTCGCCGACAAAGTGATCAGTCTTTGATGCAGCTTGTTTTTATTCTCGGGTCAAAGTATGTTCTTCAATAACGGAGGCGAAAGCCTTCGAGGCCCATGAGTTCATCCCAAACTGAAAGGAGGAAAGCATGAAATACGGTGCACGGAACAAGATCCAAGCAAAGGTCAAAAGCGTCAAGAAGGGGGACATAATGTCCTTGGTTAAATTCACTGTGACGAAACCCCATGAAATGGCATCGGTTCTGACCACAGAATCGGTCAAGGATCTCAAGCTTAAGGCTGGTGAGCAGGTCGAACTGATCATTAAGGCGATTCACGTCCTCCCCGTAAAAGAATAGGCCATACCATCATTTTTGCCTTTGTAGGGTTGGGGCTGGCTTTTCACCCCGACCCTATTATTTCATTTGTTTCGCATTTGATTCAGTCTCTCTTGCCTGATGTTGACACCCGGCAGTTCAAAGGACACTTTTTCAGATTTGTCGATGCAATCTGAAAAATTCCGGAAGATTCGATCTTGGGAGGTAAAATGAAAACCATACGACTAGGGGCCACCGCTCTGGAGATTTCTGAGATAGGATTTGGGGGTATCCCTATTATTCCGTTACCACGAGAAGAAGCCGTCTCAGTTGTCAAACACTGTTTTGATCTGGGGATCACGTTTTTTGATACTGCCAACATGTATCCCACGAGCGAAGAAAAACTCGGAATTGCTCTGAAGTCAGATAGAAACAAGGTGGTCATTGCCACTAAAACCACCCAGAGAGATGCCAAAGGTGCTGCTGATCACCTTGATCTGTCTCTGAGGCAACTTCAAACTGAATGGATCGACGTTTACCAGCTTCATAACGTATCCAATGAAGAAGCTCTCAATCAAGTGCTTGCTCCTCAGGGGGCTTACGAGACCGTTTCCAAAGCCCGTGATGCTGGAAAAATCCGTTTTATTGGCATTTCGTCTCACAGCATTGCGACTGCAATGGAAGCGCTGAAAACGGGTTTGTTTCAAACCCTCCAATTCCCATTTAATTTTATTGAAAGTGACCCGGCCAATCAACTCTTTCCCTTAGCAACCCAAAACAAGGTGGGCATCATCGGCATGAAACCCCTCGGTGGAGGCCTCTTGGAACGAGCTGACCTATGTTTCAGGTTTCTGCAGCGACATCCTTATGTTGTGCCGATCCCCGGGATTCGGGCAAAAAAGGAAGCCGATGAAATCATTGAACTATACCGAAACCCTGAACCCCTATCGGAAGCCGATTTAAACGATATTGAAAATATTCGGTCAGCTTTAGGTGAAAAATTCTGCCACCGCTGCGAGTACTGCATGCCGTGTGAGCATGGAGTCCAGATTCCGTCCGTTCTCATATTTCAGGCGGCTGCAAAACGTTTATCTCGTGAAGGTGTCAAGGGCTGGGTCGGAAAGGCCATGGAAAGCGTAGAGCAATGCATTGAATGTGGTGAATGCGAGCAAAAGTGCCCATATAACCTGCCGATTTCGGATTTGCTCAAAGAAAACCTGGCACTTTATAATCAGTATGTGCGCTCTTAGTTTCATATTTGAAAATTGACAACTCAAATGTGACTGAAGTCGCATGATCATCATACCCAAAAAGGGCAGCGGCTCGCCCTCGGGCATGATTTGCTCATTTTGAAATATCTTCTATTACCAGTAATCCTCCCATAAAGATCGGCTCGTACCTTTTTCGTATTTCATATCTTGCAACACCCCATCGGCCGTGAAAATAAAAACGACGGTGTCATAACGTAAAAGGTTGCCAGTGGCTTCCATGCTAGGGTTGGGCAGCAAGGCATACTTCAAAGGAATCCCCATCGAAACCTTCATGCCCCTATAGAGGGCTCTTCGATAATGCAGAGCAAAATCGCCATTCATATCAACGAGATCGGTGGGCGCACCATAGCAGGACAGGATTTCTTCCAGCAATGTCTTTTTCTGGATAAATTCAACAGGGGGCGGAAGGACATCGGCCCCCTCCTGAATTTTTTCAATTCGCAGAGAGACGCACCCTGATATGGCTTGCGCTATCAGCAAAGCAGCAGCGACCCTGATGATGCTATTAAAAGGGCATCGCATAAGATGCTGCCTCCGAATTAAAACTGCTCCCGAAATGTGTTACCACGTCATCATTGTTAATGAAAAATACGATTCGATCGTATTGGGTTTCAAAATTGGCGAAGGTAAGGACAACCAGCCAGAGTCCTGTGCCCTTATCTACGGACCGTTCGTAAACGTATGCATTGCCATTAGACAACTTAACGATTTTATTCGGCGGTCCGAATAATCGCGTCACTTCACTCGCGCTTGTTTTGCCTGTGGTTACCTGTTTTAGTGCATTTTCGTCAAAAGGTACGAAATTCTTGCCTCGCCCGAAAACCGCGCAGCCAGTGCAGATTGATGCCATCAGCAATATGCTGATTACAAAACATACCCTTTTCATATAATCATGGCCCCTTTCATTGAGGATGATGATATTCGGCGTAAATTTAGCGGCCTGCCTATCTTTTCAAGTTATCTAAAAATGGATAACCACTATCACCTCTTGCTGCAAACCCCGGCGGTGAACCTGCCCCAGATCATGCGCCACATCAACGGGGCCTATACCACAAAGTGAAGAATGGAGACCTGACCCTTTTTCTTCTCTTTTTCTTTCCCGTGCCGAACTGGCCCCTTCTCCGCCGCTGATCAGGATTCTCAGGCTTCGCCGCCCGCTTGGATCTGCGCCAGCAGGCGGGTGATTTCCTGCGCTGCCGCAAGGCGGGAAAGCCAGCGTTCCGGGATGGCGGAGCGCCCGCCCCAGGCACCGAGCACCAGGCCGGCCAGCAAACCACGGCCGGCCGACTCCCCGCCGGCCATGACGTTTTCAATCAGGCCCTCCTCCAGCCGGTCCTCGTATTTTGCGATCAGGTGGACCGTGGCGGGGAAGGCCGCTGCGATTTCGCACATCTGGCCGAACCGGCCCACCGCGCTGCGTGTGTCCTCGGAAGCGCTCGACAGGCCGGCACTGATCCACCCCTTGATAGGCTCGCCGAAGGCGGTTTCTGCCGCAACCTGTTCCATGGCTTCCGCAGGGCTCACGCCCTGCAGCACGCGGCAGGCGACCCGGCTGAAAAAATCCGCGCCGGCGAGAACCACCGGTGAGTTGTGGGTGAGAGCTGTCTGTCGTCGGGCGCTGTCGACTAGTTGGCCGGGGTCGTTCCGGTAGCGATAGACCAGTGGTGCGATGCGCGCGGCGCCGGCAAGGTCGTCGGAGGTCGAAGCCGCCTCAACCCCTGTCTTGCCGGCCTCGAGGTTTTTCAAGGCCTGCTGGGTCGCGCCATCGAAATATCCGCTGTAGGTGCGGAACCACTCGCGCCAGCAGCGGCTGAAATGATCCTCGTCGAAGCCGCCGCATGCGGAAACCGACCGGAGCAGGACCAGGGTCTGGTCCCCGTAGTGAGTGAGTTCCCCGCGGGCCTTGGTGGGATGGTAGGTGGGGGGCGACGGTTTCAGGAAGTCTGTCACTCGGCCGAATCTGGCGTCGATCTGCCGCGTGTCGTAGATCCAGTGAGCTCCCAGCGCGAGTGCGTCGGCGGCAAAGGAAGCCAGCACCATGGTCTCTGCGTTTCCGGCCATGGTCAATCCTCCTTCAATTTCTGGGGTTGATATAAGGTAATGTTCCCTCAGTCCCTGTTGTTTGATAGAGTTTTTACGATAGT
>Ga0315287_10005947_pt1 | contig 12069 bp, 9 predicted proteins | sample YL17G11_0_MG_FD_205037 | JGI IMG/M metagenome (GOLD analysis project Ga0315287, IMG submission 205037) | Sediment microbial communities from Yellowstone Lake, YNP, Wyoming, USA - YL17G11_0 | ecosystem: Environmental > Aquatic > Freshwater > Lake > Sediment | place: USA: Wyoming | collected...
GGGGGCGGACCACCCCCAGAGGAACGCCAGCGATTCTTCGGGGGCAATCCCCCCCTCCAGCGGGAGCCGGACGAGCAATTCGCCGGCCGAAGCGACCGCATCGGCGTTCAGGTCGTCAAAGAGAAGGAGACTGGCTGCCGGGAGGGGTTGCCGGCCGGCATTGTACACAATCACGATCAGATCCCATGATTGACCGGCGTGCTCCTCACCCCGGCCGCGGAGGAGGCACGCATCGTACTCTCGTCTCGCGATCGAGTTTTCACGCCCGGGGGTTCCCTTCGCCGGATCGCCGCATGGACCCCAGTTCACCGAATCAGAGGAGGCCCGCAGGGCGTCGCAGCGCTCCAGCGATGCACCTCCCGTCGCCCCCCCCCAGTGTGGCCGGTAGACCACACTATCCATGGTCATCCCCCCACGCTCGTACACGAAGACCGCATCGCCGGTGTTGTTCAGCGAGGGGAATCCCGGGACATTGATCACCCGGCCGGGGATTCCGGATCTTGAACCTGCAAGGAGGGCGGAATCACGCGTAAGTGTCACAAATCCCCCGGGCGCCAGCAACAGCGTTCCGGCCGCAATAGGGTGTCTCGACGTTCTCGCGGCGTCGGAGAGCATCAGTCCTCCTATGTTCACTTCCTCCGTCGAGCCGTTTTTCAGCTCGATCCACTCGGGCTCTCCTCCTGAGGGGGCGTACATCACTTCATTAATGACGACTCCGCCGAAGACTGGTGTACCCGACGGAGAGGGGGCGCCGGGGAGGGGGAGCGTGATCAGGATTGCTAGGGCCGAAAACGCCGGGAAAACGGGCATGGCCGCCTTGTTTGACTTTCCTTTGGTTTTTCGCTATATACGTGAGACAAAGATTACTACAGCCGCCATGGACAAATTACGAATACTCTACGTCGACGATGACGCTGACTTACGTGGTCTTGTAAGAGATCAGCTGACACCCCTGGGGTATGAGGTGGACGAGGCGGAGGATGGTGCCGTCGCGCTCGAGATGCTCGGAAAGGGGAACTATGCTTTGATGCTGCTGGACATCAACATGCCCGGGAAATCGGGCATCGACGTCCTGAAGTTCATCAAGGAAAAGGGATTGAAATGCAAGGTGATCATGTTGACAGGGCGGGTAGGATTTTCGGTCGCGACTGAAACCCTGAAGCTGGGGGCGGACGACTATATCACGAAGCCGTTCAACATCGAATACCTGCAGTTCTCCATCAAGCGTGTGATGGGGCAATAGACATCCCGCCGCCCTGAAACGACGAAAGCGACCCGGTGAGGCCGCTTTCGTCGTTTTTCTGTCTGAATGAGCCCGCTCAGGTACCGGCGCTGAAATCGTCCATGTACGCGATCTGTTCCGGGGTCAGTTTGTCGATGCTGATCCCCTGTGTGCTCAGCTTCACGCGGGCGATCTCCTGGTCCTGCGAAGCCGGGATGTCGTGCACGGCGTTATCGAGCCGGACCCCTTTGGTATGCAGCTCGGCCAAGCGAAGCTGCGACATGAATTGATTTGCGAAGGACATATCCATCACTTCGGACGGATGCCCTTCGGCAGCGGCCAGGTTCACCAGTCGCCCCTGCGCGAGCACGTAAAGCCGCCGGCCGTCCCTCAGCGTGTATTCCTCGTTGTTCATGCGGATCTCACGCTTCTTCTTCGTCTGCCGCGCGAGGTGGACGAGGTTGATTTCACAGTCATAGTGGCCGGTGTTGCAGACGATCGCCCCCTCCTTCATGACCTTGAAATGACGGTCGACGATCACATCCCTCACGCCGGTCGCGGTGATGAAAATGTCGCCGATCTTTGCCGCCTGGTCCATGGTCATGACCCGGAAGCCCTCGAGGGTCGCCTTCAGCGCCGCGGTCGGCTTCACTTCGGTGACGATCACGTTTGCGCCCAGTCCCTTCGCGCGCAGCGCGACACCCTTGCCGCAATGCCCGAAACCCGCCACCACCACATTCTTGCCCGCAAGAAGAACGCTCGTCGCGCGCAGCACCCCGTCCAGCGTTGACTGTCCCGTGCCGTAGACGTTATCGAAGTCCCATTTGGTCTCCGCGTCGTTCACGGCGATCACCGGGTACTTCAGCGCCCCGGCGGCGGCCATGGAGCGAAGACGGTGGACGCCGGTCGTCGTCTCCTCTGTTCCTCCGATGACGAATTGCTCCGCGAACTCCGGATGCTTATTGTGGATGGTGAAAATCAGATCCGCGCCGTCGTCGAGGGTGAGGTTCGGATGGAACTTCAGCGTCTCTTCGATGCACCAGTAGAATTCCTTCACGTTCATGCCGTGCCAGGCGAAGATCGAGGTTCCGTGCCTGGCCAGCGAGGCCGCGACGGCATCGTTGGTGGAAAGCGGATTACAGCCGCTCCAGCTCACCTCGGCCCCCGCATCCACGAATGTCCGGACGAGAACGGCGGTTTCCTTCGTCACGTGGAGGCATCCGGCGATCTTGTACCCTTTGAACGGCTTGGACTTCGCGTACGTCTTTCGCAGTGCCATGAGCACGGGCATGCGTGATTCCGCCCACTCGATAAGACGATCCCCTTCGGCCGCGAGCTTCAGGGCCGCGACCTTATACTTTCCCGCTTTGTGATCCATTGATTCCTTCTCTCTTTGAGGTGACTGAGTTGTTTTCTACTTTATCGCGCGCAGGAGGGTGTCGACCAGATCGAGCTTCTCCCAGGTGAAATCCCTGTCGTTCCGGCCGAAGTGCCCGTACGACGCAGTCTTGCGGTAGATCGGCCGGCGGAGATTGAGCCGCTTGATGATGCCCCGGGGCGTCATGTCGATTTCCTTCATGACCACCTTATCCAGCTCAATGTCCGGAATGCGGCCGGTACCGTAGGTATTGACGTGGATCGAGACGGGCTGTGCGACGCCGATGGCGTAGGCCACCTGGATGAGGCATTCGTCCGCGAGCCCCGAGGCGACGAGGTTCTTCGCGATGTGGCGGGTCGCATACGCCGCGCTCCGGTCGACCTTCGACGGATCCTTCCCCGAAAACGCGCCGCCGCCGTGAGGGGCCTTGCCGCCGTAGGTGTCCACGATGATTTTCCGGCCGGTCAGGCCGGTGTCGCCGTGCGGTCCGCCGATCTCGAAGCGACCGGTCGGGTTGACATGGATGATCGTCTCCCGGTCGAGCAGGTGTTCGGGAATCACCGCCTTGATGACGTGACGGATCACGTCCTCCTTGATTCTTTTTTGCGTCACATGCGGGTCGTGCTGTGTGGAAAGCACGATGGTATGGACCCGCGCAGGCGTGCGGCCGTGATACTCGATCGTCACCTGCGACTTCGCGTCCGGACGGAGGTACGGCATCAGCTTGAGATGCTTCTTGCGGACGTCGGCAAGGCGTTTGACCAGCTTGTGCGCAAACATCAGGGACATCGGCATATACTCCGGCGTCTCGTTCGTCGCGTAGCCGAACATCATCCCCTGGTCACCGGCTCCGCCGGTGTCAACCCCGCGCGCAATGTCGGGCGACTGCGAATGGATGCTGGAGATGACCGAACATGATTCCGCGTCAAAGCGGTATTCCGCTTTCGTATACCCGATGTCGCGGATGACCTGGCGCACGATTTCCTGCACTTCGATGTAGGCGTCGGTCGTGATCTCGCCGCCGACGAAGGCAAGTCCGGTCGTCACAAAACTCTCGCACGCAACGCGGGCGTTCTTGTCCTGGGCGAGAATCGCATCCAGGACGGCGTCCGAAATCTGGTCGCACACCTTATCCGGATGTCCTTCGGACACGGATTCCGACGTGAACAAATATGACATGATGCTCCTTGAAAGATATGATGGAAAAGGAAGACCCCGGGGCCTCCCCGCTAATAGAATTCGATTTCAGACGCTCCGCCGACGTTGATCCGCCTGTAGCCCCCGGTCAGCACCGATCCGTTACCGATGATCGAGTTGTCAAGCAGCATGCCGTGCACCCGGGCGCTTTCGCTGATGATCGAGTTGCGGATCACCGCGTCGGAGACTTCGGCATGGTCGGCCACCGTCGTATTCGGACCGACGATGCAATTGGCAAGGACTGCGGTCGGCGCAATATAGACCGGCTCGTTGACGACCACCCCCGGGATGACGCGGCTCGTCGAATGTTTTTCCAGCAGAGCCCGGTTTGTGGAGAGGAGCGTTTCCGGTTTCCCGCAATCGTACCACCCTTCGACCATGAAGGGTACCATCTTTTCTCCACGCTCGATCATCATCTGCAGGGCGTCGGTCAGCTGATATTCCCCCTTGGTTCGCTGATTCCCGGCCACAAGTTCGGTCAGGCATTCGATGAGGAGGCGCGACGTACGGATATAATAAAGTCCGACGATCGCGAGATTCGTCGTGGGTTTCTCGGGCTTTTCCACCACACGCGTGATGTAGCCGCCGGTCGTCTCCGCGACTCCGAACCGGCGAGGATCCTCCACCGCCTTCACGCCCAGGGCGGACACCTTCCCTTTCAGCACGGGGGTGAGGTCGACGTCGAAGATCGTGTCCCCGAGGATGATAAGGATCGGTTCCGTGCTGATCGTCTCGCGCGAGAGGTAAATCGCATGACCGAGACCCAGCCGGTCCTCCTGTTCCACATAGTCGACCCTGAAACCGGGGTACGCCCCTGCGATGTATTCCCGGATCTTCTCGCTCATGTGCCCGACGACGATCGTGGCTTCGGTGATCCCCTCCCCCACGATCTTGTCGATGATATGCCCGAGAATGGGCTTTCCCGCGACATTCAGCAGAACCTTCGGAAGAGCATAGGTATGGGGTCGGAGCCTGCTTCCGACTCCTGCCACCGGTATGATCGCGCGCATGGGATGGACGTCTGGTCGCTGGAAACAAAACAAATATCTATAAAGGTAACAAACTCGCCTCCGAGAATCAAGATAACGATTTGCCTCAGCTAATTTCTACTCAAAACGGGGTTGTTGCCTCATGGAAGTTTCTACTCCAAATCTATTGGAGAACCCGGACCTTCTGGTGTCCATACAGGAGGTTCGCTTCCATGGGGTTAATTATGCAGGAACGCCATGCCGTCACCAGGGAGCTGAGCTCCCGCTTTCGTCGCGCGTCCAAGAAGGAGCGCAGCTCGATCCTCAACGACTACGTTCAGTTAACCGGGTACAACCGGTCCTACGCCTCGTTTATTTTGAGAGCCTGCGGGATCAAGCAAGTGCGCATGATCGCAGGCAAACGCATTGTCTTTATCCCGGCCCAGGCGAGGCCAGCGGGGGCCCCACGGAAGCGTTCAGGGCCTTACCGGACCAAGGCCTTCCTCGATGCCCTCCGACAGTTCTGGGCCCTCTCCGACGGGCTCTGTGGCAAGCTCCTGGTGGCATTTATCCGCGAGATCGTCCCTCTCCTGGAGCGGCAAAAAAGACTGTTGATCCCTCAGGCGCCGATCCGCGAGCAACTGATGTCCGTCAGTGCCGCTACGATCGATCGTATTCTGGCCAAGACCAAGCGCGAGAGCCGGCTCAAAGGCCGCTCACTCACACGCCCGGGAATGCTGCTGAAGCATCAGATCCCGGTCAGGACCTTTGCCGACTGGGACGACGTCCGTCCGGGCCTCTGCGAAGCGGATCTTGTCGGCCACGACGGCGGGAGTGCCTACGGTGACTTCTGCTGCACACTCACCCTTACCGATGTGGCCACAACCTGGACCGAGACGGAAGCCTCGAAAAATAAGGCCCGTTCTAACGTTTTCCCTGCCATCAAAGCCGCCCGCGCCAAGCTCCCCTTTGAGCTCCTGGGCCTCGACTTCGACAACGGCGGCGAGTTTGTTAACGCCCAACTCGTACAGTACTGCCAGGAGGAGCACCTCACCTTCACTCGCAGTCGTCCGTACCGCAAGAACGACAACTGCTACGTCGAACAGAAAAACAACTCCATTGTCCGGCACCTGGTCGGCTACTACCGCTACGATACCCCCGAGCAACTGGAACTTCTCCGTAAGCTCTACCGGGTCGCGCGACTGTACACCAACTTCTTCGTGCCGGTCATGAAGCTCAAAGAGAAGGTCAGGCACGGGAGCAAGGTCACACGGCGCTACGACGAGCCTCAGACACCCTACAAACGGGTCCTGGCGCATCCGCAGATCCCGGAGCAGGTCAAAATCAATCTCACGCGCCAGTATGAGAGCCTCAATGTCGTCGAGCTCAAACGGGTCCTTAATCGCCTCCAGCAAGCGCTCTTCCGCTCTGCCATCGAGGCCGGCCCCCCGCCTCAGCTACCCTCCCACGTCCGGATCCAAAGTCCCGACCATCCCTGGCGCAAAGGAGGAACATTCACTCGAAAGAAACATCCACAGCAACCGGAAGACCCCCTCCACGGGGGCAGGTGAAAACCATCTTGACTTCAACAACAAAAATCGCAATCATCTCAGCCGTCCCCCACAGGGGGGCTCAAAACCATGAGTAGAAACTTAACTGAGGCAACGAGACAACTTTCGAGTAGAAACTTAGGTGAGGCAACTAGTACGTCTTCCGTTTGCGCTCGGATCGCTCTATGCCGGGGCTTGCCATGATCTCGGTTGTCACTTTGCTGATCACTTCCAGGGAGGGGCTCCGGACACATTGCGCTGAATCCGCACGTGGAAGTCGCGTTCTCACAAGAGGATGCGAATTTCGTGGCGGCCCGGATCAGACGATGTCCCGGGTGGTCGGTTCTCTTGATTGTTTCGATATCGAACCCTACCTTTTGATTGACCGGGCGCATTTGAGACCCGGGGGGCGCCAGACCCGGCTCCGCATCGCCCCTGTCCTTTTCCATAGGCCTCCTCCTCACCGGGGGGATTCTCCCCATTCATCGTTCTTCTCCCAGGCTGCTTCGTCTCATACCTTGTTACATCTGGCATGTGGCCAATGCGGGGCTCCATCTTGTGTCGAATCACAACGAGGGAGCTCCCGGGCTGAGGGAGGTCGTCGTTGTGTATTTCCAACACGCGCTGTGGGTTCTTGCGTTCATGGCGAGTCAGGCCGCCGGGTGACAGTGAGAGGTCTTTTTCCGCCCGGTTGTTCGCTCATTTTACCTATTCGCACGGACAGGACAATGATGAAATTCTGTTGCGCATTGCTTCTCCTGATCCCTTCGATTGCGGCGGGATCTGAGGCATCTGATTCGGTTCTCATGTTGCAGGCTTTGAAGGTCGACACTTCTCTTGTCGGACCGGTGACACTGGGGAACGACACCCTCTTTGCCCTTCAGGCGGGGGTGAGGGGTTATTCAGCGCAGAAGCGGGCTGAAGCCGTAGGCCGGAGAATCATCGAGACGCTGGCGGAGTCGGGTGTCCCCCTTGACTCGCTCGCGGTTCTGGAGTCCGAGGTGTCATCGGACATTGTCGTGGGAGACCATCTTCTCCTCTCCGTTGTCGATATTGACGCTTCACTGAAGGGAACCACCCGATCGGACCTTGCGCAACGATATGCGAGGGCGATACGAACAGGAGTCGAACGGTACAGGGAGGATCGAAGCAAGACGACGCTTCTCCAAGGGGCTCTCCTTTCCGCAGCGGCGACGATCGTGCTTGTCATGATTCTGCGTCTGCTTTCGTGGCTCCGGCGGCGGCTGGAGAACGCTCTGGATGCACGCGTGCGCGGAATCACGATCCAGAAGCAGGAGTTCATAAGAGCGGACTGGCTCAAATCAGCCTTACGACTTACAGCCCGACTCGTGAAATGGGTTCTCGTGATACTTCTGATCTACGCGTACCTTGAGTTTGTCCTTACACGGTTCATCTGGACGCGTGCATTTGCCAACAGTCTTCTCGATCTCACGCTGCAGCCTCTGATCATACTCGGGTCGAGCGCTCGTGAATATCTCCCGAATTTCTTCTTCCTGATAGTCCTCTTTTTCCTGACCCGGTATGTGCTGAAATTCCTGCGGATCCTGTTCGTGGAAGTCGAGAAGGGGAGGATTGTGCTCCCCGGTTTCTTCGCGGACTGGGCGATGCCGACGTTCAAGATCGTCCGAATTCTTGTCGCGGCGTTTGCCGCTGTGGTGGCGTTCCCCTACATCCCGGGTTCAAATTCGCCGGCGTTTCAGGGTACGTCGATTTTCATTGGCGTGCTCGTCTCTCTGGGTTCGACCTCCGCAGTGGGGAACGTCGTCGCCGGAGTGATCCTCACGTATACGCGCTCCTTTAGAGTGGGAGAGATCGTGCAGATTCAGGATGCCCTCGGCATGGTTGTGAGCCGGGGGTTGCTGGTAACGAGAATCCGTACTCCGAAGAATGTGGAAGTGACAATTCCCAACGCGACGGTGCTGGGTGTGCACGTGAGCAACTACAGCGTCCGGGCAAAAGAAGGGAAGCTCATTCTCCCGACAAGCGTCACCATCGGCTACGATGCGCCATGGCGGCAGGTCCATGCGCTTCTCCTCAGGGCGGCCGACAAGACTGACGGCGTTTTGAAGGACCCTGAGCCGTTTGTCCTGCAGAAGAGCCTGGATGATTTCTACGTGAGGTACGAGCTCAATGTCTACACAACCACTCCGGAAGAAATGCTCAGGATCTTTTCGGACCTCCACAAGAACATTCAGGATACATTCAACGAATACGGCGTGCAGATCATGTCACCCAATTTTGTTGCTGATCGTGAATCTCCGCCTGTCGTTCCCAGGGATCGATGGTATGCGCCGCCGGCGAGAAAGCCCGGCGAGCCGGGAGCGGACATGTGAACCAGAGATGAGAGCGAGCGTCTTCGGACATATTCCGGACTGATGCCGAGCGGATTTCTCAATGGCGGGATTTACGGGGTGGGGGACATCTAGCCCCGGCCAAAGAAGACAGGACTGGAAGGGGAAGGTCAAGATCCGTGACCGGAGAAATTCAAACGCCCGTGACCCGGTCCGGCTACGGGAACGGCCGGGGGTCCGGCCGCCTTCAGGGGATCGCGACCGGCCGAACGCTCCGGCCGGCGATCACTCTGTCTGCGCCGTCCCGTTCAGAAGTACCTCCGGACAGCGAGCCAGACGATGTTGTTGCTCTCCTCAAAGGTATTCGAGTAGCTGTTGCGCGTTTTCATGAGCACGTACTGGAGCTCTATGCGCGTGTCAGAGCCGATCACATACCCGAGCCCTCCCTGGAGCCGCTTCCGGTCAGCGGACACCTCCCGGACCTCCCCCCCCAGGGGTGCATATGCTTCTGCAAGAAAGAGGAGGTAGTACGTACCCGCCGTGAGCATCTGGTTGTTAAGGGGAAAGCGGGTGGAGACACGGAGGCGGGCGCGAGTTTTCGTTTCCTGAGTTCCGCTCGACGCGTACCAGAGGAACCGCTCCTCCAGCCGGAGGCTGAGAGAGGGGTAGAAGAGATTCAGGTATCTGCCGAATGTCGCCCAGATGAAATTGAGGCCGAGCCACGGACGGATCTCGAGGACATTCTCTGTCGACTTGTCGAACGTATAGTGGACTTCGAGGTTCCCTTCCGTGCTCACCCAGTTGAAGGGTTGATAGATTGCCGTTGAGGCCAGGTAGGTGTCCAGCCATGAAGCCCCCGCGAGCCCTTTGGCGAGGCCGGGATTGAGCTCGAAACTCCAGGCGCCCTCGGGGCTCCAGTTGGCGACATAGTCAAGCCATGCCTCGGCCGACTGCGCTCCGCCCCGAATGGGAGCCAGCAGAATCAAAAGGAGGGATACGACGGCAACACGGGTTCTCATTCTGGCATGAGCTGCTTGATGGGGAGAGGGGCGTCCGCCAAGCGTGAAGAGATGATGCGGCATGCGGGACGCACATCACGATAATATGCGGACAATCGGTGCGGCATGCAAGGGGACGATGCTCCCGTGAATAGGAAACAAAGAATACGATGTTGCTATTGCAGGAAAAATCTCTTTTCTTCTAACTGAATAATCAATCGATTCCATCGAACAAGCGGGAGGTAACCATGTTCCGAAATATCGCTCTCCTCGTTGTTGCCGGGCTGCTCCTCACAGGCTGTTCCTCCATGACTGTGAAGATCGACTACGATCCGACGGTTGACTTTACCGGGCTGAAGACGTACCAGTGGGCTACGATGAAGGGGGGAGAGGACGCGCTTGCCAAAGTTCCGCTCCTCCAGAAACGAGTCATGATCGCCGTGGACAAGGCTCTGGCAGCGAAAGGATTTCAGAAACCGGCAAGCGGCACGGCTGACTTCTACGTGATGGTACACGCCGGCGCGAAGGACAAGATCAATGTCACTAACTATGGGTACAACTACGGTTCCCACTGGGGCGGAGGGATGGGATATGGCGGGTATGGCAACAACATCGATGTATCGTACTACACGGAAGGGACGGTTTTTGTCGATATCATCAAGAAGCCGGGGGAGAATTACGAACTGGTCTGGCGTGGGGCCGCCACCGGCGTTGTGAATCCGCCCGACGATCCGCAGGCTGCGCAGGAAAAAGCGGACGCCGGGGCAGCGGAGATCCTGAGAGAATTCCCGCCGATCAAGAAGTAAGGCTCAACAGTCGTTCGACGGCGCCCTGATATGGAATGTCGGGGCGCCGCCGTCTTCAAGCCTGAACGTCTCGTCCGGATTCCCCCCCCCTCGTCCGGTGTGTTGTCCCTTTCCTGAACCCAACCCCGAGGTCAACGCGATGTTGACCTGCCGGTCGCTTCACTTCCGTAGAGGCTGCTCTTCGAGCAGGAGAACTCACCCATACACATGGCATCTTCTCCCGTTGCCCGAAAGAACGGGGGAGGATCACACGTCATGGGATAGGCGACGCCTTGCGGAGGAGACCGGTTGCAAAACCGGTCACATCGATCAGGGGGGGGACGGGAATGCCCGCCCCGAGGTTCCGGTGCGACTGCGCCCAGACAGACAGGGCCTGCCGCGCTATCTTTATCCGTTCATCGACGTTGAGTCGCCAATCCTCCAGTTCACGCAGCTTTGCTCTGTACACTGCCACATCGAGATCCATCTGACGAATGAAGGTGTCGAGCCTCATGAGCCGTTCGGTAAGCAATGTCTCAGCAGCGGACATCCCTTTGCCCGTTGCCTTCTCCGGCGAAGGGATGAACTCCCTGACTGACGGGTCTTCCCTGAGAAGCGTGTCCAGCGAAGCCTGATCTCCACGCCGTGCATTGTAAAGTTGCCCCATCCCACGTATCGTCCCGATCTGGAGACTGATCAGATTCTTGTAGTTCGCTCTCCTGGAGGAAGACTCGACCTCGATCTTGCCATCGATTGCTGCGACCACCGCCGGTATTGCCGACTCGATGGCCTTCAGGTCATCTCCCATGGCAGTTACCACCGCATCGGTAAGTGGCGAGGCCGCCGCGATTCCCTCTATGAAGGTTTCCGCACTCGTGATTTCAGCAAAAACGTCGCTCAATCCGGTTGAATCGATGCCGATGATCCCCCGGTCAAAGATGTTTCGCGTTGCCTCTTTGAGATATTTCACAAGCTGAACGTTCTTCTCTTTCTCCTTCATCTTCGCATTGTTGAGAGCAACGACCTGGTTTGAATACATCACAATGCTCTGAAACCCCGAGTATATCCTGACCGACTTCGGCCGCAACTCCGTGAATTCGGGCACTCCAATGTAGGGCTTCAAATTGTCCCAGTGGAACGGCCTTGAGATCTTGGCTGCTTCAATGAACATCGTGACCGTATTATCGGAGAACGGCGTCATGTCGATTTTACGTGAACTCTGGAAGACAGAGCAGCCGGTCAACAGTATTGCCGTAGGGAGAAAAATGGCCGCAATGGCCAGGGGAAATTGAAGAGGAGTTTTCATGGACGTGTCCTTCATCGGTGGGGGTCAAATTGCCATGGGGATAGATTTGAAGACATTGCTGAACGCCCGTCGGGACCCTGCTGGAGATCATGACCAGAACGTGGTCGCGGGCATTGAAAGTACAGATCCCGCTCATGAAACGCAAGTTCAACGCGGCATGAGATGACAACACATGAGATGACAACAAAGAAGAGGCAAACGGAGCCCGTTAGCCCGTCATCGATACCGAGCCCAGATCGATCATGCCAAAGACGATGACCCCGAGGAGCGCTGCCAGCACGGCCGATACAATGATCACCGCGACGATGGTAACAACCAGATAGATTACGACCCTGTCACCGGGTGTCTTCATC
>Ga0315287_10005948_pt1 | contig 12066 bp, 10 predicted proteins | sample YL17G11_0_MG_FD_205037 | JGI IMG/M metagenome (GOLD analysis project Ga0315287, IMG submission 205037) | Sediment microbial communities from Yellowstone Lake, YNP, Wyoming, USA - YL17G11_0 | ecosystem: Environmental > Aquatic > Freshwater > Lake > Sediment | place: USA: Wyoming | collected...
ACAGACGACGGGGAGAGAGACGAATGAACGCACCAGCAGAACGCGCCACGGCGCTGGCCGGCATCGGCGAATCGCGACTGCGCAAGGAAGACGCCCGCTTCATCCAGGGCAAGGGCAATTACGTCGATGATCTCAAGCTGCCGGGAATGCTGCACATGGATATCGTGCGCGCACCCGTGGCGCATGCCCGTATCAAGAAGATCAACAAGGCAGCGGCACTGGCCATTCCGGGCGTTCATGCGGTGCTGACAGCCGACGACTTGAAGCCGCTGAAGCTGCACTGGATGCCGACCCTGGCCGGCGACGTCCAGGCGGTGCTGGCCGACGAGAAGGTACACTTCCAGATGCAGGAAGTTGCCGTGGTGATCGCAGACGATCGCTACATCGCGGCTGACGCAGTCGAGGCGGTGGAGGTCGAGTACGAGGAACTGCCCGCCGTGGTCGACCCTTTTGCCGCGCTGCAGCCCGGCGCCCCGGTGCTGCGCGAGGATCTTGCGGGCAAGACCGAAGGTGCGCACGGCAAGCGCACTCACCCGAATCACATCTTCACCTGGGAGGCTGGAGACAAGGCTGCTGCTGACGCCGCGTTTGCCTCGGCACCGGTCAAGGTGCGGCAGAAAATGCTTTACCCGCGGGTCCATCCCTGTCCGCTCGAGACTTGCGGTTGTGTCGCGTCATTCGACCCGGTGCGTGGCGAGCTCACGACCTGGATGACCTCGCAGGCGCCGCACGTCGTGCGAACAGTCGTGTCGATGCTGTCGGGCCTGCCGGAATCCAAGGTGCGCATCATCTCGCCGGACATTGGCGGCGGCTTCGGCAACAAGGTTCCCATCTACCCTGGCTATGTCTGTGCGATCGTGGCATCCATCGTGCTCGGCCGGCCGGTGAAGTGGGTCGAAGACCGCGTCGAGAACATCTCGAGCACGGGATTCGCGCGCGACTACCACATGGACGGAGAGCTTGCGGCGACCAGCGACGGGCGGATCACCGGCCTGCGCGTCAATGTCGTGGCCGATCACGGGGCTTTCGACGCCTGCGCCGATCCGTCCAAGTATCCCGCCGGTCTGTTCCACATCTGTTCGGGTTCCTACGACATCCCGGCCGCCTATTGTCGCGTAGACGGCGTCTATACCAACAAGGCGCCGGGCGGCGTGGCCTATCGCTGTTCGTTCCGCGTCACCGAGGCGGTGTACCTGATCGAGCGCATGGTCGACGTGCTGGCCCAGAAACTGAACCTCGACAAGGCCGACATCCGCCGCAAGAACTTCATCCGCAAGGAACAGTTCCCGTACCGCTCGGCATTCGGGTGGGAATACGATTCGGGCAACCATCACGACGCGCTGGAAAAAGTACTCACGGCGGTGGACTACAAGGCACTGCGCGCCGAGCAGGCGGCGAAGCGCGCGGATCCGAATTCGAGCACCTTGATGGGTATTGGCTTGTGCACGTTCACCGAGATCGTCGGTGCCGGGCCCTCGAAGATGTGTGACATCCTCGGCGTCGGCATGTTTGACTCCTGCGAGATTCGCGTGCATCCGACTGGCAGCGCGTTGGCTCGCATGGGGACGATCTCGCAGGGGCAAGGGCACCAGACCACCTACGCGCAGATCATCGCCACCGAGTTGGGCATCCCATCGGAAGAAATCCAGGTCGAGGAGGGGGACACCAGCACGGCACCGTATGGTCTCGGCACCTATGGATCGCGCTCGACACCGGTTGCCGGCGCGGCAATTGCGATGGCGGCACGCAAGATCCACGCCAAGGCGCGCAAGATCGCAGCTCACCTGCTCGAGGTGGGCGAGGGCGACCTCGACTGGGAGATCGACCGCTTCAAGGTCAGGGGTGACGACAAGCGGGTCAAGACGATGAAGGAGATCTGTTGGGCGGCCTACCATGAGCCGCCCCCGGGGCTGGAGCCGGGCCTCGAGGCGGTGCACTACTACGATCCGCCGAATTTCACGTATCCGTTCGGAATCTATCTCGCGGTCGTGGACGTCGACAAACACACCGGTGAAACCGCGGTGCGCCGCTTCTATGCGCTGGACGACTGCGGAACTCGCATCAACCCGATGATCATCGAGGGCCAGATTCACGGCGGATTGACCGAGGGGTATGCGGTCGCGATGGGCCAGCAGATGCCATTTGATGCGCAGGGCAACCTGCTCGGCAACACGCTGATGGATTACTTCCTGCCTACGGCGGTGGAAACGCCGAAGTGGGAGACGGATTACACCGTGACTCCTTCGCCGCACCATCCGATCGGCGCCAAGGGTGTTGCAGAGTCGCCGCACGTTGGCTCGATCCCGTGCTTCACGAACGCGATGGTGGACGCCTTCGCGCATCTCGACGTGACACACATGGAAATGCCGCACACCTCCTGGCGGGTCTGGAAGCAGATCAAGCAGTCCGGCGTCTCGTAACCAGGAGCAGTAGTGGAAGTAAAAGTCGACAAACGGTATCCGATTGAAGTGGATCCCGCGCGCGCCTGGGTCGTGCTGAAGGACCTTCGCTCGGTCGCCATCTGCATGCCCGGTGCAGACCTGACGGAGGAAGTCGACCCGGCGCACTTCAGGGGCAAAGTCAAACTCAAGGTCGGTCCGGCGACGGCCGATTTCGACGGCAACGTTGAAATGCTGAAGGTCGACGATGCCATGCGGCAGATCCATCTCAACGCCAAGGGCGCGGACAAGGGGGGCTCCTCCGCGTCGATGGACCTGACGGCCTTGATCGAAGCGACCGAGAATCCCGCGGCCTGTGTCCTGGTCGGGCGTGCCGATGTCATCGTCAACGGCAAGTTTGCCCAGTTTGGCGGACGCATGATGGGACAGGTGTCGGACATGGTCCTCGGCCAGTTCGCGGGCAACTTTGCGGCAGCGGCGGCGGCATTGCCTGCGCCGGGCACAGGAGGCGCCACGGCTGCGCCGGTCGCTGATGCGGCGGCGGCCCAGGCGGCCCTGAGCGACAAGAACCGCGAGCTGAATGCCTTTGCCATGTTCTGGCAGCTGGTGAAGAACTGGTTCGCCGGCTTGTTTGGCAAGGGTGGCTGAAGCGAGCGGCCGTGGAAGAGCGCGCGCTCAAGGAGGCCTTGCACCAGGCGGGCTATGTTGCCGAAGGCGGGCTCGTTACCACGCTCTGGTTTGCGCGGACCCTGGAGCGGCCAGTGCTGCTGGAGGGCGACGCGGGCGTCGGCAAGACAGCAGTCGCTGCGGCGCTGTCGCGGGCACTGGGGCGGCGCCTCATCCGACTGCAATGTTATGAAGGGCTCGACCTGCAGCAGGCCGTCTACGAATGGAATTACGGCCGGCAACTGCTCGCGATCCGCCTGCACGAACAAGGCGGGAGCAGCATGTCGGAGCGCGATCTTTTTTCACGGGACTACCTGCTGGAGCGGCCGCTGCTCGCCGCAGTCAGCAGCGAGGAGCCCTGTGTGCTGCTGATCGACGAGATCGACCGCGCCGACGAGGCGTTCGAGGCATTCCTGCTCGAGGCACTTGCCGACTACCAGATCACGATCCCGGAGATCGGCACGATTCGTGCCCGTCACTGCCCGCTGGTCGTGCTGACGAGCAACGCCACGCGGGAGTTGTCGGACGCGCTCCGTCGTCGCTGCCTCTACCACTACCTGGATTATCCGGACTCGGAGCGCGAGATTGTCATCGTGAAGTCGACGCTGCCGGAGGCCGAGTCGCGACTGGTCGAGGAAGCCGTCGCATTCGTGCAGCGGCTGCGCAAGGAGGACTTGCAGAAGACGCCGGGGATCGCCGAGACGCTCGACTGGATTCGGGCCCTGCACCAGCTGAAGCTCAAGGCGCTTCCCGAGGACCCGGAGTCGATCCTGCGCACCCTGTCCTGCCTGTTGAAGACACGCGACGACCGGTTTCAGTTGACGGCGGAGCAGGTACGCCGGATCGCCGAAGGGCCGCGCGCGGGCGTAGCTGTCTCCTCGGCCTGAGGAGTCCGCGACGATGGAGGCTCGACCGCTGCAGGCGATCGCGGGCTTCGCAGCCTACCTTCGAGACTATGGCCTCGCGGTAGGGGTAGCCGACCAGCGGGCGATGGTGCAAGCCACGCTTGCGTTGCCCCCCGCTGAGTACCGCCGGCTCGAAGCTGGCTGGCGGGGCATCGTTTGTCACGATACACCAAGCTGGCGTCGCTATCCCGAGCTGTTCCGCGCTTACTGGTTCCCGGAGCGGATCACGGGGCAGGTTCGCGTGAGCGGGAGTGCGCGGCCGCGGCGCGACCTGCGCCAGGCCGTCGCGTCCCTGCACCAGTCGATGGCGGTAGATGCGGAGCGCAGCGCCATGGCCGGCGATGCGCAGATTTCCGGCCAGCAGCCGGGCGAGAGTGCGGCAGATGCGCAGCGGGCCCAGGGTGGTGCGAGTCGCACGGAGGCGCTCGAGCAGCGCGACTTCGCGCAGTGGTTGCCGCAGGATCTCGGCCGGCTGGAACGCATTGTCGAAGCAATTGCGCAGCGCTTGCGACGTCGTCTGTTGAGGCGCCAGCGGCTGGCCGCCAACGGGCGGCGGCTCGACGTGCGCCGGACGCTGCGCGCCAGCCTCAAGACCGGCGGCGTACCGTTTGCACCGGCATGGCTCGCGCGGCGCAGGGAAAGGCCGCGAGTGTTCGTGCTGGTCGATGTCAGCCGCTCGATGGAAACCTATGCACAGCTGTTCCTGCGCGTCGCGCGCGCTTTCGTGGGAGTGCTCGATGCACGTGTGTTCGTGTTTCACACCCGGCTGGCGGAGGTGACGCAGCTGCTCGAAAGGGACTCGGGCCGCGTCCAGGAAAAGGTGAATGCGGTGACGGCCGGCTTCGGCGGCGGGACCCGCATCGCGGCGAGCCTGAAGGATTTTCTCGACCTGCATGCCGGCCGCGCGGTCTCGCGCTCGTCGCGCGTGCTGATCCTGTCGGACGGTTTCGACAGCGATCCTGAGCACGAACTGGTCCGGGAACTCGAGCGCATCAGGCGACGCGGGGCCCGCATCTACTGGTTGCATCCGACGATCCAGCGTCCGCAATCCACGGCCGTGACGCGAGCCGCCGAACTGGTCGACGCATTTGCGCCCGTTTACAACCTGGACAGCCTTGCCCGCGTGGGCATGCTGGTGGAGTGAGGAGAAGCAATGGGCTGCATCTTGAAGGGTGGCGGCGGGCTGCATTCGCGTCTCGCGGTGGGCGCAGTGCTGCTCGCTGCTGGCGAGGCGCGTCGCATGGGCGGCCGGCCGAAGCCGCTCCTGCAACTGGGCGGCGTGCCGCTGATTCGCCGTAACCTGATCGCCCTGTCGGGTGCGGGCGTGGATGAAGTCGCCGTGGTGCTGGGCCACCGCGCCGACGAGGTCGAGCTTGCGCTGCTCGACTTTCCGGTGACGATCGTGCGCAACCCGGACTACGAGCGCGGCCAGATGTCGTCCATGCATTCCGGCGTTGCAGCCTTGTCCGCCCGGCTGGATGCAATCATTGTTGCCGTGGCCGATCAGCCGCTCCTCAATGCCGAGGACGTCATAGCACTGATTGGAGCATTCAAGAAGCGTGGAGCCTCCTCGGCCGTCGTGCCGTATGTGAACGGTGAGCGGGGCAATCCGATCATCCTGGATGCGGCGGTGCGCGAGGCCGTGCTGGCGGGAGACGCCAACTTTGGCTGCCGGCAGTGGCTGGCTGCGCACCCCGAGCAGGTTGCGCGGATGGATACTGGGAATCTTCACTACAGCGTGGACGTCGACAGTCCCGAGGACATCGACCGGTTTGCTGAGCAGTTTGGCCATCCGCTGCGCTGGCCGCCGGGCCTGGCGACGTGAGCCTGAAGCCTGGCCTGAACGCGCTGTGGCCAACGCCCGTCGGTGTGCATCGCTTTGCAAATGCGGCGGAACTCAATCCGTTGCTGGCGAGGATGTTCGGCGTGTTGCGTGCGACACAAGCGCACGCGCGCGGTGAGCCTGGCGACGCAGCATTCTTCGCAAGCGCGGATGATCTTCTGCAGCGGATCCAGATTCCGGAGTGGCAACAGTTCGTGCGCTTCGTGCTGGAGAGTCTGCAGCACACCGTCTCGGGAGCCAATGCCGGCGCCTGGCCGAGCGCGAAGTTGAGCATGCGCATCGAAATCGCCGGGATGTGGTTCCAGTGCAGCAACCGCGGTGCTTTCCATGACCTGCACAACCACGGGAACTGTTCATGGTCCGGCGTGTATTTCGTGCAGGTCGACCCAATCGGGACAAGGCACGCTCACCCGGTGTTCGGCCCGCTCAATGGGGTGACCCGCTTCTATGGCCCGTACCTTGGCAGGCTTGGCGGCGCATACATTGACCTGGGGAACGCCTACCTGCAGCAGCCGCAACATGACGTGCAGGCGGAGGAAGGACTGCTGGTGGTCTTCCCGTCCTACCTGGAGCACAAGGCCCTGCCCTACGAGGGCGAGCGGGATCGCATCGTCATCTCGTTCAATGCGGCCATCCATGCGGCCGAAGGCGACGATCGGCTTTTTGCCTACTCTTCCGCCTGATTTCGCCGACTTCGGGTGCGGTGGCTGGTCCCAATCGCCGCAGGATGCGCAGCGAATCGAGCGGACGTGGCACGGTCGGCGTTTGCTTCAACCCGCAATTGGCTCTCATTACGTAATGGGTTTACCGCGGGTACGCACACTCACGAATTGCGGGTGCGGCGGCTAGCCTTATCATTCTGGCGTGAACCGGCAGGCCGTCGCATTGTGTTCGGCTTTACTCATCGTCTTTCAGATGGTGGCGGTCCCCGTCGCGTCGGCGATCGGTGCCAGAACTGAGCATGACGGTTGCGATCACGGCGGTGCCGTGCATGCCTGGCATGCAGACCACGAATGCGGCGGCCAATTACAGCGGCAGCACAGCCCTGGGTCGAAACACAATCATTCGCGGCCAGGTCATTGCGGTTGCGTCCATACTGGGCCGCAGGCACAGGCCCTGGCGAGTTCCCTGGCAGACTTCACGCCGACCGATCAGTCGAGAGCCCTTCCCAGCGAACCGAAGGGTCTTGCCATTTCCGCTCCCGTACTCGAATTGCTCCGACCGCCGGACTGAGCGGGTCATCCGCACGCTCTCGTAATGGCGCAGGTCGTCTGGACCTGCCGCTCGATCGGCATTTCTCCTGGAGCGCTTTCATGACGACTCGAAGGTACGTTTCGGCAGGCCTGACCATCGTCACGGCCAGTTTGCTGTTGGCCGGCTGCGGTGGTGGCGGTAGCGGGAGTTCCGGCGCCGCCCCCGACGCGGGCTCACCGACCAGTCCGACGAGCCCGCTCACGGCAACGACCCCGACCAAAGCAACGACGCCCGGTGTCTGGAAGGGCACCATCACCTCGACCGCGACGGGCCAGACATCATCGATCGTAGCGCTGACCGGGCACGACGGTCAGAGCGTCTGGATGACCACGGACGGGCGGGTGTGGGGCGGCCAGTTGCCGATGTCTGGTGACCACTTCAATGCGACGTTGAGCGGGCACATGTACGACGGCGTTCACTTTCCGGACGGCACCAATCATGGCACTGCCTCGATGATGATCGATCACCATTCAGCCAGCATCACGAGTGGCCATTACACCGGCAGCGGCGATGCGGGCACGTTCAACATGAACATGAGCCCGATGTGGGAGCGGCCCGCCTCGCTCGGCACCGTTGCCGGCGTCTACACGCGCAGCACGTCCAACGGTTACACGATGACGATGACGATCCACGCAGACGGCCAGGTCACGGCGAGCGACTCCCGGGGCTGCGTCATCAACGGCACCCTCGTGGTGCCCGATGTCCTCCACAACATGTACGGAATCGATGCCACCGCCAGTTCGTGTGGCTCCCTCGACGGTCACTTTCAGGGCATGGGCACGCTGGTCGACGCCGATGCCATGCAGGACTGGATGACGGCCATGCATCCGCTCGAGCACGGCGGCGGTCATTCGCATGGCGGCTCGATGCTGGGTGGCCCCTCCATGACGGGCCACAATACCGTGCCGACCGGGCAGCACAACCTGTTCATGTTCTCGCTGGTCAACACGCGCAGCGCGATCATGGACGCGCTGGCGCGCTGACACGACGCTCGCGCGACGCAGTCCATGGATCGCCGCCGTTTCATTCTGCTCGGCACCGCCGGATCCGTCGCGGTTCTCACCGGCTGCGGCGGAGGGGGAGGGGCCGCGAGTCCTCCGATGGGGGCGGCACCGCCTCCCGCAAGCCCGCCGGTATCGAACCCGCCGCCGGCGACTCCGGTGTCACCGCTGACGGCGGGTCAGCCCCTGGCCGACCTGGTGCGACTGCCAAACACCAGTGCATCGCCGAACGTTTTCGCCGCTACGCTCGTTGCGCAACCTGCCGGCAAGACCATGCTGCCAGGCACCTCAACCGAGTTCTGGACGTACAACTCGCTGGTGCCCGGACCGCTCGTCGACGTCTTCGAAGGCGACACGGTTCGCATTCAACTGGAGAACCGACTGGCGCAGGAGACGACAGTGCACTGGCACGGCCTGCCGGTGCCGCCGGACCAGGATGGCAGTCCCATGGACCCGGTGGCGCCGGGCGCGACTCGGCTCTACGAATTTACCTTGCCGATTGGCAGCGCCGGCACCTACTGGTATCACCCTCACCCGCACCAACTCACCGCCGAGCAGGTCTTCCGCGGCATGGCAGGCCTCTTCGTCGTGCGTTCGCGCACGGATCCCGTGCCAGCGGCGATCGAGGAGAGATTGCTCGTCATCTCCGACCTGCGTCTCGCCGCGGACGGAACGATCCCGGCGAACACGCCGATGGACTGGCAGAACGGGCGCGAAGGCAACTACGTGCTCGTGAACGGCCAGTACCGGCCGATGCTGACGATCAATCCGGGGCAGAATCAACGCTGGCGGATACTGAACGCAACCAACGCGCGCTACCTGCGACTGGCTTTGGCCGGACACACCCTGACGCTGATCGGTACCGACGGCGGCCTGCTGCGCTCGCCGATACCGGGGCTCGATGAAATCCTGCTGGCACCGGCCGGGCGCGTGGACGTCATCGTGACGGCCAGCGTTTCCTCGCAACCGTCGGCCGCTCTGCAAAGCCTGCCCTACGACCGCGGCGGCATGGGCATGATGGGATCCCCCTCAACGACGATTCCATTGCTGACACTCAACTACTCATCCGCAGCCACGGTTGCCGTGGCGCTGCCAGGCGCGCTCAACTCAATTGCCGATCTGGGGGTGCCAACGACGAGCAAGCGACTGGTGTTCTCTTCGGGCATGGGGATGGGCCTGAGCGACGGCATGATGCGCTTTCTCATCGACGGCAAGTCGTTCGACCCGGCCCGCATCGACCTCACCAGCCGCGTCAATGAGATTGAGCAATGGACGATCGAGAACCGGTCCAGCATGGATCACCCTTTCCACCTGCACGGTACCCAGTTCCAGGCGGTGAGCCGCACGCGGAGCGGTGTGACGACGACCGAGTCGTATCTTGCGTGGCGCGACACCGTGAACGTCGCGGCGTTCGAGACGGTGGTCCTCAAGGTGGTCCAGCGTCAGCTCGGCAAGCGCATGTATCACTGCCACATTCTCGAACACGAGAGCCAGGGGATGATGGGCGTACTCGAGGTGGTCGCCTGAGATCTCTGGGCTCTGCCCGGCTTGACTCCAGCGAGCATTGTCGACGCTGCAGCGAAGGTCGCCGCCCGTCTCGCCACTTAAGGGTGGGTGCGCGCAGGTGCCGGCGCCGCGGCTGCGGCGCCGGACCGAACCGTCAACGGGCCTTGGCGAACTTGCTGGCTCCGAACCAGTCGACGACCACTGCCGGCTCATCCCCGACGACCCAGGCGTCGTGACCACTGGGAATGCTGGGTAGTGGGTCACCCGCCGGCCACCTGCAGGGCGTAGTCGTCCGCGTCGTACCAGCCGCGCGATGCCCTGATCTTCAGGTGTCCATCAAGGTCCCATTCCTCCCAGCCGCGCACCTCCAGTGGGTTGCCGGTCTTCGCATCGTGGCCGGTGAAGGTCCAGACATAGACGGCGTGCGAACCGGCGCAACGGATCTCGTCGCACGTCAGTGCCAGGTCGGGAACGTCCGCGAAAAAGCCTGCTGCCATCTCGGCAACCCTTGACCGCCCGCGCCACGGCTCACCGCGGTTGATGACGATCTCGCCATCTTCCGCAAAGTGCGCTGCGACGTTGTCGGGGGACCTGGAATTCCACGCGGCGGTGTAGTCCCGCGCTAACTTCACGACGGATTTCGGGTCGAGCTGCATGATCGTGTTCTCCTCAGTCGTACAGTTGCTCGATCTCCGCCGCGTACTTCTGCAGGATCGGCTTGCGCTTCAGCTTCATGGTGGGCGTGAGCTCATCGCCGCCGGGCAGCCAGTCGGCGTCGACGATTGCGAAGCGCTTGACCTGCTCGACGCGCGACAGCTCGGCGTTGGCCGCCGCCACGGCGGTTGCGATGGCCGAACGCAGCTCGTCCGGCGTACGGCCCGCACACATCTCGCGGTCGAGGGCAATCAGCGCGACGTTGTACGGCCGCCGGTCGCCGATGCACACCGCATGCGCGATCAGCCGGCTCGACGCGCGCAGCTTCAGCTCGATGTTGGCCGGCGACATGTTCTTGCCGGCCGAATTGATGATGATCTCCTTCTTGCGGTCGACGATGCGCACGTAGCCGTCGCCGTCGATCTGCGCGATGTCACCGGTGTGCAGCCAGCCGTCCGCATCGATCGCTTCGTCCGTCTTCTGCGGATCGCCGCGGTAACCTTTCATCACCAGCGGCGCGCGCACCAGCATCTCGCCGTCGTCGGCGATCACGAGCTCGACGCCAGGCAACGGCTTGCCGACCGTGCCCAGCCTGATCTGGCCGGGCGGATTGAGCGTGCCAAAGCACGACGACTCCGACATGCCCCAGCCCTCATTGAGTTCCAGGCCGAGCGCGGCGAAATACTGCATTACTTCGATTGAAGCCGGCGCCGCTGCCGTGATCCTCCAACCACTCTGGTCGAGCCCGGCCTTCGTGCGCACTGCCGCCTTGGCCGCCTCGGGCAGCTTTGCCGGGTCGGTGACGCCGGCCGCTTCGAGCCCCGCCTTGAGCTTTTCCCAGACGCGCGGCACCCCGCCGAACACCGTCGGCCGCACCTCCACCAGCGCGAGGCCGACCTGGCGGTGGTCGGGGATCGAGGTGACGCTGTTGCCGAAGCACAGCGACGCCCCGTAGTGGGTCAGGCACCGGTCGCCCACGTGCGCACTCGGCAGGTAGGAGATGCTGCGGCCGCCCGCCTGCAATCCAAGCATCGCGGCGACGCCCCGGGTCTGGAACAGCACGCTGCCGTGGGTCAGTTGCACCGCCTTCGACGGCCCGGTGGTTCCCGAGGTGTAGATCAGCGTGACGACGTCGTCGGGCTGGACCGCACGCCAGGCGGCGTCGAAGTCGAAGCCCGGCACGCGCCGGCGCGCGAGATCCTGCAGCGTGATGGTGCCTGCGTCGGCGCCATCCACCAGCACGATGTGCTCGATCTCGGGTGTACGCGACTCCAGCACCCGCGGCAGGAACTGACGCTCGGTGACGACGATGCGGTTGCCGGCGTTGCGGAACAGGTGATTCGTCTGCTCCGCGCTCGACGTGTTGTAGACGGAGAACGCCGTGGCACCGAGGTGCATGACGGCGGCGTCCGCGAGCGAGAACTCCGGTCGATTGGCGAGCATCAGCGCGACCGTGTCGCCGCGGCCGACACCCAGTGAATGCAGCCCCTCCGCCAGCGCCCGCACCTGCGCGGCGAACTCGGCGTAAGTGATCTCGGTGGCGCCTCCCAGCGTACGCAGTGCCACCTGCTGCGGTCGCTGCGCAGCGGTGATCTGGAATGCTTCGCACAGCGTCGAACTGCCGAGTGCTGCAATGTCAAAGTGTCGTGGCTCGTTCATCTGCGTCTGCTCCCCCCGTCGTGTTCGCTTCGTGCGGTCGCGCGCTCAGTCGTCGGACTTGCGCCAGGCTGCCAGAGGCCGGCTCGCATCCGGCGCAATCGGCGCGCCGCCGTCGCGCTCCCGCACCGCCTGCTTGAAACCGACTTCCTCTGCGCGGCGCTTGAACCACACGCCTTCCG
>Ga0315287_10005949_pt1 | contig 12066 bp, 7 predicted proteins | sample YL17G11_0_MG_FD_205037 | JGI IMG/M metagenome (GOLD analysis project Ga0315287, IMG submission 205037) | Sediment microbial communities from Yellowstone Lake, YNP, Wyoming, USA - YL17G11_0 | ecosystem: Environmental > Aquatic > Freshwater > Lake > Sediment | place: USA: Wyoming | collected...
GTTGTCACCAGGACACGCTCGTGCACCGCCGTCCGTTTCCGGATTTCGGCGAGGAGGTCGTCGATCTGATTCTTCACCGGCCGGATCTCCACGGCGGGATCCACAAGGCCTGTGGGGCGGATCACCTGTTCCACGATGACGCCCTGACTCTTCTGCAGTTCGTAGTCCGCCGGTGTGGCGCTCATGAAGATCACCTGCGGAACCATTTCTTCCCACTCCGCAAATGTCAGCGGGCGATTATCCAGGGCGGAGGGAAGACGGAAGCCGTGCTCCACCAGCGTCACTTTGCGCGAACGGTCGCCGTGATACATGCCGCCGATCTGGGGAACCGTCACGTGCGACTCGTCCAGCACCAGCAGAAAGCCGTCCGGGAAGTAATCGATGAGGCATGCGGGCCGCGAGCCCGGTGCCCTGCCGCCGATGTGCCGGGAATAGTTTTCGATGCCCGAACAGTACCCCACCTCACGGAGCATTTCGAGATCAAAACGGGTCCGCTGCTCCAACCGCTGCGCTTCAAGGAGTTTCCCGAGCACACGGAGTTCGTTCAGGCGGTCTTCCAGTTCGGTCTCGATCCCCTTGAACGCCCGGTCCAGCGTTTCACGCGACGTGACAAACTGTTTTGCGGGGTAGATCACTTCATAGTCGGTTTCCCCCAGGACCTTCCCGTCCGTTTTGTTGATGTACGAAATCTTCTCGATTTCGTCCCCGAAGAACGCAATCCGGATCGCTTCTTCATTCTCGTATGCGGGAATCACCTCCACCACATCGCCGCGCACGCGCATCGTGCCCCGCACGAATTCGAAATCGTTGCGGGTGTAGTAGATGTTCAGCAACTTCCGCAGCAGGGCGTTCCGTTCGATCCGTTCGCCTTTGCGGATGACGACGATCTGGCTGGCCCATTCCTCCGGCGCACCGATGCCGTAAATGCAACTGACCGATGCGACCACGATCACGTTCTTGTCGCCGCTCAGCAACGCGCTTGTGGCGCGGAGCCGCAGGCGGTCGATCTCATCATTAATGGACGCATCCTTGGCAATGTACGTGTCCGTCGATGGGACGTAGGCTTCGGGCTGGTAATAGTCATAGTAACTGATAAAAAATTCCACACGGTCGTGCGGAAAAAAGCCCTTGAACTCGCTGTACAGCTGTGCCGCAAGGGTCTTGTTGTGGGACATGATCAGCACCGGCTTGTCCAGTTGCGCAATCACATTGGAGATGGTGAAGGTCTTGCCGCTGCCCGTCACGCCCAGAAGGGTTTGAAACCGGTCGCCGCGCTTCAACCCTTCGGTCAATTGACGTATTGCCTCGGGCTGATCGCCGGAAGGGTGATATTCAGAAACGAGCGTGAAGGACATGGGAACAATCCCGTGAAAAAATGGACGGAATGGACTACAGCCCCCCCTTCCGGGGTGCTGACCATGGTATCGCGGACTCAGCGTGTACGCCGGGCCACGCGTGATTGGAGGGCGGCGAGTGTTTCTTCAGCGGCGGTATCCCAGTTGAACCGTGACGCCCAGGCGAGCGCGCCCGACGTGAGGCGCTCCCGCAACTGCGTATCGCGCAACATGCGCACCACCTGCCCGGCAAGGTGCGGGATATCTCCGTGCCGGTAGAGCAGACCCGTCTCCCCGTCGCGCACGACGTCGCGTAAACCTGGAACATCGCTGGCCACAACGGGAGTTCCGCAGGCATTCGCCTCTACGACAGTCAACCCCCATCCCTCCTTCGACGAACTGTTCACGCCACACCACATCGACCGGAGCATCTCCACTTTCCTGGATTCGGTGACAAAACCTGTAAACGTGACAGTGTCGGCAAGGCCAAGGGTACGGACCATTCGCTCCAATCGTGGCCGGTCGTCTCCCTCTCCCACGATCACCACGCGGGTACCCGGAACTTCCTTGAGAATCTGTGGAACCGCGCGCAGCAACTGATCGACGCCTTTGTACCTCTTCAGCCGTCCGCAATAGCCGATAACAGGCGCCTGTGACCGCCCCGCAGGATCGGACCGGTAGAGCTCGTGATCGACGCAGTTGTGGACGAGCACAAGGTCGGTCTCGCTGAATCCATGATTGGCCATTTCATCACGGGTGCTTGAGGAGACGACAAAAAAAGGCATACGGCTGGCGCGGTACACAACAAGCGCCAGTTGCTCCATGAGCCAGACGTAGGACGCAGCCAGGGGGTTGATCTCGGCGAAGATGCTGCGGCCGAACAGATGATGGATGATGCCGAACAGCGGCTGGCGGACGAACAGCGGGGTGAAAAAAGGAATCTTGTTGACATCATCAACAACGATGTCGTAGTTCTCCCCGCGGAAACGCCGGAAACAGGCCGGAAGAAGCTGGAAATTGAAAAAATTCCGGCCGCCCTGACGTATCACCCGGATCCCGTCAAGGCGTTCTTCCGCCGCCGCCCCGGGGTAGGAAGAGCAGAAGAGCGTTACCTCGTGACCGGACCCGGCTATCCGCGAAAAAATATTATGGAGGTGGACCTCCGCCCCGCCGGCGAGCGGATTGGTCCGATCCTGCCAGTTCAATAGAAGAATGCGCATCGACTCTCCGCTGACCGACCTCCGGCTGCGGCTCCGCTCGTTACTGCACGCTGTCCGGTTTGGTACCCTGCCCTGCGGCCGCCTGCTGCTTCAGCATTTCGATGCGCTGGGTCAGACCGGGGTCATTGGGAAATTGCGCCTGCAGCCCCTTAAGCAGATCGATCGCCTTTTGATATTCGCCCTTTGTTTCGTACACATCCAGAAGCACCCGATAGGGGTTATAATAGCTCTGGAGGTTGCCCTGACCATCGTCGATCAGCTTTCTGGTGATGGTCTCAAGTTCTCCCGCGAGTTCGTTGAAGCGGTCGATCCGTCCGAGCCGGTGATAGATGGTGCAGATGTCGGACATCAGTTCATAGCCGAGCGGGATTTTCGCACGGGGTATCAGCTTCTCCATGCGTTCGAGCACATCGATCCCCTTCTGGGGGTCGCGTTGCACATTCATATGGTACATCGCCAGGCGGATGAACGCGGAACGGTAGTTCAACATCAGACGCGATGTATTCTCGTCGAAATACACACTCATGTCATTGATACCGCGGAACCGGTAGCCGTACTGGGGGGTCCTGGAGAACACCTGCGGCTCATTGTACAGGTTCGCTTCCAGAATTTCGCGGTTCAGTCCGAGATCGTCGCGGTTGATCCGGCGCGGTTCGAAACGCCAGGCAAGACCGTGGAACCAGAGATACTCGTCCAATCCGATTTTGCTGTCGGGCGCGCACGTGACCGCAAAATAGATCGGGCGCTTCCACCCGTTTGTGAAAATGATGTCCCGGACCAGAATATCCTGAATCCTGATGGCCTTCGTGCCACCCACTTCGAGCGTGTGGCGCATCATGAAGCTGATCTTGCCGGAGCGGACGATCGCGGTATCCGTGACGCCGTAGCGGGAAATGGCTTCCGGCGTGACCGGCAGGTCGAGTTGCCGCGGCTCCCAGACCGTCGGTTGAATGTTTTCAATGGTGCTGTTCGACAGGCTGATCGGCACCGCCTTCGCCTCCGCGAAGTAGGCGGAATCCTTCATCTGCTGGATGTACCAGGATGTGTTGACGAGGCTGAGGTTCACGATGCGCACATCACGCCTGACCCCCTCCACATCCTGCAGGTACCACAGGGGGAATGTGTCGTTGTCACCGTTGGTGAAAAGGATTGCGTCCTTTTCGCAGGACTGCAGCATATTGTAGGAATAGTCCCACGCAACATAATTACCTGACCGGTCGTGTTCGTGCCAGTTCACCTGCACCAGGCGGCCGGGAATGCCGACCGCAACAAGCGCAATCACGCCCACACTCACCCTCCCGTAGGTGCGGTCGTTCTTCAGAAGAGAGTGGAGCCAGTCGAGAATCGCCAGGATGCCCAGGGCGATCCAGAGCGCGAAGATGGCATAGGCACCCACATAAAAATAGTCACGCTCGCGCGGTTGCGGCTCCTGTTGATTCTGGTAGAGCGCCAGGATGGGACCCAGAATAATAAAAGCCGTCAGAAAGACCAGTCCCATCTTCCAGTCCTTGCGGAAATGGTAATAGAGACCGATCAGGCCGAGGAAGAACGGAACACCGAACGTGTCTTTCCAGCCGACGCCCGAATCCTGCTCGTCCCCCGCGGAACCGATAAAATTCCATCCCACGTACCGGAAGAACATATGCCCCAGCTGATACCGGACCATGAAGTCCCAGTCGCTGGTGTAGCTGGTATAGATCGCCTGTTGATGCGGCTCCTGACTGTACCGGCGCGGCGTGAAGAGCGGGGCATTGCCGTATTGTTCGCGGCCGAGATACGAGGTGAGACGGGCCAGATTGCTCGGATCGTTTTCGTTCATCGGGGGGTGTGCGTTGGCACGAATAATCACCCCCACGTAGGTGGTATAACCCAGGACAATCAACAGCGTCGAGAGCAGCGCGAAATGCAGCATCTTCTGTTTCTTTATGTACGATGTATAGACCCCGTAGATGATGCCGGCAATAATGATCCACGGCAGATATTCCATCAATACACTTTTCTTCCCGGCGAACTCTCCGTCCATCATACCCGGAAGATATTTGACGATGCCGGGATAGACGACAAAGAAGATCAGCGCGGCAATGATCGAAAACTTAAAGAAGGTCGACAGAGTGAATTCATACTTCTTAAAATAGATGATCATAAGCACGGGGAAAATGGCCAGCAGGGCGAGGAGGTGCACCCCCAGGGAGAGGCCGATCAGATAGGCGATGAGGAGAATGTATTTCTCGTTCCCGGGTAGTTCGGCCCGGTCAAGCCATCGCATCACCAGCCAGAGGATGGCGGAGAGGAAGAACATGCTCGCCCCGTAAACCTCGGCCTCGATGGAATTATCCCAGTAGGTGGTGCTGAAGGCAAGGGTCAGCGCGCCGATGATGGCCGTACCGAACACGGCGACACGTTCTGAGAACCCTTTGGGTGCACCGCGGAAATTCATGATGATACGCGCAAACACCAGATACAGGAACCCTATTGAGAGAGCACTGAAGAGTGCCGAGAGCGTATGCGCGCGGACCGCCTGATCGGGGGAAAACGGAAACATCATCGCGACGCGTGTCACCAGCAGAAAGAGGGGAGATCCCGGAGGGTGTGGCACCTGCATCAAACGCGCGGCCGCAATGAACTCACCGACATCCCAGAAGACGACTGTTGGAGCCAGCGTCAGCAGATACACCGCCATGGAGATGACAACAACCGCTGCAGCAAAGATTCGATTCAACCGTGAATGTGTCATGAAGCCCTCAACAGTCGGAACATGTGGATGGATCACTATGCGTAGGCAAGTATAAATATACCCGAAATCAATGCCATATTCAAGGAAGGAGAAGCCGGGCGCAGATTTCATCGCTCATGACGTACCCCCGGGGCGTCAGGCGCAGGCGCCGTCCGTCCAGCACGGCATGCCCCTCCTGCACGAGTCCGCGCACGGTATCTTCCTGCTGCCCGGACAGAGCATAACCGAGTTCCTCATGGAGCATGTCCAGATCGAGCCCGTCGCTCCGGAGTCCCAGGAAGATCCGCTCGTTGATCAAATCCCGTTCGTTCAGCGTCTCCGTGATGGAGATCGGCGACTCCCCCCGGAACAGAAGGTCACAGTACGCCGCAACATTGGCGCCGTTCGACCATCGTTGTGCGGGAGTGGTGCGGGAGCGTAACCAGAACGAGTGGGCCGCAGGACCGAATCCCAGATAATTCTCGTGATGCCAGTAACGGCTATTGTGCCTGCTCCGGAAACCCGGTCGCGCGTAGTTGGATACTTCATAGTGTTCGTAGCCATGTGCCTCGAGGAATTCCATGGTGAGCTCGTAGAGCTGAGCCTCCACACCGTCGCTGTTGGGGACGACGCGCCCTTCCTGCACCGATCGGAACAGCGGTGTGTCTTCTTCAACGATCAGACTGTACGCCGAAAGGTGTTCGGGCGCAAAACCTACGGTCTCCTCCAGCGTACGCCGCCACTTCTCCGGCGTCTGGCCCGGCAACGAGTAGATACAATCCAGGCTCAGATTGTCGAAGCCCGCATTCCGCGCCGCAACGATACAGGCCCGCGCGTCCGCCGCGGAATGCACACGCCCCAGGAACCGGAGCTCCCCGTCGTCAAACGATTGCACGCCAATGCTCAAGCGATTGATCCCCACCCGTCGGAGCGCTTCAAGAGCCGGGAGATCCACCGTGCCCGGATTCACTTCAAGCGTGACTTCTGCCTCGTCGTCGAACCGGTAGCCAGCGCGGATGACGTCCAGCATGGAATCCACCTGGCCGGCAGAAAGCAGCGAGGGTGTTCCTCCGCCAAAATACACCGTGTCCACACTGCAGCCCGCGCACCGGATTGCCCCCTCTGTGAGCTCCCGGCGCACGGACTCGACGAACCGGTCGAGAAGCACCCGGCTTTCAATCGAATAGAAATCACAATACTCGCACTTCCGTTCACAGAACGGGACGTGCACGTACAGACCAACCGTGCGGCCTGTGTGAGAATCATCCGATGGATGCGGCATCTTCAGTGTGTCGAGAAAGTCTATCTCCATGACCGTCAGGTATGACGGGCAGCCGTTCAGCGAACGAGTGTACCGATGCGATCCCAGCGGATGGTACGCTGACCGGTGCCCCGATCGCCGGATTCGTCCTCTGCCATGGACCAGTAGATGAGCACTGCCCGCCCGATAATGGCATCGGTCGGCACGGCCCCGAACACACGGCTGTCCGTACTCTGCTCACGATTATCGCCGAGAACGAAACAGTGCTCTTCCGGAATCACCACCGGACCGAAGGTTGACGGGTGCGGAGGAGCGGACAGTGCGTCGTGCGGGGAGGCCGAAGACGGGAGAAGAAGTTCACGCCCGTTCACGAGCACCCTCCCGCCGATCACGAGCAACGTGTCGCCCGCGATGGCCACACAGCGTTTTATCAGGAGGCCGGCCGGATGCATGCGTACCGCCGGAGTCCCGGGAGCGAAATGGAGCACCACCACGTCGCCGAGACGCGGTTTCATCAGGGCCGGCAAACGCACAGCGGTAAAGACGGGAGGGCCCCAGGGAAGGAAAAGGGGGACGGTGGCACCGAAGCCGATCTTGCTGACAAGAACATAGTCCCCCGGCCTGAGTGTTTCCTGCATCGATGAAGACGGAACGCGAAGGGCGCCGAGGACAAACAGCTTCAGGAGTGCAGCCGCCAGCAGAACACCGGCGAACACCCCGACGAGATCACGCCAATGGAGCACAGCCGGCGGGTGGGACGGAGCGCCCCCACGGTCAACGGATAATCGTGCCAATCCGTCCGAACCGGATGGAAACGATCTTCGACACAAGATCGTAGATAGGCGTGTCCGGGTCCCAGGACCAGTACACGATCATGGGCGTACCGACGATATTCTCTTCCGGAACAAACCCCCAGAAACGCCCATCCAGGCTATTGTCGCGATTGTCGCCCATCCCGAAGATGTAGTTCTGCTCCACGGTGTACTGACTCATCGGAACGCCGTCAATCAGTACACGCGCCTGTCCGTCAAGCACCGCGGTGTGGCCTTCACGTCCGATGAACACATTCCAGCGTTCGAAGTTCGCCGCGGACAGCGGGATCACGTCTCCCTTGCGGGGCACCGGAACAGGCCCCCAGTTGTCTTCATTGAAGGGTGTGCCTTTTGGAAAAATGCGGTCGTCGGCATACCCCTGCGGTTTGATATGAAACGTGTTAAACTTCATGTTCCGCGGAATCGGCGCGGGTTTGCCGTTTACGTACAGCGCACGATTGATGATCTGGACGGTATCCCCCCGGAGCGCCACCGCCCGCTTGAGATAGAACATAAACTCTGGCGACCGGACCTCCTCTCTCTGGCCGGGAAACTCGAACACCATAACATCCCCCCGTTCCACACCGCGGAAGGCGGGCACGCGAAACCAGGGCAGCCGGATGTTGGTAAACGGAATCGTGCGCGGTGTTGTCCCCCCGTACAGAAACTTGTTGACGAACAGAAAATCCCCGGCCATGATTTCATTTTCCATGGAACCGGTGGGCACCTCAAAAGAAGCGAGCACGAAACTGTTGAGGAAAAAGAACGCAACGAGCACGAACAGGACATCCTTGAAAAAATCCTTGACGGGCTCCTTCTTCGCTTCGTTCGCCTTCCCGGCGATGGGCGTGGATTTTGCCATGACGGATTAGTCATCCTCCATTGATAGGACTGCCAGAAAAGCCTCCTGCGGGATCTCAACCCGTCCCACCTGCTTCATACGTTTTTTCCCCTCTTTTTGTTTCTCGAGGAGTTTGCGCTTCCTGCTGATGTCGCCGCCGTAACATTTGGCCAGCACGTTTTTCCGCATGGCGGAGATCGTCTCGCGGGCGACGATTTTCGACCCGATCGCGGCCTGGATGGCCACCTCGAACATCTGACGCGGAATCAGTTTGCGCAGCTTGACGCACAGCTTTTTTCCCCATTCGTGGGCTTTGTCGCGATGGACGATGGTGGAAAACGCATCCACCGGCTCTCCATTCAAGAGAAGCTCCAGTTTCACCAGATCCGATTCGCGAAATTCCAGAAACTCGTAGTCGAACGACGCATATCCCCTGCTCGTCGACTTCAGCTTGTCGTAGAAGTCGAAGATGATCTCCGACAGGGGCATCTCATAATGGATATCCACACGTGTCGGATCGAGATAGGTTGTGTTTTTGTAGACTCCCCGCCGGTCCATGCACAATTTCATGATATTGCCGACATATTCCGTCGGCACGATAATCTGCCCGCGGATGAACGGTTCTTCCACTTTTTCGATCTGCCCGAGAGGGGGCATAAACGAAGGATTATCCACAAGCACCACGCTCCCGTCGGTTGTTGTCACCCGGTACTCGACGTTCGGCACGGTGTTGATGATACTCTGATTGTATTCGCGCTCGAGACGCTCCTGCACAATCTCCATGTGCAGCAGCCCGAGAAATCCGCACCGGAATCCAAACCCGAGGGCGGTAGACGTTTCCGGTTCATAGATCAACGAGGAATCGTTCAACTGCAGCTTCTCGATGGAGGCGCGGAGATCCTCAAAATCTTCGGCGTTCGTCGGGTACATGCCGCTGAACACCATCGGCTTGACATCCTTGTATCCCGGCCAGGGCGCTGATGCCGGGTTTTTGGCGAGCGTGACCGTGTCTCCGACTTTCGTGTCGTGCACATCTTTCACGCCGGCGATGAGATAACCGACGTTGCCGGCTGAAACCGACCGTGTCCGGTTACGCTTCATCTCCAGCACGCCAACTTCTTCCGCTTCGAAGAGCCTGTCATGATGGAAGAACATCACCTTGTCACCCTCGGTCAAGGTGCCGTCGAAGACCCGGAGGTAGACAATGGATCCCCGGTAGGTGTCAAAGACCGAATCAAAGATCAGCGCCCGCAGTGGCTTGGTGGCATCACCCTGAGGAGGCGGGATACGGCGCACCACCGCCTCCAGTATCTCCTTCATCCCGATATCCGCCTTCGCACTCGCCATCAGAATATCCTCGTCCTTGCACCCGATCAGATCGCGAATCTGATGCTTCACGGTATCGATCATTGCGCTGGGCAGGTCGATCTTGTTGATGACGGGAATAATTTCCAGACCGGCATCAATCGCCAGGTAGAGGTTGCTGATGGTCTGGGCTTCCACCCCCTGGGATGCGTCGACGACAAGGATGGCGCCCTCGCAGGCAGCAAGAGAGCGGGAAACTTCGTAGGAGAAGTCGACGTGACCCGGCGTATCAATGAGATTCAGCGTGTACGCCTGATTGTCCTGTGTGCGGTAGTGCATTTGGACCGCATGGAGCTTGATCGTGATGCCGCGTTCCTGCTCCAGCTCCATGTCGTCCAACACCTGATTGAACTTCATCTCCCGCGGCGTGATCGTTCCCGTGAGCTCCAGCAGCCGATCCGCGATTGTGGACTTGCCGTGGTCAATGTGGGCAATAATGCAGAAATTTCGAATGTTTTCCATAACCCGCTCTATAATACAGAAAATCCGTCCTGCTACGTGAGGGACGGACTTGCCGGGATCGAAAGGTAGAGTTAAAATATAGTACATTACCTGCACAGTTGCAATGCCTTGCTCTTCCGGCGCGCGGTTCGTATCTTGAAGAATTATGAATACTTCTCCTGCGGGCATACCATGCCCATAGATATCCAAGAGCGTATCGACGAATTTCTGCACAGACACGCGCGGAACGGGTCAACACAAGCCGTCGCGGTTTTCGACTGTGACGGCACTGTTATCAAAGGAGATATCGGCGAGGCGATGTTCTACCGCCAGATTGAACAGTTTCAATTCCGGCTCAATCCGGCAACACTCTGGCCCGACCACCCGCGGCGCAAGGAACTGGGAAAAGCCTACGAACACCTTTCCCTGCTGCCGGAAGAGGAACGGAGAAGCAACCCCGCTTTTGAACCGTTCGCACGGATGCTGCTCGATTGGTATGTGCAACAGATCGAGGACGGACAGGTGGCCAAAGCGTGTGCGGATATCGTCCGGCTCTATGCCGGGTTCACCCGGGCCGAAGTCCGCGCTTTTGCCGAAACAACGTTTCAAGAAGAACTTGTCACACCGTTCTCCCTGCAGCCGCTGGGCGGCCGGAATTCCAAACGCGGTGTCCGGTATCTGCAGGAGGCTGTCGATCTGCTTGAGCTCCTCAGGAGCAATGGTTTCGACATATGGGCCGTCTCCGGAAGCAGCAAGTGGAGCGTGGAACCGGTGTTCGCGAGACTCCGGATAACGGCGGAACGTGTGATCGGCATTGACCTGGAAGAGCGCGACGGACTCCTCACCGGCATGCCCGTTCTTCCGATCCCCATCCGTGAAGACAAGATCCACGCCCTGCGGGCGCAGGAGCTTCGCCCGCCCGTCCTGGTTGCCAGCGACTCCCGCAACGACATCCCGCTGTTCGGGTACTCCGAGGACCTGCGTGTCCTGGTAAACTCCCGCAAACGGACATCGGAGGAATTCTTTCGCAGCGGCGAGATTCCGCGGGACGACCGCTGGATCGTCTATGAACAGCCGACTCCAATCATGAATGAGAGTACGCCTCCCCATGCCTGATGTCGCCGTTACCGTCATTGGTGGTGGAGTCGTCGGCCTCGCCATCGCCGCCGAGCTTGCACCGAACTACAGTCCGCTGTTTCTCCTGGAACGCAACCCGAAGTACGGACAGGAAACTTCTGCACGCAATAGCGAAGTTATCCATGCAGGCCTTTACTATGCAACCGGGTCGCTGAAGGCGCGCTTGTGCGTGGAAGGGCGGGAGATGCTCTATGCGCTCTGCGCACAACACGACATCCCGCACCGGCGCATCACCAAGGTCATCACCGCAACCTGCCGGGAAGAAGAACCGGAACTCGACCGGCTGTACGCCCTGGCCGCAGCCAACGGCGTACCGCTCACTCGATTGACCAAAGCCGAAGTCCTCGCTCTCGAACCGAACATCACCACGGTCGGGGGTTTACTCTCCCCCACCACCGGGCTCATCAGCGCGCATGGTGTGATGGATTTCTTCGCACACAGCGCCAAAGCGCACAATGCGGACATCCAGACTCGCTGCACGGTCGTCGGGTTGGCACGCACAACCGACGGGTATACCGTCACTATCGACGAAGGCGGTCAGCGATCGTCGTTTACATCGGAATGGGTGATCAACGCCGCAGGCCTCGAAGCCGACACGATCGCCGCGCACGCCGGTATTGACGTGGATGCCGCAGGATACCGGATTCATTACTGCAAGGGATCGTACTTCGCGCTGCCCGGCACCATGAGCACGATGGTCTCACGTCTGGTATATCCCGTCCCGACGAAGCACTCCCTCGGCGTGCATGCGCTCATGGATCTCGGCGGGCGGTTGAAATTCGGGCCGGACGTGGAATATCTGCCCGACAGGAAACAGGACTACACGGTCGATCCCGCCAAACGCGCCGCCTTCGCGGCCTCGGTCCGACGTATCCTGCCGGCCGTCAAAGACGAGGACCTGACACCCGACATGAGCGGCATCCGCTCGAAAACGCAGGGCAA
>Ga0315287_10005950_pt1 | contig 12066 bp, 12 predicted proteins | sample YL17G11_0_MG_FD_205037 | JGI IMG/M metagenome (GOLD analysis project Ga0315287, IMG submission 205037) | Sediment microbial communities from Yellowstone Lake, YNP, Wyoming, USA - YL17G11_0 | ecosystem: Environmental > Aquatic > Freshwater > Lake > Sediment | place: USA: Wyoming | collected...
ATCTACCCCTCCAAGCTGCTCCCCACACGTTGGCCGACGGTCTCCCCGGACCCGGTGGCGGCGATCCTCGCCGCCTGCGCGGCCGAGGGAGTGCAGCTCTACCCAGGGATCGGGTACGTCCCCGACGGGTTCCGGGCCGAGCCGCGCAAGGCCGCGGATTGGTGCCGGCGGCTAGCCGAGGAGGTGCTGTCACGGTATGGAACCGGCACCTCTTTTGCCGGTTGGTATCTGAGTGACGAGCTCTCCGTTACCGACAGCGTCTTCAATCCAGAGGAACTGGCCTTCGCGCGCGGCCTCGCCAAAACACTCCGGCAACTCACCCCGTCTCTGCCGATCATCGCCTCGCCCTACTTCCGCGGCGGCCTGAGGAAGTCGGAGGCGCTGGCGCGCGACGTGGCCGGCAGTGGGGTCACGGTGATGGCCTATCAGGACGGGATCGGCTGCACCGTGAAGGAACCGGCCAACCCGCTCCGCAATCAGGCGAGCTTCGAAGTGTGGAAGTGGGTCCACGACCGCACCGAGGTGAAGCTGTGGGCCAACATTGAACTCTTCCGCTGGGAAAATGGCCTCCCCGCAGAGCCGCTGCTGCCCGGGCCCTTCCCGCGCATTCGCGCCCAGATCAAGGCCGCCGCGCCGTTCGTGGAGCGCGTCGTCGCGTACACCGTGCCGGGGCTGATGACCTCGCAGACGATCTGCCCCGACCTCGGCGCGCCGGAGACCGAGCGGCTCTACTGGGCCTACCGCGGGCACCGCGAGCAAGTGCTCGCGGCGCGGGGGAATGGTACGCGGGAGTAGCTCTGCAATGGGCTAGGAGCACCCGCCCCTGCGGTCAGAGCGGTAGGGCAGGCCAAAGGCGAGACCAGTACATCCGCTCGTCTTCCATCACAAACCAGGTGCGAATCCGCTGGTGTCCGACGCGGAAATCCATGGGAACCATTGGCGGCTCGCACACGTCCATGATTGGCCCCCATTCGCGTATGAGGAACTTCTGTTTAGCGCCGGGGAGCTGCATCTCGGTGGCGTGGGTCACCAGCGCCGCGCACAAGATCAACTGAAAGGTGCCGCCGTACGGCATCATCACCTGTCGGAAACGTGGGCGTTTCCTGAACTGCTCGTAGAGGCGCCGGCTCAGGGCGAAGTACCCGGTTCTCGGCTTGTGGTTGTCCCAACCTGTCCAGCCAAGCCGCTTCATTGTCTCGGGAAAACACCTGAAGAGCTCGAGGATCGTGAAGTGCTCAAGATGGTTTTTCGGGATATCCGCATTTCCGCCCGTCGTAGCGTGGTACGTGCCGAGGAGCAGATCCGCATCCGCCTTGCTGGCTTCATCCAGAAACGACTGCAGCTTGCCGACCAGATCCGGCGAGGCCGGTTTGCCGTCCCTGCCTTCGGGAGTGTACGTGATGTCATAGGGTAGGTAGATGATGCGTTCCACCTTCGGGTTCTCGAAGGCAAGCCAGATGTTCTTGAACCAGTCTTCGCACGGCCCGGTGGAAACCGAGTGGAGGTCGTAGAATAGCTCACACTGGATGTTGCTCCGGTGTTTCCATGCCCTGACCGCCTTCGGCTGCTGCTGGCGCTTCTCGTCGAGTATCTTTTTCCTTTCCGGGTCACTGCACGCCGCCATCGCCTTCTGCCATTGGTCCTCTACCTTAGCGGCGTAGGCCTGACGCTTCCCGGGGTCATTCCATGCGTCTACCGCTTCCTGCCACTGCCTCTCCTCTTGGCGGCGTTGGCAAAGTGTAGGCGCCACGGGGGCTGGCTGCTTGAATAACTGGAGTCTGTCGAAGCCGGTCAGGCGTCCTACACTTTCCAGGGCGGTCGTCAGGTATGGAACCGGCTCGTCGGATCGCGTGTCCAGCAGTACGGCGATGGACCCACTGGAGGCAGTCATGTCGCTACCCCTCCTGCGTTCTTGAGATGGTGCGTATTCTAGGTGGCCAGCCATGCTTTGTCAAGATAATATCCCAAGGTTGGGGGCGATTCACCCGATTGCCGCCAAATATGGGCTTACCACTACCTAAACTGTGTTGTAGAGTAAGGCCATCCTCGGTCAGGAGGAAGAGCCATGCCGGTAGACTCGGTGTGCGGGATGGCGGTCTCCAAGGAGGCGGCGGCGGCCCGCGCCAGCCATGAGGGTCGTACCTACTACTTCTGTTCGGTTAGTTGCCGCGACGCGTTCGTGCGAAGCCCCGAGTACTACCTCGAGGGGCTGGTAGAGGAGGAGGAAGCCGACGTGCCATAGGCAATGGGCCCGTCACCGCTCACTCACGCGTACTGCCCCAAATGCCTCCGCCCCTTGATGAACCCCTCCTCCGCGCCAAACGCGCTGTCCTCGTGCTCGATGCTGAGCACGCCGTTGTACCCCGCGGCGCGGAGGCGCGCGATGTATACGCCCCAGTTGATCTCCCCATACCCGGGAATCACGTAGCGCCACCAGCCGCGGGATTGATTGCCGACCCGACGGAGCTTGTGTTGCTTGATCTCGACGTCCTTGGCATGGGTGTGGAAGATGCGGTCGGCGAACAGGTCCACTGCCTCCAGGTAGTCAATCCCCTGCCAGTGGAGGTGCGACGGGTCGAAGTTCAGCCCGAAGTTCGCGTGGGGCACGACCTCGAACAGGCGCTGCCAATGATCCAGGTTCATGATATTGGTGGCGAAGTAGTTCTCGCAGGCGAGTTTGACCTTGTGCTTGGCCGCGAACTCGACCAGCGGGGTGAACACGCGGGGCAGGTCCTGCGCGATGGTCTGCATGCGGTCCCTACCGGGCAGGGGGAAGCCGGCGAGAATGCACACCACATCAACGCCGAGATCGGCCGCGGCCTTGATCGCACCGCGCAGTTCCTTGGCCAGTTGCGCGCGGCGCGCCTTGTCCGGCTCCAGCAGGTTGTTGTAGCACGCCAGGCTGGAGATGCGCAGGCCGTGATCGGCCAGCAAACGCGCCAACTCCTTCGCCCGGGCCGCGGAGAGGTCGGCCCCGTTGAGATGACCGCCCGGCCCGGCGGTGACCTCTAGGGCTTGAAAGCCATTCTCTCTGGCAAAGTTTGCGACCCACCGGAAGGGCTTCTTCTGAAACGGCGCCGTCAGCAGACCGATGTCCACGGTGCTCCTCCACGTCCGATGATGGGATTCCGTGGCTTCTTGTCCGCAGGGGGCAGGTTCCCTGCCGCCGCGCGCTGGGCATACGGAAATCAAGCGGCAAGTGGGAAAGTGGAAAGCGGCAACAAGAAGAACGAAACCGGAGAGGAAAGGTAAGAGATTCGCGACCTAGTTGGGGTCCTGCCAGAACTCATCCCAGGGTAGGCCCAGTTTGGCGCAGGCAATCTTAATGGTCGTTACGCTGACCTCGTCGCCGTCACCATGAGCCCTGATCGTCTGCATGGGACGCCCAGGCCGAAACAGCTTCTTCTCACTCCCCTTGCCCGACTTGGCCTGCACGCCGAAGAACGTCATTCTCTTGATGAGTTCGCGCACGCGCAGAGGCCTGGGCATAGCTTCTCACGTACTCGAGACTACGCGGAGGAACAGACAAAGCTATGGGCGGAGATCCGATCCACCCACCGGGAGGCTTCGTCCTCCCCGTCGCGCTTCGGGATCTGGAGTTTCCTCCTCTGGTGGCAAGCATTAGAGGCAACAGCATTCGCATATTCCGCCCAATACTCCGGCGGCGCGGGAACGAACATATCCTGCGGCCTACCCTCTTCGAGGCAGCCCCTGATATGTGCGAGGATCAACTCCGCCAGATCGCGCTGCACCGCCTCGAGGTCTGGGCTGGAGGTAGCCAGACCCATCTCAAGGCAGACGGCGTCATAGACGCCGTTCTCAAGAGTGATCATCACATGAAGGTCAATGGTCATGGGAAGTGCTCTCTTCCTGCCACCCATCCGCTTCGTGCCAATCATCTACGCGGTTCTCCTCTTCGATTGCTCCCTCTCCAGCAGCCAGTATACAAGCCACTCGACAATCCATCAAGGCTTGATCGCTACGTCCGGAAGACCTCCCGCGGAGTACCTTCGCCGGTCGCCAGCAGAGATCGACGTGCTACAGGCCGTTCGTGTAAGCCAGCGTAAGCCGACAGTCGCGGTTGCGGTTGTCGGTGACGCACTGGCCCCAGGCGTAGCCGAGCTTGAGGCTGAGGTTGCGCGTGTCATCCACCCGCTTGTTGTAGAACAGCGAGACCGCATTGCGATCCACGACGCGACCCTCCCAGGAGCCGGAATCCTGGGCGTAGTCAAGCTCGACCTGGGCCTGAGCGTGGAGCTTGCCCAAGAGCGCGAGGCCGACGGTTTGCCGTTGCGAGAGCGGGTCGGTGGCGTGCTGCTCGGTTTGGAACCAAGTGCGGCCGACTAGGCCATGAGCGAACGGCACGCCGAGTTCGGCGTACTGGCGGCGCAGCGGCTGGGGCCGGCCCTTCTTGTCACCCTCCTCGTAATCCGGGCGGTCGTGATAAGTCAGTTGCAGGTGGTAGCGCTTCGCCAGCACGGTGCGGTGAGAGACGAGCCAGGTGCTCACCCCGTCGTCGTCCCCGCCGCGGCGCTGCTCGGCCCAGAACCGCGTGCCGGAGAAGGGCAGCTCGAGCCAGTTTGCCTCGCGCTTCACCTGATACTCGTAGGCGTCGCCGAACTCGTGGCGGCGGGAGAGGCCGGCGGCCCACTCGGGGAGCTTGCCCTGGGGCCAGTCCACGCCGAAGCCGGTCTTGTCCTTGCGGTCCGGCCCGGTGTCGCAGCGATGCTCTTCCGCGCGGAGCTGCAGCCCGGCCAGGCGGTGCTCCAGCACCAGATCGCGGTTCCACGCAGTGGAGGGGGCGGCGCTATTGTCGAGGAGGCTGACGCCGGCGGTGAGCTTGGTGCGAGGAGTGAGCGTGGCGGTGAGCGCGCACACCGACTTGGTCTCGCTATCAAAGCGCCCCACCGTGCCGCGGGCCTTCTCCTCGTGATCCGCGTTCAGGGTGAATCGCGGCCCGAACGCGCGATCGAGGTGGAACGTGGCGAGCCGCTCCAGCGCGGCCGAGGGGTTGTCGCCGCGCTTCTCCAGGAAAGCCGCGCGGACGTTGATCGTCCCCGCGCCCTTGCCCAGCCCGCCCTTGAGGTCGAGCTTGGTATTCTCCACCATTCCCGCGTCCGGGGTGCGCGTGGAGGTCTGCTCGGCCTGGAGCTTGGCCGAGCTGCCGCCGTGGCCCAGGTCGCCCGTAAACTTCAGGTATCTCTCCTGCGTGTCCTTGTCGCCGACGGAAAGGGTCTTCAAATTGGCGGTCAGTTCGGCGCCCGGATAGAACTGGAGCACCGCGCCGACCAGGTTGGTGGTCTGCGCGCCGTTGCCCCCATCCTTCGCGGTGTAATCGGCGTTCAGGCGGAGGTGGGAATGGAGGGGTAGCGCGAGGTGAAGCTCGCGCGTCTTGTCCGATTGCTCGCGGCCGCCGGTCGTGGTGCTGACCTCGGTGAGGCCGAAGCGGAGGCTGTATTTCCCGCCCTGACCGAACTTGGACTCGCCGCCGAACTCGGTCGTGCGGCGCGCCAGGCCGGTCTTCCCGGTGCTCGGGTCCCAGTCCTCACTGTGGTCGGTGAGGGCGAGGCGCAGGGAGGTGCTCTTGCCCAGGGTCAGGCTCAAGGCGTTGGCCCAATCCGTGGTGGTAAGCCCGCGCTTGTCGTCGCCCGGCTTGTCGTTGGAGAGCGCCGTCCGCGTGGAGGTGAAGGAGGCCCCGGGCAGGAGTCGGTACGAGCCGCTCAGATCGAACGCCTGGGTGCCGGCCGCCTTGACCAGGGACTGAAGGTCGGACTGGTCCACGCCCGAGAGGGACTTGGCGGCGTCGGGGAACTTCGCGCCGACGTTCTGCAGGTTGAAGCTCAGCTTGCCGCGCCCGCCATCGAACTGCGCCTTGAAGGACTGGGCCTGGTCGTCGCGCGCGCGCATGGACTCCAACGCGGTGCGGGGGAGGATCACGGGCCTTCCGCTGCCGTCCTCCGCCACGCCTGAGGTCCCGCTCAGCGCGAACGTAGGACGAACGCTCAGGCCGGCGAGCGAACTGTGGCCGCCGTAAGTGAAGGCCTTCAGGGTGAGCTTCTGCGCGCTACCCAGGGTGAACTGGAGCGCGCCGAGAAGGGGCGCATTCTTCGCCTGCACGGGGTCGTAGAACTGCGGCAGGGCCAGGCCGCCCTGCGTCGCGGGGAGGTCGAGGTCCGGGATGGTCCCGGCGCTCTCCGGGCCGGACAAGGCCCAAGCGGCGGGGAACGTGCAGCAGAACGCGAGCGCCGTCAGGAGAACTACTCTGACGAACGCGCCTGTCCCCTTCGTTCTGCCGCGCTCAGCCTTCCACACCGCCCCACTCGCCCTCGCATAGTAAGACTACGATTCACCTGTTTCATGCGACCTTGCTAGTACCTTCCACCAACTCGGCGTGATTTGGAGGGATGATGCTGTTCAGCGCGCCGGATTCGTGGTTACGGGCAGGGGTAGGGGAGGCGGACGGCTCGCCGGCCGGCAGAAGGTCCGCGCTCGTGCTGGGGAAGGCGGCCGCCCTCGCCTCGGAATCGAGGGTGGCGAGTCGCTCGCCCGCCATCGCCAGGGAGACGTGCGAGTCAAGGTCCGTGGGGGCCGCGCGGGCGATGGAGCGAAGCGCGCGCAACGCGGTCGGGCCGGGCTCGCGCACGAGGGGTGGCCGGGCGGCGATGGCGACAGGCTCAGGAGACGGGCCGGCGGCGATCAGCGTGAGATGGCGAATCGGTCGTGACGCGGCGTGACTGCTCTCAGGTAGGCCAAGTCGGGGCGCGGCCAGCGGCCTCACCACGGGCTGCGTAGGCTGAACTGCGTTCGCCTGCTGTTCCTCCGGCCCCGAGACTTCGGGCTGCGCGGAGGGGGAGGGCACGGCGGCCACTACTGAAGGCCGCGTGTCCAAGTGACGCGGGGAAGGAACCTGCGGCGGCGTGGAGCGAAGCGCCAGGAACAGCGCGGCGGCCACGGCCGCGCTGGCAAAGGCGGGCCGGAGGCGAACGCCCCAGGGCGCGGGGGCCGGAGCGCGGCGCGCGCGCGCCGCCTCCCGCACTCCCAACGGGGCGAGCACAGGCTCGAGGGAGCGAACGGCACGGATGGCCTCGGTGAGCGTCGCGAGCTCGAGGCGGCACTCCGGGCAGGTGTCGAGATGGAGCCGCAAGAAGCCGGCCGCGAGGAGCGAGAGGCGCGCGTCCAGGGATTCGTGAATGAGCGTCAGCGCCCCCCGGCAGGCGAGCTGCGGGACGGGCTGGCAGTCCAGTCTGGCGACGAGGCGCTGCCGCAGATCGTACGGAACGCTGACCGGGGGAAGGGCAAGGAGCACGCACGCGCTCGCACGAGCCTGCTCCAGGGCCTGAGCGCAGGCCCGGCAGGAGCGGAGATGCGCCTCCGCGCGCCGGGAGCCGGCGATTTCGCCGTCGGCGTATTCGGTAAGCTCTGCCGGTGAGAGATGTCGTACTAACACTGCTGCATCCTCTGGACAGTCTATCCCATCCGCGGGATTAGACACTCTGGGAGGCGGATTGGTCGCGCGGGGGTGGGGTGTTTGCGCGGAGACGGAATGGGACTCTGCTCGCGGGACGCGGCTAGAGCAGCGGCGTAGAGGTGGGCGACTGCCCGGATCTAGCCAATACCGAGCAGGAAATAGGTACCCATGGGGGTGTTGAAAAAGTGCCTGATGGAGCAGGGCTGGCGGCGCGTGGTAGCGAAGACGGATTACAAGCAGACATTTTGATATTCAGAGAGCAAGCATATATCGCAGCCCGAGGCCGCGGCAGGAGACGTGTTTCCTCCCCGGTTCATTTTCCGATTACGGGCCCGAGGATCACCTCCTCCAGCGCGTGCACGCGGTGCTGGAGCTGAGTTGGCGGGCGGAGAAAGGGAGGGAGCTGTAGGTCGAAGCCAGCGGCCGGCCCTGCTACAGGCGCGGCGACGCAGAGAGCAAGGCTGATCCGAGCCGAGGGGGCCGGCCTAGCGCCGCCCTTGCGGGCAAGGGGAGGGAGCGCCTGGGGAAGCTAACGCCCAGCACGGCTTAGGTCGCGCGGTGCGTCGGGCTTTGGGCAACGCCCGTAGCCAGGCTTACCTGACGGCGGCGCTGATCACCCCGGGACCTCAGGTCCCATCCTGGCAAGAACCAGGAGAAAATCAGGCGCTTTCTCAACAGCCCCACTGTCTCTTGTTTTCCTATGGTAAAGTTGGAGGCCGGGAAAAGCCTAGTCTTCCGCCCCCGTGCGGAGTTGCGCGCAGTTCAGTCTGAGCTCCCGCTCAGAGTTGCTGTCGGATACGAGATGGGGGCGTAGCCCCGGTGTATCTCTGGCCGGCACGGGGGGCGGGAATGCATCTGACGCATTGACGCTCCCGAATCGCAGGAGTAGATTGGTAAGGAAGAAATCAGGAGGGACAGATGCGGAGAGCTGTGCTCACGGTCGCCCTGTTGGCTCTGGCTGCGGGCCTCACCGTTGCGTCTGAGGACCCGACGCCCCCGATCTTCTCCTATTGCCTCGCGCCGCCCCTGAGCTTCACGCTGGAGATCCGTCCACTTCTTCTTGGCGGAAAGGGAGTGCAGTTACTTCACCACCGGGCGGACAAGCGCCTGAATATGCTGCTCGTGTCCAGTTTCCTCGACCGGAGCCTTTACTACTCTAGCGACATGGGCCGGTCCTGGACCCGCGTTCCCGACTCCTCGCGGTGGGCCTGGCGGGCAGGCTTCGTAACGGAAGAGGGAAACTTCCTGGTCTGGGAGGGGCACGAGGTTCGGTTGCTGGATCGAGCGGGGAAGGTCCTCGCGACGCAGCCCGATGCACCCCATATCTGGCATGGGAGCGAGGGGATCGGGCAAGCCGGGAGGACCATCATCTATGCCGAGTACAGCGTCCGGCAGGCGGAAGAGGTGCGCGTGTTCCGTTCCCAAGATCGGGGCCGCACGTGAGAGATCGTGTTCCGCCAGAGGACTGATATGTCAGACAGGCCGCAGGTCAGGCACTTTCACCTGGTTCAGCCAGACCCCTACCATCCCGGCCACTGGTACTTGGCCTCGGGAGATAGCCCCAGCCAGAGCCACGTGTGGCTCTCGAAAGACGACGGCGGGACATGGATTGACGTGACTGATCCGATCCCAGTTGGGACGAAGGAGCAGAGCGTACATCGCTTCACCTCTCTCGTGTTCACCAAGGACTATCTTTGGTGGGCCACGGACGACCTTACGAAAGCGAAAACGGCGCGCTTGGTGCGGTGTGAGCGGGGCGAACCGCTGCACGTCAAGGTGATGGGGGACGTCGGGAACGAGTGCATGCGCAGCGCGGTGATGACAGACTACGGGATGATCTTCATCTCGGAACAGAAGAACCGCAACAGCAAGGGCGCCCACATCTACCTGTACACGAAGGCGGGAGATATCGTCGAAACGGGCCTCCTCCCGAGGAGCGCCGATCCCCAATTCAAGTCGGTAGGCACCTGCTCCCTTGCCAGCAAGGTAGCAGTAGGCAGCGAGTTCTTTACCTACGGAGAGCCCATGCTCTTCCGTGCTCCCACCGCGGCCTACCGATGGCGGTTGCAGCCACAGCCCGCGGGGAAATAGGGGGGGAAGAGGGCAGTTACCTATCTCCTAGACAGGCAAGGTGCAATGGCAATAATGATGCCATAGGACACGTCGGTGGAAGTGGAGAGATAGGTAACTGTCCCTACTATCATCTGGCCGCCGGCGCCGCGTCCACCGCGACCCGGAAGAGCATGATCCCTTCTTCGTTGTTCCCAGCTTCGTCACACGCGCCGTGCAGGTTCAGGTGCGTATCGCCGTAGTACGCGCCCCCCTTAGTTCGGCGCAGGGGGCCTGTGCCGTGGTCCGCCGCGGACTCGCGCGCCGGCCCTTGCGGGTCCACCTGTTTCTCGCGAACGTTATCCGCCTTGTAGTCGCTGACGAGTTCCCAGCCCGAGTGGACCATGTCGTACAATCCCCAGGCATTGGGCTGGTGGCGCTTGACCGGTTCGCACCGGCCCTCTGTGTCGCCCACGAAACTCCGCTGCGCGAGGTACTTCTCGGTGAAACACGGGCCCGACGTGCCCACGCGTGCGGCGTACTCCCATTCCGCCTCGGTGGGCACACGCACCCTTACGCCGTTCCTCTTGGAGAGGGCCTCACAGAACTGCTGGATCTCCGCCCAGGTTGCGTTCTCGACGGCGAAATCCGGCCCCTCGTCTGGCCTGGCATGACGGAACCGCTCGTTGAACTCAGGTCCACTGGGTTTCGTATAGGGGCGCGGTGTTCTCTTGCTCGGGTTCGTTCCCACGACCGCCTCGAACATCGCCTGGGTGATCGGAATCTCGGACAGGTAGAACGACTTGGTCAGGATTACCTCATGCGGGAACTCATCCTGCCACCGGGGCTGTTCGTAAAGAGGCGATCCCCGGAAGTACCGGCCGGGCGGCAGCTTGATGCACTTTAGCATCATCGTGTCGGTGACTTTGAGGAGCAACGGCTTCTTGTCGGGCCTCACGAACGGCTTGTCCGGCGCCAGCATCTTCGCAGGATAAACCAGTTTCGCGGGCGCGATCTTGCTCACGTCAATCCATCTCTTCCCGTCGCGCTCGGAAACACGACCGGTGACGGACACGGCGAGGGCCGGATACTCAACCTGCTTGTGGTAAGCGTTGACGAGAGGACTTGGAGCAAGATAGTACTTCAGCCGCCGATCGAACTCCCGCGCGACCTTCATGGCCTGGTCACAGTTCAGGGAGTCGCCGGACCAGCCTTCCTTCATGATGCTGTCCAGCTCGGTCCTGATCCCCGGAGTCCCGTCCAGGGCGAACAGCACTAGCGTGTGGTCCCCGGTCGGCGAACAATCCCACGTCGGCGGGACACAGGCCCGCTGGCACAGAAGGCTGCCGCTAAGGGTGATCTCCGGACCGCGTGCCGCGGGGGCGGCTTTTTCCTCAGTCGCCTGCCCGAGGCCGAGCGCCACTAGGGTCAGCACACACGCCACCACTGCCCCAACCAACACTCTCGTCACCATCTCCATCTCCCATGAGACGCCGGTGTCCACGCCACGCGGCCTCTGATCAAGGCCCAGTTCGGGCACTCCTGCGCGGTCTCCTCCCTCATCATGAGGGAGGATTACCGGCCGCCATTATCCCCCGTGGTATGAGTAGTGGACAAACGGGTAACTGTGGGGGTGGTGAAGAAGCCCTTGTGTAGGGCGATCGACGTATTCTGGGACGCGAATAGGGCCTTTACGGGCAACCTCGCGCGGAGCGTCCTAGAGCGATTCCCCCATGACGGCTTCCTCAACACCCTCACTGTCCCCTATGCTCAGTCCCCTCTTGTCATGGTCGTCCCCTACTACCTCACCTGACACGGACGCCATTTGCCGCCGCCGGCAGGCAATTCGCCTCTCGCGCGTCTTGTACTGAGGGCCTCATTCGGGTATACTATCAGAGTGGCGCTGGTGAAGGTGCCCGATTGCAGAAGGTCGTAGGACTCCGGGGTGAGGGACGCGCGCAGGCCGATCTCCGTCGGTGCTATGCTTTCGGAAAGGAGATTGGCACATGGTTACCGGAAAGGTCAAGTGGTTCAACGACGCCAAGGGCTTTGGATTCATCGAGACCCCTACGGGTGATGTCTTCGTGCATCACTCGGTCATCGAAGGCCAGGGGTTCCGCTCGCTGAGCGAAGGTCAAGAAGTCGAGATCGAGATCGGTCAGGGCGACAAGGGCCCGCGGGCTCTCAAGGTCCGACCGCTCTAGTCCAGGGTCGGTTCGTTGCCGAAAGATGAGCTCTGGCCTCCGCCAGAGCTCTCTTCCTTTGTACCGGTGTCTCGATCGCGCGGTTGCTCGTCGTGCGCCCCAGAAACCCTATCCGGGCAATCCTGGGTGGGACAGCCGCCGGTTCGCCGCCCCTACTATGCACGCGGTGCGGCCCTCCTCCGTCGCGTGCAGGGCAGTCTCTGCGTCGCCCTGGCGGCGCCCAAGCCTACTTGACACTCGCCTTCAGGCCCACTGATGAAGTACTGCCAGTTCGGCGCGCGGGCTAGTCCGATGCTGGCGGCTGGAGCACACCAAGCACGGTCTTGTAGACACCCACCGCGAGCT
>Ga0315287_10005952_pt1 | contig 12063 bp, 9 predicted proteins | sample YL17G11_0_MG_FD_205037 | JGI IMG/M metagenome (GOLD analysis project Ga0315287, IMG submission 205037) | Sediment microbial communities from Yellowstone Lake, YNP, Wyoming, USA - YL17G11_0 | ecosystem: Environmental > Aquatic > Freshwater > Lake > Sediment | place: USA: Wyoming | collected...
GGTTGGTTCTGGGCAAGATACTTGATCACCATCCCGGCAATGGTGGTTTTTCCCACTCCGCCTTTACCGGCAAGCGCGATAGTAGTGGTCATACTGGCCTCCCATAAGTTAAACCAAACCCGAACGGGTACAGCGGCGACTCCGAATCGTAAGGTAGATCCTCTTTTTGGCTAATGACTGCTTCCATGGAAGAAGGTATCTCAAAGGGCAATTTCCCCGTTGGCACAGAACGGCCGAATATGATATCCAGGACTGCGCTATCCTTTGCTCCAAAGTTACCGATAAGTGCAGCGCACTCTTGGTTAATCTCAGGCATCACGGCCGGACGCTCGAGGTACATATCAACGATCGAAGTTTTCCTGGACAACACCTTAAGGATCCGTTCCTTTTCTGGGCTTTTAAAATCCAAATCTCCGGCATGGAACATGCTTTCGAGCAAACCTTTCCGTTGTTCGTAAGGCGCCTTAAGGCGCAGGATTGCAAAGTCCGCTGTCTCAAGATCTGAAACCACATCTCCGTAAAGGCTGGCAACCTCAGGTTCTATATTCTCAATATAAACTCTGGGTCTGCCGGATAGCGGAAGTATTGGTTTATCGCTCCCATTCTTTAGAAGCACAAGCGACTTCCTTTGTGCTTCTTCACCCTTGGTCATAAACTCTTCCTTACCAATAGTCTTTACAGCCAAAACCGGATCCACATATGGATTGTCGAATAAGCCAAGCCGGAATTTCTCTCTCAGGATCCGGCGTGCAGATTGATCGATTCTCGCCTCGGAGACTTTTCCGCTCCTGACCAGCTCCACCAACAATGCTGGACAAGACTCTCCCCCGAACTGGTCCACTCCTGCGTCTAGCGCAACCTTCATTCTCTCAGTTGGCGACAAGTCCTCGACACCCCACGCCTTGGCTTCGATCAAATCTCTGCCAAACATTGAAAAACCGGTCAAAAGCATCCAATCCGTACAGACTATCCCGTCAAATTTATATTTCTCCCGCAATAAACCGGTGATCACCTGCGTGTTGAAACCAAACCCCTTTTCTTCATATTCCGTGCCGATGGGCATACCATAATACGGCATAATCTGAGACGTCCCCGCCTCAAATGCAGCTTCGAAGGGGATCAAATGGTAATCAAAATTTCCTCCCGGGTACACCTGTTCCTTCCCGTAGGAAAAGTGCGGATCTTCACCTTTGAGCTGAGGACCACCTCCGGGAAAATGTTTGGTCATGCAAGAGACACTCTCTGGGCCTATGTTTTCCCCTTGAAATCCTCGGATGTAGGCTTTAACCATTTTAGATGTAAGCGCAGCGTCCTCTCCAAATGTCCCGTTAATTCTGCACCAGCGAGGCTCCGTTGCGAGATCAGCCATCGGGTGGAGGGCAACCCTGATCCCTGCAGCGAGATATTCCTGCCGAGCAATTTCCGCAAACTCCTCGACCAATTTTTCATCGCGTGTCGCAGCCAGGCCTGCAGGCTCGGGCCACTGAGAAAAGTGGGCCGGGGGCAGGTTTGCTCCCAGGTTGTTTGAAAATGCATGTCTCGGGTCTGATGAAATGGTAACGGGAATACCCAAGCGAGTGCGCTCTGCAATTTTCTGAAGCCGGTTATGCCATTCCGCCATTTCCCGCGGCTGATGTCCGTAGAGCAAATTAAAGTGATTCAACAGTTTGACAGCAATGATCTCCGAAGTGACCGTGGGACCGCTTTTCATGCCGGCCTTCTCCACCAGGGATCCATCCGGATTCATGCCGATCATCGTATGAAACATCAAACCTGCTTTCTCTTCGAGTGTCATCTGATCAAGAAGGTCTTCCACGCGATCCCCTATGGGACTTCTATAATCCTCGTAAACATCCAATTTCCCATTTTTGTTTAAATCTCTAAAAGAGAGACCCTCCACGATCAAACTTGGCGCTTCAATAAAGAGTCTCGCTAAATTCTTTTTTGTTCTAATAGCCGGCGCCATGAATATAAAAAATACAATGCCTGCGAGCACCACTAAAAAACTAACAATTAATAATACGGTCATTGACATTTACAGGATCCTTCCGCGGAGCGGTCAAATCATAAGTTTAGGGATTGCATAATGACTTGTACTGCTTCACGCAATGCTGGCACATGGTCATAGACAGGGATTCCAAGCCTATCCGCCTCCTGAACGGCCAGATCGGCAGGGAGATATCCAAGAACAGGCAAACCCGGAGTTTGATCCTTCAGGAAATCAGCTTCCTCGCGATTTCGGACCTTGTTCCCTACCAAGAATAACCGCACAAGCCCAATATCAGTTGCGAGTTTTTTGATTTGTAAAGCCGTTCCGAGCGATCTCCTGGTTGGCTCAACGACAATCAACATTGCGTCAACAAAATCTACCGTTGCGCGGCCTAAATGTTCAACACCGGCATACATATCGAGCAGCAGGACATCCTCTTTACGAAACATGAGATTTACAAACAAGGTTTTCAGCATGGCAGCTTCGGGGCAAATGCAGCCGGAGCCGCCTGTGTCCACAGAACCCATCTCCAGCAATTTGACCCCGCGATGAAGTATGCTGAACCTATCGGGGATGTCGTCTACCCGGGGATTTAATGCAAAAAAACCTCCCGTTGTTCCGGGTTTCGCACCAGTTCGCTCCTCAATCAATTCATCCATTTCTGATATTGGATGCAGCTTGGCCCGAAGGTCGCCGGGAAATCCCAAGGCGCCTGCCAGGCACGGGGACGGGTCCGCATCGACAGCAAGCACCTGTAATCCTGAATCCGCATAGCCCTGAGCCATCAAGGCTGTCAACGTGGTTTTTCCAACGCCCCCTTTTCCAGTAATCGCAATTTTCATGAAAACATTCCTCGACTTCCTTTCGGATAAAGACTACAGTTAATGAATCGAGCGAAGTACATTCTTCACAAGCAAGTTGCCAATAATCGCACATCCGTCGATGGGCAGGTAATTACAGGCCGCCGAGTCGAAGAGCACCTTGCATGAAGATGGAAATTCATCTTCGCCCTGCCAGTGCGCCAGGACCAACGGTACCCGAGGTAGCGCTTGGAATAAATGAGCCGCATCAGCGATTCCAAAGAGCCTGCCCCCGGCTTTTTCGCAACGATCATGAAACATGGGTATGTCGGAGCCGATCGCCTTGGCAACCTGATCCCCGGTATAACCCTGAAATGCCTGAGAATACATCCTTCCATCCGGCAAATCAGCAAAAGACACCCAATTCCCTGATAACGATGTCCCATTGGACGTTGCAAAATAATACAGAATCAATGCCTGCATAAATACAGGTAGCTCGACGTTATTCTCGTTGCATAAGATGAATGAGGGATATTTGAGGCGAACCTCTTCACCAAAGAATGAAAAAAGGAAGTGTATTTCATTCTTTGCAGATTCTATAAATTCCGCCCCGGTATGATGCGCAAGGATGGCAGGCTTGACGGTTGTTAGCTCCTTGCGCATGTCTGAAGCGCGATTCAACAGCGCCTGACTGGCGAGTTCCGGATTTTTCTCTTTGATCCTAAATCTATTGATATCAAACATACTTATGTCAACCCACACCTGAGTCAAGGTAAGCTAACCATATTATATCCGCTTGCGCCTGCCGCTTGAAAACGCGATAAGACCCGCAATGACCAAGGCACCGATGACAATAATCACAGGGGTTATAAGCCCAGCCTGGTGGGCTGGACTTATATTTCCGGATGTTGCAGCAAGGGTGCTGGTTGGCTGCTTGGTTTGCTCCGCCCTCGTAGAAGTTGGCAGTGCTTCAATATCCGGGGTAGCCGTTCCTGTTTTCAAAGACTCGGGGCTTGGAGTATTCAAACTCTTTTTGATTACCAACTGTTGTCCAGGGTAGATTGGGGAATCTTTTGGAATGTTATTCAATTTCAAAACATCATCGATCTTCACGCCATAGGTAATTGCAATTAACCACAGAGTCTCGCCGGGTTTAACCACATGCAGAACTGATCCGTCCGCAGCAGGAGTATTAGGATAAATTGTCGATACCAAGGGATTCAAATTATAAACTGGCGTGCCATTAACTGTTTGAGGAGTGTAAGCTGGAACCGCAGATCCGGACTTTCTGGATACGTCAATCACATAATATACCTTATCCCCCACAACGGCTACTCCTGCACCAATGTCCTTGTACTGCGGCGACAACATGGTATTCAAGTGAGGTTCGTCGCCTGTCCAATTACTCACGGCTTCAGCGGGGGTCATGCCTATCCCCGCGATAATATTCTCTGAGTGGAAGCCTCCAAGACTCAAATCACCTGCAACAGGATACCCGGCAGCCAGTGATCTCTGGAACGGCCGAGAACCATCTGCGCTGTAATGTGTCACTGTACCGATTGAAGCCATGTACTCAGCATGCCCCTGTGCGACTGACATCAGGATGGGGTCGGGAGTCAATGCCGGGAGACCATTTGCGGCACGGAGTGCATTGACCTCTGCGATGAGAGTGTATGGATCGTTTGTGGCTGATCTCATAAATATGGCGGCGCCAGGATCACCCAGAGCAAGCACGTTTCCAGATCCACGGGCGAAAATCGCAAGGGTTAGAAAAATCATCATAACCAGAACAGTTTGTGAAATTTTACGCAATATCATATTTGTCAGTACAAGTCGATTACATTTGGAAATGGATAAGGATTGCCTTCATCATTATAATATGTTCTTAAAGCCTAATTTATCAATGGAGAAATTTTATGATTTAATTGTGAAGTATGTCACTAAAATAGAATACAATAAGAAGAGACCGTCAAATAAGTTCTAATAATAACCCTTACCCTATCTTACTGAAGGAGGTACTATGCAAAAGTCAACCTTCGATACGCCTGCCCTTTTCGGAGATCATCATGTCACCGAGGTCAGGCGTATTCTGTTAGCATGCCCTGGCGTGACCCAGGTGTATGCCAGCAGCGCCTTTCATGTCGTTCAAGTAGATTTTGATGAGAAAAAAATTAACCATGACGACCTGATGCGCAAGCTCGAGGAGGCCGGCTACCTCGGGAACTTATCGGTTCTTGCCGAAACGGGGGTTGCCGCAGAACGCTCTGAGAACGATGGCGCATTCCGGCATACAGCCACCTATGAAACCGTCAAGAAGACTGTCAGCTTTCAACAAAAAGTACCCTATAGCGGGCGTCCGCTATGGAATTGCCCAGGAATGGGTGTTGTAAAAACCATGGACGAAGAATAGAGGTATGAGATGCCTAAGAAAAGAGAAGTAACCGATTATACGATTGATCCAGCTGCACAGCAAATGATCGCCCGTTCCGAAGAGATGGGGATCAGCACTGCTTTTTCGCGCGCAGATAACATGGCCCCATGCAATATCGGCGCCGCGGGAATGTGCTGCAAACAGTGCGGTATGGGTCCCTGCAGGCTGACCAAGAACGGCGAAGTAGGCGTCTGCGGTGCGACACTGGAAACCATCCAAGCCCGAAACCTGACCCGCGCGATTGCCGCCGGCTCCGCTGCCCATTCCGATCATGGCCGCGACATGGCATTCACCCTCAAGGCGGTTGCCAACCATGAGACCGAGGGATACGCCATTAAAGATATCGCCAAGTTGAGAATGGTTGCATCATATTATGACATCAAGGTGGAAGGACGCTGGCCGGATGAGATCGCCAACGACCTGGCAGACTTATATATCTCACAATTTGGACAGCAGCGCGGCGAAATAGTTCCTGCAAGGCGCGCTCCCAAGAAACGCCAGGAGAAATGGAAGGAGCTGGGGATTATTCCCCGCGGAGTGGATCGAGAAGTGGTGGAGGCCCTGCACAGGACCCACATTGGCGACGACCAAGATTATGAGCATATCCTAAGTCATGCCATCCGCACCGCCATGGCAGACGGCTGGGGCGGCTCCATGATCGCCACCGATGTTTCGGATATTCTTTTTGGAACACCTTCACCCATTCTTGGACAGGCAAACCTGGGCGTCCTTAAAAAGGACATGGTCAATGTCGTGGTCCACGGCCACGAGCCGACGTTGAGCGAGATGATCGTTGCGGCAACTCAAGATCCTGAGATCATTGCGTACGCGAAGGAAGCCGGAGCAAAAGGGGTGCAGCTCTCCGGAATATGCTGCACGGCCAATGAAACGTTGATGCGTCAGGGTATCCCGGCGGCGGGGAACTTCCTGCACCAGGAACTCTCGATCATGACCGGTTCGGTCGAAGCGATGGTGGTGGATGTGCAATGTATCATGCAGGCACTGGTCAGCCTGGCGAGCCACTTCCACACCAAGATCATCACCACTTCACCCAAGGTCAAGATAGCAGGCGCGACTCACATTGAGTTCGACGAGCACCATGCGCTTACTATTGCCAAGAACATTCTTAAAGTGGCGATCGATAACTACAAGAATCGTGGTGAAGTCCACATCCCGGACGTAAAAGAGGATCTGATCCCCGGTTTTTCCCACGAATACATAAACTACATGCTCGGCGGTTCATACCGCGCCTCCTTCCGTCCGTTGAACGATGCCATCATGAGCGGACGAATTCGAGGCGTGGCGGCAATCGTCGGATGTAATAATCCAAGATCAAAGCAGGATTACCTGCATGTCAAGGTGGTTCGTGAGCTGCTCAAGAAGGATGTGCTTGTGGTTCAAACGGGCTGCGGTGCAATAGCCTCGGCAAAGCTTGGGCTGCTCCTCGGCGAAGCAGGCATCGATCAGGTTGGACCGGGTCTAAGGGAAGTCTGCGAGACCGTGGGAATCCCTCCCGTGCTCCATATGGGGTCCTGCGTGGACAACACCCGCATTCTGACCGTCCTCACCCAGATGGTCGAAGAGGGCGGTTTGGGTGACGACATCGACCAGATCCCCGCTGTAGGCCTGGCACCCGAATGGATGTCGGAGAAGGCGCTCGCCATTGCCACCTATTGCGTGGCTTCCGGTGCCTACGTGATCTTCGGTGGAGCATCACCAGTAAGCGGCATGCCGGACCGGGTCACAGACAGCGATAAGGTGCTCAAGTACCTCTCGGAAGGCTGGGAAAAACTTTACGGCGGCAAACTCGAATTCATCCCCGACCCGGATGAAATGATCCAAAAGACCCTCGAGCATATCGATAAAAAGCGTGCTGCTCTGGGGCTGCCGGAATGGAATCCGGATAAATTCGGCAGATCAGGCGATGCGCGTATGAACGAATTCGAAGCGCTGCCCATCGATCAACGGCGTGAAGCGATTTACGGCCTCGCGTCCGATTAGAGGAGGATGACATGTCGAGATACATTGCAACCAGAGCCATCCGCGGCGCAAGCGCCCTAGTCACCGAAGCGGATTTCATGTTGAACAAAGCCCTTGCGGAAAAAGGACCCGATGCGCCCGTCTCCTTCCCCAACACGGCATACTACCTGCCGACGATATACGGGATGACAGGGATCGCCGTTGAAAAACTCGGCCAACTAAAAGACGTTCTCAGGCACGCAAGGGAACTCCTGCATCCGTTTCCATCCAATCATAAATGGACACCCTACCTTGGGGAAACACTCGATTCGGGAATGGCAACCTTGTTTGCTGCAGAGACCATTGAGGCGGTGAGGTTCGTTTACGGATTGCAGCCGGAATTGAGCGAAGGATTATCGCTTACGGGCGGAACCGGTTATCCCAATCTTGGTGAAGGAGTAGGGCACCTCAACGGACCAATTGATGACATCCGCCTTCGCTCTTGGGGCATTCAGCTCGTGGACGGCCGCATGCCGGGCTTTGCGGCTATCGTGGGGTGCGCCAAGTCAAACGAGGTGGCGGTAAAAATCGTCCGCGAGCTTCAAAAAAGAAACATTCTTACCTTCCTGTGCGGCAATGTCAACGGCCGGTCGATCATAGATCAATTGAAGGAAGAGGGCGTGGAACTTGGCTACGACACTTACACGGTCCCCTTCGGCACGGATACCATTTCCGCGATCTATGCACTCGGATTCGCCACCCGCTCCGCCCTCACCTTCGGTGGACTAAAAGCCGGCCAGGCAAGGGAAATCCTGCTCTATAACAAGGAGCGCGTGTTTGCCTTCGTTCTTGCGCTTGGTGAAGTGGACGACCTGAAATACGCTGCGGCAGCCGGCGCCATCAATTACGGGTTCCCAGTCATTGCCGACACGATCATTCCTGAAATCCTTCCGACCGGCGTAACCACTTACGAACACGTTGTTTCCATGCCTTTTGCGAAAATCGAAGGCGCGGACGATTTGGAGCGGGCAGAGCAGCTGGTCCAGAAGTGTATCGAAGTGCGCGGCGTCAAGATAAAGATGACCGAGGTGCCGATCCCTGTTCCTTATGGTTCAGCCTTTGAAGGCGAAGTGGTTCGCAAAGCGGACCTGAGAGTTGAGTTCGGCGGCAAGCACTCGCGCTGCTTCGAATATCTCTCCACTGCCCCTCTCGAGGACGTCATCGACGGGAAAGTAGATGTGGTCGGGAACGACTTCACATCCATCCCGCTTCAGGGCAGCATGAACGTTGGTGTCGTAGTAAAAGTGGCCGGCAGGCAGATGCAATCCGATTTCGAACCCGTGCTGGAGCGGCAGATCCATTATTTTGTTAATGGCGCTTCGGGCATTCAGCACGTCGGTCAAAGAGACATCGCGTGGATAAGAGTTTCTAACAATGCCGCCGAAAAAGGGTTCAACCTGGAACATATCGGCAAGATCCTGCATGCACGCTTCCATGCAGATTTTGGGGCAATTGTCGACAAAGTACAAGTGACCATCTACACCGACCAGAAACTTTTCGATGAGTGGCTGGCCAAGGCTCGCGAGTCCTACGACTTCCGCAACAAGCGCCTTGCCGACCTTACCGACGACAAGGTGGAAGAGTTCTATTCCTGCACACTTTGCCAATCCTTTGCCCCAAACCATGTCTGCGTGGTCAGCCCGCAACGATTGGGATTATGCGGTGCATACAACTGGCTGGATTGCAAAGCCTCTTATAGTATTAATCCGACTGGTCCGAACCAGCCGATTAAACTAGGCAAGCAGATCGATAACCGCAAGGGATATTGGCAGGGCACAAATGAATATGCAGCCATGGGTTCGCACGGCGTGGTAAACGAAGTTTCGATGTACTCCATCATGGAAAATCCCATGACGGCGTGCGGCTGCTTTGAGTGCATCGTCATGCTCATTCCCGAAGCCAACGGGGTGATGGTGCTCAGTCGAGAGGATACTTCCATGACCCCCGCCGGGATGACCTTCTCGACTCTGGCTGGGATTGCCGGCGGGGGCCTTCAAACCCCAGGCGTGATGGGTGTCGGGAAGTATTATCTGATCAGTCCCAAATTTATCTCATCTGATGGCGGCTTCAAGAGGGTGGTATGGATGTCCTCTGTGCTGAAGGAAACCATGGCTGACGAGTTCAAGGTTGTGGCCGAACGGGAAGGCGACCCCGATTTGCTCGAGAAAATCGCCGACGAGCGCAGTGTTTCCGGCGTGGACGAATTGCTGGCCTGGTTGGAAGCACACAACCACCCGGCCATGATAATGGAGCCGATGTTCTAATCGAACGGGTGGATTGGTGCCTTCGTACAAGGCGTCAATCCACCCCAGTAATTTTAATCGCACCTAGCAGACATCAATGACTGAAATAAAATTAGTCCGTGATCTAATGACCGTCGGAGTGCCGACCTGTAAAACTACAACCCCCCTGCTGGAAATAGCGAGGTTTCTCATCGAAAATCAGGTCGAAGAAATGGTTGTACTCGGAGATGAGGGGGAAGGGGTTGGAATTGTCGGCTACGAAGAATTGATCAATTCCTATAGTAAAGAGAATGTCAAATCGCTGACCGCAGAGAATATCATGCGGGAAGGTGTGCCTGAGCTGCCAGCGGACATCACGATCGCACTCGCCGCTGAAATGCTGAAAGACAAGGGCGTCCGGACTGCCTACATGCTGCATAATTCCGCAGGGATTATCTACCCGGCAGCGATGATCTCTTACCGGCACATTGTCCGACATTTGGCAGCACTGGACGATTCGGAGCTCAAGGACCTGGGTCTCGCTGCGGAAAGAAAGTCTCCGATTGAAAAGTTTATTGAGCGAAGAGATGAGGCGAGAAAGAAAGCAGGATTGACCTGATATAACCCTTTAAAGAAGGCAGGGTTCGCATTGGAACCACAAACCCGACACCGAGAAGGAGAGACACAATGCCAGTTGAAATTCCAAAAGACAAGTGGACAGGAAAGATCAAGGAAGTCACCCTGGGAGCGGCTGCGAACGAGGGAGGGACACGTTCCAAAACGGTGGTGGTAGGTGGTGAGACCACCATGCCTTTCATGCAATTTGAAGCTCCCACCCCTCATCCACCGGTCATCGCCATCGAAATCAAAGATCGCAAACCGGAGGACTGGTCACCTCTGCTCCTGGAAGCCTGGGGGGATGCTTTAATCGACCCGGCAGCCTGGAGCAAGGCTGCGGAAGCAGCAGGGGCTGACCTGATCGTGCTCTGGCTGACCCTGGATGACACCACCGAGGATGCGGTTAAATCCGTCAAATCAGTGCTGGCTTCGACCGGGCTGCCGCTCATCGTATTTGGTCCCGGGCAGGTGGAGAAGGACAATGAGCTCCTGGTTGCGGTATCTGAAGCTGCCAAGGGCGAAAAACTCGTTCTGGGCATTTGCGAGGACAAGAATTACCGCACCATTGTCGCAACTGCAATGGCGAACGGCCATCTTGTCAGCGCCCGCACGCCTATGGACGTGAATCTCGCCAAGCAGTTGCACATTTTGATCAGCGACATGGGCATGCCTCACGACCGGATCATCATGGATCCCACCACCGGGGCGCTTGGTTATGGGATGGAATATGGCTATTCGGTGATGGAACGCCTCCGCTTGGCTGCGCTTCAGGGCGACGCCATGACCCAATCGCCAATGATCGTCACGGTCGGCTTCGAAACCTGGAAAACCAAGGAGTCGAAGGTCGGCACAGGCGTGCCCGAATCCTGGGGGAACTGGAAGGAACGCGCCATTCACTGGGAAACACTGACGGCCACGGCGTTGCTCGAATCCGGTGCGTCCATCGTCGTTTTGCGCCATCCCGAGTCCGTCAAGCGGGTACGCGCTGCCATCACAGAATTAATGGCTGCATAGGAGGACACCATGGCACTCTCGGGTATTCAAATATACAAACTGCTTCCCCAGACCAATTGCAAGGAATGCGGGTTCCCCACCTGTCTTGCTTTCGCGATGAAGCTTGCTGCGAAACAAGTTGAACTTTCCGGCTGCCCGTATGTCAGTGAAGAAAGCAAGACACAGCTTGCCGAATCCGCCGCTCCGCCGGTAAGGCTCATCACCCTGAAAGGCGTTGGTGCCGAAATAAAAGTAGGCAATGAAGTTTGTCTCTATCGGCATGAAAAAACCTTTTTTAACAAAACGGGCTTGTTCGTAAGAATCAAATCATCACAACCCGATATCGCGTCAGCTATCGCAAAGGCCGATGCTTTCAAAGTGGTTTACGTAGGGATGGAACTCACCCTGGATGGCTTTGCAGTGGAAGCGGATGATCCTGCAAAATTCGCAGATGCCGTCAAGGCTGTTCGCTCGGCGACCAGGCGCCCTTTGATCCTGATCTCCAAAGATCCAGCCGTGCTCAAATCTGGAGTTGATGCCCTTCCCGGCGAAAGCCCGCTGCTGGCCGGAGCCGATTCCACAAATTGGGAAGGCATGGCTGTCCTGGCTGCCCAATCCAAGGCCGCTCTCTCCATAAGTGCCGATTCACTTGAGACTCTGGCAGACTTGTCAGAAAAAGTCAAAAGCAAAGGTGTGGAGGATATCGTACTCGATCCCGCAGGCAAAAACCTGGCCGAGACACTATCGAGGTCTTCGCAAATCCGAAGGCTGGCACTCAAGAACTTCCGTTCGCTTGGCTACCCGATCATCACATTCCCCTGCTACACAGGCGATCCCATCCGCGAATCAACGATGGCGGCACAATCTGTGGCGAAATATGCAGGTTTTGTAGTATTGGACAAATTCTCTCCCGAATTGCTTTATGCATTGCTTGTCCTACGAGAGAATATCTTCACCGATCAACAGAAACCCATCCAAGTGACACCGGGC
>Ga0315287_10005954_pt1 | contig 12062 bp, 26 predicted proteins | sample YL17G11_0_MG_FD_205037 | JGI IMG/M metagenome (GOLD analysis project Ga0315287, IMG submission 205037) | Sediment microbial communities from Yellowstone Lake, YNP, Wyoming, USA - YL17G11_0 | ecosystem: Environmental > Aquatic > Freshwater > Lake > Sediment | place: USA: Wyoming | collected...
GCTGGCTTGAGTGCAGTCCCCCATCCGGCCCATTGCTTCGCGGCGGGGGTAGAGGGGGATGTTAGCGGTTCTGGTGGTCTACTATTTTGAGAATACTCTCCCGGTCCTCCGTGAAAACCAACTCCTGCTGGCCCATTCGGATAGCGGTCTGCGTGTTTGTTGTCTGCAATTACTTCCCGTTCCGCCCCTGCCGCCTTGTCAATCGCCTTGCTCACGTCAAGACTTTTTGGAAAGCCGCTGCCGTACACCCACATCACGCAGTCGCGGATTTCCCATCCGGCATCTTCTATCGCGCAGGCAAGCCGATGGAATGTCCGAGTACCGCCGAACGCCAGCAGGTGCGCGCCCGGCTTTGCTACGCGCAGAGCTTCAGTCCAGAAGTGAATGCCGGGTACTCCGTTGTCCCAATCCTTGCCCATGAAGGACAGGCCATAGGGCGAGTCGGTCACAATGCTGTCAATGGAATCGGCGGCGAGCAGCGGCATAGCCTCTAGGCAATCCCCGCAGTACAATTCCACGTCGCCGGAGACCCACTTAGTCATTTCTTCGCCTTCCATTGCCTTCGGAGCCGCCCCACTGTGCGGCCATTGCGGATCGTGTAAAGTTTCATGGCGTCCTCTCAATGGTCAGGGCTTTAACAATCTCGCTTCCGATGTTTTCAATAACTGATACTGTCACGGCGTTGCCGAGCATCCGGTAACGTGCTGAATCGCTCATGGGCCTGCGCTTGCCGTCCTCGGTGATGCCGTACTCAGTCCAGCCGTCAGGGAATGCCTGCAATCTTTCGCACTCAACGGGCATCAATCGGCGAACCGTCATGCCGATACGCGAGAACTGGTAATTATGTTCGGCTTGTGAACGCAGGGCTTGGGCGGTGTCATTTTCAACCTGGCCCCCGCCGCTGGCCCATTGGACTTGACACACCGCCATAACACTTGCAGAACCACATTCATTCCGTATTGTTGGAGTAATGTCTGATACAGCATGATTGTATGTGTCAAATGCCACGGTCGGCACACCATGCCCGCGCCCCTTGTCGGACGCAAGTGTTGGGCTTGGTCTGTCTGCTGAATGCCCCCGGCAACGCTCAATGTCCCAAGGGGTTTCGACGGCAAGCGTCCTATCAGTGCTTCCCACCGTCAGGGCCGTATCGGTCTCTTTGACATACAAGCCGCCGTTGGGTCTGTCAGCGCGTTTGTGCGCTCCGCCGTCATTGCTCTGGACGTTGTATGTCAGCACCGCCGCCATTCTGCGCTTATCCGGCATGGTCTGATGCACCCCCGCCGCGTCTAATGTATCGCTCACCTGACCGCCATCCCAATAGGTAGGAATCAAACACTCCGAACTACCGCCACTATCGCCTCCGTTGGCTCTTAGTGGCCCAGGCCCTGCGCGATAGCCGCCAATGCCACTCGGAGAGTATCCGGCAACTCATTGCCCCGCTTCTCTGCGCGGCGCAGGATACCCGCGCAAGCCTTCGGCGAGAGCGAGTATTTCGCCGGCGCATTCGCCTCCAAAATCGCAGACAATGAACACGCGGCGCCGTCTTTGCGCCACGGAGAAATACTGCGAGTCATAAATTCGCCAGCTAATTTCCACCGGCCGCAGCTTCCCCAACTCCCGCAGGACGCACGCAAAATCTCGTCCTCCGTTGGAACTGAACAGTCCGGGGACGTTTTCGAGAATGAGCAGCCGGGGACGTAGTTCTGAAACAACCCTGATTGCCTCATGGAAAAGTCCGCTCCTTTCGCCTGATAGCCCTGCGCGTTTGCCCGCCACGCTCAAGTCCTGGCAGGGAAAACCGCCGCTTATGATGTCCACCTTTTCAAGGTTATGCGCCCCGACTTCGCGCACATCGTTGTACTGCTTGACCTCCGGCCAGTGCAGTCGGCGCACCGCGTTACAGTCCGGGTCAATCTCCACGCTCCATAGCGTTTTGATGCCGACGTTGGCAAAACCTGCTTCGAAGCCGCCGATCCCGCTGAATAGACTGCCGTGCGTGAGGGTCACTTCTTCCTCTCAATCTTCTCACAAGCCTTACTTGTGGGTTCGCAGGTGCAGCCGAAGTATTCCTTGCACTTGGGATTAGTGCAACGAATAAGGTCAGGGTCGGATTTCACGCGCTCGGTGAAGGCGCATTGGGAGCAGGTCATGGCTTCACCTCCATCGGCTTGTAGCAGCCGCTATGAGTGTTGCCCTCTAAGTCGCACTCCCCGCGCTCCATGCAGCCCGCGCAGGAGCGAAACATTGCCGGTTCGCACTCAGGCGCAGGGCCACCATATGTACCAGAGCACGGCATGAAATCGTGCAAGCCGCAACCGCACTCTTGGTTACACAGTCCATCCGCGCCGACGGCTTTCAGATGCTCGATTACGATGTCCTTGACGTTCATGGCTTCACCCTGCTTTTCTTGCCGTCCTCGTTATATCCATCCGCGCACATGTGCCGTTTCGGGCCTCGGTATTGCCGGCACCGTTTGCAGATTGCGCGACCCTTGCGCCGTGCCTGTTCGACGGCCCATAGCAGACGGTTTGCGAGAGTGCGGGCATCACGGACAGTCATGCCGTGCATGACGCCGCCATACTCAAACGCAACCTCGGCCAACGTGGAACCGGGCCGATACCAGACGTTTCCGCACCGATAGTTCATGGCTTCACCTCCGGCATTGGCCCGCAGTTGACGCGCATCGGGCCGGTGAATGCGTTGGCATATATGATGCCGGATACATCCCAAGCGGTTTCCCAATCTAAGCGCAGATTCCGTCCGTCAACTTCATCGTGTACGCGCCACACGATGTTAAGGAACAACTTGATTCTGCAAAGTGTCCAGTACCAGCGCGGGCGAATCTTTGCATCAAGCCACGCGCCAGGGAAGTCGGCACTCTCAGCGCGAACGTAGCCCCAATAGACCCATTTCGTCCTGTTCATTTCCCGCCCTCCGGCTCTACCTTCGTCTCACACTTGTTGCACTGATGCTTTCCGGGCCGGACTTCCTGCAACGTGGAACCGCATACGCAGCAGGTCGGCTCCTCGCGTTGCGCTTTCAACCGGCGCTCCTGGCTGAGGGACTTCGGCTGCGGCTCGGCAGGCTCCAGCGCGAGGGCGGACCTGATTTTCGCGGCCCACAATCTCAGGTCCTGTTGCACTTGGTTATTAGATGCAGGACGCCCGCGCGCCTTATCGTCAACGTCCAGCCATTCGGCAAGCAGTAGCAATTTCTCCGCTGGAGGCAGCGCCTCCCTTGCCTTCTCCAACTGCGCCTTGAGGTCGGCGATCTGCGCGTAATTATCTTTCAGCCAAAGACGTACTCGCTCTAACTCTTTTGCGTAGTCGTTGACGCTTTCTTCCTTCTCCGCAAGCCTCCGGTTGAGGTCGGCCACCGCAATCCAAGCAGCACCGGCGTCCTTCCATGCTGACTTAGTTTCAGCCTTACTCTCCGCAAGCTGCTGTCGGAGGTCGGCGTTCTCGTCTGCTACTCGCATGTGGCAACACTCTTGACATTTACAAGTCTTATCGTGAATCATTTCGCATCCTCCACTTTCACCTGAAAACAGGAACAAGTGCGGTGCTGGCCTACAGCGTTGGGAGCAGCCAGCCGCGATGTAAAACACTTACGAGGCTCCTTACTTCCCCGCCCAACTTGCGGTGTTTCCACGCCGCACTTGTTCGTAGAATCATTCATCTTTCTGCTCCACTTTCGCCTGCGCCCGGATGCCGTTGCGGAACAGGAACTCCGTCGCCTCTTTCGGGCTGGCGTAGTGGGCCATATTGAAGTATGCCCAAAGGTGGCTGTCCTGCGGTCGCTGCTCCTCGAACAGGGCTTTGAGTGCAGGAAGAATTCGCTCGGCCTCAGACAGTCCGGCCAGTATTCCATCCACACCTGCGTCCTCGCCCATTGCCCCGCTATAAACATCCATCACGCGCTGGAGCAGCTCCGCGAACCGTTTCTTGTCGGCCTTCGTCATCATCTTCTCCTCACCTGAATAGAATTCCCGTTCCTGCCGGGACCGGCTCGCCGACCTGCTCCGGCAGGCGCGCGGCCCACCGTCTTGCGTTTTCCACCTTGCGACGCATCGGAGTAAATCGCGGCAGAACCCAGGACTCTGCAATGAGCGCGTCCTTTGTGGTCAAACACCAGTAGTAGCCGCGCGTGCAACTACCTACCTGCTCGTCCATCTCCACCAATCGTTCGACGGCCAACTCAACCATGCGCGGGGTTGCCCGCCGGTGGTCATGCCGGGCCTGGATAATCAGCGCGATCTCGCCCGCGATGGCGTTCTTCGTCTGCGCAGCCTCGTGGCCGCGGCAGTTGAGGGACAGGTATTGCCGGACGTGATCCACCATCAGCGGGTCGACCCGTGCGACTCGCTGCGCTCGCTCAGGGCAGGCGGTTCGGTTCATGGGGTCCTCACCTTGCCGGGGCCGGGGGATGTGCGCTGTGTCCTGTCCCCGGCGACGGCCGTTTGTTCAATTCCGCGAGCAGCCGCTGGATCACGTCAGACGCCTGGCGGCTGCTGAGTTGCTCCGGGTTCGCCACGCCGGCCGGGAAGTACGAGCGCAGGCCGGCGAGGCCCAGGCCGAGGGTCGCGGCGCTCTTTTTGATGAGCGCGAGTTGCTTGCCCGTGATCGGGCGCGGCGCCTCGGAAACGGGGTCGTCGTCGGGGGGCGGCTCTGACCTGTCAGACTGGTCAGACGGGTCAGAGCGGGGCGCAGTGCGCCCCTGAGAATCACCGGCCAGGCCATCGGGCGGCTCCGGGTCGGGCATGGGCTCGTCGTCCGGGACCGGCGGGAGATCGTCGCCATCCAGGACAGGCTCCGGCAGAGCGTAATTCGTCGGTCGCGGGAGCGCGGGTGCGCCTGACGGCATCTCCACGCGCAGCTTCCGCACGGTCTCCGTGTCGCCGTCGTAGCCGAGCGAAAGCAGGTAGTGGACGCGCTTCTTGCCCTGGTAGGTGATCTCCACCGGGATCCGCCGCAGCGTCAGCGGTACCAGGGCGATCCGCCCGAGTACGCCACGCACGAACGCGATGGCGCTGTTGATGTGGACGATGTTGTGATAGCTGCCGGTGTCGAGTTGCCAGCAACCCTCCCATGTGATCTCCGGCAGTACGAACATCAGGCTCGCCTGCTCCTTGCACTTCCCCTCGTCGTACAGGTTGCATTTGCACTTCTGCGGCTGCTTCTCCAATTCGGGGGAATCGCAGGCGCAGTCAAAGACTCGGCACTTGCGGCAGACGGAGCGCTCCGCCCTCGCGCCGTCGCCGATGCAGCGCAGCCCGCGCGAGCGGCCGTAGAAGCGAAGGCTCTGCGGGAAGATGGTCTCCTCGTCCTCAAGCGGGAGGATGATGTGGAGCTCCTTCGGCTCGATTGCGCCGGTCTCGCGGTCGCCCAGGACGGAGGCGATCTTCGGGTAGCGCTGAAGCATCTCCTCGTCGAACTTGAAGTAGGACAGGTCAACGGGGTACTCCTTCTTCGCCGCGTTGACCCGCTTCTCGCCCAGGCGGACCTTGCCGCAACGCGGAAGCTGGATGCGGTCGGACAGGCCAACGATGCGCGTGAATCTTTTCTGATCACTCACGGCAAGTTCCTCCACAGAGCGGTGCGCACTGCGCACCTGTGAACACGGATGCACACAGGTCAGATCGGGCAGTCGTCATCATCCTTCGCTGGCGGAAGGACGTACTCTGAGCCGGTAAGTTCCCTGTAACGGGACTGAAGCATGTCATATCTGCGTCGGCAGAGGTCCAGGCGCTCCTTGAGCTGCTGTGCGCCGCTTTCGCGGATTTCCTCGGCCATCGTGGCCCCCGCCGCGGCATCGCCTGGGAGCACCTTGTCCAGCGCCAGGCCGATTTCTTTCATGTCATGCTGGAGGCGTTCGAGTTCGTATTCGGTGTGTTCCACCTCGCGCCCGCGGGCGATGCGGTCGAGAATGGCCTTGCGGTGATCCCGCACCAACTTGTCTGCCGTTTCCTGCAAGCCGATTATGCTGGCAATGATGTTTTCTTCTACGACTGACGCCTTCAGCGTGATGCTGGGCCGGAAGTTGCAGTACTGCTCGTGCGGATGGTTGAACGTGGTCCCAGAACTGACGGTGATTTCGACAATCTTCACTGCGGTCTCCTTTCAACGTGAACCTGTTGCATCCCTGGCGGTGGACGCCCCGCCGTCTCCAGTTGCTTGATGCGCTCCCGCGCGGCGTCGAGGTCGCGCTGGAGTTGCTCCGCATCGTCAACCAGGGCCAGTACGGACCCGGCAAGACCCTTCACGCGCAGCTTGGCTTCGGCGAGTTCCAGGACGGCCTGGTCGCGCTCGGTCGAGAGCATGAGGATGCGGCCGGTCTGCGCGTCAATGACCTCCATGAGCGTCGCCTTCATGGATTCGGTCAGCCCCGCAGTAAAGCCGCCTGCGGCTGCATACTGCGGGGGCAGGGTTGGGGTCATTGCGAGGTCCCTTTCACCGCAGAGACGCAGAGAGCGCGGAGGACGGCCTGTTCTCTGGCGAACTGCCGAGCCGCCCAGCGCCGCGCGGCGGAGCGGTTGATATCCATCTCCGCGGCGTGGTTGCGGTCGCGGAGCTCCTGGACGGCCAAGGGTTCAGGGGAATCAGACTGATCGGACCGATAGGACGGATTGGACATAATCACTCTCCTTTGCGCGGCAAAGACAACGGCGTGAGTACTGCCGGCGGGGCGACTTCGACGATCTCGCCCATACCCGGCCCGGCGACGTGCGGCCAGAGGACGTTGATCAGCCAGAGCCCGGCGCAATGCTCCGCCGCCCAGTGGCCGCCGGGAGACTGCCAGCAGTCCTGCGACCTGCTCCAGGACGGCGGCTCGGCACCGTGCCAGATGGTGCGGCCGGAGAATTCGTCGTTCGTCAGAAACCAGCGCATACGGACTTCTCCACAGATTTCACGGAGCGGTGCGCCGTGCGCACCTGTTCACACCGATTGAGAAATGAGCGGGCGGCGGGATCGGCGGCGCCACGGAGATCCGCACCGGGTCGTCTGGGCGCGCATCCCATGCCACGCGCCCGCCCATTCCCTTGGTCATTTGCCTTCCGGCCTCTTGTCCAGACCCTTTTCCTTGAGCAGCGCGATGATGTCGTCAACGTGAATGCAGTCCACCATACACGCGGTGGTTTGGGAGTGCTGAATGGGCGCGATGTACCCATTACAGTAGTCGTTGCCTGCCTGCGCGTCGTAGAGAACGCCGAGCGCGGCAATCTCGCCATTGAACCCAATCTGTACAACCTTATCGCCATTGTGCGCTTCACGTCCGTTCCGGTAGTGCATCCTTCTCTCCTTTGGGCCTATGGCCCTAAGCAACCATATCCTTCGGCGGGAGTTCATATTCCTGCCCCTGCCGCCGCCACAGGTGCAGGCACACCTCGCAGATGTTCACGTACTCACTGCGCTTCGGGTGAAATTGGACTACCGTTTCTTCGGGAAGAAAGAACAAGTCCTTGACCCGGCACATATCGCTCCACGATGGCATCACCTTGTCGTTGCGGCTAACCGATGCGTGGTCCCATCCCCTGCCGTCTGACAGAATCACGTAGAGGTCATATCTGCGGCCCGGCAGAATAAAGAAGCCGTAGTTCTTCCCGGCTTCACTCTCGCCAAAGAGAGGATGCACGCGGCGGAACGGTTCAATGTCGCGGTTCGGTTCCGGCTTCATCCCACACTTCCTTCATGCACGAACAGCTTCGTTTCCTTCGCCACGTCTTCTCGGATCACGTCGTAGGCGGCGCGCTCGATGGCCTGGACTTCGGCGATGCTGTAATAGAGAGCCAGTCCGCCGCCGGGCTGGAGGCGGAAGCGGAAGCGCGCCTCCACCTTCGCCTTCTCCATTCCCTCGAACAGCGGCAGAGCGAGGACGATCTTCTCCGGGATTTCCAAGTTCCCCGCCTTGCTAGTCTGATTCTCGATATACTCGAACTGAGTGCGGCCGTCGCTGAGGCGCTTGGAAGAGGCAAACTTTACGTCCCGGTTGATGCGCATGTCGGATGCGATTTCCAGCATCTTCGCGGCGGTGGGCGTAACGATATCCCGGAAGTGGTCCTCGATGAACTCGGCGAATGTCTCCTGCCCCATCTTGGCGTTGTTGAACTTCAGCCAGGCGCGCCACGACTCGGTGCGCCGGACCTTCAGCCATGCGTTGTGATCGCCCCAGGCGGGATCGCCGCCGGCGGGGTGGTCATCCAGAATGGCGCGGATAGCGAAATCCTGGCGCACGATGACCTTCTCCATGTCTGGATCGCCATCCTCCGCGCTCTCGCCTTCGGCCCGCCCGACGACGATGTTCTTGATTTCGGCGAACAGGCGCGTGGCCAGGTTGTCACCGCCAGCATCCCCTTCCCCGCCTCCATCCGCCTTGAACTCGTTGACGTAGTGGCAGAACGACTCGGCGGCGTAGAACGTCGCCAAGCGCTTGATCGTCTTCGGGAAGGGCATCTCCTGTTCCTTCGTGTCCAGCAGGCGATAGCTCCCCTTCCCGTCCGGCACCAGCAGGAACGGCGTCACCCGCTCGTTCAACGTGCGCACCTGGCCGATATTGGCCCCGATCTCCTTCCCGGCTTGCAGCAGCGCGGCAGCAGCGGCGGGGACGTCCGCAGCCGGCGGCAACGCGATACTTGCATTCGGCGGCATCTGCATATCTCCTGTTCTAAAGTTGAACCTGCGGCCCCGACGCCGGGGCCGTTACGCCGACCTCGCCTTCTCAAACGGGATCACCCCTTGGGCGAACGGCTGGCGGCTGATCGTTCCGTCCTGCTTTGCGAAGAAAATCTTGTCCTCATGCTGCGTCTTCGGGGCCACGACGCGGATATCCGCCGAGATCACCACAGTGGACTCCCCGGCTTGCGGCTTGCCGCGCTTGACCTTCAGCGCCAGCGTCAGCGACCCGCCGTTGCCTGTCGCCTCGACGGCCGCCACAAGCGCCTGCAACTCCCCGGTCAACTCATCCGGCGCGTGGCCATCGCGCGTCAGCGCCACGGCGTCGAAGAACGACTCCACCACCCCTTCCCGCTTCTCCTTATCCTTTCCCATCCCACACCTCCTAAAAGTGCCCCACTCGATAAGTGGACTTCGTTACCAGTTACGCTGCGGCTTTTCCGCAGGTCCCTTGCGTCCTTCTGCGATGGTGCCAAACTCGAAATTCGGTACCGCCATAACCGGCTTCTTGCTTACAACCGTGAGGCGCTGCACATCGAACCAGGCCGGGGCTTCCCGCTTGCCCTTATCGTCGGCTGGAGGCACGACGACGGCTTGGATGCAGCCGTACAAGTCGAACGAGACGGTGCTCACGACGCCCTTGCACCCTGTCACCTTGTCAATAACTACCTTCCCCAACAGCGACATATGTTCCTGAACCTTCACGTCACACCTCCTTCTAAAAGTGCCCCACCCGGGGCGGTTATTGCGGCCCTGCGACAGTACTCAGGGTCAGTTGCTTGACGATGCGCTGAAAATCCGGCTCGACGAGAAAGTAGCAGTGGCCGACGCGCTGCAAGCCGCGCAGTTTGCCGAGCCGCCGGAGTTGATGGATGTATTCGGCGCTCTTGCCCACCGCGCGGGACAGTTCGGGGACGGTGCGCAGGGGCGCGGCGGTTGGCATCTCCGACTTGCTCGGGGCCGGCTCCCGGCGGTAGTCGGCGCAGCGGGCGCGGAAGCCGTTCGACCAGGGCGCCATGTGCGCGACGCAGATCGGCTTCCTGGCCTCACTGTAGAGGCCGCGCCAGTGGCACCTCCGGCAGCGGCGGAAGGGGACGGAGTCGGCGAGGGCAGGCGCGGGCGCACGGTCAGCGCACATGGGTGTCCCTCCTATGCAGCATCCGGTCCTCAAGATTGCGGAGCGTCCGCGCGGGTTCCAGCGCGATGAACTCCTCCAGGCATGGCCGGCAGCACATTTCCCTGGGGCCGAGGAGCGTCTTGATCGTGATGCCGTTGCCACGGAACGGCGCGCCGCACTGGTCGCAACGGCGGGGAAGGATAAGCGATGGATAACCATCCTTCCGGGTCTCCGCGTGAGCAGGTTCTACGGTGATCATGGGCGGGGGTCCTCCTCGCGGGCTGAAGCCCGCGCCACACTGCGCAGGCGGACGATCTCCCGGGCGGCGAGGATGAGCGCCTTGCCGGGGTCCCCCCCGCCCAGGCGCATGAAGACGGCGGCGCACGAAACGACACGGCGGGCAAGCTGTTCTTCCAGCGGTGTCGGGCTGAAGCCCGACCTACACCGGCGGGGTTTATCGGCCATCAGCGGGGTCCTCCTGTTGACATTGCGGTTGCGGGTTGGTATTCTCTTGTCGCGAAGGTCACTTCCTGTGGCCCTTCGATTTCAAGGAGGCCACCCGGCCGACGCCCCTGCGCTTCGGGTTGTGCCCGAGGCGATAGTCCCATAGAGCGCAACTCCTTGACGGACACTCCCGGATCATCTTGACGGAGCGATTTGCGCACCAACGGCAATATGCGCGAATTGCTCTCAGCGGGGTTACTCTCGACAGGTTCGGCGGGTATGGCATGATTGGCCTCGCGCGAAGAATAGGGGTCGCCAATAATGGCGGTTATCTGTTGCCAACTTTTCAGGGAGACACCGCAGCGGCCATGTTCAATTGCGGAAAGACGCGAATTACCCGCAGCCTGACCGAGGCCCAGAGTAAGGGCCAGTTGGCGGATCGTCATGCCGGCCTGTTTGCGTTGAGCACGCAAAAGCGTCCCGCACTCGACCCAGGCTTGCCGGAGTTGAATGGACTTGGCTTTGGCAGGAGACTCATGTAATCTAATACGCTTCCGACATTGATAGCACTGGATAGTTTCCTTCATCCACAATTTGAGCGGATGCCACTCATGGCCGCAACGGGGACAGCGTGCCAGCGAAAGCCCAAGAAACTTGGCCCGCGCCAAACGTATTTCGACGTGCCGTTGAGCATGGCATTTCGGACAGAGCCAGCGCACGGCAAAAGGTTTCTTGTAATCGTCATGGTGCGCGTGGGCGTCTTGCGCTCCGCAGCGTTCGCACGGTTGCGGCGTGACGTGACCATGTTTTGTCGCGTAATGGAGTCTCTGGTTTGCGGCAAGTTGTTCGGGATGTCGCAGTTGATGTATGCGCTGGCGGGAAACAGAAAGAGCCAAGCCGCCGTTGACATGAACCGAGAGACGGAGGGCCGTCTGTGGATTCGCGGCAGCTTGGCTCAGGTTTATGCTTGACATTGGGTTGTCTCTCTGATGTTCATGTCGGAGGCGATTATAGAACTATAGTTCTGCCTTGTCAAGAACTTTTTTACGCGGGAAGGGCTTGTATTGATTGGTCTTTCTCAACGCATGAAAGAATTGTCGGATTTTCATGGCGGCTGGGCCACACTCTCGCGGCTCACCGGATACCAGGAAGCGCGGTTGCGCGCCCTCGCTAGGCGGGGCACCGGCCTGAAGGTGGACGTGGCCGAGCGGATCGTTGAGAAGACCGGCTGCCGGCGCGAATGGCTGGAGTTCGGACGGGGGCCGATGCGCCCCGCCAAGGTGGGTCACAACATCGCCGAAACCACCGAGCATTATGAAACGCCGCGCACTATGGAGATTGTTTTCGAGTTGCCTCTTGACATCCGCCCCGGCCAGAGGATAATGGGCACCGTGCGGTTGAAGAGGGGCGAATCACAAGGAGGAGAAAAGCCATGAAGAAGATCATCTTGCTGGTCGGCGTGATCGTTATCGTGGCAGGGGCGGCGCTGGGGCAGGTTGACGTGGCACAGCACGTGGCGACACTGGAAGCTGAGAACCACGGACTGCGGGCGACGGTCAAGATTCAGCGGCAAGAGATAGACGCCCTGAAGAAAGAGAACGCCGCACTCAGGGCGGGCGGCACAATGACGGCTCTCAAGAAGACGCCGAGCGCGAACGACCCGCTGGAAGGGACGGACCTCACGGCATGGAAGATGGCGCGCGATGCGGCGAACAACTTGCCGCAAAGCAGGGACGGCAATTTTACGACATCCAGTTCCAGCAGCAGCGGAGGATCAGGCGGCGGACGATTTATGACTCATACGCCTGGGTACAACACACCACTACCAC
>Ga0315287_10005956_pt1 | contig 12059 bp, 8 predicted proteins | sample YL17G11_0_MG_FD_205037 | JGI IMG/M metagenome (GOLD analysis project Ga0315287, IMG submission 205037) | Sediment microbial communities from Yellowstone Lake, YNP, Wyoming, USA - YL17G11_0 | ecosystem: Environmental > Aquatic > Freshwater > Lake > Sediment | place: USA: Wyoming | collected...
ATAATGATTTGCATCTAAAAAATATTTTCCGTGATTTGCTTAACAAGGCGTCTAAATAACTACACGTTAAATGTTTTGGTTATTTAACGATCGTCTTATAACCGAAACATTTAAGCGCTCATAATCATGCACCTCTTTTTTCTTTTTTAGTTTTTGTGATAGTATAAAAACATATGAGCAAATACGAACCGACAATCGGGCTGGAAATTCACGCCGAGCTTAAGACCAAAAGCAAGATGTTTTGTGCCTCGCCTAACGGTTTTGGCCTGGAAAAAGAGCCCAACGTGAATGTTTGTCCCGTTTGCACCGGCCAGCCCGGAACCTTGCCTGTCATCAACGAAGAAGCGGTTAAAAAAGTTTTGAAAACCGCGTCGGCTTTAAATTGCGAAATTCCCGAGTCGGCCAAATTTGACCGTAAAAATTATTTTTACCCCGATTTGCCCAAAGGTTATCAGATTTCGCAATACGACAAACCGCTTTCTCTGAACGGTTTTTTGGAAATCGGCGGGAGCAGAGTTCGCATCAGGCGGATTCATCTGGAAGAAGACACCGGCAAACTAGTGCATCCGGCCGGAGCGAATTATTCGCTTGTGGACTTAAATCGTGCCGGCGTGCCGTTGATGGAGCTTGTCACCGAGCCGGATATAAAATCTGGCTGGGAGGCAAGAAAATTCTGTCAGGAATTGCAGCTGATTTTACGCTACCTTGATGTTTCTGATGCCGATATGGAAAATGGGCAGATGAGGTGCGAGGTTAATGTTTCCCTTCGTGAAGCCGCGGAACAACGCGGAAATGAGGCCGCGGAATTACGCGGAAACGGAACGCGGAACGGCGTGGAAAACCTAGGCAAAAAAGTTGAAATAAAAAATCTGAATTCTTTCCGGGCGGTTGAGCACGCGATTGATTATGAAATAAAACGGCAAAGCGAGGCGCTTGAAAGCGGTGAAAAGATTATTCAGGAAACGCGCGGTTGGGACGATGCTAAAGGAGTGACCGTGAGTCAGCGCATGAAAGAAGAAGCACACGATTATCGCTATTTTCCCGAGCCGGATTTACCGCCGCTAACCGGTTTAGCCGTAATAAGCCGGCAATTGGCTGCTGAAATTCCGGAGCTGCCAAGCGTCAAGCGGTTGCGCTTTGCCAAACAATACGGTTTGCCCCTCAATGATATTGAGGTACTGGTCGTCGATAAAAATCTAGCGCAATATTTTGAAGAGGTTGCAAGCGAGCTTGAGGAATGGAGCTGCAGCGCCGAGCCAAAAATTAATACTGGCAAATCGGCAAAACTAGCCGTTAATTATTTAATCACGGAAATTCCGCGAATTGCCGATTCTTTAAAAGCCTCCGGTTACATTTTGTCTGGAAAAATTACGCCGGAAAATTTTGCCGAATTTGTTAAATTGACGGTGCAGGGCGTTATTTCTTCATCCGGCGCGCAAGCGGTTTTAAAAGAGATGTTCATTAGCGGCGCCGACCCCTCGCATATTATAAAAGAAAAAGATCTCGGGCAGGTGAGCGACGAAGAGGAATTAAACAGTATTGTGGCAGAAGTTTTGAGCCAAAATGAAAAAGTCGCGGCCGATTACAAAAAAGGCAAGAAAAACGCCCTCATGTTTTTGGTTGGCAAAGTAATGGCCGCCAGCCACGGCAAAGCCAATCCGCAGGTGGTGCAAAAATTGTTGGAAGAACGATTAAAACAATAGTTTAGCTTCTCAGGAATTGTCGGAGAAGCCGCGCGGCTTCTTTTTTATTTTTCACCCAGTGGGTTTGAGGTGCATATTTTTTGAACCAAATCATTTGGCGTTTAGCGTAGTGCCCAATATCTTTTTGTAGGCATACGGTCATATCGGCGTAACCGATTTTTCGCTGCAAATATTTTGCCGTCCAGCGGTATTCCAACCCGAAAGCGTCTAATTTTTTCCAAGAGAGCCCTCCGTTTTTCAGTTTTTTCACTTCAGCAACTAGTCCCTGTCCCAGCCGTTTTTTAAGGCGTGTCGCGATAAGTTTTTTCAGCTCGGCCGGAGATTTTTTGACACCTAAAATTAAAACATCAAATGGACGGCTGAATTTTAATTCCGGCACCGGCCGGCCGGTTGCCTTGACGATTTCGATCGCCCGTATTAATCGACGCGGATTTTCCCGGTCAATATTTTTGGCGCGGTGCGGGTCTAATTTTTTGAGCATTGTAAAAAGCTCGGCCGCCGATTTTTTTTCCAGTCGTTTTCTAAGTTGCCAGTTAGGTTTGACATCGGGAATCGTGATGTTTTCGGTGACCGCCTGAATATAGAAACCTGTGCCGCCGCAAAGAATCGGTAATTTTTCTTGGCGCTGGATTTTTTTAATGGCGGCCAACGCCAATTTTTTATAACGCGCAACTGTGAATCTTTGTTTGGGCGAGGCTACATTTAAAAGACAGTGCGGAATTTCCCGCATTTCTTTTTTGGTGATTTTCCCCGTGCCAATATCCATATCGTGGTAAACTTGACGCGAATCGGCTGAAACGATCTCACCATTAAACTTTTGAGCAAGTTCTACCGCCAAATCTGATTTGCCCGAAGCTGTCGGGCCAAGGATAACAATAAGTTTTATTTTTTTGCTTGACATGGTAATTTTTAAGGCATAAACTTGAGACAAACTATTGTTCTTTTAAGGAGGTGAAAAGGATGAAAGCAAGGCAGCGCGAAAAGATTTTAAAAGGTATTGTGAGAGTAACCCTTGAAGAATTTCCGGACTTCATGCTTGATGGTCAAAAAGAATTCGTTGGTAAAAGAGATGATGATAAATATCGATGTTGGGACTTTATTTTCGGCAGCAAACGGAAAAGATTAGTAGCCTACCCTGGCCACGAAATCCTTCGCTTAGAGCTCTGGGTAGAAAACAGAGCTCCTAACTTTGTGTCTTCGGAAGCAAGAGAAGAAGGGGACGAATGGGAGGAGGCCATCAAATTGCATTGGCCGAAATTGATCATTGGTAGGCGATACGTCAATCTTAATGTTCAAACCTTTGACCAGCTTGCCAGCCGTATCTTTTCGACTGAATAACCAGAAGAATTTGTAGCATAAATTTTTCTGGTTATTATTTTTTGTTGGCAAGAGCATCTAAAATTCTCCACCGGCGTTTTTTTTCGGCTGGTTGGATATTGTCTTTTAGCTTGGCGGCGGCGGTACCGGCGCGGGGAGAGTATTTGGCGACATAGGCCTTGGAAAAACAGATTTCTCGGAAAAGTTTCACTGTATTTTGAAATTGTTTTTTGGTTTCGCCCGGAAAGCCGACAATCACGTCAGTGGAAATTTTAGCTTCGGGAATGGCGCGGCGGATTTTCTTTATCAAATTTTTGTAGTGGGCGACAGTATATTTGCGGTTCATCACCCGCAAAATTTTATTATCGCCCGATTGCACCGGTAAATGAATTTTCCGCGAAATTTTCGGGCAATCTTTAATCGTCTTGATCAATTCATCCGACATGTCCTTGGGATGCGAGGTCATAAGAGATATTTTGAAATCGTCAGCAATAACACAAAGCGCGCGGAGCAGGCGGGGGAAATTGCTATATGTTATATGTTTTGTGCTGTATGAATTAACGTTTTGCCCCAGAAGCATAATTTCCCGGTGGCCATTTTTTACCAGCGATTTGACCTCTTTGATAATATCTTGAGCCGGTCTTGATTTTTCGCGGCCACGGGTGAAAGGCACGACGCAATAGGAGCAAAAATTATTGCAGCCGGTCATTATCGGCACATAGGCGATAGTTTTATTTTCGCGCAAGGGCGAACAGGCGAAATATCTATCCGGATGCCAGATTTCGGCGACTTTGCCTACCATTTTTTTCTTGTCCGCCTCCAACAAGCAGCCGGTCAGAATAATTTTCTTCGTTTTATGAAATTTATGTATCAAGTCATAAACGCGGTGTATCGCTGATTGGCGCACCGAACAGGCGTTAATTACAAGTAAATTAGCCCGAGAAACATCTTTGGTTGATTTATGACCTTGTTTTTTTAAGGCCGCAGCTATCCGTTCGGAGTCTGACTCGTTCATTTGGCAGCCGTAGGTAATAATGCAGTATTTCATATAGGAACACTTTATATCAAAAAAGCTCCTTAAGCAAGGAGCTTTTTGTGAATAAAATTTGACAGGATTTAATTCTGGAAAGTCACGGGTACGGTGATTTTATAAATTTCTGAATTATTCTTGGGAACGATTTTGAAAACTTCCACCGCCCCATTTTTAGAAACGGGTTTTCGGAAGTTTAATTTAATGGAGAAGGGCATTTTAAGCGAGCCCGGGGCGGCGTTGCTGTAACCATAGACAAAGCTTTCTGCTAAAATCAGTCCTTTGCTGTCTTTTATTCTCACTTTAAGCTTGTTGGCATCGGGCAGAATTTGGCCGGAAATTGTGAGTGGACTTTGGATCGCGACGTTGGCCTTCGGCGCGCTAACCAGGATAACTTTATTGCTTAGGGGTTGGACAATATAGCTCGTATTATCTATCAGGCTGATTTCTTCAGAAGAAGTATCCTGGATTGACCATAAGATGAAACCGAAAAAGGCGACTGCCACCAGAGTGATAAGAAGCATTCGTTCGCGGTGAATTTGTTCTTTAAGCTGTTTGAATTTTATTTTCATAATCAATTTTTAATCAGCCAAGCCAAGCAAAAAACATGCATGGTTTTGCCCTCCGCAATTAAAAATTAAGCGCATCCTACGTTAATTATAGTACAGTTGCCGAAAATAGTTATCCACAAGCAGGATTAATTCTCTTTTACCAAATACCCAGCAGCTTGCTGCTAAGATGAAGGCGAGGAGAATTCTGCAAAGCCCTGACGAAGCAGGGTTAACGGCTTCGGAAAATTTCGCAGATACCTCGCGGTTTTACCGCGAGGCGTTTCATTTCCTTCGGAGAGGCAACTTAAAAGACCGATGATTTTTAATTCAAAAATATTAGCACGCGTAACCAGCGAGATGCCATATGAAAGCGGCGTCAGTATCAGAAAAACAACTAAAATCGCGCCAAGAATAGAAAATAAAACCAGCTTTTTTTTCGGCCAGAGAGATGTTAAAAATAAACTGGTGAGTAAAATGGCAAACACTAAAGACGGCAGATAATGATAAAGGAAAGCCACGCGTTTAATAAAGATGAAGGGCAGGAGATTGGCAAAGTAACCGAGCAGCAGAATATAAGCAGCCGGTGACAAATTTTGACGGCTTTTTTTTGTTAATAATTTGAACAGGAAAATAATAATAATTGTCGTGCATAGACCCCAAAGCAGGGGGTTACCGATCAGGTAGATCGCGGCGGAAGCAAAATTCGGGTTGTCGGGCGTTGAGCCATGCCAATAATAAACCGGTTTGTTATCAAGGGGCCAACCGTACCAGCGGCTGCTGTAAGGATGAGTAGCGGTAATGCCGGCGTTGGCCTTGTACATCGTTTTATTTAATTCAATAAATTTCTGCCAAAAACTTAGCGGCGGGCTGATATTTGCGCGGCCGTATTTCAACTCCTGCTGAAATTCCCAGTTCATAAACGCGTCGCCCGGGCCGGGTTTGGTTAACAAATTGAAATGAACAGCAAATGGCAAAGTGTAAATTATAAATCCAAGTGACGCAATGACAATGAAGTCAGCAGCGGATTCCAGTAATTTTTGGCGTAGGTTTTTTTTCAATTGATCAATTGACCAACTATTTGATTGACCAGTTAAATAGCCGGTTAATTTCTTGCTGAAAAATTTTGCGAGCAAAACTAAGCCGATTATGCCGATAGTGGCAAGCCCCGTCCATTTGATTGATATGGCGAGCCCAAAACTTATGCCGGTTAAAATTAAATAGATAAACCACTTGGCGCTGAAGGTTTTTTGGCGCTGGTAGAGAAAGAAAAAACAAAAAGTCAGTGCTTCAAAAAAAAGCAGGAAAATGTCAACCAAAATAAATTTTGACTGCACCAAAATAGCGTTATCAATCAAAATTAGAAAGCCGGCAATGAGTGCCGTTATTTTTGAGCGGCTTATCAGATAGGCAAGCCAAGCGATTGACAAAACAAAAATTGCGCCAAAAAATGCCGGCAGGAAACGCAGCGAAAAAAGCACATTTGAGGGTATGGCCTCGCCAATGTGGTCAAAATCAAAGGCGGGATTGACGTCGGCGAGCTTAGCAAAGCCGGCAATCATCAGTTTCCCCAAAGGCGGATGGATGTCAAAATAGTATTTGCCGGTGAAATAAGCCCCAACAAATTTACCAAAATGCACCTCGTCAAAAACCACTTGAGCCGGATGGCTTAGGAAGACAAAATGGACAATAAAAGCCAAGACAGCTAAAACTAAAAAAGGCCAGGATTTTTTAATTATATTTTTCATTAGCATATTACTTTTTTGCCTTGACAAAAAGTAATCAAAAAACTCTCGCATGCGCGAATTAGCGCTATATTTTTTCTTTAATCTCTTTATTTATTTTTCCCAAAAAATCTTTAATTTTCGTCGGTCCTAAGTCGCCTTTGCCGCGCTCGCGGACAGCGACTGACTCGGCTTCCTGTTCTTTATCGCCGACCACCAAAAGATAGGGGATTTTTTGGGTTTCGCCCGTGCGGATTTTTTTAGGAATGGTTTCGTTTTCGTCTTTAACTTTGACGCGGATATTTTCGGCTTTTAACGCCTCGGCGACTTTTTTGGCGTAGTCCTCGTGTCGTGAGCCAATGGGTAGAATCCAGACCTGTTCGGGCGCCAGCCATACCGGAAAAGCGCCGGCGTAGTGCTCAATCAAAATACCAAAAAATCTTTCCATTGAACCCAGAACCGTGCGGTGAACCATTACCGGCTGCTGTTTTTTGCCTTTTTCGTCGGTATAAGCCAGCGCAAATTTTTCCGGGAAGTTGAAATCAACCTGAATGGTTGGCCCCTGCCACTCGCGGCCCAAAGCGTCCTTAATTTTGATGTCAATTTTCGGGCCATAAAAGACGCCTTCGCCCGGGTCGGTTTCGTAGGGCAGGTCCGCGTCTTTGAGAGCCGCCTCTAGCGCGTCTACAGCTTTTTCCCAATTTTCATCGGAGCCGATTGATTTTTCCGGCCGCGTTGAAAGACAAACTTTATAGTTTTTGAAACCGAAATTACCAAGCATAAATTTTGCAAGTTCAATTACGTTAATCAGTTCGTCTTTTAGTTGGTCAGGCCGGCAGAAAATATGCGCGTCATCCTGCGTGAAGCCACGCACACGGGTTAAGCCGTGTAAAACCCCAGAGCGTTCATAGCGATAAACCGTGCCAAGTTCGGCGTAGCGAAGAGGTAAATCGCGATAGCTGCGGGTTCGGCTTTCGTAAACAAAAATTGCGAAAGGACAGTTCATCGGTTTAATCAGATATTCTTCCTCGTCAATTTTCATCGGCGAATAAAGATTTTCGCGGTAAAAATCCCAGTGGCCGGATTTTTTCCAGATGGCGACATGGCCGATGTGCGGCGAATAAATCAATTCGTAGTCGCGACGACGGTGTTCTGCTTTCCAGAAATCCTCAATGAGTTGGCGTACACGCGCACCTCTGGGATGCCAGACGGGCAGACCGCCGCCGACCAGCTCCGGGAAACTGAATAAGTCCAAGTCCGCGCCTAGTTTCCGGTGGTCGCGCTTTTCCGCTTCTTCTAATTTGTGCAGATATCCGTCCAGGTCATTTTTGTTTTCCCAAGCCGTGCCGTAAATGCGCTGCAGCATTTTATTTTTTTCACTGCCGCGCCAATAAGCGCCGGCGATTTTGAGCAATTTGAAAGCGTCCGGCTTTATTTCGCCGGTTGAATCAATGTGAGGACCGCGGCACAAATCTACAAACGGGCCGGATTTATAAAGGGTAACGTTTTTGGCTTTTTCGGTTTTAACTAAATCTTCAATCAGTTCAACTTTGTACGGCTGGCCGGCTTTCTCAAAAAGCTCAACGGCTTTTTTGGCTTCCAGTTCGGTTTTTTCAAACGGAAAATTTTGTTTGATAATGGCGCGCATTTTATCTTCCAAAAGCGACAGGTCCTCCGGAATCAAGGTCCGCGGCAAGTCAAAATCATAATAAAAGCCGCCTTCAATCGTCGGCCCGATGCCGAATTTGGCTTCGGGGAACATATCAAGGACGGCAGCGGCTAATATGTGCGCGGCGGAATGTTTTAACAAGTTTAGTTTATTTATTGATGCTTCCATATTTAATTCAAAATTCAAAAATCAAAATGCAAAATTGACGCGCAGTGTTATCCTGAGGAGCGTAACGACGAAGGATCTTAAGATCCTTCGCTTCGCTCAGGATGACACTGCATGCTACGGGGTCAATTTTACATTGTCATTTTGAGATTTACATTTTACATCCTGCATTAAAATAAAATGCCCAAAAATCACATGAATACCGAGATCCGTTTTAAGGGATGGTTCCACTCGGTTTCCCAGTGATTTCTGGGCACTCTTATACCAGCGCGCCGGTACCCCGCGAGAATCCTTGCCGCTTAAAGCCATCTATGGTGACCACGCGGCAGCGGTTGGTGAGTCCGCATCAATGATCCTATTATTATATTAGTTTTAAGCCGTTTTTTTGTCAATAAAAAAGACTTCATCGATATCCGTTGCTTTTCAGGTGATTGTGATTTAATTCCTGCGCTTCTTCGCAAAGAAGTTTGAAATTGCCTTCTTTGTCTTCCAGTCGGCCGGAAACCACAAGGATTTTTCCTTCCTGCCATAGAGTGGGCGTGCGCTCAAGCGTGCGCGGAAAAACCAGCACTTCAATTTTGGCTTTCGGGTCTTCAAGCCCGACAAAAAGCATCGGCTTGCCGGATTTGGTAATGATTTTACGAATGTGGCTGACGGCTCCGCCCACGCGAATTTGCCGGCCGAGCATTTGATTTGTCAGTTTTGAGGGCAGGTTAGCAATTTTGGCGATTACTTTTTCATATTCCTGCGCCGGATGCTCGGAAACATAAAGGCCTAATAATTCTTTTTCCCAAGCCAACCGTTCTTTTTTGCCGGCGGCTGCCGCTTCCTGTAGTTTGAGCGGCGTGAGCAAGCCGCGTTTTTTACCGTTTTTATCGGGCAGAGCAAAGAGCGATGTCTGGCCGTTATTTTTTGGCCGCTGTATTTCGCGAGCGTAGGCAAGTAGCATTTCCAGATTAAAAAGCAATTGGCCGCGTTCGCCGAGATTATCAATCGCGCCGCACTTAATCAAACTTTCCAATGACTTTTTATTCAGATCCTTGTCTTGCACCCGCTCAATAAAATCGGAAATGGATTCAAAGCGGCCGTGCGCTTTGCGTTCTTTAACAATGGCCGCCATCATGTTGCTGCCGACATTTTTAACGGCGTTTAAGCCAAAGCGGATAACGCCGTCCTTGATGGCCGTGAAAGTCCCCAAGCTTTCGTTGATGTCTGGCGGTAAAACTTCAATCTTCATCTGCCGGCATTCGTCAACTAAAAAAGCGATGCGTTCAATATCGTCGGATTCGGAATTCATAAGCGCTGTCATAAATTCGGTAGGGAAACGCGCTTTAAGATAAGCGGTCTGATAGCCAATCAGCGCGTAACAGGTGGCGTGGGCTTTATTGAAGCCGTAACGGGCGAAAGGTTCAATAAAAGCCCAAATTCTCTCGGCGTTTTCCCTGGAGATATCATTTTTAATCATGCCGCTAACCAAATTTTCTTTTTGTTCATCAAGTAGTTTTTTGATTTTTTTGCCCATGGCCATGCGTAAGATATCGGCTTCGGGCAAAGAGAAGCCGCCTAATTTGTTCGCAATTTCCATCACTTGTTCCTGATAAACAATGATGCCGTAAGTATTTTTGAGTATCGGTTCCAATCCTGCGTTAATATAATCAATTTTTTTGTGGCCGTGTTTACGGCTGATAAAATCGGGGATAAACTCCATCGGGCCCGGTCGATATAGCGCCACCATCGCGATAATGTCTTCAAAAACTGTGGGCTTGAGCTCCCGCAAATAACGTTTCATGCCGTCGGACTCAAGCTGGAAGACGCCGGTGGTTTTGGCGTCCTGAAGTAATCTGTATGTGGCCGCGTCATCTAATACCAGCGTGCTGAAATCAAGCTGGATGTTTTTAGTATTTTTTACGATATTGATTGTGTTCCCAATCTGGGTGAGCGTCTTTAATCCCAGAAAATCCATTTTAAGCAATCCTAAGTCCTCAATTGAGTGCATTCCATACTGCGTGACAATCGCGCCATCATCTTGCGTGGGGTGTTGCAGCGACACGATTTTATTTAGCGGTTCTTTAGTTATAACCACTCCGGCTGCGTGAGTTGAAGCGTGGCGCGCCACGCCTTCAAGCTTCATTGCGGTATCAACCAATTTTTTGATCTGTTCATCTGAATCATACATCTGGTGTAGTTCCACTGATTCGTGTAATGCCCGTTCAAGCGTGAGCCCCATGGGAATGGCTTTAGCTACTTGGTCGCAAAGCTGATATGAATAGCTCATGGCGCGGCCGGTGTCGCGGATTGCCGCGCGGGCGGCCATAGTCCCGAAAGTGATAATTTGCGCCACGTGGTCGTCGCCGTATTTTTGGCGCACGTAGTTTATCACTTCATCGCGCCGCGTGTCGGCAAAATCCAAATCAATGTCGGGCATGGAAATGCGTTCCGGATTTAGAAATCTTTCAAACAGCAAATCGTATTTGAGTGGGTCAATATCAGTGATATTTAAAAGATAAGAGACCACCGAGCCGGCAGCCGAACCGCGGCCCGGGCCGACTAAGATATCGTTTTGTTTCGCCCAGTTGATGAAATCTTGCACGATTAAAAGATAGGAAGCAAAGCCGGTTTTTTTAATAATTTCTAGTTCATGTTCCAGCCGTGCCATGATTACTTCGTTAACTTTTTCGCCGTAGCGGTCTTTGAGACCGGCCAGCGCCAAGTTTTTTAAATATTCATCGGCTGATTGGCCGTTGGGCACTTTGAAATGAGGCAGCTGGTATTTGCCGAGTTCAAATTCAAAATTGCAGCGCTGGACGATTTTTTGGGTGTTGGCGATGGCTTCGGGCACCTCCTTAAAAAAATCTTTCATTTCCGAAGGCGGCTTCATTGAAAAATTATGTTCTTTCATGGTCAGCCGTTCCGGGTCGTCGGGCAGGGCGCTTGTGTTAACCAGCATTAAAATATCTTGCGCTTCGTTGTCTTCGGGCCGCAGATAATGGATATCGTTTGTCGCGATCAACGGAATATTATTTTTCCTGGCGATTTTAATAAGCTCCTGATTCACCTGAATTTGTTCCGGAAAATTAGAATGCGGCTGTAGTTCCAGAAAAAAATTGCCCGCGCCAAAAATACTTTGGTATTCCAACGCCAACACTTCGGCTTTTTCCGGGTGGCCGTTTAAAATCGTTTGCGGAATTTCTCCGGCCAGACACGCCGAAGAAGCGAGAAGTCCGGCGCTCAATTCTTTCAGTAATTCTTTGTCCACGCGGGGTTTGTAATAAAATCCTTCAAGCCATGCTTTGGTTGTGAGCATGACGAGATTCTGGTAGCCAGTTTTATTTTCTACCCAGATTATCAGGTGGTAATTTTTATCGTCAATGCGCGGTTTTTTGTCAAAGCGGCTGGCCGGAGCAACATAAAATTCCGACCCGATGATGGGCTTAAGGCCTTTTTCTTTGGCCTTTTTATAAAACTCCACGGCGCCATAGAGCGAACCGTGGTCTGTCAAGGCCAGCGAATCCATTCCCAGTTCCAGCGCCCTGTCTATTAAGCCGTCAATCTTTGGCAGGCCGTCCAATAAAGAATAGTGCGAGTGGACATGAAGGTGGGTAAATTCCATAGATGATTTATGGCGTTATTTTCGCTAAATTTAAAAGTCAAAAATCAAAGTTTAAAATTATAATGTAAAATGTTACATTATAATTTCGATTTTTAATGTTTAAATTTTTAATTAAAAAGTCAGAAACGTTTCTTCCGATTGGTTATAAAATAAAGTATTCCGCCCATAACAAAAAGCGAAACTAAAGCAATTGCCGCCCAAAACAAAAATTTGAAAATGAAAAAATGATTTGCGATGACGATCGCCCCGGCGATTTTTTGGCCGATGGCGGTTTCGGCTAAGAGCCAGATTAA
>Ga0315287_10005959_pt1 | contig 12057 bp, 13 predicted proteins | sample YL17G11_0_MG_FD_205037 | JGI IMG/M metagenome (GOLD analysis project Ga0315287, IMG submission 205037) | Sediment microbial communities from Yellowstone Lake, YNP, Wyoming, USA - YL17G11_0 | ecosystem: Environmental > Aquatic > Freshwater > Lake > Sediment | place: USA: Wyoming | collected...
GCTCGTCGCGTTGTAGACGATCGCGAACGGCACGCGCGACAACCCCGCTCCCGCCGACACCGAACAGCGCGTGAGCCACGGGCTCGACGCGAGGTCGTTCAGCCCCTGACGCACGCTCCAGACGAGAGGTGGTCTCTTGGGGGCGAGCGAAACGGCGAGAAGGGCCGCGAGGTTCCCCCGGTACATCCATCCTTGAACGACGTCGGGGCGGAAACGCCGCGCGAGGCGGGCGAGGCGCAGGGACGGCAGCACGACGCCGGTCCCGAGGTGCGCCACTTCGATCCTTGCGACGGCGAGGGACTCGGCGAGCGGCCCTTCCGATCCGAAAGAGGCCACGGCGCAGGTGTGGCCGTGCTCGGTCAACCGCGCCGCTAGCTTGACGAGGACCCCCTCCGCGCCACCACGCGTCAGGCCGGACGTCACGAAGAGCAGCCGAAGGGGCGTCGCGCCGATCGTTTTCATCGCGGGGCGAATATACACTTCGCCTCCACCCCCAGTTTGTGGGAGTCTCCGTTTGATCTCGATGCGCCACCACGCCCTCTCCCCGCTCGCGCTTCGCGTCCTCGCGGGTGTGGTCTGTTTGGCGGCGGCGTCGCTCGTCCTGCTTCCGATCAGTCCGGCGTTTCAGCCGGTTCCGGGCCGGGACTCCGGGGCGTTTCTGGTCGTCGCCCAGGCGATGCTCCACGGCGAGCGCCCCTACGTCGATGCCTGGGATCACAAGGGGCCGGTCCTTTTCCTCTTGAATGCGCTGGGTCTCTTGCTCCCGCTTCCCGGAGTGTGGGGGGTGTGGCTCGTCCAGGTCGCGCTGCTCGCGTCCGGAACGTGGACCGTTCATTCCGTGCTGAAGCGGACCTTCGGCCCGGGGCCCGCGGCCTGCGCGGTCGCCGCGGTCTTCGCGCACGTGGCGATGTTCGTCGAGGACGGCAATTTCACCGAGGAGTACGCGCTCTCCTTCGGCCTGCTCGCGATCGCGGCGGCGATGTCGGGCCGGTGGATGGCCGTCGGCGCGCTTGCGGCCGCGGCGTTTCTCATGCGGCAGAACCTCGTGGGCTCTTTCGCCGTGCTCGTCGCGGTGTTCGCCCTCGAGCGGGCGCGAAGGGCCGGGCTCGCCGCGGGAGCCCGCGTCGTGGCACGCGCGGCGATCGGAGCCTTGGCCGTTGCCGTTCCGGTGCTCGTCGCGCTTACGGTGACGGGCGCGCTTCACGGATGGTGGGAAGCGACGTTCGTCTACAACCGGGTCTACGTTTCGGGGAGCCTCTCCGGCCACGTGGCCGACACCGTACGGCGCGTCCTTTCCGGATCGACGGCCCCGTTCATGTTTCTGTTTGCGGCCGGCTGGGCGGAGGCGGTGCGCCGGCTCGCTTCAGCGACGGATGACAGCCTGCGTTCGCCGCTGGCGTTCGCCGTCGTCGCGCTTCCGCTCGAGGTCGTCGCGGCGTCGCTTTCGGGGAACGCCTATCTCCACTACTACCTGCCGTTCATGATTTCCGCCGTCGTGCTCGTGGCCGCGCTGGCGGGGCTCGTTGCGGAGGCGCCCGGACGGCGTTTCGCGACGCTGGGATACGTGGTCCCGGCGGCGTTGATCGCGACGCTTTCGGGGAGCAGCTGGATTGGGCTCTTCGCGAGTTCCGGCACCCGCGCGCAGCCGAGATCCGCGGTGCGCTGGCTGTCCGAGCGGACGCAGGCGGACGATCGGGTCGTGATCTGGGGCGCGGAGGCCGGGGTGCTCGTCGCGGCCGGGCGCCGCCCGCCCGGGCCTTACGTTTACGCCTACCCGCTCCTGAAGACAGGCTACGGCCCGTACCGGGACGTGGCGCGCTACCTCGCCACGCTCGACGCGAACCCGCCGGCCGCCATCATCGACACGTCCGCGACGAATCCTCTGATCCCACCGCTCGATCGGGAGCGCCGGGCGGGGTGGCGGTCGTCGGACCCAGGCTACGCGGCGGGCGCCGACCTCGATCCGTTGTTCGCGTGGATCGAGGCGCGCTATCGCCCTGAGGTGATGATCGGTCCGGGGCCGGCGTGGATCGTCTACGTGCCGCTTGTGTCCGCCGCGAGCCCACCCTGAAGACTCGCGGCGAGCTCCGCCGCGATCGCTCGACCATCTCTGACGGCATAGTTGGTTCCACGATCCTCGGGGTAGATCTGCGCCATGCTCGCGATCCACAGGCCGGGCACGGGTGTGCGGTGCGGCGGGATGAGGGCGCCGTAGCGCCTCACGACGATCGGCTGGGCGTACCGGGCCTTCCAGAGGTGATGCCGCAGCACCCATGCGCGTTGAAACTCCGGGAACATCTGCGTGAGGTGGGGGACGGCGAACGCCAGGGCGGCCTCGGCGTCGAGCGACCACAGCGGATCGTCGACCGGCAGGTAGCGCGACAAGTAAACGATGCGTCGGCCACCGTAGCTCGTTTCCGGCTCGAAGTTCGTGTGCTCGATCACGCCGACGAACGGAAACGCGGGGTCCGCGACGTTGAGCCAGTACGTGGTCGAAAGGCTCCGGTCGAGCTCGAGGACGAGGCAGATGTTGGCGAGATAGTCGATGCCGCGTAGCGAGGCGGTGAACGCGTCGGGCGCCCGCCCGGGAAGCAGATCCGCGATGACCGGCAACGCCGGTGTCGCCAGCACCGCGTCGGCTTCGATCGTCTCGCCGTTCACCTCGACGCCGACCGCACGACCGTCGCGCAGGACGATGCGCTCGACGGGACAGCGCGTCCGCACTTGGCCGCCCCCCGCTTCGATGCGGGAGGCGATGCGCCGCGCCAGCTCGGCGAACCCTCCGCGGAGGTAGGCGAGTGATTCCCGTCCGCTCCGGTCCCTCGAGCTCCCGCGGAGCTTGAGTTTGTTCCAGAACCACACGGCGGAGATCGTGTCGGCGTAGGGGCCGAACTTCCCGCGAAGCAGCGGTTCCCACACGACCCGGTACACGCGCTCGCCCGCGAGCTCGCGCAGCCACGCGGCCGCCGTCTTGTCCTCGAGCTCGCGCCAGTCGGAAACACGCCGCGCGCGCAGCACGAGCAATCCCAGGCGCACGCGGTCGAAAAACGGCAGCGGTTCGAAGCGGAGGAGGTCGAGAGGCGAGCTCATGCGGAGGATCCGCTTGTTGTAGTACATCCCGGTGCGGGTCGGGCGGTCGACGATGCGGTCGCCGGCGCCCAGCTCCTCGATCAGCCCGAGGATGTGGACGTCGCTTCGGAACCAATGGTGGTAGAACTTCTCGAGGCGCGCGCCTGCGACCTCGAAGCTCCCCGCGAGGCCTCCCGGTTCGTCCTCCGATTCGAAGATCGTCGTGCGGACGCCTCTCACGGTCAATTCGTGGGCGGCGGCGAGACCCGTGTAGCCTCCCCCCACGATCGCCACATGCGGCTGGCGCGTCGCTCCGCTCACGACGCCCCCGCCGCGCGGCCCCTGCGAATCGTCTCCCTCAAACCCATGCCGTTGGCGAGTAGCGCCGCGAGACCCGCCAGGGTGATCGGGGCCCACAACACGAAGTGGACGAGGAAGGCGTAGGCGATCGCCGCATCGACAGGAACGCCAAGAGCGACGACCGCCTGCCGCGCGAAAAAGTCGAACGTCCCGACGTACCCCGGCGTTCCCGGGATCATCGTCGAGAGCGTCGCCGCGCCGAGGATCGCGGGGGCGGCAGCCAAGGGGAGTCCGAGCCCGAGCGCGCGCGCCACCGCCATGAACATGACCGCTTCACAGGCCCAGGCGGTGAGCGACAGGGCGATCAACCGTAAGAGACGTCGCGGCGCACGGAGGATCTCCAGGGCGCCGAGGATCCGGCCGGCGATCCCGAGAACCCCGCTCCTCCCGCGAAACCGGTCCCACACCCTTGAAGGGGTGGAAAGCAATGCGGCGAAAACGACGGCGCAGAGGAGGCCCGCCCCCTCGGCGGCCCACACGGCGGCCGGCGGCACCCGGTGCTCGCCGAGGGCGGCCATCCCCACGGCGACCGAAGCGACGAGCGAGCCGAGATCGAGCAGGCGTTCCGCGACGAGAGAGCCCAAAACCTCCGGGCCCGGAACGCCCAAGCGCTCGCGAAACGCGAACGCTCTGGCGAAATCGCCCACGCGCAGCGGCAGGAGGTTGTTGAGAGCGAATCCGGCGAGCAGCGGCCCGGCGCACGCGGCGGCCGTCACGTCGGGCCGCGAGGATCGCAGCAGCTCGCGCCAGCGCAGGATGCGCGCGGCGTACCCCGCCGCCAGAGCGGCAACCGCCGCGGCGAGCCAGAGGGGTGATGCCTGCGCCATCACGGCGCGGACCGCGGCAACGTCGATGCCGCGCAGCGCGAGCCAGAGGAAGCCCAGTCCGACCGCCGTCCCCGCGGCGACGCTCAGGCCTTTGCGCATGGATCTCCGGAGTCCGGAGCGGGCCTCGATCGCACCGCCCGGTCGAAGCCGAGGACGTCCTGGACGAGGTACAGCGGCCGGCGTTTCGTCTCGCGGTAGATACGGCCGATGTACTCGCCGAGGATGCCCAGCGAGATCATCTGAATGCCCCCGAGCAGCAACATGCTCATGAAGAGGAGCGTCCAGCCGGGGACCCAAATGTCGGTCAGCAGACGGAGCACGACGGCGTAAAACATTCCGGCGGCCGCGAACAGCGACGCCGCCCCCCCCAGCCAGGTCACGATCTTGAGGGGGGAGATCGAGAACGACACGATCCCATCGATGGCGAACCGGAGCATCTTGAAGAACGGGTACTTGCTCTCGCCGGCGAAGCGCGGCGCGCGCGCGTAGGGAACGGCGATCTGGCGATAGCCCACCCAACTCACCATCCCCCGGATGAATCGGTCCTGCTCGCCCATGCGGCGCAGCGCGTCCACGGCGACGCGGTCCATGAGGCGGAAATCTCCCGTGTCGAGAGGGATCGGGACGTCGGAGAGCCGGTTGAGCAGCCGGTAAAACCGAGCCGCCGTCCATCGTTTGAACGCCGACTCGCCCTGGCGCTCCTCGCGAACGCCATAGATGACCTTGAACCCTTCGCGCCACCGCGAGACGAACGCCGCGATCAACTCGGGCGGGTCCTGCAGGTCGGCATCGATGAGCACGACCGCGTCGCCGGCGGAGTGGTCGATGCCGGCCGTGACCGCGAGTTGGTGCCCGAAATTCCGGGAGAGATCGACGACGCGCACGTGGCCGGGATCGGCCGCGTACAGCCGTCGCAGTGCCGCGACCGTACCGTCCTTGCTCCCGTCGTTGACGTAGATGATTTCGTGGTCGGCGTCGATCGCCTCGAGCGCCGCGCGCAACCGCCGGTGCGTCTCGTCGAGGACCGCCTCCTCGTTGAAGCAGGGGACGACCACCGAGACGAGAGATCGCGGTTCTGACATCTTCGAAGTCTCCACGGTCTAGTCGTCGCCGCCCGCCCCGCGGAACCGGTCGTCCGGGTCCGCGAAGAGCACGTTGAAGCTGGTCAGCGACCCGTAGCATCCCGTGATGTAGCCCTGGAGCTTGATCTTGACGTCCTCCGGGATGTCGAGCGCGTTCACGTTTTGCTCCAGGACGCGCAGGCGGTTCCTCAACATCACGACTTTGTGGAAGAACCCGTCGATCGGCCACGTCTTCTCTTGGAGGCCCGGGGTTCCGGGGCGAAGGACGAGCTCGCCCCCGCGCCACTTCTCGGCGGGGGTGACGGGGGTGAGCCCGGTCTCCTCGCGGATGACCCGGCGCAAGATCATCTCGATGTCGGCTCCGGCGTCGGTCACGGGAAAGCTCCTTTCACGTTCGGAGACCAGTTCGACGGCCGTACGCCCGGAGGGCGCCCTGCCCCCGTGGTAGCGGTGCCGGCTGCCGCAGAAGTCGCAAACGACCTGGCTGATCACGCCCCCGGGGTCGACGGCGACGATGACATGCCCTCTCGGCGCCTTGCACGCGCGGCATTGATCGTCGATCCGTTGTCCGGCGCGATAGGTGCGAGGCGGTCCGTCGGTCATCGGCGGGAGTTTAGCCCATGCGGCGGTCCCGCGGATCTCGGTTACACTCTCGGCTCTTTCGCCAAGGAGACCAGACCCCATGAGAGTCCGCGCAGCCGCCGTGTTCGCCACCCCCTTCCTCTTCGCGCTCGCGGCCTTGGCCGCCGATGCTCCGAAGGCTCCCGCCGCAGCAAGCCCCGACCAAAGCAAGGCCGAGGTGCGATTCAAGAACGTCCAGGCCTTCAAGGGCTACCCCGCCGACGCCGTGTTCCCGGCGATGCAGTTCATGTCGGCCGCGCTCGGGGTGGACTGCGAGTATTGCCATGTCGATCGCGAGCCGGAGAGCGACGACAAGAAAGAAAAGAAGGTCGCGCGCAAGATGATCACGATGACCCTCGCGATCAACCAGAACAACTTCGACGGACGCGTCGAGGTCACCTGTATGTCCTGCCATCGCGGTGCCACCGATCCGGTCGCGGTACCGATCATCGCCGCAACCGAGCCCACGGAGGAGCCCGCCGCTCCGAAGCCCGTGGCGCTCCCCGCGGTGAAATCGGTTCTCGACAAGTACGCCCAGGCCGTGGGCGGGGCGGATGCGCTCGCCAAGATCAAAACGCGCGTCCAAAAGGGGACGATCACCGGTTTCGGTCCCGGGCCTCTTCCCGTCGATGTGTTGTCCGAGGCGCCGGACAAGCGCGTGACGATCGTCAGTAACCCCAAGGGCCAGAACATCACCGCATTCGACGGCCAACACGGCTGGTTATTCAATACCGGACGCCCTGCCCGGGACATGTCTCCCTCGGAAGGGGAGAACGCGCGTTTCGACGCGATGATTCTCTTCCCCTCGGACTTCAAGCGGCTGTTCAAGGAGCTCAAGGTCGCCTCCCTCGACACGATCGACGGGAAGGCGGCGGTCAAGGTGCTGGCCCTCAATGACGGCAGTCCCGCCGTCGACATCTGGTTCGATGCGCAATCGGGTCTCATCGTGCGCGTGATGCGCTATGCGGAGACCCCCATCGGCCGCAATCCCACCGAGATCAGTTACGCCGATTTCCGCGCCGCCGACGGGGTCACGATCCCGTTCCGGTGGACCGTGGCCCGGCCTTCCGGCCGGTTCACCGTTCAGCTCGAGGAATCGAAACAGAACGCGCCCGTCGACGCCAAGTCGTTCGTGAAGCCGGCGCAGGGGCCGCCCTCTTAAGGCTCGGTTCATGTCCAACTTCGTCAACAGTCCGAAAAACCCGCCGGCCAAGAGCCGGCTCGACCGCGTGCTCCGCCGGTTCGCGAGGATCAGCTACCACGTCTTCGTCACGCTTGTGGTCGTGATCGCGGCTTCGGCAATGGGCTTGGCTCTGGCCCCCGCTTTGTGGTTCTGGGACCTGGCCGCGGCCTGGAGCGCCGGGTTTCCGGCGCTGTCCCGGTATCTGGTTTCGGGCCTTGCGTTGGCGGCGTCGTTTTTCGTCTTCGGTTTCGCGCTGCTTCTGATCGTGCCCGTCTACAACTTCGTGCTGCCGACGCGGGTGAAGCCCTTCAAGGGGGGGTACTACACGATCCACGCGGTGCCGTGGGCCCTCCACAACGTGTTGTTCTACCTCGTGCGCTACACGTTCCTGCCGTTCGTGACGCTGACGCCGATCGGGATCTGGTTCCTGAAGTCGATGGGGATGACGATCGGCCGGCACGCGTTCGTCAACACGGAGTGGATCTCGGACCCGCGCCTCATCACGTTGGGCGACGACGTCACGCTCGGCGGCAGCGTGCGCATCTTCGCGCACTACGGCGGGGGCGGGAACCTCGTCATCGCGCCGGTCGTCATCGAAGATCGCGCCACCGTGGGCATCGGCGTGACGATCATGGGCGACGTCCGCATCGGCAGGGGCGCCGTCGTCCTCCCCCACTCGGCGCTGCTGCCGGGATCGAGGGTCGGCGAAGGCGAGACCTGGGGAGGCGTCCCGGCCCGGCCGATTCCGCGCGAGGAGATGGACCGGATCAAGGCCTCGATTCGCTAGAGGAGCTTGCGGATCTTCTCGTAGCCTTTCTTCAGCTCGACCGCCGCCTGCTCGAGTGCGGAACCAACGCCGTGCGCGGTCTCGGCCGCAGCTTCCTTGATCGGCGGTCCCTTGACCGTCTTCAGGTGGCTCCACTTCGTCTCGAGATGCTCCCACTCGGCAAGCACTTCTTCCTTGCCGAGGTAAACCTTGAGCGCCAGCTCGTCCCGCTCCCTCTTGAGCAGCGCCATCATGTCGTCCCAAGAGTGCTTCGTGCCTTCGGTGTCCATGAGTTCACCTCCAAACGGCAGTGTAGCGCTTTGCTGGTAACGATGGCCTGCCTTCCGGGCGCGCCGCGCTATCATCCGCCCGCCCGAACGGAGGCCCCGCATGCACGAGCTGGCCCTGGCCGAAGCCGTCGTCGCCGCAGCGCTCGAGACCGCGAAGAAGAACGGCCTCACGAAGGTCACGCGGATCGAGGTGCGCGTGGGCGAGCTGCAGCAAATCGAGCCCGAGGCGTTTCGCTTCGCGATTTCAGAGATGACCGAGGCGGTCATCGATGTCCAAGCCGACCCAGCTCGGTTTCTTTGCCGGCGATGCGGCCTCGACTACGGGCTGGCCGACACGCCGGGCCCCGGCGATCACGACGCGTCCGAGGCGATTCACTTCATCCCGGAGCTGGCCCACGCGTTTCTCCGCTGCCCGGCGTGCGAGAGCCCCGACTTCACGGTCACGGGCGGGCGCGGCGTGACCCTGGGAGCGATCGAAGGTGACTGACGGGGTCGATCCGCGGCGCGCGATCATTCCTCGCCGGCTTTCCGGGGTGAAGCGCGTGATCGCGGTCACCGGAGGGAAGGGTGGGATCGGCAAGAGCGTCGTGTCGTCGATGCTCGCACTCGTCGCCGCGCGCTCCGGGAAGCGAGTCGGGCTTCTCGACCTCGACCTGACCTCGCCGACCGACCACGTCATCCTGGGCTTGGGGGATCAGTTCCCGACCGAGGAATTCGGCCTCGAGCCTCCCAAGGTCGGCGGTGTGCACTTCATGTCGGTCCAGTATTTCCTGCGCGAGCGCGCGGCGCCGCTTCGCGGGCAGGAGGTCACCGACGCCCTAGTCGAGATTCTCGCCGTGACGAACTGGGGAGAGCTCGACCTGCTCGTCGTCGACATGCCGCCGGGTTTGGGCGACGCGACGCTCGATGCCGTCGCCCTCCTGCCGCGGGCGGAGTTTCTCGTCGTCGCCAACGGCTCCGCGATCGTGCTCGAGACGGTGAGGCGGATGCTGCGGCTGCTGATCGAGTTGCGTTCTCCGCTGGTCGGCGTCGTCGAGAACATGGAGCGCGGCGCGCCGGGTGCGGTGCCCGAGTTGGCCCGCGTTTCCGGCGTCGCATTTCTCGGGTCGCTCCCGGCCGACGAGACGCTCGAAGGGGCGTTCGGAGCTCCCGACCGCCTGGTCGCGACACCGTTCGCCCGCGCTCTGGCCAGGATCGCCGTTCCTTCAGCAGATGCGGGGGAGTTGCTCTCCGGTCAGTAGGTCGACGACGCGCGTGCCGCCGATGCGGCTCTTCAGCCACACCGTTCCCGGGTGGTCCGCGACGACCTCGCCGACGATCACTGCGTCACGGCCGAGCGGATCGGCGCGCAGGATCGAGAGCGCCTCGTCGGCGGCCTCACGGTCTACCAAGGCTAGAAAAATCCCTTCGTTCGCGACGTAGAGCGGGTCGAGGCCGAGGATCTCGCAGGCTCCTTGCACTTCTTCGCGAACGGGGAGGCTCCGCTCGTCGAGCACGATGCCGACCCCCGCCGAGGCCGCGATCTCGTTCAGCGTGCTCGCAACGCCCCCGCGGGTCGGATCGCGCAGAACATGGACGCGCGGGCCCAGTCCCGCGATCAGTGCCGCGACGATTCCGGCAAGCGGTGCGGTGTCGCTGACGAGCTCGGTGCCGAACTCCAGCCCCTCGCGCACCGACATGATCGCGATGCCGTGGACGGCCATCGAGCCGGAGAGGATGACGACGTCGCCCGGCTTCGCCCGCTTCGGGGAGATCGTGATCCCGGGAGGGACGAGCCCCAAGCCCGCGGTGTTGATGAAGACGCTGTCCCCCTTGCCGCGGTCCACGACCTTGGTGTCGCCGGTGACGATGGACACGCCGGCGGCGGCCGAAGCCGTTTTCATCGAGCCCACGATGCGCCAGAGGTCCTCCATCGGGAGCCCCTCTTCGAGGATGAAGCCGGCCGACAGCCCCAACGGGCGCGCACCGCACATCGCGAGGTCGTTGACCGTGCCGTTGACCGACAGCGAGCCGATGTCGCCGCCCGGGAAGAAGATCGGACGGACGACGTACGAGTCGGTGCTGAAGGCGAGGCGCGAACCCGCGACGTCGAGGAGGGCGCCGTCGTGCAGCTCGTCGAGCGCTGCGTTTGCGAACTGCGGGACGAAGATCGTCTCGATCAGCATCTTGGTGAGGCGCCCGCCCCCGCCGTGGGCGAGCTGGATCGTCGGATAGTCAAAGATCGGGATCGGGCAGGACGACGCCAGAAAATCCGGCCCGCGCTTGTCGCTCACGCCGTTCTCCCGTAGCGGTGGTACGCGGCGCAAGCGCCCTCGGACGAGACCATCGGCGCGCCCAACGGGTGCTCGGGCGTGCAGCGGCCGCCGAACGCGGCGCACTCCCCGGGCTTTTTGATCCCCTGCATGATCGTGCCCGCGATGCACAGCGGGGATTCGACGGCGGAGATGCCGGCCACGTCGAAGCGGGTGAGCGCATCGTGGGCGGCATACGCGGGACGCAGGCGATAGCCGCTCTTCGGGATCACCCCGATGCCCCGCCACGGCCGGTCGCACACTTCGAAAACCTCGTCGATCATCCGGCGCGCCTCTGGGTTCCCCTCGCGCCTGACCGAGCGGCTGTACTGATTCTCGACGCCGATACGCCCCGCCTCGAGCGAGGCCACGGTCATGAACAGGCCTTGCATCAGATCGAGCGGCTCGAATCCGGTGACGACGATCGGGACGCGATAGCGCGCGGCGATCGGCTCGTACTCTTCGTACCCCATCACCGTGCAGACGTGCCCGGCGGCGAGGAACCCCTGAATGCGGTTTTCGGGCGAGCCGAGGATCGCCTCCATCGCGGGAGGGACCAGGACGTGCGAGCTCAGGATCGAGAAGTTCCTCACGCCGCCGTGGAAAGCCTGCCAGACGGCCATCGCGTTCGCCGGCGCCGTCGTCTCGAATCCGACCGCGAAAAACACGACCTCGCGATCGGGGTTGGCGGAGGCCAACTTCACGGCGTCCAACGGGGAGTACACGATGCGAACGTCGCCCCCGTTGGCCTTCACGGCGAGAAGGTCGGTGCCGGACCCGGGGACGCGCAGCATGTCGCCGAATGACGCGAAGATCGTCCCGGGCCGCCTCGCGATCGCGATCGCGCGGTCGATCTGCTCCAACGGGGTGACGCACACCGGGCAGCCCGGCCCGTGAACGATCGTGACCGTCTCGGGGAGCATGCGATCGATTCCCGAGCGGAGGAGGGTGTGGGTCTGCCCGCCGCAGATCTCCATGATGGTCCAGGGGTGGATGGCCACGCGCTTCAACGCCTCGAGTACGCAGTGGACCTCGGGCTCCTGCCGGTACTCGTCGACGAACTTCATCGCGGCTCCTGTGCGTCCAACCCTTCGAGCTCGCCCAGCTGTGCGAGATCTTCGAACATCGCGGCGGCTTCCGCTTCGTCGATCGTGCTCAGCGCGAAGCCGACGTGGACCAGCACGTAGTCGCCGACCTTCACCTCGGGGACGTAGGCGAGGCAGATTTCCTTGCGGATGCCTCCGAAGCTGACGATCCCCGTGGCGAATCCCAGCGCGTTGGGGTCGATGCGTTCCACGCGGCCGGGTACACCGAGGCACATGTGTGAACTATACCCAGTGGGTCCGGAGTTCCAAACGACCTGATTGGACTTGTTTCACCGGCCGCCGCCTGAGCGGGCCGCGGCGACCGCGAGCTGCCCCAGGGCGATGCCGCCGTCGTTGGGCGGGACCTGCCGGTGGAGGAGGACGGTGAACCCCGCCGCCGTCAAAGCGGCGGCCGCCCCCTCGGTCAGGACCCGGTTCTGGAAGCAGCCCCCGCTCAACGCGACGGTTGCGCAGCCGACCTGC
>Ga0315287_10005962_pt1 | contig 12055 bp, 8 predicted proteins | sample YL17G11_0_MG_FD_205037 | JGI IMG/M metagenome (GOLD analysis project Ga0315287, IMG submission 205037) | Sediment microbial communities from Yellowstone Lake, YNP, Wyoming, USA - YL17G11_0 | ecosystem: Environmental > Aquatic > Freshwater > Lake > Sediment | place: USA: Wyoming | collected...
CTGCTGCTGCTCGTCGTCTGCTGGCCGCTCGCCATCCTGGCCGTGCTGCTGTGGCCACTCGTGTGGCTGATTACGCTGCCGTTCAGGTTGCTCGGCATCGTGGTCGAAGGCGTGTTTGCCTTGCTGCGCTCGATCCTAATGCTGCCGGCGCGCGTGCTGGGCGGAAGCCCGGGTCGGGCCTGATAGCGGCTGGTGCCCCCTTGCGGGAAGCGGATTCAAAGTCCGCGATGAGGGATGGCCTTGCTACGAAGTGTGGTCGGCGCCTTGTGCTTCGTGTCGACGAAACGCGTCTGCCCGCCGCTTCGTACGTGTCAGAACGCCCCGGCATCGGGGATCAGCTGATCGAGGACATTGAGGTCGTGCGGCTGGCCGTCGCTGGTGTGTCGGCGTAGAACTTCATGGCAATACCGATCAGGCGCTGTGCGACGTCGGCACGGACTGGCAAGTTGTGTGTTGCGATGGCGTTCGCCAACGATTTGCGCGAGACCTGGCGGCGGGTCCCGATGTGAGCCGTTCTTAGGCGTTCGAGCGCAGGCAAGCTTCGATGTCGTGTGCGCTCTCGCGGAATATCGTCGGCGCGCAAGCTATGAACAAGAGCTGTTCCCGGCGTGCATCACATTCTCCCGTTCACTCGAATCGGGGGGGCAGGGCAGTCAAACCAAACCAAACCGAGGACACGCTCATGCGACAATTTGCTAGTACACTCGGCCAGTTGTCGAGGTTCTGCCGATCATCGTTGGGACAGAGGTTACGCGATAGAAATCCTGCTGGACCCTCGCTCCCGGACGAGCCCGCTACCCGTGCGGCAGCAGATCGAGTTTCACGACAGTTCAATTTCAGCAGAGGTGCTTTGCATGCGACTCAAAGACAAGGTGGCTGTGATTACGGGCGGAGCCAGCGGTATCGGCGCCGCGACCGTGGAACGGTTCGTCAAAGAGGGATGCCGTGTCGTGATTGGCGACATACAAGCCAAACCCGGAGAGGCTTTTGCGGCTCAGTTCGGGGCAGCAGCGAAGTTTGCGGTCTGCGACGTGACGAAGGAAGATCAGGTCGCCGCGCTGGTCGATCTGGCGGTGCGCCATTTCGGTCATGTCGACATCATGTTCAACAATGCCGGCATAGTCGGGGCCATCGGACCGATCGATACGACGCCGTACGCAGAATGGCGGGCAAGCCTCGATGTGCTGCTCGACGGAGTTTTCTTTGGCATGAAGCATGCCGCGCGCGTCATGAAGCCCCGCGCCAGCGGTAGCATCATCAGCATGTCCAGCACGGCGGGCCTGATGGGAGGGCTGGGCCCCCATGCATATGCTGCGGCAAAGCATGCAGTGGTCGGCATGACCAAGAACGTTGGCGCCGAATTATGCCGTTTTGGCATTCGCGTGAACGCGATCGCGGCGGCATCCATGGCGACGCCGATGGTCGCCAACGTGCTCACAGGCAACCCCGCGGACATCGACGGCGCCAAACGCATCCTTGCCACGCTGTCACCACTCATCAATCGCCCGGGACTCGCCGAGGACGTGTCGAATGCGGCGTTGTGGCTTGCCAGCGACGAATCAGGCTATACGACCGGCCATACGCTAACCACGGATGCGGGCATCACGATCGGTGCCACGGTCAGCGGACCTGCTTTTGCCGAATATAGCCCGATGTTGCGTGAGGCGGGCCGTACCGGGCTTTGACGATCCGCCGGAAGCTGGATCACAGCGAGACGATCCCGCTGTGCGCCTGATCACGGGCTACGGCATTTTGCAGTCGTGATCAGTTAACTGGCAGTCCCGCGAGCCAGCAGATCGCCTCGCCGATGCTGACGACGTATAACGCCGCACTCAACTCAGCGGTATAACTGGCGGCATCGATAAACCATGTCCTGCTTGCCACGCTTGCTGATCTGCTGCGGCGCAATCGCGGCGATGCCCTGTGAGGACGGAGGCTCCAGCCGCATCCAGTCGGTCATGCCAGTGCGATGCGTGATCTTCCACTTGCCGGCGCGCTTCTCGAAGCGGTCGATATAACGGCCGCCAACGAAGAAATCCATTTCGGTATCGCAAGCACTTGCGCCGGCAAGCTTGTCACCGATCGCGCGCATGCGGTGGTAGGCAGTGAAATAGGTTTCGGCAAACGCCGATGTGTCGCTCTCGAGTTCGATCAGCGTATTGCCGAGTTGATGATGTGTGCGGGAATGGCAGCGCAACACGTCCATTGCGAACGCAACGAAATCGAGCGGTGCCCCAGGCTTCGACGGTAGCTTCGGGTCCGAGGACGGACCCTCGAAGAAGTGCGAATGCTGCGAGCCCGGGTGAAACACCGAACGCAGCAAAGGAACGTCCATTCGATCTATGGCACGCGCATAGGTCTTGATCACTTCCTCCATCGCTTTCTTGTCGAGCAATTCCTGCAGTTCGCTGTCCATGTTCATTCAAGACTCCCACAGATCTACGGGATCTTCATCTACCGCCAATTCCCGCCGCATACACGTCCACACGTATGGACAGGGACTGACTATTGAAGAAACAGGGCCGATAGGCGGTGGCCGGGACAGCGCCATCCGCGACGAACCCAAAAGGAGGCTCTGCTTGCTCCTTAAAGGTGCAATCAGAGCCTCCTATCGATCAGGTTACTACTCGCCAAAACGGTATGCCACCTCTACGCCCCACGTGCGCGGCGGACGCGCAGCGGAGTAGGACCAAATTGAGGCAACGTCATAACCGATCATGTATCCGTCCTCGCCCGTGAGGTTGCGTCCGTACAGGCTGAGACGCGTCGTGCCGAACTCGTAGTTGATCGATGCATCCACCAGATTCTGAGCATCGTTAGTCAGTTCCGGTGCGTTGGTGAAGTCCGTGTAGTACGCGTCGAGATAGTGGTATGAAACACGTGCCCACATGTTGGTGTTCGCGCTGGTTTTCCACTCGTAGGTTGCATCGATATTGCCGGTCCATTCCGGCGCGCGGCGGAACTCGAGGTAACTCAAATCCTGCACGCCATTGCCGTCATCGAACTCGAATGAGTCGTACTTGGTATCGAGATAAGCCAGATTGGCACGCAGGCTAAGGCCGTCCATCGGGTTGGCCTGCAATTCGATCTCCGCGCCCTGCATGGTGGCGGTCGAAGCATTTGCAACCACAGTCTTCTGCCCGGTGCCGCTCAATGTGTCGGGCAAGTGGATCTCTTCCTGCTTGTCCTTGTAATCCATCAGGAACACGGTGAAGTTCATGCGCAGCGTGTTATCCAACCAGTCGCTCTTCAACCCGAGTTCATAGTTCTCCACGGTTTCCTGGTCATAGGGCGTAATGGCCTCGGCGTAGCTCGAAACACGGCTCAGGAAGCCGCCGGAGCGGTAGCCCTTCGAGTAGGTTGCGTAGGCCATTGCACTGTCACTGATCTGGTATTTCAGGCCGAGTTTGGGGGTGAACTGGTCCCAGGACTCGCTGGGATCTCCATTGACCCCGGGCGGGAAGCCACCGGGAGGTGGGACGCTGGTATCGACATTGCCACGCGCGGCCGAAGTCTTCTCATCCTTCGTGTAGCGTCCGCCCACGGTCATTGTCCACGTGTCGTTGAATGCATAGTCAGCCTCGAAGAAGGCGGCTTGTGACTTGGTTGTCTGGCGGTCGAACTGAGCGATATCCAGTATCGCTCCGGGAACTGCAAATCCGATGTAGCTGCGCAGCCTGATATCGAAGTTGGAATCCCAGTAATACAGGCCCGCGACCCAACTGAGGGCGTCATCACCCCCGTTTGCCAGACGTAGCTCGATACTGTCTTGTTCCCAATCGGCCGGGCGTGACGTGTGATAGAGCATGTCCGGCGTTCCATCCCAGTCCGTCAGCACGGTCTCCGAGGAGTTCCAGTGCCCGTAGATGGCAGCGACATTGTAGTCCTCGTTGATCTGCCAGTGGGCTTCCAGGATGTGGGTATCAGTGCTAAAGGTCGCGTCGAGTGGCTTCCTGACCAGATCAGCGGGAGACGTGACATTGAAAACCGCATTCGTCGGGTTAAGCGGGAAAAGGCCCAACGAAGCCACTCTGTACCGGCTGCCGGTGATGGTTGAGTTTACGGAAGGTGCACAGTATCCGAACGCTGAGCAAAACAGGTGCCGCGGTTGGCCGTTGTTGAGAAGCGGCGGGGTATCCTGATCCGTGTCCTCGTAATTGTAGGTGTACTCAAACTCCAACGAGTCACTGGCCGTGTACAGCAGGTTGACGCCGAAGGTCTTGTAGTCCTCGCGGCCCATATCACTGCCAGTGTTGTTATTCTGGTAGAAGCCTTCTCCCTGATTGTGGGCGCCAACGCTCAGCTTCGCGGCCAGTTTGTCGGTGATCGGGAAGTTGAGGATGCCCTCGAGATCGTAGGTGTCGTAATCGCCGTACCCCGCGCGAACCTTGCCCCCGAACTTGCCGGTCGGCTTGGAGCGCGTGACGTTGATGACGCCGCCGATCGTGTTGCGTCCGAACACCGTTCCCTGGGGACCACGCAGGACTTCGATGCTTGCGATATCGAAACTCTTGAGGATACCGCCGGTGTTGGAGCCGATGAACACGCCGTCGATGACCACGCCGATGGCAGGGTCGAAGCTCTTTTCGACGTCGGCAACGCCGATGCCGCGAATAGTGATTGCTGCAACACCGCCGGGCCCTTGCGAGGTGTCATCGATCACCAGGTTCGGCGACATGCTCGCAAGATCCTTGAGGTCGCGGGCGAAGCTGCGCTCCACCTCCGTCTGGCTCAGCGCGCTCATCGCGATAGCCACGTCCTGGATATTTTCGTTGCGCTTTCTCGCGGTTACGACGATCTCCTCGAGACCGCCGGTTGCTTCTTGCGCAACGGCGACCCGGACGCTCATCGGCAATGCAAGGGCTGCAGCAATTGCCGTAACCAATGTTGAGTTCACGTGTGCTGTCTTCATTCCCCCACCTCATGTCTGATGTTCTAGATCTGGACGGCTGCGCAGCACAAGTGTTGCTGCGCGACGGCGATACCCATTACGAGCCGAGCATAGCCCGCGTCGCGAGCCACGATCAAGAGATTTCTGAATGTTGTTCAAATGTAACAGCCCTCAACGGACAGTGTCCTTTCGGCGCTGCGGTGCAGCAAGCTCGCGGTAATCGAGTGGACCGATGCTTCGCAACGGCAGCGCCGCTACAGTCGGGGCCGTCGTCTCGCGTGGCAGCGCACGCGGGTGCCGGAGTGAGTTGCGAGGCCGCGCCCCACCGACTCCGACGTCTTGAATTGCTGTGCTACCGCCGTGCCCCCCCGTGGTGTAGGTTTGGTCCCGTGATTGGCAGCAGAAGAAGTCGGCAATGGAGCACATGGAACCGAAAAGACAAGGTACGAGGCCGGTCGGAGAAAATAATACTGACATCCAGCCGTCGGTGCCGCAGACGCCTGCGACGCGCGACGCGGACCTGGTCGAGAGTGAACTACTGATCGAGGAGATCTCGATCGACGGCATGTGTGGGGTCTATTGACCGTGGCGGTGGCTGATCCGACCGACGTCGCTGCGTTTGATCTGGATCGGGCATGGATCCTGAGCGAGGGAGTCTCGCTGCGTCCGGAGCGCTTTGGCGCGATCGCTTACGACTTCCGGACTCGACGACTCGTCATGCTCAAGGATCCAGGGCTGGCGGATGTGGTTGGGTCGTTGGCGGGGTACGGATCCGCGCGTGAGGCCTGCGCAGCCGCGGGTGCGGATGCGCGGCGGCTCGGCAGTTTGAGCCTTGCGCTCGGATCACTGGCTCGCTCGGGGATGATTCGGTTGCGGGAGCCCTCGTGACCATGCCAACGGCGCCAATCGCGCGCCCGCTCCGCAGCAGTCTGGTCGATCACCTCCAGGCTGGTCTGGAAGCCCCAATCTGCCTGACGTGGGAATTGACGTACGCCTGCAATCTCGCCTGCACCCATTGTCTGTCGAGTTCCGGGAGGCGTGACCCGCGCGAGCTGTCGACCGCCGAATGCGAAGCGGTGATTGATGAATTGCAGCGCCACCGGATCTTCTACATCAACGTGGGCGGGGGCGAGCCCACGGTGCGCCCCGACTTCTGGCGCCTGCTGGAGTACGCGACGGCCCATGACGTCGGCGTCAAGTTCTCGACCAACGGCTCGCGCATTACGTCGCAAGTGGCGGGACAGCTTGCAGCCAGCACTTACGTCGACGTGCAGATTTCTCTTGACGGTGCCGACGCCGCGGTCAACGACGCCATTCGCGGCGCCGGATCGTTCGACGTAGCGCTGACGGCAATGCGTCGGTTGGCGGAGGCCGGCCTGCGCGGATTCAAGATCTCAGTCGTCGCGACGCGGCACAACATTCCCCAGCTCGATGCGTTCAAGGCCATCGCCGACCGTTTCGGTGCGCAACTGCGCATCACCAGGCTGCGGCCATCCGGGCGCGCAGTCGATGTCTGGGACGAACTACACCCGACGCCCGGCCAGCAACGCACCTTGTACGAATGGCTGCTGGCGCACGGGGAGGCCGTCCTGACGGGTGACTCGTTTTTCCACCTCGCGGGATTCGGCAGCGGCCTGCCAGGGCTGAATCTCTGCGGAGCCGGCCGCGTCGTCTGTCTGATCGATCCCGTCGGTGACGTGTATGCCTGCCCATTCGCAATTCATGACCGCTTTCGCGCCGGCAACCTGCGCGGCGACGGCGGATTCATCAAGGTCTGGCGCGAGTCCGAACTCTTTCGACAGCTGCGCGCACCGCAATCCGGTGGAGCGTGCGCGCAGTGCAGTCAGTTCGATGCCTGTCGTGGCGGCTGCCCGGCGGCAAAATTCTTTACCGGCCTGCCGCTCGATGGACCGGATCCCGAGTGCGTGCTCGGTCACGGCGCCACGGCACTTGCGGCCCGCGATGCACCGCAGCGGCCACGACCGTCGCAGGACCACTCCCACCAGCTGGCGTCAACCACGCTGACCTTGCGCAGGAATCGCCGACCGCACCGGCCCTGTGACGACCACCTCCTTGCGGAGCCGGTGGATATGTCCGACGTCGGACGGGACTGACACGCACGTGGCGCAACTTACGGATGGCGTCGAGCTATGCGGCCGCCGCGGCCAGTCGCGCGTCATGTTCGGCCCGCACGAAACCAATCTCGGACGAGGCCGTGGACTGTCACGGCATCACCGTACGTACTACGAGAGACGTGCCCGTGGCGGGGCCGGGATCATTGTCACCGAGGCCGCGTCAGTGCACGAACTCGACTGGCCGTACGAGCGCGCGCCATTGGCCGAGTGCTGTGGGCCAGGCTGGGCGGACGTGGTGGCGGCCTGTCGCTCGCACGGTGCGCTGGTGCTTGCCGGGCTGACACACGCCGGCAACCAGGGTTCTAGCGCTTATTCGCAGGCCGCAATGTGGGGCGCCTCACGTGTCGCGGACGTAGTGAGCCGCGAATTGCCGATGGAAATGGCGCAGGCGGAAGTCGATGAGCTGCGTGCCGGATTCGTCGCATCCACGCGGACCGCTGTCGCAGCCGACGTCGATGGTGTCGAAATCGATGCCGGGCCGCGGTCGCTGCTGCGGCAGTTTCTCTCCGCGCTTACCAACCAGCGCGGGGATCGCTACGGTACCGACAGGGTCGCGCTATTGCGCGAGGTGCTGGCCGACGTGCGTACGGCTCTCGGACCCGGCCGGATCCTGTCGCTGCGTCTGTCCTGCGATGAACTCGCGCCCTGGGCCGGTATAGTGCCGGAACACGCGGCGCGGTTCGTCGATGAACTGGCCGATCTGCTCGACCTGCTCGTCGTCGTGCGCGGCGGGCCGTATGCGTCCGGCGCGGATCGGCCCGATGGTCACATGCCGCCGGGATTCAACTGGGAACTCTGCTCCGCAATGCGCGCCGCCGCTCGCGGCCGCACCTGCATTGCGCTGCAGGGAAGCGTCGTCGATGCCGACATGGCGCAGGCCAGCCTCGACAGCGGCATCGCCGATATCGTGGAAATGACTCGCGCGCAGATCGCGGACGCCGAGCTTGTGGACAAGGTGCGCGCAGGTCGGGCGGCGAGCGTGCGGCCCTGCATCCTCTGCAATCAGGCGTGCCGGGTTCGGGACAGTCGCAATCCGATCGTGAGCTGTGTTGCCGACCCGGGCAGCGGTCATGAGTCGAGCGACTGCGTTCCTGCATCCCCATCGGCAGTCCCCAGGCAGGTGCTGGTCGTCGGCGGCGGACCGGCAGGTCTTGAATGTTCCCGCGTGCTGGCCGAGCGCGGGCACTCCGTGCGGCTCGCGGAAAGCAGCACGCGCCTCGGAGGCGCATTGCGGGCCGCTGCGCGTGGCGTGGCTCGCGAACGCATGGCCCGTCTCGCCGACTGGATGGAAGCCGAGTGCCGGCGCCTCGGTGCGCAAATAGAGACCGGATGTGCGGTCACGGCAGCCGAGCTTGATGCGGCCGCAGCCCGCGGCGACGCTATCGTACTGGCAACGGGTTCGAGGCCCGCCGCACGGTTCGCGCCGGTTGTGAATGGCGTCGCGGTTCGAGACGTGCTGGCGATGTTCGTCGACGGTGTCGAGACGCTGCCCGCCGGACGCGTCGTCGTATACGACCCGATCGGCGGGCCGGTCGGCATCGCAGCGGCGGAATGGCTGGCGAGCGTTGGCCGCCACGTGGCAATCGTGACACCTGACCTGATCTGCGGTCGCATGCTGGCGATGACGGGCGACCTCGCCGATGCTAATACGCGGCTGCAGCGAATTGGAGTCGCACGCGAACTGCGCTCCGTGTTGCGTGAAGTGCGCAATGGCCAGCTGCTGTTGGAGGATATCTGGACGGGCGAGCAGCGCGAGATCCCGTGCGACGTGCTCGTCGATGCGGGCCATCGCATCGCGGAGGACGCGCTCTACGAGGCGCGACCAGGCATGCTGCGCGCTGGCGACGCGGTGACGCCGCGCGGGATATTGGAGGCCGTGCTCGAAGGCCGGCGCCGCGCCCAGGACGTGGAGAGCTGGCGCATATGAGCGCTGGCAGCCGCTACGCTCACCTGCTGACGCCATTGAGGGTGGGTCCGTTGACCGTCGGCAACCGCATCGTGCTCTCGGCGCACTTGACCAATTACGCCGTTGACGGCAAGCCGTCCGTCCAGCACGCCGCCTACTATGGCGCGCGCGCGGCGGGTGGGGTGGGCATGATCATCACGGAGGAACACTCCACGCATCCGTCGGACTGGCCCTACGAAAAGCTGATCCACGGATTTAACCCGGACGTGATTCCCGGCTACCGGCGCATCACCGACGCCGTTCACGCGCACGAGGTGCCGATCCTCGCCCAGATCAACCACAACGGTGGACAGGGCTCGAGCATGTATTCGCGGCTTCCGCTCTGGGCGCCGAGCGCGATTCCGGACCCGATGTTCCGCGAGTTGCCGAAGGCCGTCGAGCACCACGAGATACGCGAGATCATCGCCGGCTACGAGCGCGTCGCACGGCACTGCGTCGAAGGCGGGTTCGACGGCATCGAACTGCAGTGTTCACATTCGTCGATCGTCCGCGGCTTCCTGTCGCCTGCCACCAACCTGCGTACTGACGAGTACGGCGGACGGCTGCAGAACCGTGCGCGGCTGCTGTTGCAGCTAGTGGAGGCCGTGCGCAATGTCATCGGACCGCACAAAGCGCTTGGAGTACGGCTGTGTGGCGACGAACTGATGGAGGGTGGGACGACCATCGATGAAGCGATCGAAGTGGCGCGGATGGTCGATGCGAGCCGGGCCGTCGATTACATCAACACGTCGATCGGCGTCGCGACGTCAACGCTCTACATGATCGAGGCCAGCATGCAGGTGCCGCCGGGCTATGCGAGGTACATTCCGGCGGCGATCCGCGCTCAGGTCGGTATTCCGGTGATCGGCGTCGGCCGGTTCAAGGATCCGATGCAGGCGGACCGTGCGCTGGCGGATGGACACTGCGACCTGGTCGGTGTCGTGCGCGGCCAGATTGCCGACCCTGATTTCGTTGCCAAGGCGCGTGCGGGACGCGCCGACGAGATCCGTACCTGCCTCTCCTGCAACCAGGAATGCGTCGGGCGGATGGGACTCAACCGCTGGCTCGGCTGCATCGAAAATCCGCGCACAGGGCGCGAGTCGCTGCCGCAGCCCATGGCTGCAGTCACGAGCAAGCGTGTGGTGGTCGTCGGCGGCGGACCCGGCGGATTGCAGGCGGCAGTCACGGCCGCAGGCCGCGGGCACCGCGTCACGCTGTACGAGCGCAGTGACCGGCTCGGCGGGCAGGTGGCCGTGGCGGCCAGCGTACCGAGTCGAGCCGAGTTTCTCGACCTGACGCGGAACCTCATCGCCGCCGCGACGCGCGCTGGCGTGCAGTTGGTGACGTCGACGACGGTCGACGTCGCGCGGCTGCTTGCCGAGGAGCCTGACGCGGTGGTGCTTGCGACCGGCTCGCGGCCGTCGCGACCGTGGTGGAGCCAGGGTCATGAACGTGTGGTTGACGTGCGTGATGTGCTCGAGGGCAGGGTCGCCCCGTCCGGTACGGTCGTAATCGTCGATGACCTCGGGTTCCACCAGGCGACCTCCACGGCGGAATGGCTGGCGGACCGGGATTGCGAGGTCGAGGTCATCACCAGCGGCATGGTGGTCGGCCAGGATCTCGGGATCACGCTCGACCTGGAAACCTGGAACGTCAAGGCGCACATGAAAGGCATCCGGCAACGTACCGATGTCGTACCGATGGGCTTGCAGGAGTCCTCGGACGGCAAGCTCACCCTCGCGTTGCAGCACCATCCCACCGGACGCGAAATTCAACTCACGACTGACTGGATCGTATGCGCCGTCCAGGCGGAGCCGGAGGACGACCTGTGGCACGCGCTGCAAGGCGCTCCATTCGTTGTCCGTCGCGCAGGAGACTGCGTGACGCCGCGTCGGGCGCACGCGGCGGTCATCGAGGGCGAGCGCGTGGCGGGGCTGTTGTGAGCGCGTGTGCGAATGAAGTGAGTTTGCCTGATGGCCTGGCAGTCGCGGTCCTTGTCGCTCGTGAGGGGCGACTGCCCGTCGGCGCCGACGAGGCCGTCGCTGAGGCCGGCGGCGCGGGGCTGGTGGTCGGCTCGGGCGCGATGCAGGCTGCATTCGAATTGCAGGCGGCGACGCGAGTTTGGTCGTGCGACACCGGCGAGGGATTTCGGCCAGGAGCATTGGCGCAGGCCTTGGCCGGCCGGCTGGTTGCCGCGCAGCTCGTGATCCTGCCGGCGTCCACCGACGGGCGTGACCTCGCTCCACGCCTGGCCGCGGCGATGGGACGGCCGCTGCTGTCGGGGGTAGAGCAGGTGACCTGCCGAACCGGTGCAGATGGCCCGCGGATCGACGCGGTGCTGTGGCGACTCGATGGAAAACTGAGCATCCCGGTGCGCTGCGCGGGCCCGGCGGTGGCCACGCTGCTGCCGGGCGTGCGGAGCGTCGCGCCGGTCAGCAAGACGACTGCACCTGTGGCATGGCCGCCGCTTTCGCTACGGGATGATGTCCTCGACGTGCAGTTGCTGGAGATCGTGCAGCCGGAGCCTGCCACGATCGAACTCGGCCAGGCGAGCCGCGTCGCAGCCGGCGGTGCAGGTCTCGTACCGCGTGGCGCCGATACCGCACAAGCGCAGGCGATGTTCGAATTGCTTCGCGATGTCGCCGGAGCCCTGGGTGCATCCGTGGGCGCTACTCGTGTGGCGACCGATGCCGGTTGGATAGGGCACGATCGCCAGATTGGAACGACGGGAGTCAGGATCCGGCCAGCCTTGTATCTCGCATTTGGCATCTCAGGTGCGAGTCAGCACCTGGCCGGACTCGGCGCGCCTGAGCACGTGATCAGCGTGAACCGGGATGCTTCGGCACCGATGACGGCAATGAGCAACTTCGGCATCGTGGCCGATGCGCCGACGCTGCTGGTCGAAGTGGCGCGCCGCCTGGGCGTGGAAGTGCCCGACCGAATTACGCAACTCATCACGCGCGGCGGCGACTCGGCGTTGCCGGGCGGAAGCCATGGAAATGCCTGAAGCAGACACGAAATTCGATGCGATCGTCGTCGGCGCCGGCCCGGCGGGCTCGGCGGCGGCACTGGCGCTCGCACGCG
>Ga0315287_10005963_pt1 | contig 12055 bp, 35 predicted proteins | sample YL17G11_0_MG_FD_205037 | JGI IMG/M metagenome (GOLD analysis project Ga0315287, IMG submission 205037) | Sediment microbial communities from Yellowstone Lake, YNP, Wyoming, USA - YL17G11_0 | ecosystem: Environmental > Aquatic > Freshwater > Lake > Sediment | place: USA: Wyoming | collected...
TGAATGATGGAGTTGTTGTTCGCATCTGTACTTCTATTATTTGAACACATATTACTTATAATCTCCTAATCTAACATATACCAATAACTGTTTTGGTGATAGGCGATACCGGAAAAAGGGGATGCAATTCCACCCCACGGCTAAAGCCGGGGGCTATCTTGCCCCCTTTAACCCCGGCGCTGTATCATCTTTTCATTGTAGGTTCCTTCTAAGATATACATCTTATTCCTGATCTTTCTTTTTATCGGAATCGCAATATGTTGATCGAGTTTTGCCATTTATTTCTCCTTTTTGGTTTTTATCTGGACTATCGGGACCCTAAACTGTTTATATGGTTTATCCAGTTTTGTAATATCCCCATAATATTTAGATTCTTTTATCAATAATTTCTGACCGTGCATTTGAAACTTCCACTGTTGTTCTCTGGCTTTCCGTTCGGCATCGTGCCGGTCTTTTGCTGTTAGTAACATCCCGATGGGTTTTGTATATGTTCTCGGTTGTGTTCTCACCATTCTCGTTACCCCTCTCTATTTGAACAATCTTGTTTCCACGGGCACATCCCACACGGTTTCATTTCTTTAAAACAACCCGGTTTGCCATGCGGTTGATACAGTTGGTCTCCACCAGTTGAAGATGGTGACCGATACGGCTGATATGTTGGGTCTCCACCAGTTGAAGAGGGTGACCGATACGTCGGGTTTACAGGTGTGGGCGTAATTGAGGGTATATTGGGGTAATACGGTTCAGTTCCGTTAGTCTGTGACGAATATTTCATGTTTGTTAAGGTAGTTATGTCTTTATCCATTCCATACGGTAATTGATTACAGGTCATGATTTCTTCACGATCCCTCAGGCAGGAAGCCCTTGACTTTAGTCAAGGGAGGAATGCCGTCCTTCTTGCCAACAGATAACCTTATTATCCATTGAGTTCTATCTTCAATACAATGATGCAGACAGTGTTTGTCAAGCTGGAAACTTCTGATAAAGAAGCCGAGGCTCTCATCCAAACAATGCATCAATTCAATGCTGCTTGTAATGCTGTTGCCGAAGTTGCTTTTCATACGCATACCGCCAATAAAATCAAGTTGCAGAAAGAAGTCTATTACTCTATTAAAGAGAGATACAACCTTTCTGCACAGATGGCAATCCGTGTGATTGCTAAGGTGGCTGAAGTATACAAGCGGGATAGAAGCATCCAACCTGTTTTCAAACCTGACGGTGCAATCGTTTATGACCAGAGAAACCTTTCGTGGAAAGGGCTTGATCGTATCTCGATAACAACCCTTAACGGTAGATTGAAACTCCCGGTAAAGATCGGAGAATACCGACAACTTGATCATAAACAAGTTCGTGGTCAGGCTGACCTCATCTACCGAAACGGGAAGTTCTTTATCGCCGTTGTTGTTGATGCACCTTCCGAACCTGTAATCGTTCCAAAGAATGTTCTTGGTGTTGATCTCGGTATCGTTAACATTGCTACCGACAGCACAGGAGAAGTATTCTCTGGAAAGAAGATTGATGACGTTCGTGAACGGACTGCTACGATCCGATCCGCACTTCAGAGTGTCGGAACGAAGTCTGCGAAACGCCATCTGAAAAAGATCGGGAAACGTGAAGGTAGATTCCATCGGGATGTTAACCACTGTATCTCTAAGAAGATTGTCGCTAAGGCAAAAGACACCGAATCCGTGATTGCTGTTGAAGATTTGACCGGCATCAGGGAGAGGACAACCGTTCGTAAGTCGCAGAGAAGCCGACACCACTCTTGGAGTTTCTACCAGCTCAGGAACTTTATCGGATACAAAGCCGACCTTGCCGGTATAGGGGTTGTTGATATTAACGCAGCCTATACTTCGCAGGAATGCCCTCATTGCCATACCATCTCTAAACTGAACCGACCTAACCGGAACTCTTTTTCTTGTATCAGTTGCGGGTTCTCTGCTCCTGCTGATACCGTTGCCGCTCTGAATATCAGAGATCGGGTATCTGTCAACCTGCCCATTGTATCGGGGTTTATCAAGCATGATCTACCTCAGGTGCAAGCCCACGAATTTATTCGTGGGTAGTTGACTTTTATATCCCGCATTTTACAATGCCATTCAATCTGTCGATTGTTCATTTGTGTCCTTGTTTCTGTATTTTTTCACGGATGCCCACAACATATGTCGGTTGGTCAACATAGAGGGCTTTGTGATGCCATTCTTTTTCAACTATAGCGGTATACGGCGTTCTTTCATTGATCGATTTAGCTAATGCTTTTGCTCTTGTCTGGTTTGTGAAAATTGCTGCATATACATAATTCCCATAATTCTGGTGAATGTGCGGCAAGTTAAATTGTTCAAACATTACCCCTTTTAGAAGTCCTAATAATTGCTGTGTTTCCATAAGTTATATCCCCCACTCTTCTTTCTTTGATTTCTTTTTAGGTTCTTCAGCAGCGTCATAAGCATATCGGGCGAGCGGTAATCCGAATACCCCTACGAAATTCATGCCTTCAAACGGGTCTTTCTTTTTTGCCATTACTTACATCCCCGTTTTTCCCAATGTTTGTTTCCTTCTCCGAAACTTGTCCGACCATCTGATTTCGAAGTGTATCCTGAATTATCTGCCGGGTAAATGTGGTATACCCCTTTATCCGGACCCGGTGGGGTATGGTTGCGGATATACGTCCACGCTTCTTTATATGTATTAAAGTATATCCTCGAATTCTTCGGGCTGCCTTTCGGCACATTATATATAAAGTATTTGGGTTGAGGTTTTGTCATCGTTCTCCTTTCTTTTTGCTTACCATTACGACATATCGTGTGCCGGTTGGGATTATCCTCGCTAATCTGCCCGATGACGACGCCCTAACCCCTTCGGCTATTTTTTGAGCTTGGTCTTTTGTGCTATACGATTTATATCCGTAAAATGTATCTTTCCCGATTTTTATATGTCGACCGACTAATCCATATAAATATTGGTTTGCCATTATTTCTCCTTTACAGAGATATATAATGCGTGAGTTCTTGATCCGTCCTTATTTTCAAAATGCTTAATTGCAGTATACACACCATGAATTTTTGATGCTTCGTGTTTTATTACATCAAGGTCTGTAGAATCGTCTAAATAATGATAAGTTTTGTTGTTAATTTTTATTTGCCAAGGGAGTTGCATTCTATAAATAATCTTATGGGGTTTTGTTGTAAGCACCATGTTTATTTCCTCGCTAACGATTTCAGATCTTTATGTCCAACACCCACCATTTTGCCTTGCCCTTTCCGTTCCCGTTTCCACAAAGTATACCTACCATGATTATGAGTGATTACAAATGCATCGTCATCTAACGGTTTTCCAGTAACTCTTGCGATCTTTGCGGCTCTTGCATACCAAAGCATCGGTTTCATGGGCAGTTTATCAAATGTAATAAATTTATATCCCCCTACTGGTGGAAGATCTCCTTCAATTACTTTTACGTTTACCATATCAAGGCTCCTTTCATTTTCTCCTTTGTTTCGGTCCATCAATACTTCTATAAGTTAGTTTAAAAATATCATCTTTACAGAAATATTTTTCTCCTTTTACACCGGTTATAAGCCAATCCCCGATATTTCCCCTCATGGTCCCTTCTAATGTTTTAACAGACATTGGACGGTCTATTTGAACAGCGTCAATTACTACAGGTTTTTTCATAAATTTTGCCATGGTCATACCTCAATATACGGTTTTCCACCCGGTTTTCAATAGTTTTTCCCACGCACCTTTACTCCCATTCCATCGTAATTCTATCCCGCTTTTTACTTTTGGTCGCGGTACAGGTATCCGTTCATACTTAATGTTCTTCGTTAGCATCCCTTCTTTAACTAAACAGGCGGGAAGTCCCCCTGCGAAAGCGGGGGGATGAAAGCCGTTATTCATTTTCACCCTGTTATCAAAACGTTTATTAGTCATTGATTACCACCAGTAATTGTTGTATTCCTGACCTGCAAACAGGTAAAAAATAAACTAGGAATAAACGAAGATGCGACATATGGCATCGTATTTGTGATGTTGGAATCACTGTGAGTTCCTATCACAAAATGCCTCGTGAACGGGCTATCGGTTCCCCGGTAATCTGCGCCAAACGGGTCTGGGTTATTCCAGTACACTCGCAGGAAGCCGCCTTCGAAAGATGGAGGTAGTTCACTGAAACCCCTTAAGTGTATGTGCCAATACAGCCCGTTGTTTGACTAATCTCGTAACGGTAATTGAATGTCCCTGATACTTGACCTTTTTACCGAGTTCAGTATTTTTTATTTTGTCTAATAAACTCATTGGCAATTTTTCGCCTTTCGGTACGTGTAACATCCGATGCAACGAACCTTCTTTGTGGTGTTCTAATGCACACGGTATCCATTTTCCGGGTTTGCAAGTCATGTGTGGCATGATATTATCCTAAAGTGAAGAGATGTTTCTCAACTAATAACTGGTTACGTATTCTATCAGGATTATTCGTATTTGGTTTGCCGTTTTCATCTACCTGTAATACAACCACCGTTTTCGGGTTCATTTTTAGTATTTTCATGTGCCCGTATATAGGACAAAATGCTATATCCCCTACTTTATACCTTCGAGTGAACTCTTCCGCTATTTCCCGTTTTTTCCGTGCTGCATCACCTTTTACCATATTCGGTCCTCCTCAAATAATGTTTCAAATACGGGTTTTAGTTTAACTGGCGGTTTTCTTAATTCTGATAATTTTAATCCCACTACTGGACGAGGGTTTTGAGTATATACTGGTATCGGAGCTTTAATAAAAATACGTCGGTCCCTTCTCGGGGGGGATGGCAAATAATTGGCTTCAATTGCTTTATGTACACCTGCCTGTTCAATCGGTCGTGACGTTAATCCCCCGATATACCCCGTATTTTTCGTACGATCTTTGTTATTTAAAAAGTTCCACTGTTGCACTATTTCCGATTGATTGTTTGGGTCATTTTGTAATGTTCTGAAGTATATCGAGTCTGGCATTTATATCACCTATTGAAAGGATTTCCCCACGATGCTGCTTGTTTCATCGAGATATACTCAGCACGTTCTAACTCGTCAATATATTCTACCCATGCTGACCCTACAGTAGTCTTTGTGAGTTTTCCGTATCTCTTTTTTAATTCCGGTATGACTTCACGACGGAATTCTGCAACTGCTTCTGCTTGGCTCATATGTTTTCTTCGGTTCATAAGTTACCTCAAATATGATTTCAGATTATGTCCACCAACCCAAAGATATGTGTAATATCCTCCTTTGGTTGTCCTAACTTTCCATCCAATACTCTGCATGTTTCTGGCATCATCTTTCGCCATAATATCTTCGTCATGGATTCTTAAAAGGTAGAATGTCTCTGCGCCAACCTTCATTGTAGGGATATTTTTGAAATTGCGTTTCTCCCATGAATATCGCAATGACATTCCATCTGCATCTTTTGCGGTCATCTTTTTCATAAATTATTTTCCCCCTACTTTAGTCCATCCGACCATATCACACTGATATGTTGCACCAGTATCAAAATCACGTAATACGTCCCCTACTGACATACTCGTGTGGTGCGTGTGCCCTTTTTTGATCATCCCGTTAACAATTCTGGAAGTTCCTGCATCCATGAACTCACCCTGCATCTTGCGAAACACGTCATCTTTGCTTCCTTCTATTAATGCAACTGCTACGTGAGTTTTCATATTTGTTATGTCAGACATTTTTAAGGATTTGTCCGGACGGAATGTTTCGTTTTTGCGATAATATACTTCATACGTTGTCATGAAATTTCTCCTTTTTTCGTTAATGTGAAACTAATTTCGCCTAATCCGTCGCCACCAGTCTCAATTACTTTTACTGATGTCGGGACTTTTTTCATAAGGTTTGTTGTTGTTATGAACGTATCCCACCGTTTGTCAGCACCCCGTCCTTTAAAAGTTGAACAAGGATCACCGACAAATAATCTACCGGAACTGATCCGTAACGGTCCTTTCTTTTTTAATTGTGAGTTTGGATAAAATGGACCTCCTTTACCCTTTACTGATATGTCAGCAGTATACATCCCTACCGGGATACGCATTATGGTTAACGGTTTTCCTCCATGTGCTGTTAAATAATCTGCGTCACAGAGTATATATGCACCAATTTCCGTGTTTCTTATTACGCTTTTTTCGATCATTAACCCTCTTTAAAGTGTTTGCACGGTTTCAGATTGTCAGGTAAATCACTATATCTTCCTCTTGTCGGGTTCATACAACATCCCATCCTTTGTGAGTTCCACCACTTACAATCTCCACAAGTCTTTTCTGGTACGTGTGGTTTTGGTTTCCCAAACAATCCGACAATTACTTTCTCTTTTTTTGTCCAGTTTATTTTCTTATCTCCACGTCTAGCTGGACGAATTCCTTTTCCTTTACCCGGATTCCTTATTAATTTAGGTATACGTAGTTCTGTCATTTCCGTACCCCTTTTACGTAATCGTCACAGAACGGACAGTAATACATTCCTGCTTCGCGGTGAACGTGTTTTCCACACTTTGAACATTTCATCCCTTGTGCTGCTGGGGCATGTGTAACGCCACTCCACGCTTTACTATATGTTGAGGACGTTTTCGATTTTGTGCATTCGTGTCTACCTTTTGTCATATGATTATCTCCGTTTTTCTATTATCCCACTATGGTCTTTACGATATAAAGTGACCCCAACGGGATTTTAAACTGGTTGTGATAAAACGATTTCGCTTTTTTTGCTTCTATAAGGGTTTGGGTATTAGTTAAATGTCCGAAAATCCCTTCTTCTCGTTTGTGTAATAAGAAATATACCATGATTATTTCCACCTTGGGTCAACATTAACAAACCCATGCTTGTTACAGAATGCTACGGCTTGCATGAACAGGGATTTTAGTATCTCCGGAGGGAATTCCTTGATGTCTTTCAGTTTAACATGTTCCACGAATTCTGCAAGAGTATAGATTGCATATCTCCCGGTTACGTGTTGCGTTACTTCTCCCTTGAAAGTTGCCGGAATATTCAAATTAATTCCGTTTTTCTGATGCGGTCCTCCACCCATTTTATTGATATTGACATACCACGTTTCGCCTTTGTGCCCGGGTTTTCGGAACCGAACCATTGTATAATCGGGTTTTTTTGCTGATGGTAACAGCCTGTAATTTTTGGAGTTCCATTCACTAGTCATTATTTCCTTCCTTTTTCTTGTGCCCGTTTAGATTTCTGTCCGGATTTTATTATATGCCGTTTTTCTACCCGTGTAGTTTCCGTAGTGAACTCTTGTTTGTGCCCTCTACGGTTTTTACGGTTCCGTGCGTATCCGGGTGCGTTACTTACCATGATTACCGCCCCGGTTTTCGCTCTAATACTGCACGTATCAACCTCTGGAGTTCTGCACGGTTCTCTTTAATAAATGCAGTTTTTGACATTCTCGAACGTTTCATCCAGTTATATAACCCTTCATCATTGTCAATCCACTGTGAAAGATCAGTGTCGTTTAATAAAATCTTTCCACTACGTCGATATATTGTCATGATTACAGTCCCGCAACCGGGTTCAAATCCGCACGATTCGCTCGGTTCTCCCAGTATACGTTCCCGTTCCGTGAGATTCGTTTACCCGGTGGTAGTGCTGACCGTTCTACATCTATTTCTGTAATGGACGTGCCAGCCAGATAGTCGAATACTTCAATCGTTCGACCTTTCTTGATTTCTCCGGTTTTCAAATGGGTTTTATATCCAATGTCAGTCGGGTCTCTTGGCGGTCTCGGTACTTTTGCCTTTTTGGTTTTTGGTTTGGTCCGTGTTGTCATTTTAAATCATCCATGTAAGTATATTGCATATGCATATCCGCCCGGAACTATCGGACGTTTTATTTTTTCAATATGTACATTAAAGGCTTGTTCTGCATGGTTTTTCCACGCTTTGGCTTCACTTTCTGTGAACGCTACGTGTGCACACCAGTGGTTGCCATGATCTTTATACATTTTAAATTGCGGGATTTTTAGTGCAACTCTACGTTGCCATCCGATTGTTTTTTCTTCTTTTTTTGCAGTCATTTCAGTTATCTCCTTCCCCTCTTTGTTTCATCCCAATTCTCTTCCGGATGGGATTCCCGACCGGTAACGAATTTATATGCGTCTCTCAACACGTAGATTGCTGATGCTTCCAGATTGCTATGACCTTTTGATACTCGTAATGTCGGACGGTTCGCACACATATGTTTCAGTGAATCCCACCCAGTATATCTTTTAACTAATACATCCATTTCACTATACCATTCGGGACTACCTGCTTCTGCGGGATTAACTTCACCATATAATCCGATATTTCTCGGTACTGTGCCCGGGTAAACGATTTTCTGTTTAACAGGTTTTGTACCTACGATGTGTTTATATGCTTTTTTAATCGCTGATTTGTGATGATGCGATTTTAGCGGTTTGTCGAATTCTCCTATCGTCATTTAGTGGCTCCTTGTTTTATGAGGTTTTTTCCCGAAGTCGCCTTGATCCATAGGGGTTCTACCAGACCGGCTTTTCGATTCAGCCATATATATTTGCGCTACACTACGTGCCATTTCAGTGACGATCTCTTCTGCTTCTGCTTTTGTGTGATAGACTAGCTGGTGTTTAAACCGACCAATTCCATCAATTGTAACAAAATACGCCGATTTGTCAGGTCCTCCGATTTTGTGGAAATTGTTTAATGAAATTGTGATATGTAACGCTTTTTCTTTCATTAACCTACCACCATTTTCTTTTTTCCAGACCGTTTATATGCATTCTCTTTGGCTTTTGCATGTGCTTCTCGAATCAGTTTGCGTTTATCGGCTAATTTCTGGGTATACGTTTTCGGTCGTTGCGGTCTGCGTTCCTTTCCAAACTCACCGATATCTTTTGGGTCGAGATGTATATTTCCCGGTAATTTACGGGATGCAGGCGTACCGAAATATTCTTCTTCTTTACCTACAATCTTCGCTTTCTTGTGTAAGTGTATTTCTGACATTATCTTTCTCCCCACAAATTTCCTTCTTCGCCATCAGCACACCGGTCGCACTGGTATCCTTTGGCTTTATCTTTATCAGTTAAACAATTCGGAGTTCCACAAGTTGGGCACGGGTGACGTCTCGGATTTGATTTGCTGGCTCTCCGTAATGCACTACCCGGTCGTTCGAATTCCGGATAACCATACCTTCCAACAGTTTGCGGGATGTTTGTTCGTATATGGATGTCATACGCAAACGGTTTGAATTTTGATAATGATGGATTGAGTTTAATTTCCATCCCGCCTTGATTTACTGGGACTATTCTGAATTCTAATGGACGATGGGACCTGCGTTCCATATTTACCCAATCATCTACTGTCCGTAAATCTTTTACCCGTTTGAAATGTACCCAACCCTGTTTCTTATATTCGCGGTCCTCTTTTCCAAACAACCCCACCGGGCGAGGGATGACAATATCTTTCCCTTTTGAGTTCTTTGTTGGACATAACAAGTCCCGATTTAGTTTCTCCATTTTCAAATATTTTTTATCAATCTTGCCGTCATTATTTGCATCACAAACATTCGGGTCTAATTTAATTGACCGGACCTGATGGCTTTTGGGGGATGCTATTTTTATATTACGATGATGTTTCTCCGCCATGTTTAAACTCCTCTGAACTTTAACCCGTTCTTCTTTGCCCGTATACAAGTACCCGACCGTTTTTTTACACTGTTTGTTTTTTTGTGTTTCGTTGCCATTATTCACCTATAACCGCATTTTTTTGGGGTATAATCCTTTGCCCCACAGTCCTTTACTCTTTTTTGTAGTCCGTTTCTTTTTTGCTGCCATTATCTTCCCCCATTAAATCTGTTTTTTTCCGTCGTAAATACGGATTTTGTTCTTATTGTATTTCATCCGAATGACTTCTACAATCGCTTTCGCCCGGTCCCGTTCACAGTCTAATACAACTGCCATTCCGCCAATCATTTTCGGTTGCGGGTTAACTACCATTCTTGATTTCGTTACCGGCGATAGTAACATCGCTAACATCGGGTCGTTCACTGAACTTAAATCCGATACGTTTACTGATATTTCTGTGTGTGCTTTCATGTTTCGTAATCCCTTTGTGTTTTTGCTATTTTACTCCATTTTTTTCTCTTTTTTAATGATGAATCAACCATTCGTTTATGAGAGAGGCTGTCCGGCGGAGCTCGTTTCTGAGTGATGGTCATGGTTTCGGTCCTTTTTTCTTTACTTGGTATATAACAGAAAAAGTTTGTTTCCACGGTCTTTGGTTTGGTTCTGCTATAGATTTGTTTGTACCGATTATTGATACTTCATATTTACCGTCATTGGCTTTCGGACTGCTTGCACCATGTGACCTCAACTCTTTTGCCTTTTTTCTGGCTTCTGCCATAGTATACACATTGGTGAAAATATACCATTTTTCAGTACCAAGTCGTAATACTGGAGGTCTCATTTGCGCTTACACCTCGTTTTTTTAATGAGTTTCGTTACCTGTTTTTTTCGATAATTTCCAATGGTTGTAACAGCAGTCCCGAGTTTGAGCCCCCATTTTGATTGAGTGTCCAGTGGGTTACTTAAACTTAAACTTGGAGTTAAACGAGTAACTGATGAAGTATAATCTTGGAGTGTATTCTTTGGTGTTTGGGTGTACCCTTGTGAAGCGAGTTCCTTTTTTATCCCCCATCCTGTCGGTGCCATTCCCGTATTTTCTGTTGCATATCCTTTGATAGCAAGAGGTTGTCCCTTATTCAATCCCAATCCAAATGGAGGGCTACCCCCAATATTATCATTAGTTGGAAATCCTGTTGAAGTAGTAATTGGTTGCCCCTTATTCAATCCCCATGCCAGCGAATTGTGTTGTTCCGGGCGTTGTGCAGTCCAACGGTTGGTGAAAGTTTCTTGTTTAACCGGGTCTTTAAATCCTTTGAACAGATTTGAAAACTGTTCCGGGGCATTACTTTTCGAAACTTCTTTTATCGGGTTTCGAATAGTTGGGGGGGTGATGGCAGGTGTTACTATGACCGGGGGGGTTATTCCGAATTTGCCTATTGCTTTTTTAGTTGACGCTTTTCTTTTATTCTTTAATGTTGTTTTTTCATGTCTCATTTTTACGGTTTTCATCTTTGTCTCCTTAATAATTCTCGTTTTTCTTTACGAGTCGTCCGGTTCTGGTCCAACCACATTTTATTTATCATTTCCAACTCTTTTTGTGTTAATATTATTGGGGGGTGATTTCGTTTGTTCCCAGTCCGTTCTGTCATCTATTCTTTCCGTTTGAGTAAATCGTATCTGTTGCCATTTCTTATAACGCGATAATCATCGTGTTCTTTTTTATTGACCCGTTTAAGAAAAGCGACTTGCCGATCTACTTCAGGTTTTTCTGCGTTTTCTAATACACAGTTCCATAACCGACCATTTTTGTCTTTACGCACTTCCTTGATTTTCGTCTGAACTAATTTATTTCGACCAAATTTTATGGAAGGTTTCCGATATTTTTTTGGTTTTTCTGCATCCCCGATCATTTCAATAACCTTAATCCTTAAATAAATTTGATAAATCGTTCAATTCCGCAGATTGATCTGCACTAATTCCACTGGCATAAGTAGATTCATTACGATTGATAAAATTAGATTCTACTTCACCGCTTTTCTGCATAAATTGACTTCTTCGTTGTGCAATTTTCTCTAAAAGCGTTTTTTCCTGTTCCTCAAACCCATCCGGATAGCCATTTCCATTTTCATCCGTAAAAGGCATCCCGGGTTGCGGTTCCGGTTGGGTTTGAAGTTGCTGCGATTGCTGTTTTCTCCATCTCGGATGCCGTTTTCTTAAATGTAAATTTGCCATTTTACACCTACTTGAATAAATCGTTTACTACGGATTGATCATTATATCCTTCTTCCCGAAACTGATTTGGACCGTCTCCAAACGCCTGCTCTGCATCCCCAAACCGTGCCATATACTGTTTTCGGCGAGTTGAGATCTGTTTGGCTAAAGTTCGTTCTTCTTTTTCGAAACTGTCCGGATACCCGTTGTCATTTACATCCG
>Ga0315287_10005967_pt1 | contig 12053 bp, 8 predicted proteins | sample YL17G11_0_MG_FD_205037 | JGI IMG/M metagenome (GOLD analysis project Ga0315287, IMG submission 205037) | Sediment microbial communities from Yellowstone Lake, YNP, Wyoming, USA - YL17G11_0 | ecosystem: Environmental > Aquatic > Freshwater > Lake > Sediment | place: USA: Wyoming | collected...
CATCGCGATGGCGGCGCGTTGGCGCATCCCCCCGGAGAGTTCGTGCGGGAACCTATCGGCGCGGTCCGGAGGGATGCCCACGAGATCGAGCAACTCGCGGGAGCGTTTCTCCGCGGCCTCTCCCTCGGCGTAGCCGTGCAGTTCCATCGGCTCGACTATCTGGTGGCCGACGCGTTTGACGGGATTCAGCGCGTTCATCGCCCCCTGGAAGACCATCGCGATGTCGTTCCATCGGTGGGAGCGGATGGTCTTCTCGCCCTCGGCCATTATGTCCTCGCCGTTCAGGATGATCTGCCCGGAGACCGTTGCGGAAGGCGGGAGCAGGCCCATGACAGCGAGGATGGAGGTGGTCTTGCCGCAGCCGGATTCGCCGACGAGGCCGAAGCGCCGGCCGGCGTCCATCGTGAACGAGACGTTCTGCACGGCGTGGAGGGTGCTGTTGTTGCCCAGGTCGAACCACACGTTGAGGTCACGAACGTCGAGAAGGCGGCTGCCGTCGCTCACGCTTCGCCCTTCTCCTCGGATATCCCACGTCGGATGGTGAACGAGCGTACCGACAGGTAGGAGACCTTCAGCCTCGGGTTCAGGGCGTCCTCAAGTGCCTGGCCGAACAGGGTGCAACCCAGGATCAACAGGGTGACGACCACACCCGGCGGGACCAGCATCCACCACTCCCCGCGGGATGCCGAGCCGGCCTGGAACGCGTTCTCGATGAGCTTGCCCAGAGAAACCTTGCTCGGATCGCCCAGTCCCAAGAAGGAGATGAACGTCTCGTCGAATATGGCGACGGCCACGACGAGCACGGTATTGGCGACCAGGAGCGGGCCGACTTGGGGAAGGATGTGACGGAAGATGATCCGATTGTTACCTGCTCCGAGAGAGCGGGTGCGCTTGACATAGACGCGCTCGCGCACGCTCTTGACCTGTGCACGGATGACACGCGCGGTGCCCGCCCACAGGAGGACGCCGATGACCAGGATGATGATGATCAGGCTCTGCCCGAAGATCGCGGCGAGGATGACCATGAGCGGAACTTCGGGGATGACAAGGAAGAAGTCGGCCGTACGCATGATCGCGCCGTCGATCTTGCCCCCGAAGTAGCCGGCGGTGATGCCGGCCGCCCCACCGAGGAACATGGATACGAACGACGCCGCAAGGCCGATGATCATCGACGTTCGCGTGCCGTACATGAGCAGGGTCACCATGTCGAAGCCGCCGTCGTCGGTGCCTAGCCAGTGCTCTGCGCTGGGTGGCTGTCGCAGTTCGCGGGTCGAGACGTAGGGGTCGTACTTGGTCAGCAGCGGGGCGAAGATCGCGATCAGGGCCAGCGCGCCGACGATCGCGAGGCCAACTGCCGCTTGCGGCCGGTCGTGGATGAGTTGGCGCAGGAACCCCCGACGCTTGTTCTTGCGCCGAAGAGGCTCTGGACTCATGGCCGTCGGGCTCTGTGACAGGTCCTGGCTCATTCGGTCACCCTGGGGTCGAGTTTGAACAGCATCAGGTCGGCGATGAGGTTCCCGAAGACCACGAACAGGGTAAGGATCAGCAGGATCGCCTGCATGACCGGCCAGTCGTCGGCGAACACCGCCTGGTAGAAGTCATAGCCGATCCCCGGCCAGGAGAACACCGTCTCGACCAGCACCGATCCTGCGACTACGTAGGCCAGCGACAGCGCGACGAGGGTGACGACGGGAAGCAGCGCGTTGCGGAACGCGTGACGCCAGATGATCCGCCGCCGCGGCAGACCCTTGGCCCGAGCCGTCAACACATAGTCCTCACCCAGACTCTCCAACATCGCGGACCGCACGATGAGCGTGTATTCGCCATACAGCACCAGCCCGAGGGTCAGCGACGGCAACACCATATGTTTGAGCACGTCGAGGAGATAGGCGACCCCGGTGTAGGACGCGAAGAAGTCCGTGCGCCCGCCGCTGGGAAACGGGGGAGCGAAGAACAGGATCATCATCATGCCGAACCACTGGGTCGGGAACGAGTAGAAGATCAATGCGGCGGTGGTGGACCCTCGGTCGAACCAGGTTCTTCGTCGCGCGGCCGCGATGACGCCGGTGATGATCCCGAAGCTGATAGCGAAGGCCTCACCGAGCAGGACCATCGGGATCGAGATCTTGAGCTTGTCCCATACCACGGAGACCACCGGCTCGGAGTTGCGGTAGGACAGCCCCAGGTTCCCGTGCGCCACCTGGTTCAGGTAGGCGGTGTACTGCTTGAAGACCGAGTCGTCGAGGCCGAACTCTTGACGCAGACGATTGCGGTCCTCGACCGAGGCCCGCGGGCCGGCGAGCCGGTTCAGCGGGCTTCCCGGCACCAACCTGAACAGGAAGAAGTTCAGTGTGACGATGACGAAGACCGTGACGAACGCGAAGAACAGCCGTTTCGCGATGTACTCGCCGCGACTCCGCTTCATGCCCGGGGATTACCCGACCTGTTGCGCGTTGAGCAGCGTGTCCCGGTTGAGGGAGTTGAACGGTCCCTGCGGGCTGCCGACGAAGCCCTGCCATCCCGGACCGTAGGCGTACAGCGCGTCCAGGTAGTACATGACGATATAGGGCTTTTCGGCGTAGAGCTTCTCCTGCATCTGCCAGACGAGGTCCTGACGGGCCTTCGGATCCACCGTCACGCCCTGGTCGGAGTACATCTTGTCGTAGGAGGGATCGCAGTAGCCGGTGTCGCTCCACACCGAGTACTGGTTGCACAGGAGGACCGACAGGATGAAGTCCGGGTCCTGCAGCGGCACCCAGTCCCACAGGATGATCTGGAAGTCGGTGTACTCGCCGATGCCGGTCTTCTCGTTGATCGGCGCCTGGTTCGCTGACCAGAGCTGGTTGTAGGAGAGCGGCTTGAACTTGGTCTGGACGCCGATCGTCTTCCAGTTCTCATTGAGGATCTCGTATACGCGGTCGACGCCCGGCTGGGTGCTCTGCGCCATGACCGTATAGGACAGGCGGTTGCCGTTGGGGGCAACGCGAACGCCGTCGGATCCCATCTTGTAACCCGCGTCGTCAAGGATCTGGTTGGCTTTGTCCAGATCGAAGGGGACGACGTCAAGCTGGGAGTTGAACCACTTGCCGGTGACCGGCGGAACGATCGAGGACCCGGGGGTCGCCAAGCCGAGCATCGCGGTGTCGATCATCCGTTGCCGGTCGGTCGCGTACTCCATGGCGGTTCGCAGCTGGGGATCGCGTAGTTCCGGGCTGTTCGGGTTGTCCGGGACGGAATTGAAGATGATGTCGTGGAACTCGACCCCCGGCGTGGTTTCGACCGTCAGGCCCGACTTCTTCAGCGGGTCGACGCCCGTTGGCTCGAGAGCTGCGATGAGGTCGATCTCGCCATTGGTGAGGGCCGAGATCTCGCCCTCGCCGTTCTGGAAGGTCTGCATGCCGAACCCGTCGATGTGCGGCTTCTGGCCGTACCAATTCGGGTTGGTCGTGAACTTGGCGAACTCGTCCTGCTTGTAGTCGGTGAGCACGAAGGGACCACCGGCGACGATGGGCATGTCCGTGTTCTGGAAGTCCCGAACGGCCTTGACGCCCTTTTCTAACAAGGGCTGCCATACGGAGATCGGCATGATGGGGATCTGCTGCAGCTGCGAGAGCACGTTGCCGACCGCCTGCTCGTAAGTGATGACCACCGTCGTCTCGTCGGGTGCCTCGGCCTTGACCATGTGCTTGACCACGCCACCGGATCCGCTGCCCGGGGCCATGTCTAGCTGCAGCGTGAAGGCGACGTCCTTGGCGGTCAGTGGCGTCCCGTCTGACCACTTCGTCCCTGACTGCGTGGTGAACGTCCATGTCTTGCCGTCGCTCGAGGTTTCCCACGAGGTGGCGAAGTCGCCCACGAAGTCGTCGTAGGTGTCGTTGTAGACGACCAAGAATGGATACGCGTACTGGAAGATCGAGAAGGAGTCCTGCGAGGTCGCCCGGTAGGGGTTCAGGCTGTCGATATGGCTGGCCGTCATCCGGAGGATGCCGCCTTCCTTGGCCGTGCCTCCGTCCCCGGACGCACCCCCCGAGGTTCCCTTCTTACTGCAGGCGGTGGCGACGAGGGCCAGGGCCAGCAGTACGGCGATGATCCGCAGTGGACGGGATGGGCTACGCATGGTGCTTCCCCCTATCGGTTGCCTCCGGGTGAGCCGAAGCCACTATAGACCCGCGGTTCAGGCGCTCGCTACCCCTTCTTCGGGGGGCGGCTATCCGACCTGGTGGACGTCGAGCAGGGTCTGGTTGTTCAGGGCGTTGAACGGTCCCTGCGGACTGTCGGCGAACCCTTCCCATCCGGTCGTGTGCGCCGACATCGCGTCCATGTAGTAGAGGACGGTGTACGGCTTCTCGGTGTAGATCTTCTCCTGCATCTGCCACACGAGATCCTTGCGGGCCTTCGGGTCCACGGTCGTGGCCTGGTCGGAGTACATCTTGTCGTAGGCCGGATCGCAGTAGCCCGTGTCGCTCCAGATCGAGTACTGATCACAGCCCAGCACCGAGAGGATGAAGTCGGGATCGGGGTTCGGGATCCAGTCCCAGAAGATGATCTGGAAGTCCAGGTACTCGCCTATGCCGGTCTTCTCGTTGATCGGTTCCTGGTTGGCGTCCCAAAGCTGGTTGTAGGACAGCTTCTTGAACTTCACCTGTACGCCGATCTTGGCCCAGTCTTCCTTGACGATCTCGAAGAGGCGATCGACCCCGGCCTGCGTGCTCAAGCCCTGGATCGTGTAGGAGAGGCGGGTGCCGTCGGGCGACACGCGCACCCCGTCGGATCCCATCTTGTAGCCCGCGTCGTCGAGGACCTGGTTCGCCTTGTCGAGGTCGTAGGGGATGACGTTGAGCTCGGAGTTGAACCACTTGCCGTCCACCGGCGGAACGATCGAGGAGCCCGGAGTGGCGTGGCCGAGCATGACGGTGTCGATCATCCGCTGCCGGTCGGTCGCGTACTCGAGGGCGGTCCGAAGTTGGACGTCGCGCAGTTCAGGGTTGTTCGGGTTGTTCGGAGTCGAGTTGAAGATGATGTCGAACCACTCCGCTCCGGGCGCGCTGTCGACCACGAGGCCTGCCTGCTTCAGCGGATCCACACCGGATGGTGCCAGTGAGTTGATCAGATCGATCTCGCCGTTCTCCAGAGCAGAGATCGCGCCCTCCGAGTTCTGGAAGAACTGCAAGCCGAAGCCGTCGATGTGGGGCTTGGGGCCGTACCAGTTGGGGTTCAGTTCGAACTTCACGACCTCGTCGGCCTTGTAGTCGGTCAGGATGAACGGACCGCCGGTCACCAGGGGGATCTCCTCCTGGTAGTCGCCGAGCGCCTTGACCCCGTCCTTGGAGACCGGCTCCCAGATCTGGGGTGGGATGAAGTATGCCTGCTGCAGTTGCGCGAGCACGTTGCCGACGGCTTGGTCGTAGGTGATGACCACCGTCGTGTCGTCGGGAGCCTCAACGGTTTCCATGTGTTTCACGGTTCCGCCCCAGCCGCTTCCGGGCATCAAGTACATCTTGAAGTCCTGGGCGATGTCCTCTGCGGTCAGCGGCTGCCCGTCGGACCACTTCACGCCAGAGCGCACCGTGAAGGTCCACGTCTTCCCGTCGGGGGAGGTCTCCCACGAAGTGGCGAAGTCGGGGACGAAGTCGTCGTAGGTGTCGTTGTACTGGATCAGGAACGGGTAGATGTTCTGAAAGGTCGCGTAGGAGTCCCCGGAGGTCGCCCGGAACGGGTTGAGCGTGTCGATGTGATCGCCGGCGATGCGGAGGATGCCGCCCTCGATAGTCTTCCCTGTTCCCGACGGAACCGCGGTGGTTGTGGTCCCCTTCTTGCTGCAGGCGGCGATCAGCGTCAGCAGGATGACGAAGCTGACGGCGACGCGGAGCGGGTGGCGAGACACGAGCATGGTTCCCCCTTATCGGATGTTCTCCGGACAATGATATCCGGGTGGTCGGCTGCCGCGCTAGGCGACCTGGTGGACGTTGAGCAGCGTGGCGCGGTTCAGCGAATTGAACGGCCCGGCGGGACTTCCCACGAAGCCCTCCCAGTTGGGGCTCCGCGCATAGATGGCGTCGAGGTAGTACAGGACCGTGTAGGGCTTTTCCGCGTAGATCTTCTCCTGCATCTTCCACACGAGATCCTTGCGGGCCTGCGGGTCAACCGCCGTCGCCTGGTCCGAGTACATCTGGTCATACTCCGGGTCGCAGTAGGCGGTGTCGCTCCAGATGGAGTACTGGTCGCACTGCAGGACCGACAGGATGAAGTCGGGGTCGGGGTTGGGAACCCAATCCCAAAGGATGATCTGGAACTCGGTGTACTCCCCGATGCCGGTCTTCTCGTTGATGGGCGCCTGGTTGGCTTCCCACAGCTGGTTGTAGGAGAGCTTCTTGAACTTGACCTGCACCCCGATCTTGCCCCAGTCCTCTTTCAGGATCTCGAAGAGCCGGTCGACCGCGGGCTGAGTCGTCAGACCCTGGATGGTGTACGAGAGAGGGGTGCCGTCCGGTGACACCCGCACGCCGTCAGACCCCATCTTGTAGCCCGCGTCATCCAGCGTCTGGTTCGCCTTGTCGAGATCGTAGGGGATGACGTCGAGTTCGGAGTTGAACCACTTGCCGGTGACGGGTGGGACGATCGAGGAGCCTGGAGTGGCGTAGCCGAGCATCACCGTATCGATCATGCGCTGGCGGTCGGTGGCGTACTCCAGCGCCGTGAGCAGCTGCGGATCGCGCAGCTCGGGGTTGTTCGGGTTCTTCGGGTTGGAGTTGAAGATGATGTCGTTGAACTGGACGCCCGACGTGGTTTCGACGACGACGCCCGCTTCCTTCAGCGGGTCGACGCCGGAGGGGGCCACGTTGTTGATCATGTCGATCTCGCCGTTCTTCAGAGCTTCGATCGCGCCCTCGGAGTTCTGGAAGAACTGCAGGCCGAAGCCGTCGATGTGTGGCTTGGATCCGTACCAGCCAGGATTGAGCTCGAACTTCGAGACCTCGTCGGCCTGGTAGTCGGTCAGGACGAAGGGCCCGCCGGTGACCAGCGGGATGGGTTCCTGGAAGTCGCGCAGGGCCTTCGCGCCGCCCTTAGATACGGGTTCCCAGATCTGCGGCGGGATGACGTAGGCGGACTGCAGCTGCGCGAGCACGTTGCCGACCGCGGCGTCGTAGTTGATGACGACCGTCGTGTCGTCGGGTGCCTCGACGCTGGTGATGTGCTTCATCGTCCCCCCCCAGCCGCTGCCGGGGATGAGGTACATCGTGTAGTCGATGGCGACGTCTTCAGCGGTGATGGGCTCCCCGTCGGACCACTTGCCGTCGGTTCGCGTGGTGAACGTCCAGGTCTTGCCGTCGCTCGAGGTCTCCCAAGAGGTGGCGAAGTCCGGGACGAACTCGTCGTTCGTGTCGTTGTACTCGATGAGTACGGGGTAGATGTTCTCGAAGACCGCGTAGGAGTCCTGCGAGGTCGCGCGGAACGGGTTCAACGAGTCGATGTGGTCTCCACCGATGCGCAGGATGCCGCCCTCGATGGTCTTGCCACTACCGGAAGCACCCGGAGGTGCGCTCGTCGTGCCCTTCTTGCTGCAGGCCGCGGCGACGAGGCCGAGGCAGAGGAACATTGCGAGCAGGCGGATTGAACGGGCGGACGTGCGCATCTTCAGAGACCCCCTTAGTGGACTATCGGCCACTCTAGACCTGCCGGTTCCTCCTGTGAAGGTGTAGCGGTGCGGGTGTCTAGGCCTTCGCCTGCGTGACGAACGCGTCGAAGAGGGCTTGCTGTGCCGGGTCTTGGGCGGCCGTGACTTCCGGGTGCCATTGCACCGCCACGAACCAGCCGTCTTCGCGTTCCAGACCTTCGACTATGCCGTCGTCCGTCCAGGCGGTCGGTTTCAGACCCTCTCCCAGGATGTCTACGGCCTGATGGTGGCTGCACTTGGCGGTGATGCGGTCGGTCCCGAGGACGCCCGCCAGCAGGCTGCCTTCCTGGATGCGTTTCTCTCCGGCCGCGTAGGCGCCCTCGGCCCCGGCCGGGACACCGTGCTCCGTCGCGCCGAGGTCGGGTAGGTGTTGGTGGAGCGTTCCGCCGAAGGCCACATTCGCTATCTGGATGCCTCGGCAGATGGCCAAGGTCGCCATGCCGGTCTCGGCGGCGGCCTTGGCGAGTCCGATCTCGAGTTCGTCGCGATCCCGGTTCATGCCGTAGATCTGCTCGTGCGGTTCCGTGTCGTACAGGAACGGGTCTATGTCCCCGCCGCCGATCAGCATGAGCCCATCGAAGGGCGCGAGGATCTCAGCGGGCTCCGAATCGTCGGGGGACGTCAGCAAGACCGCCCGACCACCCGCGCGGTGGATCGCGTCCACGTAGGAGGCGGGAACCGCGAACCCGCTGTCGCTCCACTTCGTGACCCTGCCTGCTGCCAGCCGGTAGGCGGGGATGGCTATCAGGGGCTTGGCGGCGGTCATGGGGTGATTATGCCGGTACGGCGGAAGGTTCGACAGCCATGGGCTCGTCCGGCTCGGCTTCGACTAGCTGAGGCGCGGGAGTGAGACCGAACGCGATGAGCCGGGCCCCCAGGATGGGAATGATGGTGGCGATCATCGCGGACCCCCACCACCACCACTCGCCACCCGTCGTTGCGCCGGAGGCCTGTGCATCGGAGAAGACCCCCCGACTCAACAGGACGTCCACGGCGCTTAGGGTGAAGAAGGCGAAAGCCGCGAGAGTCGCCATCGATGCCAAGAAACGGAGCCTGACGATGCGCCGGCCGGCGGGCAAGAGCGCCTCCCGTCCGATGCCTCCCCACAGGAGGCACCCGAGAAGGATTAGGAACGCGATAGTGCTGGTGAGGGTGAACCAAGCGGCGACGGCGACGATGAGAGCCGCCGGAAGGGATGTGGTCCAGTCGGCCAGCCAGGCTGCCGCCCCGCTAACCCGAGGCCCTCCGATCCCGGAGAGCTGCCTCAGCAAGGCCGTGAGCCCCAAAGCCACGAGCAGGATGACGCCTACGCCGAGGGTGCTCCATCGTGCGTCCCACAACACCTCCGCGAGAACCGAAACCCCGGCCCCATCCGTGCCGAGCAGGTAATAGCGCCTCTCCGAAGAGGGACAGGGCTTCTGAACCAACTCCACCTGCGATGTCCCGGGCTTCGGCGCCATGTCCGTGTAGGACTGGGGGCACCGCCAACCAGGTGCGGCCAGGATGGGTTGGTCGTTCTTCGAGGCGAGTATGTCGTCCGTCTGGTCCGAGCCGGTCAGCAATGTTCCGCCGAAGACGACGAGCAGGTACGTGCCGAGGATAGCCACCCCGGCGGTTAGCGCCTGGCGCCTACGCGGATCGGGTCGATCTTGGACCTGCGAGGAGTCGAGTGACACCGGATGCCTCCGCCATGACCGGGCCACCGAGGCGGTCATCGCGAGAGGCACGCAAACCGCGACGAGGATACCGAAGAGCGTCGGCGCGTCGGCAGTCCCGAGCGAAGCGAAGAAGAGCTTCCCGATTCCCGGGTATGAGAAGAACGGCTCTACCAGGAACAGGCCCACGACTCCGTAGCCGAGAGACATCACAACGAGTCGAAGGAACGGTTCCCAGGCCTCGCGGGCAGCCCTTCGTCGGCCCTTCAGCGACGAGGGTTTCTTGCCGGAGGCCGTGAGCGCTTCGAAAGCCAGGGTTCGGAACCAGACGTGATACGTGCCCCACAGCACGAGCCCGAGGCAAAGGGCGGGCAGGAAGAGATGGCGAGCGACATCCACGAAGTGCGCTGCGCCCGTTGCAGCTTGGTCACCGGCGTATCCGCTGACCGGGAACCAGTGAATCGTCGCGGCGAACACCAGCAGGGCGACGACGGCCGGGAAGTGGAACGGAATAGCGCCGACGCCCAGTGCGGCGGAGGTCAATGTCTTGTCGTGGCGGCCCCAAGGCTTCCTTAGAGTCGCCATGGCTGAGAAGCGAGCCAGTCCGATCGCGAAAAGGATCCCGGTGCCAAGTAGCAGGATCGAAGGCCAGGCATGAAGCGCGACAAGGGCTCTGGTGGATCCCGCCGTCGAGAACGACAGACCGAAGTCGAGGCGGACCGAGCGACTCATGAAGTCTGCCCATCGCTGCAAGAGGGAGTGGTCGAGCCCGAGCGCGGAGATGAGCTGCTGCTGCTCGGTTCGGGTCAGCTTCTGCGGAAGGTTGTCCACGCTCCAATGGCGGGCCGAGTCTTCGATGAAGAAGATGAGCGTGAGGGTCAGGAGGCCCGCGACTAGCGCGGAGAGGAACGCTGCGCCGACTTTCTGCGTCGCCCTTCCCCTTGGGGTCACGTGCGGAATCTAGACCTGCGTTCTCCTGCTACGCAAGTTGGCCGAGCCTCAGACGGTGGAGGGCCCGGCTACCCCTTGAAGACTTCGGGGTTGAGGAGGGTCGGGCCGGGCCGGTTCTCCAGCAGGACCGCCTCCAGGTTGTCGGTCGCCAATTCCCCCATCGCGATGCGTGTCCCGTAGGACGCGCTTCCGAGGTGGGGGATGATGACCGCGTTCTCGCACTTCAGGAGTTCCTCGTTCACCTCGGGCTCCTTCTCGAACACATCGATCCCAGCGGCGAATATCTCGCCGGTCTGCAGCGCCGCGGCCAATGCCGCTTCGTCGATCACCGGGCCCCGCGCGGTGTTCACGATGACCGAGGTGTTCTTCATCTTCTTGAACTGCTCGGTCGAGAACAGGTGGCGCGTCTCGGGCGTGAGCGCGACGTGCACCGACAGGAAGTCGGCTTCGGCGAGCAGGGCGTCGAATTCGCGGAACTCGGCCCCGAGTTCGGCCTCGACTTCGGACGAAGCGCGACGGACGTCGTAGTAGACGATCTTCTGGTTGAAGCCGAACCTGCCCCGGCGCGCGACGGCTTGACCGATGCGGCCGAAGCCAACTATGCCGAGCGTCGAGCCCCAGATATCCTGGCCCTGCATCATCAGCGGGCCCCAGACCCAAGGGGTCTTCGCGCGCAGGAACCGGTCACCCTCGGCGATGCGGCGTCCGGCGCTGACCAGCAACGCGAACGCGAGATCCGCTGTCGTCTCCGACAGAACCTCAGGCGTGTTGGAAGCGAGCACACCGCGCTCCGTGCAGGCGGGGACGTCGATGTTGTCGAACCCGACCGCGAAGTTCGCGACGATCTTCAGCTGTGGGCCCGCGGCGTCGAGCAGTTCGCCGTCCACCTTCTCGGTGAGCAGCGTCATCAGGCCGTCCTTGCCGGCGACACGCTTGAGCAGTTCGTCGCGCGGGATGTTCCAGTCGTCCTCCCACTGCTCGACGTCGAACAGCTCCTTGGCGCGCTGCAGCGGCTGATCGGGGATGTTGCGGGTGATGAAGATCTTGGGCTTGTCGCTCACTTGGCAACCTCCGGAAGAACGGCCGCGATCGCGTCGAGCGCGGTTTCGATGTTTTCCTGCGAGTTGGCGTACGAGAAGCGCAGGTAGCCCTCGCCGTGCTGGCCGAACGCCCCGCCCCACAGGCAGGCGACGCCGGCCTCGTTGAGCAGGTGCTGCATGACTTCCTTGGCGGGCTTGCCTATCTCCTTGATGTTCGGGAAGACATAGAAGGCGCCGCCGGGGTCGACGCACGACATACCGTCGATCGCATTCAACCCGTCGACGATGAGCTGGCGGCGGATGTCGAACTCCGCGACCATCGCGTTGACCTCGTCCATCGGACCCTTCAATGCCGCGATCGCCGCGTACTGACTGAACGCCGACGTGCACGACACCGAATTGATGACCAGTCGCGAGATGGGCTCCACGAGTTCCTGAGGGAAGACGCCGTAGCCCAGCCGCCATCCCGTCATCGCCCACGTCTTGGACCAACCGTCCAGAAGGATGGTCCGCTCCGCCATGCCGGGAACGTCGAGAACGCTGTGGTGGGTGCGGCCACCGTAGAGGAGCGCCCAGTAGACCTCGTCGGAGAGCACGTAGAGATCGTTCCTGATCGCGATGTCGGCGATGCGTTCGACGTCTTCCTTGGTCAGGGCGGAACCGCACGGGTTGTGCGGGGTGTTGATGATCAACAGTTTCGTCCTCGGGGTGACGAGGGACTCGAGCTCATCC
>Ga0315287_10005968_pt1 | contig 12053 bp, 15 predicted proteins | sample YL17G11_0_MG_FD_205037 | JGI IMG/M metagenome (GOLD analysis project Ga0315287, IMG submission 205037) | Sediment microbial communities from Yellowstone Lake, YNP, Wyoming, USA - YL17G11_0 | ecosystem: Environmental > Aquatic > Freshwater > Lake > Sediment | place: USA: Wyoming | collected...
CCAAGCCCGCCTCGCCGACGAAGCCCGCCTCGCCGAAGAAGCCCGCCTCGCCGAAGAAGCCCGCCTCGCCGAAGAAGCCCGCCTCGCCGAAGAAGCCCGCCTCGCCGAAGAAGCCCGCCTCGCCGAAGAAGCCCGCCTCGCCGAAGAAGCCCGCCTCGCCGAGTTCCAGGTCGTGGACACGGATGCACAAGCGGGTTCTGCCCTGCTCACCGAGTTCGCCATGGACGCACCGGCGGCCGCATCGGCCGAACCTGCTGGCCCGACGCCCGAGCAACCACCCGCTGCGGCTGAGGAGACAGAACCGGAGTACGCGACGCTTGGACCCGCCGAGGGAACGGACACCGCGGCGCTGCTCCGAGAGCTGTCGAGTCTGGGAGCCTTCGGTGACAGCCCGATGAACCCACCCCCAGCGATCCGCAAGCCGCCACCTCGCTCTGCACCTCCAGCGAAGCCAGAGAAGAAGAAGCGCGGCTTCTTCGGTCTCTGAGGATCGTTCACAGGTCCCTGACTGCGTGCCCCGGTTGCTGACATGCTTGCGCCATGCGCGCCGTTGTCCAGCGAGTCGATGGGGCGCGCGTGCTCGTCGACGGGGACACGGTCGGACTGATTGACGGCCCGGGGATTCTCGCGCTGGTGGGAGCCACCCATACCGACAACGACGACCGTGCTCGCCGGCTTGCGGCGAAGATTCACGACCTGCGCATCTTCGACACCCGCGCGCTCATTGGACGGGGCGTGGCTACGAGTGACGAGCTCAAAGAAGTCTCCGCCCGCGATGCCGGCTTGCCGATCCTGGTGGTCAGCCAGTTCACGCTCTACGGCGAGGTGCGTAAGGGGCGTCGGCCGACGTGGGAGGCCGCAGCACCGTCGAGCATCGCGGAGCCACTCGTCGACGAGGTCGTCGCCGAACTTCGTCGCCGTGGAGCAACTGTGTCCACCGGTCGATTCGGTGCAGACATGCAGATCGAACTGACCAACGACGGGCCGATCACCTTGATCATGGAGGTGTGACGGGCGGCGGGATGGAACCCGTTGCCCTACAGATCACCGGTCAGGGCGCCACGATCACGGTCTGGCTCGCGGCGACACCGTCGGCGTCGAGCACGGCATCGATCGGGACGTTCCTCTTGACGATCGCCAACGCGAGGGGACCCCACTCGTAATGCCGCACGGCCGTAGTCACCCTCCCGACCACCCGCTCATTGAGCACCACGGGTGAGCCGTGTTCGGGTAGGTGTTCAGCGCTCCCGTCGAGATGCAGTTGAACCAGACGACGGGGTGGCCGACCCAGGTTGTGAACACGGGCCACGGTTTCCTGCCCGCGGTAGCAGCCCTTCTGGAGGTGAACCGCAGCAGCGATCGCGCCGATCTCATGCGGAATCGTTCGGTGGTCGGTCTCCCAGCCCACGCGCGGGACGCCGGCGCTGACTCGCAACGCCTCCCAGGCCCACATTCCCGCTGGCGGGGCGCCGTCGGTCAGGGTCGTCGCGAGATCCGTGCGCGGAACGATCAACTCGCGAACGGCCCACGCCGCTGGCCTCTCGGGCACGTAGCGGTCTTCGCTCTCACGAGGTGTCGCGTACGCCGGAGCCGAAAGCCAGACGGGGCCGGTGGTCGTCGACTCGTGCCGGTTCTCCCCTACGACCGCAAAATCGGACGAGACGTCTTCCACCTCAACCCGCAGCAAGAACCGCATCGACTCCAGATAGGCCAGGAGCCCCTCACCGGAGCCCGGCTCCGTGGTGATCCATGTCCGGTCTCCATCATCAACGAGGTGAAGTTCGTACTCGATGTGCCCGTGGGGCGAGAGCACGAAGGCGGTCGCCGACTCATGGGCGTCGAGACTCTCGACGTGCGCGGTGAGCAACGAATGCAGCCACGACAGCCGGTCGAGCCCGCCAACGCACAGAACGCTCCGCGTCGACAGATCGACTCGGCCGTGACCCTGCTCCAGGCGCCGACCCTCCCGCAGGGGGTCCCCGTAGTGCCAGACGAGACCGGCGTCGATCCCGTCAGTAATCGGGACCGCTCCAGCAACAGCCCCGGCGGCGGTACTCACGACTGGCACTCGATGGTCATACGACTGTGAACGCCCATGACCGACGATCACTTCCCCGCGGCTCGACCCGGATTGTCCGCCGTCGCTTGCGCGCACTCGCGGCAAATCCCATGCACTGACACATGGGTGAGGTCCGTCCGGAAACCGACCTCGTTGTCGAGTACCTGAGCGAACGACCTCGCCAACTCCGCGGAGACGGACGTGACGTCGCCGCATCCGTCGCAGACCAGGTGGATGTGCGCCACATCCTCGACCGGATGATAGGTCGGGGGTCCGTGACCAATATGCGCGTGCGTGACCAGACCCACCGATTCGAGCACTTCGAGGGTCCGATAGACGGTTGAGATGTTCACGCCACTCGCGGTGCGCTGGACCTCGGCGAGGATCTGGTCCGGCGTTGAATGCTGGAGCGTGGTGATCGACTGCAGCACCAACTGGCGCTGGGGGGTGATCCGATAGCCATGCGCTCTCAGCACACGATCCCACGCGTCTGTGGTTGGCGACTCCACTGAGAACTAGGCCCTCTTGAGCCGAGCCGACACGTGGGACGTCAGCGGTTGGCCCATGGCGGCCATGTCGTAGGCCCACAGGAGATCGCCTTGGACAAGGCCGTAGAGCCGCTGTCCAGCGTTGTACTCCTTGGCCGTCACGGTGCGCGCAACGATGTCGGTACGAAGTTCGACCTTGGCACCGGAGATCATCGCCTCAGCCAACTCGGTGATGGCGACCTCACCGACCCACACCTCCGAGTAACCGCTCGAATGGGACAGCACCACTTCAACCTGGTTGTTGGGTTGCGGTCGCCAGAATCCTGCCTCCATGGCCAACGGCCGTACCGGCTGGCCGGCCTCATTGAGAAGCCAGGATCGTGACCAGTAGGACAGAAAGGGTCGACCGTCGCAGGCGAAGTTGATCTCCTGGCCGAATCGGAACTCCGGAATATTGGGGTAGCCACCGATGCCCACGCCCACCCACGACCCGATCAACCAGGACAGGGGGACGAGTTCATCGGGCAGCGCGACCGTACCCGTGCTCATGAGTCCTGGCCCTTGAACAACCTGATCACGACGACCGCCGAAGCCACCGCGATCGAACACATGACCGCGCCCAGCAACGCCGCGTAGAGAGTCTCGACCACGTGGGGAGTGTAGCCATCAGGACGGTCCGGGCCGGCTTCCCGCCAGGGCGACCCCGGGTCCACCACGGTGGCAGGCCCTAACCTCGGCGCATGACCCGACGACTCGTCATCAAGATCGCCCACGGCTCCGAAGCGGGCGAAGTCATGGCCACCGGACTGACCGTCGCGGCGACCGCCGCGGCGACGGGCACGCCGGTGTCGTTGTGGCTGACCGCTGAGGCGACCTGGCTCGGTGTACCGGGACGAGCGGCGAGTATCGACATCGATGGTTCGGCACCCCCGTCGGACTTGATCGATGCGGTGCTCGCCAACGGTTCGATCACCGTGTGCTCGCAGTGCGCGGATCGACGCGGGCTCACCCGCGACGACCTCATCGAGGGAGTCCGGATCGCCGGAGCCGCCACGTTTCTCGACGAGATTCTGCGCGACGATGTGACGGCCTTGGTCTACTGACCTTCGCCGCCCTCAGCGGGCCGGCTCAACACCGGCCCCACAGCCCCACATTCGATGACCGAGCCGCCGCCTCCACACCCGACAGATAGTCCGCGAACTGCAGTTGGGGGCGATACCCGCGGGCCCGCGCTGCCCCCGTAGCGACGAGTTCTCGCTGGACGAATCGCCCGTCGGCGCTCCAGACATCCCACAGATCTCGTCCGTACTTGTCCCGCTGACCGCCGGACTCGTAGGCCGCGGTGATCGTGGTGCCCTCGATGAGGCGACGGAGGAACTCCGTCGCCTCAGGACCGAAACACTCGGCGGGCGCCCCGTCGTGGGCAATCTCGGGGGCGTTGACGCCGATCAGACGGACTCTCACCTGGCCGCCGCCTCCGTTCGTCGCCACGAAGGTGTCACCGTCGACGACTCGCGCGACGCGCGCCCGGAAGGCGCCTGAGGGGGCTCTGGGTCCATCCGGTCCTGACCCCTCGAACGATGTGGGCGTGCCACTTCGACCGGACGACGCGGTCGTCCCAGTTGCGCAGCCGGCGAGGGCGATGGCCGCCACGAGCGCCCCGCAGAAGCCCTGTCGAGCAGATCTCACCGACCCATCCTCACCGATGGCAACGACATCGACCTCGCCGAATGCTTCCGCGACATGCCTGAGGGCCGGTGACCTGCCTCGCTGAGGCTCGATCACCGGCCCTCACGGCCGTCACGTACTCAAGCACCTCGAACTCGTGGTGCCCTCACCTGAAGCCGGGTCAGATCTCCACGGAGATCTCGGCGACCGATCCTTGCTGGGCCACCACGGAGCGATCGACGATGGCGCCTGGTGCCAGCGTGCGAATCGTCCACGGTCCCGGGGCCGCGAAGAACCGGAAGTGGCCGGTCGCCGAGGTCGGGACCTCGGCGGTGAACTCGCCACCCTGGTCCAAGAGGCGTACGTAGGCTCCCCCGACCGGCTCGCCCGCGCGCGAGACGACTCCCTGAATCACCGATTCCTTGGCCACGTCAATTCCTTCCGTCGAGAGACCACCGGTAGTTGCACCGCACATCAGGCCGCACCGCCCTCGGGCCCGCCCGGCTCGTCACCAAGTTGGACCGGAACGCCCACGAGCGAGCCGTACTCGGTCCACGAACCGTCGTAGTTCCGCACGTTGCTGACACCAAGGATCTCGTGCAGCACGAACCAGGTGTGCGCTGAGCGCTCACCGATCCGGCAGTACGCGATGGTGTCCTTCCCGAGATTGACGCCGGCCCCCTGGTAAAGGCTCGTGAGTTCCTCGTCGGAGCGGAAGGTGCCGTCGTCGTTGGCTGCCTTGCTCCACGGAATCGACACCGCAGTGGGAATGTGGCCCGCCCGCTGCGACTGCTCCTGCGGAAGGTGCGCCGGGGCCAGCAGACGACCGGCGTACTCGTCTGGGGATCTGACGTCGACGATGTTGTCCACGCCAATCGCAGATGAGACATCGTCACGGAATGCGCGGATGCTTGTGTCCTGCGCCTTGGCGCGATAGGTCGTCGGAGCTCGGTCGACGACCTCGCTGACGAGTTCGCGCGACTCCAGTTCCCACTTCTTGCGTCCACCGTCGAGCAGCTTGACGCTGTCGTGGCCATACAGCTTGAAGTACCAGTACGCGTATGAAGCGAACCAGTTGTTGTTGCCGCCGTACAGCACCACCGTGTCGTCGTTCGCGATGCCCTTGCGGGACAACAGCGCCTCGAACTGCGCCTGGTTGACGAAGTCACGCCGTACGGGGTCCTGCAGGTCCCGCTGCCAGTCGATGCGGATCGCCTTGCGGATGTGGTTCTTGTCGTATGCCGAGGTGTCTTCGTCAACCTCGACAAGGGCTACCTTCGGGTCGTCGATATGGGCCTCGACCCAGTCGGCGTCCACGAGGACGTCGCTGCGGCTCATGAGTTCTCCTTGAATATGCGTTCGCGATTGCGGACGGCTCAGTGGTTCAGTGCGGGTGGGAAAAGGTTGCGGATCGGCTCCTAGATCCGGGCCGGGGCCAGGCGCGAGGTGACACGCTTGGCGATGAGGAAGAACTCGCAGCCCAGGCAGTAGCCGAACGCTGCGTTGAGGAACGCCGCCGCAAGTGCCGCTGCCAGCGCAACAGTCACGACGGTGAGAGACCCCAGCGCCAGGGCCGCCCCAGCGATCAGCACGAAGATGAGACCAACGGCCTGCGCGAAGCGCGGTGGCGCGGGGTCCTCCAACTCCGTGGGCGCCTCGAGGTGGGGCCTGATGACTCTCCGGAAGAACACGCCGTACGGCTGGGCACCAAGACCCACGAGCGAACCGAGGGCAAACACCACGGCTTGAATTGACAGGGCAACCGCGCCGATCGGCGTACCGACGGCCACCAGCGCGACGGCAAGCACCGCTGTCGTCACCGCGGCCGCGAAGCGCAGGCCGCGAGGGTCGATCTGGCGAACGTCACGTCCTGGCGAACGTGGCGGCGCCGATGTACTGGGATCAATGAGGCTGGACATGTGTGGCTCCCGACAAGTCGATGGGGTATCGAGTCGGCTGCGTTGGCTCGCATGTCGGGGTGGCATGAGCGCCGACCAGGTCGAGATTCCGAGGGAGTCTCGAGCGGTCAAGAAGACGCGCTCCCCGGCATGTCCATCGAGGGACGCTGCCCGGTCAGGACATGCACATACACGCGCAGGTGTCCACGCGGCAGAAGTCCACCGCGCGTCGCTTGGTCAGCATTACCTGCTTTGGCACGTGGTCGAGAGTACGCACGTTGTCCAAGGGGCGAAAGCCGAGTCCGAAATATGAGACGCCGGACGAGCGTCGGCCCTCCGTCGGGCCGCTCCAATCGCCCGGTCTCCGGACCGAGTCGGCCTACTCGCCACGTCCGCCGATGAGCGGGATGACGTCGCCGAGGGCCGAGATGACGTCGGCCTTGCGCGGTTGCCCGGCGGCGCGCTTCCGGATTCGTCCGTCGGGATCGAGAACGAAGACGGTCGGGGTGCGCAGAATGTCCAACCGGCGGACGAGATCCAGATGGGCCTCCGCATCGATCTCGATATGCGCGACACCCGCCACCGTGGTGGCAACGTCGTCAAGGATCACGCGGGTCGCGCGGCACGGCTGACAGAACGAGGTGGAGAACTGCACAAGCGTCGCGCGCTCACCCAACGCCGAGCCAAGGTCCACGGCACTCAGCAGGTCGCCGCCGTGCTCGGCCGGTCCGGCGTCTGAGACCCCCACCTCAGGATCGTCATCAGCCACGGGAACCGGAAGTCGGACGTCGTCAGCCGCCCGCGGACCCCACCCGCGGTCGACGTCCCGCATCCGCCCGTCGGTCCGGCGCCGCCACACCCCGAACGCAGTGGCGGCAAGCAGCACCGCCACCAGGACGGCCAGGCCAGAACTCACGAACCCAACCTACTTCGTACGGGCCAGCCACTGCCCGATGCGATCGACGAGCTCGGGACTGGCGGCGGCTTCTGCGTGGCCGTAACCGTCCTCGATCCAAAGGTCTCGACGACCTCCGGTGGACGGATCTGCAGAACCCTGAGCGGCTTCGTGCAGGGCATAGGCATGCTCCAGCGGGAAGTAGTGGTCGACGTCACCGTGCACGATCAGCACATCAACGTCGGCGAGCAGGGCCGCCGACTCCACGGGAGACATGGGCAAGTCCTGGGGATCCCACTCGCGAGAAGTGATTCGGGTATTGCGCGTCAGAGCCGCGGCCCGGCGTCCGGCGCCCGACTCGACGATCTGGTGCAGGAACCGCATGGCCGGTGTCCCTCGGTAGAACCAGAAGGCCGGACTGCTCACCGCCGCCACCGCGTCGACGCCGTCCAGCAACGCGGCGTGGCGCAACACCACGGAGCCACCCATCGAGAAGCCGAGCGTGACGATTCGCTCGTATCCCAGCGTGCGAGCCCAGGACACGGCCGCATCCACGTCGTAGATCTCGAGGTCACCCAGCGAGGATTCCCCGGAGGAACGGCCGTGTCCCCGGAAGTCGAACGACACGACCCCCAGTCGCTCGCTCAGGACCCCCGAGATCGCACGCACCGCGTCCCGTTGCCACGACCCGGTGAAGCCGTGGGCGAGCACCGCCACCGTTCCCGTCGAAGCCGAACGTGGCGGATCGTGGGCGGCACTGAGCCGGACGCCGTCACGCGTCACGAGCTCCGCACGCACTCGTGGCAATCGGGCCGGCTCGGTCATGGTCAGGTATCCTCGCATCCGGGTCCGCGTCGACAAGACCAGGAACGCTGGGACCCTCACCGATCCGACGAAGTCGGGCCGACGCCGGCCCGGCTCACACGGGCCGAGCCCAGGAGGTTCAGCGTGGCGGACCTGCTGCTTCTGACTCCTGCCGGAGAGGGAACTTCCGAGGTCCTTCCTGCCCTTGCTCTGCTCCAGCACGCGGTGAAGGTTCTGCCGCCAGAGGCGACCGCGCTTCTGGAAGCGCCCCACGCCGACGTGCTTCTCGTAGATGCCCGCCGCGACCTTTCCGGCGTACGCGGGCTCTGTCGACTCATTCGCACGACCGGGGTTCATTGCCCGGTGCTCCTGGTGGTCACCGAGGGGGGCTTGCCGGCCGTCAGCGCTGACTGGGGAATCGACGACGTGGTCCTCGACATCGCCGGTCCGGCCGAGATCGATGCCCGCATCCGGCTGGCACAGGAACGCCTGCGTGCAACACCGGGGGACGACACACCCAACGAGATCCGCAACGGCGAACTCACCATCGACGATGCGACCTACACCGTGAAGCTTCGCGGAGCCATCATCGACCTGACATTCAAGGAGTTCGAGCTTCTCAAGTACCTGGCGCAGCATCCCGGTCGAGTCTTCACCCGAGCCCAACTTCTCCAAGAGGTCTGGGGTTACGACTACTTCGGCGGCACCAGGACGGTGGACGTGCACGTGCGCCGACTTCGAGCGAAGCTCGGCGCCGAGCACGAGGCGCTGATCGGGACCGTCCGCAACGTCGGCTATCGCTTCGTGGCGCAGCCGCGCTCCGACGAGATGACGACGGTGTCCACACCTTGACTCCTGTCGGTGGGGACTGAGTGAGCGCGCGACCGACGTTGGCACCCGACCTGCGTATCGAAGTCAGCGCCCATCTCGATCCCATCGAAGTGGCCGCGGTCGGACTGCTCGTGGAGGCTGTGACCGAGGCTGACGGCGTACGACCGCTCGACGAGCACGTGATGCTGCACCTGAGGTACGGCGGGGATTTCGACGTGCGCCACGTACTGGTGTGGTGGCGCGACGAGGACGGTACCGACCTGGTGGTCGGGTATCTCCATATGGACGTCACCGACCGTGTCGCAGGACCATCGGCCGAACTCGCGGTGCATCCCGCCCACCGTCGTCAGGGGATCGGAGCGGCTCTGGTTGCCCAGGCGTTGTCGGAGTCGCCCGACGAGCGCCTTCGCCTCTGGTCCCACGGCGAGTATGCGGCCGCCGGGTCGTTGGCGCGTTCGATGGGCTTCACCATTTCCCGGGTGCTGTGGCAGATGCGCCGATCGCTCTACTCGGCGCTACCTCGAGTGGACCTCCCCAGCGACATCGCCATTCGCAGCTTCGTTCCTGGTCAGGACGAAGCCGAGTGGCTGGCCCTGAACTCCCGGGCCTTCGCCGAGCTGCCCGACCAAGGGGGGTGGGACGCCTCCGATCTGAGTCGACGGATGAATGAATCGTGGTTCGACCCGGAAGGCTTCCTCGTCGCCCATTTGGACCGACCCGGGAAGCCTGAGGACGGGTCCATGGTCGGGTTCCACTGGACCAAGGTCCACGGCAGCGGTGACCACTCCGCCGATGACCACGTCGACGACGGCTTCCCGCATGGGCACCGAACCGCTGGCCAGCATCCGCACAGCCATGCCCACGAGCCGATCGGTGAGGTGTACGTCGTCGGCGTCGACCCCAACTGGCGGGGGACCGGCTTGGGCCGCGCCCTGACGGTGGCCGGCCTTCACCATCTCCGCAACAAAGGACTGTCGGCCACCATGTTGTATGTCGACGCCGCAAACATCAGGGCGATCCGGCTCTACGAAAGCCTTGGATTCAGCCGTTGGGACACCGACGTTCAGTACCAGCGGTGACTCGGGCGTCGGGCCGGTCCGGCGTGGCTGACTCGAGTCCCTGCTGATTCGGGGACTCGTACCCCGCACCATTCGTCGGCGAAACTCGCTCCCCCGTGCGACCCTTGGACCATGACGATCGACGAGGCGCTCCCCCTTTCGACCCTTACTCTGAACGACTCCCATTTCCTCGATCGTGAGTTGTCCTGGCTGGCCTTCAACGAACGAGTTCTGGAACTCGCCGAGGACCCTGACATCCCGCTACTCGAGCGGGTTCGCTTCCTCGCCATCTTCGCGAACAACCTCGACGAGTTCTTCATGGTGAGAGTCGCCGGGCTCAAGCGACGCATCGCGACCGGAATCGCCCGCCGGGCCGCGTCGGGGTTGATGCCCCGCGAGGAGCTGGACCGCATCTGGTTGCGCAGCAACGAGCTGATGACTCGTCATGCGCTGTGTTTCGGCACGGACGTCGCCCCGGCGCTGAGCGCCGAGGGCATCGAGGTCCTGCGATGGGGGGCTCTGGACGAAGCGGATCGCAAGTCGTTGAAGGTCCTGTTCGATGAGCACGTCTTCCCCGTACTCACTCCCCTGGCCGTCGACCCCGCACATCCCTTCCCGTACATCTCGGGGCTCTCGCTCAACCTGGCCGTCGTCCTGGTCAGTCCGGTGACCGGAGCCGAGTTGTTCGCGAGGGTGAAGGTGCCCCCGTTGCTGCCCCGCTTCCTCTCGCTCGGGAACGACAAGTTCGTTCCGCTCGAAGATGTCATCGCCGCCCATCTCGACGAGTTGTTCCCGGGGATGGAGATTCGCCAGCACCACGCCTTCCGGGTGACCAGGAACGAGGACCTGGAGGTGGAGGAGGACGACGCCGAGAACCTTCTTCAGGCCCTGGAGCGCGAACTCATGCGGCGCCGATTCGGGCCTCCGGTACGTCTGGAGGTCGAGCACACGATCGATCCGCACGTGCGGAATCTGCTGGTACGTGAACTCGGCATCAGCGACGGCGAGGTCAGCGCCCTCCCCGGCCCGCTGGACCTGCGTGGTCTGTCGGTCATCGCCGATCTCGGGCGCGAGGAACTGAAGTACCCCTCGTTCGTACCGACCACCAATCATGATCTGGCCGAATTCGAGACCGCACTCCCGCCCGACGTGATCTCCGCCATGCGCCAGCGCGAGATCCTCCTTCATCACCCGTACGACTCGTTCTCCACGAGTGTGCAGCGCTTCCTGGAGCAGGCGGCGGCAGACCCTCAGGTGCTGGCCATCAAGCAGACCCTCTACCGGACCAGCGGCGACTCCCCGATCGTCGACGCCCTCATCGAAGCCGCAGATGCGGGCAAGCAGGTTCTCGCCGTGGTCGAGATCAAGGCCCGCTTCGACGAGTTGGCAAACATCAGTTGGGCTCGTGCTCTGGAAGAGGCTGGTGTCCATGTCGTCTACGGGCTGGTCGGGCTCAAGACGCACTGCAAGTTGTCCATGGTGGTACGCGATGACGGCGCCGGACTGCGCCGTTACACGCACATCGGTACCGGCAACTACCACCCCAAGACCGCTCGCCTCTACGAAGACATTGGACTGCTCACCAGCGACCCCGTCGTCGGCGAAGACGTGGCCAACCTCTTCAACCAACTCTCGGGCTACTCGCTGAACACCGAGTACACGCGCCTCCTCGTCGCCCCGCATTCGATTCGCACGTCGCTCATCGATCGCATCAATGCCGAGGTCACCCACCTGCAGAACGGGCTTCCCGCGGGGATCCGCTTCAAGTGCAACTCGATCGTGGACGAGGAGACCATCGAGGCTCTCTACTACGCCGCCGGGGAGGGTGTGCCCATCGATCTCTGGATACGTGGTATCTGCTCCCTTCGACCGGGCGTGCCCAACCTCTCGGAGATGATCCGGGTGCGAAGCATCCTGGGCCGGTTCCTCGAGCACTCACGGGCCTACGAGTTCCAGGGTGGGGGCGATCCCGAGTTGTGGATCGGATCGGCGGATCTCATGCACCGCAACCTCGATCGACGCGTCGAGACCCTCGTGCGCCTGGTGCAGCCCGACCATCTGACCGCCATCGGGGCGCTTTTCGACGCAGCGTTCTCCTCAACCACCGCCGCGTGGCACCTGCACAGTGACGGGCGTTGGGTCCGCGTCCACAAGGACGCGCACGGTCGGCCACTCGAAGACCTTCAGGCGGCGCTCATCAGCGCCAAGAAGCGTCGGCCGCCCGCGGCCTCCTGACGACCCCTCGAGCCACGGGACCAGCATCGCCATGCAACCGCAGACAACCCTCCGGGCTGCCGGAGTCGTCCTCGTACGCCAGGGCGAGAGCGACGAAGAGGTGGCCGTCATTCACCG